>JADHED010000325.1_pt1 | contig 63677 bp, 59 predicted proteins | sample 8952041 | NCBI WGS metagenome assembly JADHED01 (sample SAMN16124423, study PRJNA663239) | bioreactor sludge metagenome | isolation source: sludge (control) | place: India:Bengaluru | collected 2018-09-08 | reverse complement strand
CGAAGAAGTGGGTCGAGAAGGAGCGCAAGGAAGTCTGGGACATCCTCGACGAGGTTATTCGCGAGCATCCGGTTCTGCTGAACCGCGCACCGACGCTGCACCGTTTGGGCATCCAGGCGTTCGAACCTGTCCTCATCGAAGGCAAGGCGATCCAGCTGCACCCGCTCGTTTGCTCGGCCTTCAACGCCGACTTTGACGGTGACCAGATGGCCGTTCACGTACCGCTTTCGCTGGAAGCCCAGCTTGAAGCGCGCGTGCTGATGATGTCGACCAACAACATCCTCTCACCCGCCAACGGCAAGCCGATCATCGTTCCTTCACAGGACATGGTGCTTGGTCTCTATTATCTGTCGATGGACCGCGAAGGCGAGCCGGGCGAAGGCATGATCCTTTCGGACATGGCCGAAGTCCACCAGGCGCTCGAAGTCGGCGCCGTTACCCTGCACTCGAAGATCACCAGCCGTGTTCCGCAGACCGGTGAAGACAAGGTCGAGCGCATGGTGCGTTACCAGACCACTCCGGGTCGCATGCTGATCGGCGAATGCCTGCCGAAGTCGCACACCGTGCCCTTCGATGTGGTCAACCGCCTGCTCACCAAGAAGGAAATCGGCGACGTTATCGACCAAGTCTATCGTCACACCGGCCAGAAGGACACCGTCCTCTTTGCCGACGCGATCATGGCGCTTGGATTCCGCCACGCCTTCAAGGCCGGCATCAGCTTCGGCAAGGATGACATGATCATCCCGAACGAAAAGGACGGACTGGTCAATGAAACCAAGGCGATCGTAGCTGATTTCGAACAGCAATATCAGGACGGTCTGATCACCCAGCAGGAAAAGTACAACAAGGTGATCGACGCCTGGAGCCGTTGCGGTGATCAGGTGGCGAACGCCATGATGGATAAGCTGAAGGCGACGCCGAAGGACGAGCATGGCCGAGAAGCGCCGATCAACTCGATCTACATGATGGCCCACTCGGGCGCTCGTGGTTCGCCGGCGCAGATGAAGCAGCTGGGCGGGATGCGCGGCCTGATGGCCAAGCCGTCGGGCGAGATCATCGAAACGCCGATCATCTCGAACTTCAAGGAAGGTCTGACCGTTCTTGAATATTTCAACTCGACCCACGGTGCCCGTAAGGGTCTGGCCGATACCGCGCTCAAGACGGCAAACTCGGGTTACCTGACCCGCCGTCTGGTCGACGTGTCGCAGGATTGCACCATCGTCGAAATCGACTGCGGTACCGAACGTGCGCTGGAAATGCGCGCCATCGTGCAGGGTGGTTCGACCATCGCTTCGCTTGGTGAGCGCGTGCTTGGCCGCACCACTGCCGAAGACATTGTCGGCCCCGATGGCAAGGTTGCCATCCCCACCGGCAGCCTGCTCGACGAAGCGGCCATTGCGCAGATTGAGGAAATCGGCCTGCAAGCCCTCAAGATCCGCAGCCCGCTGGTTTGCGAATCGAAGGTTGGCGTCTGCGGTACCTGCTATGGTCGCGATCTGGCCCGCGGTACTCCGGTGAATATCGGTGAAGCTGTCGGCGTTATCGCAGCCCAGTCGATCGGTGAGCCGGGTACGCAGCTGACCATGCGTACCTTCCACATCGGCGGTGCGGCGCAGCTCAACGAAACGTCGAACCTCGACGCTTCGGTCGATGGCGTTGTCACTTATCGTGATCTGCCGACGCTGGTCGATAAGCGCGGTCGCCGTATCGCCATGGCGCGTAACGGCGAACTGATCTTGTCGGACAAGGAAGGCCGCGAACTTGAAATGCACCGTCTGCCCTTCGGCGCGACGCTGGCATTTGAAGACGGAGCCAAGGTGAAAGCGGGCGACCGCCTCGCCGAATGGGATCCGTTCACCATGCCGGTCATCACCGAAAAGCCGGGTATCGTGAAGTTCCAGGATCTGCTCGACGGCAAGACCCTGATCGAACAGACCGACGATGCCACCGGCATCGCCCAACGCGTCGTGATTGAATATCGTGGTGCGGCTCGCGGCAAAAAGGAAGACCTGCGTCCCCGCCTGACCCTGCTTGATGACGATAGCGGCGAAGCTGCGCGCTATCTGCTGAGCGTCGGCACGATGCTGTCGGTTGAAGACGGTACGAAGGTCGAAGCGGGCGACGTTCTCGCTCGTGTGACCCGCGAGTCGGCCAAGACCCGCGACATCACCGGCGGTCTGCCGCGCGTTGCCGAACTGTTCGAAGCGCGCGTTCCGAAGGACAATGCGATCATCGCCAAAATTTCGGGCCGGATCGAATTCGTCCGCGACTATAAGGCGAAGCGTAAAATCGCGATTGTTCCCGAGGAAGGTGATCGGATTGAGTATCTGATCCCGAAATCGAAGGTGCTCGATGTGCAGGAAGGCGATTTCGTCCGTAAGGGTGACAACCTGATTGCCGGTTCGCCAAACCCGCACGACATCCTCGAAGTATTGGGCGTGGAAGCGCTGGCCGAATATCTGGTCGCTGAAATCCAGGAAGTCTATCGACTGCAGGGCGTGAAGATCAACGACAAGCACATCGAGGTGATCGTTCGCCAGATGCTGCAGAAGGTTGAAATCACCAATGGCGGTGACACCACTTTGCTGGCCGGCGAACAGGTCGACCGCGAAGAGATGGATGCGATCAACGCCAAGCTGCAGCCCGGTCAGCAGCCTGCCGAAGGCAATCCTGTCCTGCTCGGCATCACCAAGGCGTCGCTGCAAACCCGCAGCTTCATCTCGGCAGCATCGTTCCAAGAGACCACCCGCGTGCTGACGCAGGCAGCGGTTGAGGGCAAGAAAGACGTCCTCACCGGCCTCAAGGAAAACGTCATCGTTGGTCGTCTGATCCCGGCCGGTACCGGCTCGGCAATGAACCGCATCCGCGTGGCTGCAACCAGCCGTGATGCAGCGCTCCGCGCCAGCTATCGCAAGCTGCAGGAAAGCCTGATTGCTCCAGAAACCGCCGCTGAAGAGCATGCGGCCGAACTGGCCCAGGGCCCCGAAGCCGCGCTTGGTGACGATCCGATCGGCATGATGGAGCACACGCCCGAAACCGTTGAGGATTTCGAAGGCGACACCGAGGCATAATCCCCCTCGCAACCAACATATAAAAACCCGCCGGAAGCAATTTCGGCGGGTTTTTTGTTGGGTTATCGTCGCATGGCCAAGTTAGATATCACGCTCTTTCTCCGCCGCGATCTCGGCTTCCAGCGCTTCATATTGGATGCACGCCTCGCGATCACCATCAGCGCAATCCTCGCGCGCTTCGTCGCGCTTGCGCGCCAGCTTGCCCAGCCGCTCTTCCTGTTTGCGCATTTCCCGTCCGCGCTTCTCATCGGCTTCGGACTGGCTGGTGGTCATCACATCGGCGGTTTTGGAGACTACCTTGATAGGTGCCGTCACTACGTCTCCGACTACCGAAGCCACACAGCCCGGGAGTAAAGCGAACAAGGGCAGAATAATGATGGGGCGCATGCACAATCTCCAAGCTTTTTGCAGAATAGCGCACTCATACTGTCCTGTCTCTGAACATTAGACGCTTTGACATTTGAATTCGGACAAAGCGTGATAGCCTTGCTGCGCCGCGTCTTGGTCGGCGCAAGAGGAGGATGTTCATGAGCAATATTCAACGGGGGATCGCCGAATTTATCGGCACATTCTGGCTGGTGCTGGGCGGGTGCGGTAGCGCGGTAATCTCAGCTGCCTTTCCCGAGGTCGGAATTGGCCTTTTGGGCGTTTCGCTCGCCTTTGGGCTAACGGTTGTCACCATGGCCTTTGCCATTGGCCATATTTCGGGTTGTCACCTGAACCCGGCGGTCACTTTCGGGTTGTGGGCTGGCGGGCGTTTCGACGCCAAAGACATCCCGCTTTATGTGATTTCGCAAACATTGGGCGCGATTGCCGCTGCCTTCACGCTGTTTGTCATCGCGACCGGCAAGGCAGACTATTCGCTGGTGACCAACGGCCTTGCCGCCAACGGGGTGGGTGAGGGTTCACCCGGCGGTTATGCGATGATGACAGGCTTTCTGGTCGAGCTGCTGCTGACCTTTTTCTTTCTGTTCGTGATCATGGGCGCGACCGATGCCAAGGCACCGGCAGGCTTTGCGCCGCTCGCCATCGGTCTGATGCTGGCATTGATCCACCTGATCTCGATTCCGGTGACCAACACCTCGGTGAATCCGGCGCGCAGCACTGGCCCGGCGCTGGTCGTGGGCGGGTTGGCTTTGCAACAGCTTTGGCTGTTCTGGGTCGCGCCAATCCTTGGCGGCCTGCTCGGCGGTTTCGTCTATAAGGAACTGAACAAGACTGCGGCTTGAACGAAACTAACCGACGAGGCGCTGTGCCATGGCGCGCACCTCGTCGGCCATGTCGGGCCGGGAAAGCGCCACAGCCAGATTGGCCTCGATATAGCCTGTCTTCGACCCGCAATCATAGCGTGCGCCATCAAAGGTGACCGCGTGGAAGGGCTGGTTGCCGATCATCTGCGCCATCGCGTCGGTCAGCTGGATTTCACCGCCCGCACCCTTGCCCTGATGCTCAAGCACGCGCATCACCTCCGGCTGCAGGATATAGCGACCAGAGATGATCAGGTTTGACGGCGCAGCCTCGACCGCAGGCTTTTCAACCAAGCCTTTGACCTCGGTCAGCTTGCCTTGCGCGCTGCCGGGATCAATCACGCCATAGCTCGACACCTGTACGTGCGGCACTTCAAGCACGCTCAGCAAATTGCCACCGACGCGTTCATATTCCTCCACCATCTGCGCCATGCAGCCGGGCGAGCCGTGCATGAACTCATCGGGCAGGAAAATGGCGAAAGGCTCATCCCCCACAATATCGCGCGCGCACCAGATGGCATGACCCAGCCCCATCGGTTCCTGCTGGCGCACATAGGCGCAATTGCCGGGCCCCAAACGGGTCGGTTCCAGTACGGAAATATCCTTGCCGCGATCGGTCATCGTCCGCTCAAGCTCATAGGCGATGTCGAAATGGTCCTCGATCGCGCTTTTGCCGCGACCGGTGACGAAGATCATCTGCTCGATGCCGGCTTCGCGCGCTTCATCGACCGCATATTGGATCAGCGGGCGATCGACCACCGGCAGCATCTCTTTCGGGATCGCTTTGGTTGCAGGCAAAAAGCGTGTGCCAAGTCCGGCGACGGGAAACACGGCCTTGCGGATGGGTTTGTGCGTCATGCCCTAAACCATAGCGAAACATGGTTAAATGTCTATGATACCAGCTTTTCGGCAAAACCCTTTTTAAGCTTCGCGAGCTTGGGTGGAATTACGGCAAGGCAATAGGGATTACGCTGACCTTCGCCATCCCAATAGTCCTGATGATAATCCTCGGCTGGATACCATGTGGCAGGCCCTTCGATGGTTGTGACTATGGGCGCTGGCCAATCGGCTTGGGCGCGAACGATAGCCGCCTCGGCCTCGGCGCGTTGCTCATCGTCGAGCGGGAAAATTGCCGAGCGGTACTGCGTTCCGATGTCGTTGCCCTGCCGGTTGAGCTGGGTCGGATCGTGCGTCGCAAAGTGGATATCGAGCAGGTCGGAATAGCCGATTACGTCCGCGTCATAGCCTATGCGGATCGCCTCGGCATGGCCGGTCGTACCACTGCACACCGTCTTGTAATCCGGATTTTCAACGCTTCCGCCGATATAGCCGCTTTCCACCGACTGGACGCCATCCAGTTGTTTGAACACCGCCTCGGTGCACCAGAAACACCCGCCTGCAAAAATTGCCTCAGCCACTTGTCGCTTCCTTTGTCAAACGTGCAGCCTCCTTCTTTTCCTCACGGCCGCGTACCACGAGCAGATACATGGCGGGCGTGACGATGCGCGACAAGAGGGTCGAGGAAATAAGTCCGCCAATCAGCACGATTGCCAGCGGGCCATAAAGATTGCCCCCGAACATCGCGAGCGGCAGCAGGCCACCGATGGCGGTAACCGAAGTCAGGAGCACCGGCAGGAAGCGCACCTCGCCCGCTTGCTCGATGGCGTCGCGCAGTCCCAGCCCACGCTCGCGCAACTGCGAGGTGAAATCGACCAGCAGGATCGAATTTTTGATCTCGATTCCGATCAGCGCAACAAAGCCGATCACGGCGAGGAAGGAAAGGTTGTTCCCCGTCACCAGCAGGGCGATCAGGCCGCCAAAGGTTCCGAGCGGGATTACCCCCGCGACCACCAGCGCCTCGCGAAACTCGCCGAATTCCGCAACCAAAATGCCGAAAATGATGAACAATGCGATGAGGATGACCGGGCCGAAGCCGGAGAAAGTATCGTTGATCTTCTCTGCCTCACCACCGACCCGGATGGAATAGCCGAGCGGAAGTTTGATCTTGTCCAATTCCGCCTTGGCCGCTTGGGTGATTTTCGAAGGCAGCGCACCGTCCTGGGTTTGTGCGGTGATCTCCACCGTCCTTTCCAGATTGCGGCGCGTGATTAACGGCGCCACCGCGACCAGCTTCGGATCGGTAATCTCGCCCAAGGCAACCGGGGCACCTGCCCGTGTAGCTACATAGATTTGGTCAAGCGCGGAAACCGGCTGGGTATTGTTCAGTGGCAAGCGGACGGTGACCGGATAGCTATCCCCTTCATTGTCGCGGAAACTGCCGGCCCGTTCGCCGGATAGCGCCAGCCGGATGATCCGACGTGGCGATCCAGCCGGAATGTCGAGCAAAGCGGCCTTGCCCTCGTCAATCTGCATATCAAGGTCGAGCCGGTCGGTGGCCACCGGATTTACAATATCGCGCGTTCCCGGCACCTTGTGCAGGCTTTCCTGAACCTTTCCGGCCAATTGCTTCAGCACCTCCAAGTCTGGGCCGACCACGCGAAATTCGACGGGTGCGTTTATAGGTGCACCGTTCTGGAAGAGCACCAACCGCACCCGGGCACCGCTGATCTGGTCAAGCTGTTTCCGGATCCGCTCGACCATCGCCATGCTTTCCTGCCCGCGCCATTTGTCCATCACGGCGAGCACTTCACCAATGGTGCTGGTCTCTGCAGTTTCAAAGCTGTTGTAAAAAACTGACGGGTTTTTGCGGCCAACATTTTCGGCGCGAACCTGTATCGAAGGTTCCTTCGCAAGGATTTCCGATACCTTGCGCACAATCCGGCCGGTTTCATCAAGGCTTGAGCCTTGCTCTGCCTGCACCGTCACACGGAAATAGGATGAATCGGCGTTGGGAAACAGGCTGAACCCCAGAACGGGTACGAGCGCAAATGCTCCCAGCGTAACAGCCAGCGCGCCCCATACCGTTCGCCTCGGATTTTCAAGCCCCTTGTGCAGAACAGGCCGGTAGAAACGTTCGATCTTTTCCATCAACCAACGCAGCAACGCATTGCCATGTTCATCACCGTCGCGCTTGAGTAGCCGGCTGGCGAGGAAGGGAATGATTGTGAGCGAGATGACCAGTGACGCGGTCACGGTGAAGATGATCGTACCGATGAAGCTCATCGTGAACTTGCCCGCTCCTTCGGGCAGGAAGAGCATCGGGACGAAAGCAAATACAAGGACGCCGGTGGAGCCTAGCACCGCAAGGCTGATCTCCCTGGTCCCGTCTATGGCGGCCTGCACCCGCTCCTTGCCCATCCGCAAATGGCGCGAGACATTTTCAATCACCACGATCGAATCGTCGACCAGCAGGCCAAGCGACAGAATGAAACCGGCCACCACCAACTGGCTGAGGTTAAAGCCCATCGCATAAACCGCAACCAGTCCCGAGGCGAGCGAGAGCGGGATCGAAACCATGACAATCACCGCAGCCCGCCAACCCAGCGGCAACAGCGTGATCAACACCAGTGCAAGCGCGAGCGAGAAATCGCGCGCCAGTTCGGCGAGCCTTTTCGCGATGTCGCGGCTCTGGTCGAATTGCAGCACCACATCAATGTCGGGCGGGAGCACTTTCTTCTGGTTTTCCAGCTCGTCTATCAACGCGTTGCGCAATTTGGTGGCGTCGGTCCCCGCCTTTTGGTTGGCGGTGATCCAGATTGCCCTTTTTCCATTGTGATAGACCCGCGATCGCGTTTCTTCCGCGCCCCAGAAGACATCGGCGACATCGCCGACGCGCAGGATCGTGCCTTCGTTCGAACGAAGCGGCAGGTTGCGAATGGAATCGAGCGATTTGAACGCCCCGCCTGCCTCGACATTGAAGCGTTTGGTGCCGCTGACCACGGCGCCGCTCGCAACATCAGCACCGCCCAGCTTCAGCGCATCGGCGACACTGCTCGCTGGCAGGCGCAATTCGGCAAGCCGTTCGGGCTTGATCGCAACAGTAACCTCGGGCTGCGACAATCCGTGCACTTCGGATTCACGCACCGCCGTATAGCGCGAAAAGGCCTCTGATATGTCGCGGCCATATTTTTCCATGCGCCGCCAGCTCGCCGTCTCGCTGACCAGCGCGATCTGCAATACAGAGGCATTGGTGGTGCGCATCTTCTTGAAATCGAGCCGGGCCAGATCGGCGGGCAGCCTGCTACGGATCGCCGTCACTTCGCGGACGGTATCATTGAAATAGCGATCCGGATCGCCCGACCAGTCAAATTCGGCGCGGATGACGGCGCTGCTGTCATTGCTGGTCGAAACGATTTCTTTGACGTCCTCCAGCCCCTGCATCAGCTCTTCAATGGGTTTGGCGACCGTTTGCTCCATCTCCTCGGCATCGGCACCGGGCTGGACTGCCGTGATGACAACCACGGGCAGCGGGAAGTGCGGGTCGACCGCGCGCGGAATAGATGTAAAAGCCGAATAGCCGAGCGCGATCAGCAGGCTGAATAGGACCAGCGTCAGTTGCCAGCGGCGAATGGCAAATTCGGTGACGTTCATCCGCGCACAGCCCGACCCGCAATGTGCCGCATATCAACCGGGCGCCCGCGTCATGCGCACTTTGGCGCCGGTGCGCAACTTCTCTGCGCCGGATGTCACCAGCAAGTCGCCCTGCTTCAGCCCGCCGGTGATGATAACGAATCCGTCGGTCACCCGTTCAATGGCGACATTGCGGGTTTCGACCCGTTCGGTCTTGGCATCGACAATATATACCAGCCCTTCATTGGCACGCATGCCAAAGATCGCACTCGCCGGAATCTGCAGCGCGCCGTCGTCACCCGCGGGCAATTTGATACTCGCCGTACCAATCTGGCCGGATTTGAGTTGTGCCGAAGACGGAAGACTGAATTGAACGGTGAACGCACCCGTCGCCTGATTGGCGCGACCATCAATCTCGCTGATGGTCGCGGTAATGGGGGCAGAGCCCAAAGCGGGGAGGCTGATTTCCGCAGCCATACCGATGCGTAGTTTCGACGCGCTGCGATCGATGACAGGCGCGCGGAAAACGAAACCGTCATCGCCTTCGCCCAGGATCAGCGCCGGTGTTCCGGCTGCAACCACCTGCCCCGGCTGGACGTTGCGCATCAGCACGACACCATTTGACGGGGCATAAAGTTGGGCCGTACCCCGCGCGAACCCGGCCTGGGCAACGCGGGCCCCGGCAGCCTTGGCTGCAGCTTCGGCTGCTTCAAAGCGTGATTTGGTGACCCAGCCGTCAGCATATAATTGCTTGATGCGTTCGAACTCGGCCTGCGCCCGGCCGCGTTCGGCCTCGGCCACATTCAGGTCGGCCCCGACGCTGGTGGTATCGAGCGCAGCGAGCAAAGCGCCGCGCTTCACATAATCGCCTTCCTCAAACCGGACGGTTGCGACCTTGCCCGGCGTAGTAAAACCCAGCGGCGTTTCGCGGCGATAGCGCACCGTCCCGACGGCGCTGATCGTTTGCAGCATGTTGCTCGGCTGAACGGTCAAAACCTGAACGGGGAAGATCTCTTCGCTTATTTCGGTTTTGCCAGCTTCCTTCTCGCCGCAGCCATATAGCAGCGGCGGCAGTAAAAGTGCAGCGATAGCAAGGCGATGTGCGCGACAGGCCACGTTCCCTCCCATTATATCCTTGGTTCCACTTGGTAGGATAATCGAAGCCGCAAGGGAACAGTCGATTGCATTTCGCAATCGAAATTATTGCTTCGCCCGATGCGCCGCCAGCAAGGGCGGATCTCGCCTGCCTTCAAGGGCGGGTAACAACGCCATCTGATCAATCTCCGCACGCAACATTGCGACCCGTGTCTGCCAGCGATAATGGGTTGGCGCGCTGAAAATGCCGAGGCCCGTAGCCTTGCCATAGCGTTCCCAGAAGGTGATCGCTGCTTCCGGATCATAGCCCGCATTGGCCATCAGCCAGACCGAAAGCCGGTCGGCTTCCGCTTCGGTGGCTTTAATGACTTTGGTCTTGCCGCTTTTGGTTGCCTCGATCAGTGGGCGATGATCGAGCAAATTATGCGCCATTTCGTGCGCGACGACCGCTGCCAATTCATCGTCATCCGACACATATTCGATCAGTCCGCTGGTCACGCGCACACGCGCCCCGTCAGCACCTGCGTCGCGTTTCGGGCGAACATCGACCCAGAAATCGGAGGCACAGATTGGTGGAGGATCAAGGATAAAATCGCGCCGACCGGTTGCAGTGTCGATCTGGAAGGCGATGGGCCGTCCTTCCGAAAGGCGGGTCATAAACTCTTCGCGCAGCCTATCAATTCGCTCCGACGAGGGGCCGGATTTTACCGGCCTAGGGTCGTACCACACCACACTTCCGTCGACACCGAGAAGCCCATCCCCTGCTGCCAGACCTGCCTGTTCCGCAGGCCCATCTGCAACCAGCGCGGCAATGCTAATTGGCTGTCTGAAAGTGAAGGCGCGGCGGGCAAGGCCAAGGTCAGGATATTGACGTTCATCGTGCAGCACCCAGCCCGGATTGCGCCATCTGTTCCGGCAAAAGTCTGCGCTGCCTTTGGCCAGATGGTAGCCAATGGTCGCAAGCCGCAAATCCTTGGCGATCAGGTCTTGATAAGCAGTTTTGACCGAGTCCTTGGGCGATTCTTTTTGTGTAGCCACGAGTGCACCGGTGAAAGCCATAGCGGCTAGGACAGCGGCAACCAGTTTCACGCTGCCGCCCTGCGCAGCCGGTCATTGATCGCAACTCCGATGCCTTCATCAGGGATCGGCGCAATGGCTATTGAGACACGATCGCTTGCATCCGCGGTGTGCAAGGCATCAAACAGGCGCGCCGCCGCTTCGGCAAGGTCGCCTTCGGGTGACAGATTATCGTCTCCGGTCGTGTCGCCAAATCCGATATGCCATTCGCCAGGTGCTGGCAGGGCAGCATTGAGCCGAACCGGTTTGGAAGGCGCATAATGGCTCACCAATTGGCCGGGAGCCTCGATTTTCGCTTCAGTGACCGGCAAGGGCGGTTCTCCGAGAAGCTCGGATATTTCGGCCAAGGTGACTGGCCCGGGACGCAACAATTGCCAGCCATTTTCCCGCACCGCGACGATGGTCGATTCAAGACCCGCGCTGCACGAACCGGCATCGAGAACCAGCGGCATGGCATCGCCGAAACTGCGCGCGACATGCTCTGCTCGCGTCGGGCTGATCCCGCCGCTGCGATTGGCCGAGGGTGCTGCAAGGAATAGCCCGCTCTGTTTAAGGACAGCCTGCATCACCGGATGGGCGGGGCAGCGGAGCGCAATTGTCGGCAATCCAGCCGTTACGGCTTTCGCCACCGGCGCACCGGGTTGCAACGGCAGCACCAGTGTCAACGGCCCTGGCCAGAAATGAAAAGCCAGCATCGCCGCCCGCTCGTCGAATTGCGCCAGTTGTTCCGCCGCTGCATGGTCGGGCACATGGACAATCAGCGGATTGAAATCCGGGCGTCCCTTGGTGCGATAGATATTGGCAACGGCTTCGGCGTTGGACGCATCTGCCGCCAGCCCATAGACCGTCTCGGTGGGAATCGCGACAATATCGCCCGCGCGCAGACGCTCCACCGCCTCTGCTATTGCGGCGGAGTCGGCCTTCGCTATCCGGCCATGTCCTAGGGGATTTGAGCCTGCCATCATACCGCGCTATAGGCCGGGAAATCCGCAAGCAACAGGCCCCAAAATGACATTCACCGCACCGGTTACCGAACAGCTTTTCGTCCTCAAGCACATCACCGGCATTGATGCGCTTTCGGCGCACCAACGCTTTGCCGACGCCAGCCCCGATATGGTGGAAGCAATTGTCGGCGGCATTGGCGAATTTGCCGCTGCGGAATTCTATCCTTTGCGCCGGATTGGCGACACCGTGGGCGCACGACTGATCGATGGGCAAGTGGTCATGCCTGAAGGATTTGTGGATGCCTATAAGGCCTATGTCGCCAATGGCTGGGGTTCTATCAACGCGCCGGCAGATTTCGGCGGGCAAGGCCTGCCGTTCAGCCTTGCGACTGTTGCGCTCGATTCGCTGGGGGCGGCGAATATGGCCTTCGCGCTTTGCCCGATCCTGTCGGTCGGTTCGATTGAAGCGATCAACCATCATGGTTCGGACGCGCAAAAGGCAATGTTCCTGCCGAAGCTGTCGACCGGCGAATGGACCGGCACAATGAACCTGACCGAGCCACAGGCGGGATCGGATGTCGGCGCGCTTAAGACAACAGCAACGCCGCGAGGGGACGGCACATACCAGATCAAGGGACAAAAAATTTACATCAGCTTTGGCGATCATGACATGGCGGGCAATATCGTCCACCTCGTGCTCGCGCGCACACCCGATGCACCGCCGGGAACCAAGGGAATCTCGCTCTTCCTCGTTCCCAAATATCGTGTGAATGAAGACGGCTCATTGGGCGAGCGCAATGACATCAAAGTCGTGTCGATCGAGCATAAGATGGGCATCAATGCTTCGCCCACCTGCGTTCTCGCCTTTGGTGATGAAGGCGACTGCATTGGCGAGTTGATAGGCCCGGAATTTGGCGGGATGCGCGCCATGTTCACGATGATGAACAATGCCCGCCTCAATGTCGGCCTCGAAGGCGTGCAGATTGCCGAGGCTGCCACGCAAAAGGCGGTCGCATTTGCCCGCGAGCGCGTCCAATCGGCCCGCGCAGGCGGAACCAGTCGCGATTCGGTCCCCATAATCGAGCATCCCGATGTCCGCCGCATGCTGATGCGGATGAAGGCGGGGACACAGGCGATCCGGGCATTGCTCTATTGCGCGAGCGGTTTCGTTGACCGCGCGGCATTAGGTATCGAAGGCGCGCAGGAAATGGTCGATCTTTTGACCCCGCTGGCGAAAACCTATGGCACCGATATGGGCAGCGAAATCGCTTCGCTGGGTATTCAGGTCCATGGCGGTATGGGCTTTATCGAAGAAACCGGCGCGGCGCAGCTCTATCGCGACATCCGCATCGCGGCGATTTACGAAGGCACCAATGGCATTCAGGCCGCCGATCTTGTCGGGCGCAAGCTCGGCATGCGCAGCGGCGATGCCGTGCGCGAGCATCTGACGCGTATCGGACAGGAAGCGGCCGAACATGCCGGGCTCAAGGCACTTGCCGGCGCCTGCACCGAAGTTGCCGAATGGATGATCGGCAGCGCGTCGACTGATGACAAGCTGGCTGGCAGCTATCCCTTCACCACGATGATGGCGGTTGCGACCTGCGGAAGCCTGATGGCGAAGCAGTTACGCGTGGCCGAAGCCGAAGGCGGCAATTCGCCATTCCTGAAGGCCAAGATCGCCAGCTGCCGCTATTATCTCGATGTGATGGTGCCTGAAGCGCTCTCGCTGAAAGGTAGCGCTATGGCGGGGGCGGACTTGCTTTATGCATTGGATGTCGAAGGGCTTGCAGCCTGACCTTCTGCCGTTGCAGTCCCTAAACAATGTCACCCCGGACTTGATCGGCGGTCCATGGTCCGAAATGTCGGCTTAAACCTTGGCCTCAGACCATGGATTCCCGCTTTCGCGGGAATGACAATAGGTTATGGTGGGAAAGTGACCGACAACAGCGAAACCCTCCGCCGGATAGCCGAAGCGCTGGAACGGCTCGCGCCGCCAACGGGCGAACCGGCTGACCTTTCTGCCCACCCTGCCTATCATTGGGACGGCCAGGTGCTCGCAGCCGTTGCCACTTTCGCACCGCTGCCTGAAAATCTGATCGTCGGCGTCGACCGGCAAAAGGAAGCCATCACCGTAAACAGCCGCCGTCTCGCACAAGGTCATGCCGCGCATGATGTGCTGCTCTGGGGCGCTCGCGGCATGGGGAAGTCTGCTCTGGTCAAATCGGTGACTGGCGCTTTGCGGGCAGACGGATTGCCTCTCGCATTGGTCGAAACCACGGCGGACCAGCTGGCCAGCCTGCCGCATTTGTTCGCATTGCTCAACCAATCGGACCGCCGCTTCATCCTGTTTATCGACGATATGGCGTTCGAAGGCGACGATGCGGGCCCGCGTCGCCTGCGTTCGATGCTCGAAGGCGGATCAGAAGCACGGCCCGCCAATGTCCGGCTCTATGTCACTTCGAACCGGCGCAACATAGTCGAGCGGCGGCAGGATGAAGAGGATGCCGCGGTGAACGCCCGCGATGTCGCCGATGACCGGCTCGCCCTCGCCGACCGCTTCGGACTCAAGCTGGGCTTCCAATATCCCGATCAGCCCGCCTTCCTGAAAATGGTCGCCGCTTATGCCGCGCATTTTGGACTGGAATGGGAAGAGGCCGATGCACTCGCCTTCGCCCACCAGCGCGGTGGTCGCTCCGGTCGCATAGCTTGGCATTATGCGGTGGAACTGGCCGGAAGGGCCGGTCGCAGCCTCTAAAGCGCCTTTTCGTAAATCCGGTACACCTTGTTCACCTTGCCGCCGACGGCCTCGCCCACAGAGACCATCGGTCCGTTGGACGACAATACCCAACCGAAATCGCCCCGCGTCGCACCAAATTTGGCAATCGCGTCGCGGCGGATATACTCGATCAGCATGAAGGCCAATTGGCTTGCGGTGCGGGTGCCCTGAAGCTTTTTGACTACGCCCATCAACGGCACGCGCATCGTCGTCACCTGCGGCTTGCCGACATTGAGCCACCAGAGCAGCTTCGCCCAGTTAAACGGCCAGAGCGAGCCGCCATATTTCACAAGCTGCTCGTTCAGGTCGGGAATGGTCATCATGAAGGCTACCGGCTCGCCATCTATTTCGGCGACACGGATAAGGTCTTCGAAAACGATGGGCTTCAATTTCTTCCCCGCATAGGCGACCTCTGCCGGAGTAAAGGGGACAAATCCCCAATTGTCGCTCCAGGCATCATTGAGGATCGACAGGATAAGCGCCGCCTCTTGGTCGAACTTGCTCTTGTTGACCCGACGGATGTGAATCTTCCCACTCTTCTCACCCATCGCGACAATGCGATTGGTGAGTTCGGGGAATCCCTGATCGATAGGCAATGCGTAGGTGAAGAGATCTTCGACCTTTTGGTGCCCTGCGGCTTCGATCCACACCTGATAGGCGGCGCTGTTGAAGCCCATCATCACCGTCGGCGGATGGTCATGCCCTTCGATCAACAAACCCGGCTCATCCCACATCGCGAAGCTGACCGGACCCAGCATCTTAGTCATGCCTTTGGCGCGTAGCCATTTTTCCGCCGCAGCGAGGAGTGCATTGCCGATCTCGGCGTTTTCAGCTTCGTAAAATCCCCAGAAGCCGGTGCCGGGGCCCATGCCCTGTTCGACTGGCTGCTTGAGTGCGAGATGGTCAATATGCGCCGAAATACGACCAACCACCTGCCCGGCGCGGCGCGCCAGGAAAAGCTGGGCTTCGGCATGTTCGAACCAGGGGTTCTTGCCGGGTGTCAGCAGGCCGTAAACCTCATCCTTCAGCGGCGGCACCCAGTTGGGATCATCGGCGTAAAGGCGGAAAGGCAAGTCGACAAACTCCGCCAGCGCCTTCTTCCCTGCCACCGGTGTGACCCGCACTTCACCTGCCTGCATAAGTTCAATCCCTGTCCATTATTGGCGGCCTTATGCTGCGCAAGTGCGCGAAGGGCAACCGGTTACAGCCGCAACTTGACCGCGAGTTTGCCCAGCCCCTGCTTATCCTCCGGCAGCAAACCCCAGCGCAGTGCGACCCACAGACTCGGCCAGAAGAGCGCAAAGAGCGAGAGCGCCCTTACACGCTGGCCAAAGGGCACAAGCACTTCGCCGACGCCCCAAAGAAGCCCGATGCAACCTGCGCCAGCGACCAGCGCGCGCACGAAACCATGCCCGAACGGGGAAACGCGGTCGGCCCAATAGAGCTCGGCAATCGCCAGCAGCGCCGTGAACACTACGGCAGCGGAAACGGCGATGGCCATTCCCGTCGCGCCCATGTCCGGCACCAGCCAGATACCCAGCGCCAGCCAGATGGCCAATCCCGCTAGGCTGTTGGCGAGCGGGAGGCCTCGATGACCGATCATTTCAATGATAGGCGTTGCGGGGCCCAGCGCCGCCTCTGCCGCACGGGCAGCGAGCAGGATGACAAGCACCATCAGGGCGGCCTCTGCACCAGGTGCGAAAGCGGTCAACAGGTCAGCGGCTATCAGGATGAGGAAGCCTGCCAGAGGCACCGCAAGCAGCAGCGAGATATGGGTCGAGAAACTGTACAAAGGCGCAATCTCTTTGCGGTCGACTGCTGCCTGCGCTGATGCCAGCGGCGCAAGTACATAGAGGAAGGACTGGCGCACGATCAGCGGGATTGATGCAATCTTTCGAGCGATGCCGAAAAGTCCGGCCGCTGTGGCTCCGCCCGCGCCGGGGATCATCGCATTCAACAGGATCGGTGGCAGGTCGTTATAGGCACGGCGGGCAAGAGCTGGCGGCAGCATCGCAAAACCTGTCGCCAATGTTTCAGCGCGCAGAGACGGCGGCAAGGGTGCCCGCAAAAGCAAGGCCGGATCATAATAACGGGCCAGCAATTTCCAGCTCAACCATGCCGTCAATGCCAAGGAGGCGAGATGGCCGAAGAGCAGGCCCTCAAATCCCGTCCCGGCGAAAAAGAAACCGGCGGCAAATATTAAACGCGCCACCTGCTCCCAGAATATCCGCAAACGGATTTCCGGCCCGAAGGCACGCATGGCGCGTGCAGCAGCCGTGGCGGTTTCGACGAAGATCCATAGCGGTAAGCTCCACGCAAAGATGGCGATGGCCTGAGGGAGTTTCGACGCATCGCCGGGTGCACTGGCGACCCAGCCCGCAAGCATTGGCGCGGAGAGCGAGATTGCCATCGCAGCGACGATGCCGAGCCCGGTGCTCGCCACCAGCGCAAAGCGAACCGCCCCATGCTGGTCTTCGCGGCTTGCGCTGGCGGGCACGATTCTTTGCAACGCCTGCCCCAGAGCCAGATCGAGCAGGTTCGCCAATATGTTCACCGCTGCCCAGAGCACGACATAGACGCCGTAACCTGTAAGCCCGAACATCCATGTATAGGCCGGCTGCGAGATCACCTCGATCAGCGCCCCCAGACGTGCCACCGCAGCAAGGCCCGCCCCTTTGGCAACATCTTTTCTGTCGATGGTCTGTGCCTGTGCCTCGACCAGCGCCTCTTCCTGCGGCCCGCTCATTAATAGGTTTCGGCACCAGCCCACGCCCCCACCCGACCTCCCAAACAGTGTATGCTATGGGAGGTCGGGTGGGGGCGTGGGCTGGTGCCGCCAAACTTCGAATAACGCCCGCTCATTATTCCTCGGTGCGAACGAGCACCGTCTCACCAATCAGGAGAAACAGAAGAAAAGGCGCCCAAGCGGCGATGAAGGGTGGGTATGCGCCCAGATTGCCCATCGCCAGCGCGAAATTGTCAGCGACGAAATAGGCAAAGCCCAAGGCCATGCCGATTACGGCACGCAGGAAAAGTGCGCCTGATCGCGCAAGGCCGAAAGCGGCCACAGCCCCTAACAAAGGCATCAGCAACGCAGATAGAGGCCCTGATATCTTGTGCCACAATATGCCTTCGAGCGTGTCGGTTCTCCGCCCCGCTGCCTTGAGGTCGTCAATCGCACGCATCAACGGCAGGAAGCCCAAAGCGTCACCATCGACCTTCAGTCGATTGAACCGTTCCGGCTCTATACCGCGTCCAACGACCAGTTCAGGCAACTTTTCCTGCTCGGCCTTTGCGACGTCAAAAATTTCAATATTCTCAAGCTTCCATGCGCCGTCGCTGAGTCTGCCTGTTTCTGCCTGAATGACCCGTTTCAGGCTGCCGTCGGCGCGCTGGTAAACACGAATGCCCTGCAATTGGGTATCGGCGCCCTTTCCTGAAACGGTGCGCACCTGAACCAGATCACGGCCCTCGCGCACCCAGACATTGGTGCGGATGCCATCATCCTTGGGCACAGGGCCATATTCGACATCCTGCCAGACCTTCAGTTTCGCGGTTGCGGGGGCGACCACCGTTTCATTGAACGCGAAAGACACACAAGCGACAACCAAGCTGGCCGCCAGCATCGGCACCAATATTTGATGTGCCGAAAGGCCTGCTGCCTTCATCGCCACGACTTCGCTGTTCTGGCTGAGTGTCGCAAAGGTGATCAAAGTCGCCAGCAACACCGAAAAGGGCAGGAAGCGCGCAATGATCTGCGGCGCGCGCATCCCGACATAGCGCCAAAGGTCAGACTCGCTGTTACCCGCTACCGAGAGGATCTTGCCGCTTTCGCCGAGCAGGTCGAGCGTCTGCAACACCAGCACCAGCATCAGCAGCACCGCAAGGGTGCGGACCAGAAACAGCCGCGCCATATACCAACCGATCTGACGGGACGGAAAGAATTGAAGCCGCACCGATCAAACCTCCTGCGCCAACAGCCGCGACTTGCGACGTCCAAAGTGGAACAGCTTCTTGATCGATTTGCCCGCTTTGGCAGCAAAGACCTCCAGCGCGCCTATCGGCTGGCCTCCCGGTACATGCGCGATGACATGGTACATCCAGAAAATCAGGGCAGCAAAGGCGAAGCAGGGCACCCACAATGCCACGGCAGGCGGAACCTGCCCCAGGGCACCCAGCGATTCTGCATATTCATTTATCTTGTGATAGGTCACCACCATCACGATCGACAGGAACACCCCTAGCGCTGAAGTCGACCTTTTGGGTGGTATCGCCAGCGCTAGCGCCAGCAGCGGCAGCAGGAACATCATCGCCACTTCAACCAGCCGGAAGTGGAAATTGGACCATGCCGCGTTGCGCTCACTTTTGGGTCGCTCCATGTCATTGCCCACTTTGACCAGCTCGTTCAGCGTATATTCGCGATCCTTGCCACCTCGCCCACGAAACTGTTCTATCTGCGGCAGATCGATGGGAACGTCATGGCTGGAAAAGCTGAGGACACGGGCACTACGGTAATTGGGAGCATCATGTACCAGCGTTCCGTTGGTCAGCCGCAGGATAATTGTATCGGGATCATCAGTACGCAGGAACTGCCCCTTTTCCGCTGTAACCGAAATCGACTGACCCTTTTTATTCTCTGCAAAAACAAACAGGCCCGAAAGGTCATTACCCTGATTGCGGCTTTCCTCGATCCGCACCGTCAGATTATCGCCCAGATTGTTGAACTCGCCGACCTTGATCGACGCACCCAACGCGCCCGAGCGAAGATCGAACCGCAGCTCTTCATACAAATAGCGCGAAGTGGGCTGCACCCAGCCGACGATGGCAAAATTGACCAACGCGAGCCCGATGGCGAATAGATAAGGCACACGCAACAGCCGCCAATAACTTTGGCCAACCGCCCGGAATATGTCGATTTCAGAGGTGGTTGCGAGCTTACGGAATGCAAGCAATATCCCCAGCATAAGCCCGATGGGAATACCAAGCGACATATATTCAGGGATCAGATTGGCGAGCATGCGCCAGACGACGCTGACCGGGCCGCCTTCAGCGGCAACGAAATCGAACAGACGCAGCATCTTGTCGAGCAGCAACAGCATCGCGGCGATCACCAGCGTGCTGAGAAGGGGTAGCAGGACAAGCCTTGCAATATAGCGGTCGGTGGCGGTCAAAAATTTCAACTTATGGTCGCCCTGTCACCCTAATTTGGCCGCAAATCGTCCCGATATACCCGATCAAGATCAGGAGCAATATCGTTGGTCGTAATATGATCAACGCAAATGGTACGGAGTAGTTTCAGCAATGGCACGTTTCATTGCCGCTTTCGCCGCCGCCGCCGCGCTCGCCATGACGGGTACGGCCTCGGCCGGAAGCGTGATTTCTAACGATATGAGCCGCTGCAGTGCCGGTCGGGGCCCTGCAGTGAAGGTGGTTGTACAGGGTGTCAAAAGCTCGACGGGCAAGATGCGCGTCCAGAGTTATCCGGCAACCAAGGCTGCGTGGCTGACCAAGGGTCGCTGGTTGCAACGCATCGAAACCGGCGCCCGCGCCGGCACGATGAGCTTTTGCCTGCCGGTGGGTTCCGCAGGCAATTATGCCATCGCGGTTCGCCACGACAAAAATGGTAATGGCAGCACCGACATCTCGTCCGATGGTGGCGGGTTTTCGAACAACCCGTCGATCAATGTGCTCAACCTGGGCAAGCCTTCGGTCGGAAAAGTCAGCTTTTACGTGGGTTCCGGCGTAACGACGGTTACCATCAACATGAAATATATGTGAGGTTCCAGGGGGTAATTTGGCTCTAGTCGCGCTTCTTTCCAATCCGCATTCGACCGGCAACAAGAGCCTGTTGCCGCAAGTGCGGAGCTTTTGCGCGAAGAACCCCGATATCTTCCACTATGAGGTTGAAGAGATAGGCCAGATTGCCCGCGCACTTGAAATGATCGCGCGCGTCAAGCCCAAGGTGCTTGTCGTCAATGGCGGAGACGGAACCGTTCAGGCGGCGTTGACCGAGCTCTATCATGGTGGCCATTTCAAAGGCACGCCGCCCCCTGTAGCGGTGTTACCCAATGGCAAGACAAACCTGATCGCACTTGATCTGGGTGCAAGCGGGGATGCATTGCAGGCATTGGCCGACATATTGGAACTGGCGAAGGGCGACCTGTCGGGCCATGTCGTCGCGCGCGAGCTGATCGCGCTGTCCGAAGGTACCGACAATGTTCGCCCCGTGATCGGCATGTTCCTTGGCGGGGCCTATCTCGCCGAGACGATTCTTTATTGCCGCAACAAAATCTATCCGCTGGGCCTGCCCAACGGTATCAGCCATGTTATTGCCGCAATTGCCGCCATTTTCACGGTGCTGTTCGGCCTGAAAGCGGATTTCCTGCCGCAGCGTACCGAATCAATCCGGATCTCGCTGATCCGCGACGGTGAGCTCAAGGGGCGCTTCTCGGTACTGATCGTCACGACGCTCGAAAAACTGTTGCTCGGCGGGCGCGTGCGCACCGAAGGCAGCGGGCATCTGAAGCTGATGGCGGTTGATCAAGGCCCCTGGGTGCTGTTGCGCATGATAGGCGCATCCTTGCTCGGCCTTTTGGGCAAACGGCGCATGGATGGCATCCACATCAGCAATGGCGATATCATCCAGATTGATGGTGGTCGAAGCAATGTGATCCTTGATGGCGAAGTGTTTGAGGCGGGCACCGATCGGCCAATTGTGCTCCGTTCGACCCCGCCAGTGCCGTTCCTCAAGCTTGCCGCCTGAGGCATCGCACAGTCCGCAAAAAGGCGCTAAGGCCGTCCTATGTCTCCGCTCGCACAGCTTGTCGCCGAAGAACTAGCGCAGCCGGTTGACCCGCGCGTAAGCAATATGGCCAAGGCGCTGGCCGCCAAATATCCGGACGCTTCGAAGGCCGTATTATTCTACGGAAGCTGCCTGCGCGAAAGCCAGCTCGACGGGCTGATGCTCGATTTCTACTTGATCGTTTCAGACTATGAAGCGGCCTATGGCGACAGCTGGCTGGCACGGGCCAATAGACTTGTTCCGCCCAATGTCTTTCCATTCGAACATGACGGGCTGATGGCCAAATATGCGGTGCTGAGCGAGGCGGACTTTCGCCGGCTGAACAGCCCTGAAACCCGCAATGTCTCCGTCTGGGCCCGCTTTGCGCAACCATCACGGCTGGTGTGGAGTGCGGATGCCGATGCTCAAGCAAAGGCGATTGATGCCGTTTCGCGCGCCGCGCCAACTTTGCTCGCGGCAGCCGGTTCAATTGACGGCGAAGCACCGCTCGACTGGTGGCGCCGTGCCTTTGCGCTTACTTATTCGGTCGAACTGCGCGCAGAGCGCAAAAGCCGCTCCAACTCGGTGGTGGACGCAGACCCGGCACGCTATGAGCAATTTAGCGCGCCAGCCATTACGGAAATTCCGTCGGACGCGACTGGCGGGGGATGGGCAAGGCGCCGTATCGAAGGCAAATTGCTTTCGGTCGCGCGACTTGTCAAGGCAGCCTTCACCTATTCGGGCGGGATCGATTATCTGGCCTGGAAGATCAACCGCCATGCCGGCACGCAGATCGAGATCAAGCCCTGGCAACGCAAATGGCCACTCGTGGCGGCCTTCGTGCTGGTTCCCAAATTGCTTGTCAAAGGCGCAGTTCGCTAGACTTTGCGCCGTTTGGATAGAACCGTAGTGCTGAGCCTGTCGAAGCACGCCCAGCCGACAAACGCCCTTCGACAGGCCCAGTGCTACGGTGATGATTCAACTGGACAAGGGCAACTCTAGCTCCGGAAAACGACGGTCTTGCTGCCGTTGAGCAGCACCCGGTCCTCCAGATGGTCACGAACGGCGGCGGCGAGCACGCGACTCTCGATATCCCGTCCCTTCGCCACCAGATCCTCGGCAGTATCGGCATGGCTGACCGCCTCGACATCCTGCGCAATGATCGGGCCTTCGTCGAGGTCTGCGGTGACATAATGCGCGGTCGCGCCGATCATCTTAACCCCGCGCGCATGCGCCTGATGATAGGGCTTGGCACCCTTGAAGCCGGGAAGGAAACTGTGGTGAATGTTGATGCAGCGGCCAGAAAGAAAGGCGGCGAAGTCGTCTGATAATATCTGCATGTACCGCGCAAGCACCACCAGCTCCGCACCCGTTTCGGAGATTAGCGCTTTGATTGCGGCTTCCTGGTCAGACTTGGTATCTGGCGTAATTGGAAAATGGTGCCAGGCAATGTCGCCGACCAGCGAGGGTTTCGAGGCATCGCGTGGATGGTTGGAGGCGATCGCCACCACATCCATCTTCAACTCCCCGACCCGCACGCGATAGAGCAGGTCTTCGAGGCAATGGTCAAATTTGGAGACCATCAGCAACACCTTGCGCGGCGCATCGGCATCGCGGATCTGCCAATGCATGGCCAGCCGATCCGCCAAAGGCGTGAATTGTGCTCTCAGGGCATCAGCATCAGGCGCACCCGGCAAAGCTTCAAACACCACCCGCATGAAGAATTGCGCATCTTCACGGTCGTTAAACTGCTGCGATTCAAGGATGTTGCAGCCATGGTTGGCAAGGAAGCCGGAGACAGCCGCCACCAGACCCGGGGCATCCGGGCAGGATAAAGTAAGGGTGTAGCGCTTCGTCATCGCTGCAAATCAGATGATGCCGACAGCCTTGCCCGCACGTTCGAACCGGCCAAGAATGTCCTGCACCTGCTCGCTGGTGTGCTCGGCGCAGAGTGAGCAGCGCAGCAGCGTCATACCGGCAGGGGTTGCTGGCGGTCGAGCCAGATTGACATAGAGCCCTTCCTTCAGAAGCGCTTCCCACATCATCGCGCCGCGTTCCAGATCGGGCATGATGACGGCGATGATCGCCGACTGCGGTTCATCGGTACCCAGCTGGAAGCCAAGATCGCGCAGCCCCTTGTGCAGTGTCTTCGAATTTTCCCACAGATGCGCGCGCTTGTTGCTGCCATGCATCAGCTTGCGCACCGATGTCGCGCTCGACGCCATCACGCTCGGCGGCAAAGCGGCGGTGAAGACATAGGGTCGGCAGACAAGGCGCAGGATTTCGAACTTGGGATGGTTCGATACGCAAAACCCACCCACGGTACCGACACTTTTCGAAAAAGTGCCGATGATGAAATCGACATCGTCGATGCAGCCCTGCTCCTCGGCAACGCCGCGGCCATGCTGCCCGATAAAGCCCATCGAATGGGCTTCATCGACCAGCACCATCGCGCCGTTTTCCTTGGAGATGCGAACCATCTCCTTGAGCGGCGCGACATCGCCGAGCATCGAATAGACGCCTTCGAGGACGACCAACTTGCCCGCTTCAGCAGGAAGACGTTTTAATCGCTTCTCCAGCGCCTCGATATCATTGTGGCGGAAGGCGACGATTTCGGCATCGCCCATCTTGCAGCCATCATAGATTGACGCATGGCTGTCGATATCGAGGATGATATAGTCGCCCTTGCCCGCAATCGTGCTGATAATGCCCAGATTGGCCTGATAGCCGGTCGAAAAGACCATTGCATGGTCCATATCGTAAAATTCGCGCAGCGCGGCTTCGACATCCCTGTGCGGATCGAATGTGCCGTTCAGCACACGGCTTCCTGTAGTGCCTGCGCCGAAATCATCAAAGGCCTGCTTACCTGCCGCGATGACATCCTCATCGAAGGTCATCCCCATATAATTATAGGTGCCAAGCAGGATTGTTTCCCGCCCGTTGCAGATCGCAACGGTGGGCGACAGAACCTTTTCCATCACCAGGCTGAACGGATCAGTAACACCGGTGGAAAGCAGCGCGCGACGCTGTTCGATCAAGGGGTCGAATTTGGAAAACAGGTCAGTCATAAATCATCCCAATTTCGTCATCCGAACTTGTTTCGGGATAACACGCAAGGGTGGCTCGCTATCCTGAATAAGTTCAGGATGACGATAGTTGGAGTCTATTCAGTCAGCTTCAAAACCGCATCGACCAACTGGCCGACATTTTCGATTTCGGCCTGCATGTTCATGGTGATCACGATGTCGAATGTGTCTTCAACCTCGGCGACGAAATCCATGACGGTCAGGCTGTCCCATTCAAGATCGCCGGCAAAGGTCGTTGCATCACTCAGCTCGACGCCTTTCTTGTTGAACCGCTCGATCAAACCCTTGAGCTTGTCGAACATTTCGCTGCGGTCGGTCATATATTGTCCCTAACTATAGTCTGTTGCGCCATTGCCAGCCGAATGAGGCGGCAAAAGGGCGATTTCTGGTCCCTATCGATTACCGGCTTCTATAGCCATCCCTGCGCCTTATACCAGCGCGCGGTCGCTTTCAGGCCATCCAGTGTTCCGATTTGCGGCTGCCAAAGTGCAGTCGGAGGGGCGGCTTGTCGGTCAATCACCCAATCAGGATGGCTCATATAGCTGGCTCGGTCCGGCGTCAGCTTGGCTTTCGCACCACGCACCAGCTGGTCGCCCCACGCTGCGGCAAAGAGCAGCGGGCGTGGCGCGGATATTGTGGCGATCCGCCGACCAAGCGCCATGCCAATCGCACGCGCAAAGCGGCTATGCTCCCACCCGCCCGGTTCACCATCATCCGCCTCAAAGATTTGCGCTGTAGCATCGTCATGGGCGGGAAGCAGCGCAACCAGCAACCGCGCGAGGTCATCGACATGGATCCACGATCCTCGGCCTGCAGGGGGGAGAAGGCAAAAGCCCTTCGCGGCCATTTTGAACATTTCGAACACCTCTGTGTCGCCGGGGCCATAGACGCCGGGTGGGCGAATGATCGTCCAGTCGAGCATGCTGGTCGCCACCAGCTTCTCGCCCTTTGACTTGCTGGCGCCGTAAACCGAAAGCTGCGGTTCGCGGGCAGACAGCGAGGACACATGGACGAAGCGGCTTATGCCCGATTGCTTCGCAGCGCCGACCAGATGGGCGGTCCCGGTGACATTGCCCGCCTCAAATCCTGCTGCATCGGGTGCGTTGACTACGCCAGCAATATGAAGGATCGCATCAGCGCCGTCACAGAGTTCCATAAGGCTTTCGGGCTGATCGAGTGCACCTTCCACCCAAGTGATGCCTGCTTTCACTGGTTGGCTACGGCGGGTGAGGGCGCGCACCTGCCAGCCTGACTCAACAAGCTGGTTCAACGTCGCACCGCCAACAAATCCGGTCGCACCGGTCAGGGCGACCACGCCCTTGCCTGCCATCAGAGCAGCACCATCTGGTCGCGGTGGACCAGCACCTGACGCGGAACGGCGCCCAATATACTTTCCAGTTCACTGGAACGTTTGCCACAAATCTGCGCGGCATCGGTTGCGTCATATTCGGATAGACCGCGCGCCAGCGTTTCGCCTTCCGCCGTCACGATGTCGATGACATCGCCTCGCTTGAACGCACCAGCCACCGCTGTCGCCCCGGCAGGCAGCAAGCTTGCCCCGCCACGCAATGCTTTGGCCGCACCGGCATCGACGCTGATGCTGCCTTTGACCGACAGCCTGCCACCGATCCAGCTTTTGCGTGCACTGCCGCCTTCGCGGGGCGCGAACCAAGTGTAAGGAGCGCCATTTTCCATAGCGGCGAGCGGATGTTCGTGCAGGCCGGAGGCGATGGCGAGGCCGATCCCTGCGCGGGTGGCAATATCGGCGGCATCGAGTTTCGATGCCATTCCGCCCGAACCCATGCCGGACGAGGAGTCGCCCGTCACCATGACGCGGATGCGGCCATCGACCTTGGCCACTTCGGGCACCAATTGCGCCGCGGGGTCCTTGGGATCGCGATCATAAAGTCCATCGACATCGGATAGCAAGACGACGCCATGCGCACCTGCCGCTTGTGCGACCCGTGCGGCCAACCGGTCATTGTCACCAAAGCGGATTTCCTCGGTCGCGACGCTGTCATTTTCGTTGATGACAGGTACCGCCCCGGCACCCAGCAAGCGGTCCAGCGTTGCGGTAATGTTAAGGTAGCGGCGGCGATCCTCCAGATCGTCGAGGGTCACCAGCATCTGTGCCGCAGTCAGGCCTTGCCCGCCAAGCAACTCAGCCCAGATACCGGAGAGGAGGATTTGTCCGACCGACGCCGATGCCTGCGCATCGGCAAGGCTGGCGCGGCCTCCTTTTTCAAAACCAAGCCGCCGCGCCCCCAGCGCAATCGCACCCGAGCTGACCACCACGATTTTCTGGCCTGACTTGTGTCGCGCAGCTATGTCGGCCACCAGCGTTTCGAGCCAATTCCGGCGAACGGAACCATCGGATTCGACCAGCAGGGACGAGCCGACCTTTACCACCAGAAGCTGGCACGTGGCGGGACTCAGATGGGCGACCATTCGCCTTCCTCATTATCCCCGCTGGAGGTTTCAACGCTGCTCTTGTCAGGCAGTGCCGCAATGACGCGGTCGAGCACCTTGTCAACGCCTTGTCCGGTTGCGCCAGAAATCGCGATCACCTCTTGCGCGCCTGCCGCCTCAAGCTGCGCGGATATATCGGCCATCAACTCTTCGTCGAGCAGATCGCCTTTGTTGAGCGCAACAATCTGCGGTTTGTCTTCAAGGCCCGCGCCATAGGCTTCGAGTTCGTCACAAACCGTGTGCCAGGCAGCAACCGGATCATCGCCGGTGGCATCGATAAGGTGAATCAATATTTGGCAGCGTTCGATATGGCCCAGAAAACGGTCGCCAACACCTGCCCCTTCGGCAGCCCCTGCAATCAAGCCCGGAATGTCAGCGAGGACGAATTCACGGCCCTTATGGCTGACAACACCCAATTGGGGGCGCAGCGTGGTGAAGGCATATGCGCCGACCTTGGCCTTGGTGTTGGTCACCTGATTGATGAAGGTCGATTTGCCGGCATTGGGCAGTCCAACCAGACCAGCGTCTGCCAACAGCTTGAGCCGCAACCAGACCCATAATTCCTGTCCGTCCTCGCCCGGCTGGTGCTGGCGTGGGGCGCGGTTGGTGCTGGTTTTGTAGCTGGCATTGCCCCGACCGCCCATCCCGCCTTTGAGGAAAGTGATGCGCTGGCCGACCTTGGTCAGATCGGCAAGCAAGCTGCGCTCGTCGTCGTCGGCAAGGATCTGTGTTCCGACGGGGACCTTGATCACAAGATTTTCGCCGCCTGCGCCATAACGATCACGGCCTGCGCCGCCGCCGCCGCGCGGGGCCTTGAAATGCTGGGTGTAGCGGAAGTCGATCAGCGTATTGAGACCGGCAACGGCTTCAAAGATGATGTCGCCGCCTTTGCCGCCATTGCCCCCATCAGGACCGCCATATTCGACATATTTTTCGCGGCGAAAACTGACAGCCCCGGGGCCACCGGCACCGGAGCGGATGTAGATTTTCGCCTGATCAAGGAAGTGCATGGCCCGCCCTTAGGCGAGAGTGGCTGCTTTTACCAGCCTTGGCCTATCTTGGCCTTTGTTCGGTGCCCAATCCCGCTGTGATGAACAGCGCCGTTGCATCGCCATCAATATCAGCGGTGTGCCAGACGCCGGGCGGGTTGATGACATATTCACCAGCACCAATCGTCACCGAAGCGGTGGTGCCGTCGGGAAATTCCTGAATGAGCGTCATCTGGCCCGACGTGCAGACCACAACCTCGTCACCCGCCGGATGCATTTCCCAGCTGTCCCAACTTTGGGTGAAATGGTGCATCGAAACCAGCCGTCCTTCGGCCCCATCGCCTCCGTGGCGGCCACCATAGCCCATATACCATTCCATCCCGCCGGTGAATTCGGGCTGGGGAATTGCGGTTGCGCCAAGGCCAAGATGGAGCGGGTGTTTCTCCAGTTTTCGAACGCTCATATCGAGAAACTCCCCCGCTCAAAGTCTACAAAGATGACACCAATGCAGGCCGAAGCCTGTCACATGATAAAGGCGTTCAACTTGTTGCCATCGGGATCGCGAAAATAGCCCGCGTAAAAGCCTTCATCACCGCGCGGTCCCGGAGGGCCTTCGCAGGTGCCGCCATTGGCAAGCGCGATGTCATAGAGCCGGTGTACCTGCTCTTTGTCCTTCGCCTCGAGCGCAACCATGACGCCATTGCCGACCGTGGCGGCATTGCCGTCAAACGGCTTCGTCAGGCCGATTCCTGCAGCCCCGCCCGGCTTTCCCCAGGCGATGAACCCGTCAAATTCCATCATCCGCGGCGTATCGAGTTCGGCCGCAATGGCGTCATAAAATTTGGCGGCACGGGCAAGGTCGTTGGTGCCCAAGGTCACATAACCGATCATCGAATCATCTCCTCCAATATGATTGGAACATTATGTGAACATAGAGCTGAAGTCAATCCTGCTTGGGCGGCTATTCTCCCGCCGCTGTCAGCTTTTCGATTGTCCGCGTTTCAAAATCACCCGCATCATGCCGTTCGGGCAGACAGGTGGCGGGATCACCCATCACGCGGTTGACCATCCGCCCGCGCTGTGCCGCCGGGCGCGCGGCAATCTGTTTGGTCCAGCGCTGGACATTTTTGTAGCTGGCGACATCCAGGAACTCGCCCGCTTCATAGACCAGCCCCATGGCAAGCGCGCCGTACCAGGGCCAGATCGCGATATCGGCGATCGTATATTCGTCGCCCGCCATATATTCGCGCTCCGCCAAATTACGATCGAGCACATCCATCTGCCGCTTCACTTCCATCGCGAAACGATCGATGCAATATTCGATCTTGAACGGTGCATAGGCATAGAAATGGCCGAAGCCGCCGCCGAGATAAGGCGCGCTGCCCATCTGCCAGAACAGCCAGCTTAAGGCCTCGGTGCGCTTGGCTGGGTCGGTCGGCAGGAAGGCACCGAATTTTTCGGCAAGATAGAGCAGGATCGCACCCGATTCGAAAATACGCTGCGGCGTCGGACCTGACCGGTCGACCAATGCCGGAATTTTGGAATTGGGGTTGGCATCGACAAAGCCCGACCCGAACTGGTCGCCATTTCCGATATTGATCAGCCAGGCATCATATTCTGCGCCCGTATGGCCCAGCGCGAGCAGTTCTTCGAGCAGCACCGTAACCTTCACCCCGTTGGGCGTGCCGAGCGAATAAAGCTGCATCGGATGCTTGCCGATGGGCAGCTCCTTGTCATGCGTAGCGCCCGCGATTGGCCGGTTGATATTGGCAAATCGCCCGCCGCTCTCCTTGTTCCATTCCCACACCGCGGGCGGGACAAATTCGGACAGGGTCTGGTTCGGCGTTTCGGGCATGCGGCGCTCCTCGATTGGGTTGTTCTTTGCTACTGATATAATGGGATTAAGAAGGTTGGATAGAGAGATTGCAATTTCGGAGAATGTCGTTATAACACTTGTATGAACATGAGCTCCAAAATCTCAAAACATGGAAATTCCGCTGCCATTCCCTTGTCAAAGGAAATGCTCGCCAAGCTGCGCTTGGGCTTGGGTGACCGCGTTTACTTCACCGAAACACCGACCGGCTTTCACATTTCCGCCGCAGACCCCGAATTCGAGGCGAAAATGGAGGCTGCAGAGGCGATCATGCGCGAAGACCGAGAAATCCTGCGCGTATTGGCGAAATGAACGCAAAAAAGCGGAGCGAGCCAAAATGGCTCGATGCCCGCGACGCCAATGCCATCCACGATCGGCAGCTTGCCGAACATGGCGGGGGAGTGGGCGTGCGCGATGCGGGTTTGCTCGATTCCGCTTTGGCGCGTCCCGTCAATCGCTGGAATTATGGCGACGTTGATCCAGCGTCGCTCGCCGCCGCTTATGCCTATGGCGTTGCGCGCAACCACCCCTTTGTCGATGGCAACAAGCGGACAGCATGGGTGCTGGCTCGCCTTTTTCTGGCGATCAATGGCCACCGGCTTGAGTTCAACGCCATTGATGCCATCCAGATGATGCTGGCGTTGGCGGCGGGTGAACTGGAAGAAGAAACTGTTGCCGACTGGTTTCGGAAACGATTGGTTTAATCACGCCGCCGCGATCGTCGTCCGGTGCAGCAGGCGGTGGTATCCATCATAACCACCCGTCGCGGCATGCAAGACTGATCGGTTGTCCCACATCAGCAGCATTCCGGGCTGCCATTTGTGGCGATATTGGAACGCCTCCTGCCCCTGATATTGGTAGAGTTCGATCAGGAGCGGCAGCGCTTCTGCATCGTCCATGCCTTCAAAGCCGATGATATAGCCAAAGCAGCTGAACAGCCCGAGCCGCCCGGTTTCGGGATGCGCGCGGATATAAGAGTGGAGTTGCGTCGCCTCGGCATCCTTTGACGGGCGGATGTCCATCGATCGCTTCGCCTTGTCGCCCTCTCCATAGGCCCCATCGGGGGCATAGGCCCGCTTCGCCGAATGGATCGCCATTCGCCCTTCGACGCGGGCACGAAGCGCATCGGGCATCGCATCGAGCGCGGCATGCTGGTTGGCGAACAAAGTGTCGCCGCCGACCGGCGGAATCTTGATGCCATAGAGGCAGGTGCCCGCCGGGGGCCGCACCTGAAAGCTCCAGTCGCTATGCCAATTCTCTGCAAACAACGGCGAAGTCTCATCCGCCAGCCGCTCGACCGCGATCACATGCTTGCGCCCCGGCACCGGCGCGATGAAGGGATCATCGCCAAAGCCGCCAAAATGCAGCGTGAAGCGCTCCAGATCGTCGTCGGTCAAATCCTGATCGGGAAAGGCAAGCACATGATGCTCAAGCCAAGCCGCGCGGATCGCACCAACCAGATCGGCGGACAAGGGCTGGTGCAGGTCAACACCGGTGACGGTGGCGCCGCATGCCTGGCCGGATGGGGTTATTTGCATTGGGGCCTCTCCTCTGCGGAGAGGCTAGTTTGTGCAGGTAGTTTGTCAATCTTAGGGGTGGTTACCCCCGCCCTAGCGGCGCACAAGCCTCCTCAAGCCAAGCCTTGGCGTCGCCTTCCAGCTGCGGCCCGACAATCTCCAGCACACGGGCGTGATAGTCATCCCACCAGCGCAGTTCGTCACGGGTTAGCAAGTCGGTATTCACTAGCGTCTTGTCGATCGGTGCCCAGGTGAGGTTTTCAAAGCCATAATAGGTGCCTTCCGCGCCCTCGATCTGGCGTTCCTCGACCAGCACCAGATTTTCGATGCGGATGCCATAGGCGCCGGTTTTGTAATAGCCGGGCTCGTTCGAAAGGAACATGCCGGGGAGGAGGGCCTCGCCAGTCCCGGCCTGCCCGCCCGCCGATTTGGCGATGCGTTGCGGGCCTTCATGGACCGAGAGGAACGCGCCGACGCCGTGGCCGGTGCCATGCGCATAATCGACGCCTGCGGCCCACAGATATTGCCGCGCGAGCGCGTCCAATTGGCTGCCTGCCGTGCCTTCGGGGAAGACCGCGCGGGCGAGCGCGATATGACCCTTGAGCACGCGGGTGTAGCGGTCTTTCATCTCCGCTGTCGGCTCACCGGGACCGATCCAGACGGTGCGGGTGACATCGGTGGTGCCGTCGAGATATTGCCCGCCGCTATCGACCAGATAGATACTGCCCGGCTCGATCCGCCGGTTCGAAGTTTCATCGACGCGGTAGTGCGGCAGCGCGGCATTGGGGCCTGCTGCCGAGATGGTGTCGAACGACAGATCGCGCAGCTTGCCGGTTGCTTCGCGGAAGCTCTGGAGCTTGGCCGCAGCGCTCAGTTCGGTTTCGCCGCCCTTGGGTGCCTCCACCGACAGCCAGTGGAGGAAGCGGGTGAGTGCCGCGCCATCGCGGGCTTGTGCGGCGCGGTGGCCGGCCTGTTCGACCGGGTTCTTCTGCGCGCGCGGGATGACGGTGGGGTCGCGCAGCTGGACAACTTCGGCCCCTCCGCTCGCCAGCTTTTCGAAGATCGCCGCAACTGCACGTTCGGGATCAACCGCGATGCGCTTGCCCTGCATGGCTTCGAGCGCGGGCGCAAAGGCGGTGCGCGGGTGGAGGCGCACGGCATTGCCCAGATGCTGGCGCACTTCGTCGGTAATCTTGTCAGGCTCGACATAGAAATCGGCGGTGCCATCGCCGTTTATAACGGCAAAGGAGAGCGCAACCGGGGTGCGCGAAACGTCCGATCCGCGAATATTGAACGCCCAAGCCACGCTGTCGAGCGCCGACAGGATAGCCGCATCCAGCTTGCGCTCGGCCAGCCAGTCGGCAATCGCGGCGCGCTTTTCGGCGCTGCCCTGCCCGGTATATTCGTCGCCGAGCACGATAAGCTTCGCATTGGAAGGATCGGGGCGGCCCGCCCAGACCTTGTCGATCGGGTTTTCACCCACCGCAACCAGTTCGGCGCCGACCGAAGCGAGCGCCTTTGCGGCGGCATCGGCCCATCCCTTGGTATGCACCCAGGGATCATAGCCGATCCGCGCACCCTGCTTCGCATTGGCCTTCAGCCAGTCGGCAACGCTGGTCTGCGGCACCTGCTGATATTGCCACAATTTGCCATCGACCTGCTCGCGCACCTGGATGGTGTAGCGCCCGTCGACGAAAATCGCGGCTTCCTCTGAAAGCACTGCCGCTGTGCCCGCTGATCCGCCAAAGCCCGTTAGCCATGCCAGACGCTGCGCATATTCACCGATATACTCGCTCATATGCTCGTCGCAGATGGGGACGACAAAGCCGTCGAGCCGGTCGGACTTCAATTGTTCACGCAGGGCGGCGAGGCGGGCTTCATAGGTGGACATGGCTGCTTCCTGAATCTAATTGTCTGACCCATATAGTAAGGACATCGCCCTTATGAAACTGCTCCTGAAACTTGGAACCTCGATCGCCCTTTGCATCAGCGCCGCCCCGGTGCTGGCCGACGATATGAAGAAAGACAGCATGACCGCCAAGACCGACAAGCAAGTCCAGACCCCGATCGCCGAAAAGCGCCCGCACCAATTTACCGTGCACGGCGTGACGATTACCGATGAATATCACTGGCTGCGCGACCAAGGCTATCCAAAGATCGAGAATAACGAAATCCTCGCGCATCTCGAGGCGGAAAATGCCTACTTCGAAGCGCAGATGAAGCCGCAGGAAAAGCTGGTCGAGACGATCTTTCAGGAGATGAAAGGCCGGATCAAGGAAGACGATTCATCGGTCCCGCAAAAGGATGGCGATTATATCTATTGGTCGAAATTCGACGAGGGCGCGCAATATCGCAAGCATTACCGCAAGGCGGTAAAGGGCGGTGCGGACCAGCTGATCCTCGATGAAAACGAGCTCGCCAAGGGCAAGGACTATTTCAAGCTGGGGGCCGCCGAAGTCAGCCCCGACGGCAAGCTGCTCGCTTATGCCTATGACGATAATGGTTCGGAACGATTTGACCTCCATATCCGCAACCTCGAAACCGGCGAGGAGTTGAAGGACATCATCCCCGGCACGCTTTCGAGCATCGTGTGGACCAAGGACAGCAAGGGCCTTGTCTATGGCCTCGCCAACGAAAATTGGCGCACCGACAATGCCTATTATCACCGCCTCGGCGATGATCCGAAAAAGGCGAAGCTGCTCTACAAGGAGGAGGATATAGGCTTTGGCGTCGGCGTCGGGCTGACTGCGCAGGAAGACTGGATCATCATCGCCACCGGCGACAATGTGACCAGCGAAGTGCGGCTGGTGCCTGCAGACAATCCTGCTGCCGAGCCGATCCTTGTCGCACCGCGCAAGGTCGGCCGCGAATATAGCGTCGATGTCCGCGACGGCACGCTCTACATCCTGACCAATGACGACCATGTGAATTTCCGCGTCGCCACTGCGGGCCTTAAGGCTCCGGGTGAGTGGACCACGTTGATAGCGGGATCGGACCGGCACTATCTGACCGGGGTTTCACTGTTCAAGGATTTCTTCGTCACCGAAGGCCGGATCGACGGACTCGACCAGGTTGAGGTGCGGCGGTACGACCAGCCGACCAAGGCCGAGCCGATCAAATTTGCCGAGGCAAGCTACACCGCCGGGCTGGGCGACAACCCCGAATATGATGTGAGCAAATTGCGCCTCGATTATGAATCGATGGTCACGCCCGACACGGTGTTCGACTATACCGTCGCGACCGGCGCATTCGAGACGCTGAAGGTGCAGGAAATCCCTTCGGGCTATGATGCCAGCCAGTACCAGACCGAGCGGGTGATGATCACCGCACGCGACGGCACAAAGGTTCCGGTGTCGATCCTTTACAAAAAAGGCTTCAAGAAAGATGGCAGCCAGCCGCTGCATCTCTATGCCTATGGTGCCTATGGCTATGCGATGCCGCCGGGCTTCTCGGCCAACCGGCTGAGCTATGTCGACCGCGGCTTTGCCTATGCGATCGCGCATATCCGGGGCGGCGATGACCTTGGCTATCAATGGTATCTCGACGGCAAGCTGACTAAGCGGACCAATACCTTCAACGACTTTGTCGACGCCGGAAAGGCGCTGATCGAGATGGGCTATACGAGCAAAGGCAAGCTGACTGCGAGCGGCGGTTCGGCGGGCGGCGAGCTGATGGGTGCGGTGGTGAACCAGGCCCCCGAAATTTTCGGCGCGGTCGTTTCACATGTCGCTTTTGTCGATGTGCTCAACACCATGCTCGACGAGACATTGCCGCTGACCCCCGGCGAATGGCCTGAGTGGGGTAACCCGATCACCGACAAGGCGGCGTTCGACTATATCCGCAGCTATTCGCCTTACGATAATGTCGCGGCAAAGGCCTATCCGCCGATGCTTTGGACCGCCGGCCTAAACGACCCGCGGGTCACCTATTGGGAACCCGCCAAGATGGTCGCAAAATTGCGCGCGATGAAGACCGACGACAATGTGCTGCTGCTCAAAACCAATATGGGCGCAGGCCATGGCGGTAAGAGCGGGCGCTTTGACCGTTTGCGCGAAAATGCCGAGGAGGCCGCGTTTCTGGTTTGGCAATTGGGGTTGGGGGAGTGAGATTGGCATTGACAAATCTCAATGTGTGTGTGCTATACACACTGTGAGGAGTGCCGACCTGATCCGTGAAATTCAGGCGATCGGCTGGACCCTTCATCGTGTGCGCGGATCGCACCATATCTTTGTCCATGCGGAGCGACCGGGGCATGTGTCCGTGCCGCACCCTAAAAAGGACTTGGGCAAAGGTCTGATCGCATCAATCCGCAAACAGGCTGGAACTAAAGGAGGCTGATATGCGCTATCCCATTGCGATCGAACCGGGAGATGAAACAACGGCCTTCGGCGTGGTCGTTCCCGATTTGCCCGGCTGCTTTTCGGCAGGCGATACATTGGACGAGGCGATGTCAAATGCCGAAGAAGCGATTGCGCTTTGGATCGATTCTACGCTGGATGCGGGGGATGCCATTCCCACGCCCTCCAGTTTGGATAATATTCGTCTGAATCCGGAATTTGAGGGCTGGATTTTTGCTATTGTGTCCATCGATCCTGCCTTGCTTGATGATACAATCGAACGCGTGAACATCACATTGCCGCGTCGCGTCCTGAAACGACTGGATGCGCTTGCAGAAGCAGCTGGATCAAGCCGTTCGGGCTATGTGGCGCAACTGACACTTGAAGACAAGAAAGCGGCTTAGGTCTGACACCCTTCACCCGCCCTTTCATCCCCACCCCTGAAGACATTGACGAGCTGGGCCATGTCAACAATGCCGTGTGGGTGCGGTGGATTCAGGATATGGCGACATCGCATTGGGCGGCGACCGCAGCGCCCGAGCATGTCGATGCCTATATCTGGGTCGTGACGCGGCACGAGATCGACTATCGCGGCAATGTGGCGCTAGGGGAGAGCGTGACCGGGCGAACTTGGATCGAAAAGCCGCCGCGCGGGGCAACTTTTGACCGGCGGGTCGAGTTTGTGAATGCGGCGGGTAAGGTCATTGTCAGCGCGAACACCACCTGGGCGATGCTCGACCGGGCATCAGGGCGGCTGATGCGAGTGCCCGCCGAAGTGGCGGCGCCTTTTCTCGCGTCAGCGTAACAGGCTTCGCGCCTGCCATAACCGGTGAAGCACCGTGACAAAGCACAAGGCTGCAAACAGCATCGCCAATTGCGGGAACAGCGCCGGAAACAGGCACATCGCGATGAATAAGGCGATTGTCTCGCCCCCCTCCATCAGTCCGGTCGAGTAAGTAAAGGCCTTGGCCCCATGCCCCAAATCGCGCCCCGCCAGGATCGCGGCGAGCGCGAGGAAACTGACGGCGGTGAGGGTGAAGCTCGCCACCAAAATCAGCGCCGACAGCTCATTGGCGGGGGATGCAAAGGCGAAACCCAGCGGCACGGCGATGTAGAACAGATAATCGCACAGGCTATCGAGATAGCCGCCCCACACGCTCGGGCCCCGAATGCGCGCAACTGCGCCGTCGAGGCCATCGAGCAAACGGTTGGCCGCAAGCAAAGCCAGCGCCGCCAGCCAATTTTGCAGCAGCAGCGAATAGAAAAGCGGCACGACCAGCGCTGCACCCGTCAATGTAATGGCATTCGCGCCGATACCGCTGCGTGCAACCCACGCGCCCATCCGGTTGAGCAAAGGATCAATCAGCTGGCGCAGGCGGGTGTCGAACAATCTTTAAGCCTATTTCTTTTCCAGCTTTTCCTTGAGCGCCGCGAGCGCACTGAAGGGGCCGGCCTCGCTTTCATCCTTCACCCCGGCGGCCTTCAAGACGGCATCGGCGTTCGGGCTGCGCGGAAAGGGGTCGAGCGAGAGAGCAAGGCTTTGGGCCACGGCCTCGCCCAGATCAATCACCCGCCCATCATGCGTCAGCGTATCGCAATCATCAGCGGCAAGTTCGATTTCGGCATCGGGTTCATGGCCCTGATCGGCTACAAAGCGGATGTTGAGCGGCTCCTGTACCTTGACCGCCACGGCCTCTCCGGTGGCAATGCAAGCCTGCTGCACCTCGGCCCGCAACTGGCCCTCAAGGACAATCGCCTCACCTTCACGGTGATAACGGACGTCCGCTTCAAGCAGGTCGAGCGCCAAAAGGTCAAAACGCTTGGCGAGCGCGGCGCGCTCGGTGGCGTTGGCGGCAAGCTGTCGACGGACCACGGTCGAACCGATCTCCGACAAGGGCACGGTGACGCTGAACTCAGGGGCAGGAAGGGAGGTCATCCGTCGATCCCGCCCGCGAGGATGGCATCTGCTTCCGTGCTGGCCAGCCGGTCGGCAAAGGCCAATGCGGTGTCGCGCACATGGGCAAGCGCCGCAGCGCCAGGCCCCACCCCCGCATAAAGATTGCGGACCAGCGCCGCTTCAAAAGCAGCCGCTCTGTCCGGTGCATCCAGTGCGTCGCGATACGCCCCCAGCCTGCCACCCAGTGCGCTAACCAATCGCCCGATATGCTTGCCGACGATCATATCGCCAATTCCGACTTCGCGCAGCTGCGGGTCCATATCCTCGACAAACAGTTCGGTCAGCAGTGCGGTCGCACCGGCCTGCTCGACATCTTTTTCCAATTGCAGCAGCACCAGCGACAATATGGTTGCGACCATTTCAAAGCGGCCTTCGATTGTGTCGGCCACCTTGCCCTCGACAAACCAGTGTGGCTGGCGCGCGGTGGCGATGATCTGCGCATAAAGCGGGCGCAGGGCATCACGCGGATCGGCCTCTTTCTTTCCGAACAGGCGCTGCAACAGCAACATTATGAAAAACTCCCGATAGGTGCGCTAGACTGGCGGCTCATCCGCCGTTCATTTCGCGATGGATATTGCCATTGCCGCCCAAGGATGCAATGGCAATGCCGCTTAAAGACTTAAAAGGCCCAAACATGCCGAAGACCCGAATTTCGACTGCCCTGAAACTAGCCGCATTGGCGGGGACCGCCCTGTTGGCACAAGGCTGCACGCAGTTTCGCGGGCATCAGGGCTATATTGGTGATGCAACGCTGATCTCTTCGGTTCAGGCCGGGGTGGATAATAAAGATTCGGTGCAGGGGACTTTGGGGCGCCCGACATTTGTGGGCCAGTTCAGCCCGAATGACTGGTATTATTATGCACGCGATACCAAGCAACTCGCATTCCGCAACCCGCGCCCGACCGCACAGACCATATTGCATGTGCAATTCGACAATGCGGGCAATGTTATCGCGGTGAACCAGCGCGGCATCGAAAATGTTGCGCAATTGAGCCCTGAAGGTGACAAAACCCCGACGCTTGGCCGTGACACCAGCTTCTTCGAAGAGCTGTTTGGTAATATCGGTGCGGTGGGTGCCCCCGGGGCTGGCGGCGCTGGAAGCTCGGGCGGTCGCCCATAAGCCGCAGCGCTTATTGCGCCACCCCGGCTGAAGCGAGCACCGCCAAGGCCACGATTTCCGACGCACTCGACGACATGGTCGCGATCTGCACCGGCTTTTCCATGCCCACCAGCATCGGCCCGATCACCTGATCGCCGCCCAGTTCGCGCAGCAGCTTGGCCGAAAGATTGGCCGATTGCAGCCCCGGCATGACCAGCACATTGGCCGGGCCTGACAGGCGGCAGAAGGGATAGTTGGCCATCAGCGCCGGGTTGAGTGCAACGTCAGGGGCCATTTCGCCTTCATATTCGAAGGCGACCTTGCGGCTGTCGAGCAGCGCCACAGCCTCGCGGATATTGCCCAGCCAATTTCCCGCCGGATTGCCGAAGGTTGAATAGGACAGGAAGGCGACGCGCGGCGTATGCCCCATACGGCGCGCAACTTGTGCAGTCTGTTCGGCGATATAGGCCAGCTCTTCCGAACTCGGACGTTCATTAACCGTGGTGTCCGACATGAAGACGGTGTGCGTCTTGCCGACAAGCACATGAATGCCAAAGGGTATTTCGCCCTTTTTCGGATCGAGCACGCGCCGCAATTCGCGCATCGTTTGCGCAAAGGTGCGGGTGATACCGGTGATCATCGCATCGCCCTGATCCATTGCCAGCATCAGCGCGCCGAAAATATTGCGATCACGGTTGACCATGCGCTGGATATCGCGGCGCAAATAACCCCGGCGCTGCAAGCGCAAATAGAGCCGGTCGACCATCGCGGGCACCAGCGGGCTGGAAACGCTGTTGTGGATCTCATAGCTTTCGGGGTTGGCAACGCCCATGGCTTGTAGCTTGGCAAGCACGGTTGCGTCGCGCCCGACCAGCACCGGCGTGCCATAGCCATCCTGACGGAACTGCACGGCGGCGCGCAGCACGACATCTTCCTCCGCCTCGGCAAAAATCACCCGTTTCGGTTTCGCGCGGGCGGCTTCGTAAACCTGTGCCATCACCGACGTCGTCGGATTCTGCCGGGCGCGCAGCGAGGCGCGATAGGCATCCATATCGGCAATCGGCTTTTGCGCAACGCCGCTGTCCATCGCTGCCTTGGCCACCGCCGAGGATACAACCTCGATCAGGCGCGGGTCGAACGGGGCGGGGATGATGTAATCGCGGCCAAAACTTTGCGCATTGCCGCCATAAGCCGCCGCCACATCTTCATGCACCGTTTCGCGTGCCAGTTCGGCAATCGCATTGGCAGCGGCAATCTTCATTTCCTCGTTGATCGTCGTCGCCCGAACATCAAGCGCGCCGCGGAAGATGAAGGGGAAGCCGAGGACATTGTTGACCTGGTTCGGATAGTCCGAACGCCCCGTCGCCACGATAGCATCGGGCCGTGCCTCCATCGCGTCGGGCGGGGTGATTTCAGGATCGGGGTTGGCCATCGCGAAAATGATCGGCTGGTCGGCCATGTCGCGGACCATATCCTTGGTCATCGCATTCGCCGCCGAAAGCCCAAGGAAAACGTCGGCGCCCTTGATCGCCTCTGCCAATGTGCGCGCCTCGGTGGGGACGGCATGGGCCGATTTCCACTGGTCCATGCCTTCGGTGCGGCCCTGATAAATCACGCCCTTACGGTCGCACATGATCACATTGCCATGCGGTACGCCCATCGCCTTGATCAGTTCGGTACAGGCAATCGCTGCTGCACCCGCACCGTTGCAGACAACCTTGATATCCTTCAGCTCACGCCCTGTCAGCAAACAGGCGTTGATCAGGCCGGCCGCCGAGATGATCGCGGTGCCATGCTGGTCGTCGTGAAAGACAGGGATGTTCATGCGCTCGCGCAGAGTCTGTTCGATCACAAAGCAATCGGGTGCAGCAATGTCTTCCAGATTGATGCCGCCAAAGGTCGGCTCGAGCAGTTCAACGGCATCGATGAAACGCTGCGCATCCTCGGTCTTCACCTCGATATCGATCGAGTCGACATCGGCGAAGCGCTTAAACAGCACCGCCTTGCCTTCCATTACCGGCTTTGAGGCCAGTGCGCCCAGATTGCCCATACCAAGAATCGCGGTGCCGTTCGAAATCACTGCAACCAGATTGCCTTTGGCGGTATAATCATAGGCCGTCGCCGGATCGTCAGCGATCGCCTGCACCGGCACAGCGACACCCGGCGAATAGGCAAGGCTCAAATCGCGCTGCGTTGCCATCGGCTTGGTCGCGACGATCTCGATCTTCCCGGGACGTCCCTGCGAATGGAACAGCAATGCTTCGCGGGCGGTAAAGGGGACGTCGCTTGCGCTCATGGGATTACTTGCCTTGTTTTTCTTCTGATATGCGCCCGCCCTAGCGGCAAGCACGGTAGGGGCGCAAGTCTGCATGCTTCTGGGGCGGGCAAACTTATTCCACAAATCATCGGCAGGCCCCTGTTGCCTTGCCCCGGCAAGCCGGTATCAGGCGGGTATGGACTCGCGCCCAGCCAAAAATGTCGCATTGCCAGGCCTCGAAACGCCGACGCCGATGATGGCGCAATATCTGAAACTGAAGGCGAAAGCCGGCGACTGCATGCTGTTCTACCGCATGGGCGACTTTTTCGAGCTGTTCTTTGACGACGCCAAGGCGGCATCGCAAACACTCGATATCGCGCTGACCTCGCGCGGCGAACATGGCGGGCAGCCGATCCCCATGTGCGGCGTGCCGGTGCATGCCGCCGAAGGCTATCTGGCACGGCTGATCAAGGCCGGACACCGGGTCGCGATTGCCGAGCAGACCGAAACGCCCGAAGAAGCGAAGGCGCGTGGCGGATCAAAGGCGCTGGTTGCACGCGACATCATCCGCTTCGTCACGGCGGGCACGCTGACCGAGGACAGCTTGCTCGAAAGCTGGTCGTCGAACATCCTTGTGGCATTGGCAGAAGCCGGTGGCGAGATCGGGCTGGCAGCCGCCGATATTTCGACCGGTTATTTCGAGGTGAGTTGCGTGTCTGCCTCGGCACTCGAGGCCGAGCTGGCGCGGCTAGGGCCAAGCGAAGTGGTCGCGCCCGAAGGCTTTGCCGCCCAACCCTTTGGCGCAATCGAACGTCCGCGCGATGATTTTGACAGCATGGCGGGCAAGGGTGCCCTCGCCGCGCATTTTAGCGGCACCGACTTTGCTTCGCTCAGCCGAGCCGAACTGGCCGCTGCAGGCGGCCTGCTGGCGTATCTGGAGCATGTCGGGCAGGGCAAGATGCCCTTCCTCAAAGTGCCCGTTCGCCGCGAGGTGCAGCAATATCTGCTGATCGACCAGGCGACCCGCGACAGCCTTGAAATCACCCGATCGGCCAATGGCGGCGGACGCGCAGGCTCGCTGCTCGCCGAAGTTGACCGGACGATTACCGGAGCGGGCGCGCGGCAACTGGCAGCGGACCTGTCCGCCCCGTTGATGGACAAAGGCGCGATCGAGGCGCGTCTCGCGCTGGTGCAATGGTTCCACGACGCGCCTTTGTTGCGCGACAGCACGCGCGCTGCGTTGCGCCAACTGCCCGATATCGCCCGCGCCTTGGGGCGTGTAGTCGCCGGACGCGGTAGCCCGCGCGACCTTGGGCAGATAAGGGACGGTCTTGATGGAGCCCGCATCTTGCGTGAGCGGCTAGGGGCGATGGCGGAGCGACCCGTTTTGCTGGAAAGCCTGCTTCCTGCACTCGACGGACATGGCGCGATGGTTGACCTGTTCACCCGCGCGCTGGTGCCGACGCCGCCCACCGAAGCCTCGCAAGGCGGTTATATTGCCGAGGGCTATGACGCTGCACTCGATGCGCTGCGGCTGGCGGGGCGCGACGGGCGGGCAGCGGTTGCGGCGATGGAGGCGCGCTACCGTGCATCGACCGGCATTTCCACGCTCAAGATCCGGCACAATGGCGTGCTCGGCTATTTCGTCGAAGTGCCCTCCAAAAATGCCGACCCGCTGATGGCGGCAGGCAGCGGCTTTACCCATCGGCAGACGATGGCAGGCGCGGTACGGTTCAACTCGCCCGAACTGCACGAAGAAGCGCTGCGCATCACCCAGGCGTCCGGCCATGCGCTGGCAGCGGAGGCGGCGCATCTGGAAGAATTGATCGGGCATGTCCTTGCGCGACGTGACGCGATTGCGGCGAGCGCCGATGCGCTCGCGCGGATTGACGTCGCGGCGGCGCTGGCCGAACGCGCGGCAGAGGGACGTTGGTGCCTGCCTGAATTTGTTTCCGGAAACGAACTGCATATCGAAGGCGGGCGCCATCCCGTTGTCGAAAGCGCGCTTGCGCGGCTGGGTGAGCGCTTCATCGCTAATGACTGTGATCTGGCACCCGAGAAACGACTCTGGCTGGTGAGCGGCCCCAATATGGGCGGTAAATCGACCTTTTTGCGGCAGAATGCGCTGATCGTGATTTTGGCACAGGCGGGCAGCTATGTTCCTGCCAGCACCGCCCGGCTAGGGCTGGTCGACCGCCTGTTCAGCCGCGTCGGCGCGTCGGACAATCTGGCGCGCGGTCGTTCGACCTTCATGGTCGAAATGGTCGAGACCGCCGCCATCCTGGCGCAAGCGACCGAGCGCAGCTTCGTGATCCTCGACGAAGTCGGGCGCGGCACTTCAACCTATGACGGTCTCGCCATCGCCTGGGCAGTGGTCGAAGGAATCCATGAAGCCAACCGCTGCCGTTGCCTGTTTGCCACGCATTATCACGAACTGACCCGTTTGGCGGACACGCTCGACGCGCTCTCGCTCCACCATGTCCGCGCCAAGGAGTATAAGGGTGACCTCGTCTTGCTCCACGAAGTCTCGGACGGTCCAGCCGACCGCAGTTACGGCATCGCGGTCGCCAAGCTGGCGGGCCTGCCACCACCAGTGCTGGCCCGCGCCGCGCAGGTGCTTGAAAAATTGGAAAAGGGGCGCGCCGAAACCGGCGGTCTAGCCGCCGGCCTCGGCGAAATGCCCCTATTCGGCGCCGCGCTCGATGCCGCCGAAGCCAAGGTCGATGCCGTGCGTGAAAAGCTGTCGGGAATGGATATCGACGCCCTCACCCCAAGGCAGGCGCTGGATTTGTTGTATGAGTTGAAGGGCTTGGCTGGAGAGACTTAACCTTTCCCCTCACCTCAAACGTCACCCCAGCGAAAGCTGGGGTCTCAGGCCGCCTTACACTACCGCATGAGATGCCAGCTTTCGCTGGCATGACGCTCATTTGGAAAATGGCGATCACGCATTCAATTGTTCCCACAAGTCATTCCAACCCGGGTTCATGCTTTCGATCAGTTCAATCCGCCACATACGTTGCCACGCCTTGACCCGTTTCTCTCGAACAATCGCTTCCTCGATCGACGGCAAGAATTCGTAATAGACCAAGCGCTTCAGATTATATTTTCGGGTGAATTGAGCGCCGCGGCCAGTGCGATGTTGATAAATCCGCGCGAGTAGGTTTGCGGTGACTCCCACATACAAAACGCCATAGCGCTTGTTGGTCATTATGTAGACCCAGCCGCCCTTGTTCACGCTCACGCCCTCTTCTGAGCCGTCGCACCAGCGAACGCTGGTGCCTCAAGCCGAAGCGCGTCTCCGCCTGAGATGCCAGCATACGCTGGCATGACGATGGTGGGTTTAGGGCTCGAAATCACCCGAGCGACAAAAACAGCCCCGCCAACGCCGCACTCATAAGGTTTGACAACGACCCTGCCGCCAGCGCCTTCAGCCCCAGCTTGGCGATCATCGGGCGCTGGTTGGGGGCGAGGCCGCCAGTGACCGCCATCTGGATCGCGATCGAGCTGAAATTGGCGAAACCGCACAGTGCAAAGGTGACGATGGCGACCGTCGGTGCCGACAGTGTTTTCAGCGCGCCCAGGTCGATGAAGGCGACAAATTCGTTGAGGACGATTTTGGTGCCGAACAGCCCGCCCGCCTGCACCGCTTCGTTCCACGGTACGCCGAGCAGGTACATAACAGGTGCAAAGACCTGCCCCAATATGCCCTGAAAGCTAAGCCCCTTGAGGCCAACAAGATTGCCGAGGCCACCCAATACGCCGTTGGCCAAAGCGACCAGGGCCACGAACGCCAACACCATCGCGCCGACGGCGACCGCCAGCTTCACACCGGTCTGCGCGCCTTGCGAAGCGGCCATGATCAGGTTGGCGGGCTTTTCATCGTCATGCATATCAAGCGCGATATTGGGATCATCGACAGCGGGGTCGTTCGGATCGTCGGGCATGATGAGCTTTGCCATCAAAATCCCGCCGGGTGCCGACATGAAGGCAGCCGCAATCAGATAGTCGATGCGGATGCCCATCGAGGCATAAGCCGCAAGGATCGTCCCCGCGACCCCCGCCATGCCGACCGTCATCACGCAGAACAGCTGGGCAGGGTTCAACGTCGCCAGATAGGGACGGATTACCAGCGGCGATTCGGACTGGCCGACAAAGATGTTCGAGGCCGCACACAGGCTTTCGACCTTTGAAATGCCGGTGATCTTCTGCAATCCGCCGCCAATCCAGCGGATCACATATTGCATGATACCGAGATAATAGAGGATCGAGATGAAGGCAGCGAAGAAGATGATGACGGGCAGCGCCTGGATCGCAAAATTCTGCCCCAAGGGATCGGTGGCAAGACCGCCGAAGAGGAATTTGGTGCCTTCATTGGCATAGCCCAGCAAGTTCGAAACGCCGGTCGCCGCGCCCTGCAAAACCCGGTTGCCCCACGGCACATATAGCACCAGCGCCGCCAGCCCTGCCTGAAGCGCAAAGGCCGACAGCACGACGCGCGGGCGGATGGCCTTGCGGTTGGAGGACAGCAGGAAGGCGATCGCAAGGATCAGCACCATTCCGCCAAGGCTCATCAGGATTTGCATTTGCGACACTCCCCCAAATTCATGTCGTCGCCCCAGCGAAGGCTGGGGCCGTTGGAGGCCCAAGCCGATTGAGCAGGATCAACCTGCTGCGGCCCCTGCCTGCGCAGGGGCGACGTGTATGCCAAAGCTGTTAGCGCGCCCTTCCGCCTTGCGCCAATAAAATTAGCCGCTAACCATTGGCCAGCAAAGCAGAAACGGGGGAAGCCGCAATGACCGACGACCAAGCCAGTGGAACGATGATCCCGCGATCGCTGTTCGTCTATGCGCTGCTCTATGGAGGGTTGGTGGTGCTGGCGGGCGTACTCGGCACCAAGATTTCGGAGATCGGCCCGCTGCATGTCGAATCGGGCATCTTCGCCTTTCTGATGCTGGTGGTGCTGTCGAGCGCGGTCGCCGAGCTGCATGGCAAGGACACGGCCGACAAGCTCGTCCGCTATGGTTTCATCCCGCTGATCCTGTCGATGGCGCTGATTTTCATCGTTATCCGCATGCCCCCCGCCCCCTTCTGGACATTGCAGGACCAGTTTGCGGGCATATTGGGCCAGGGCGCGCGGTTGCAACTGGCGGGGCTGATTTCCTATGGCATTTCGCAGACCCTGAACGTCTATGTCTTCACCAAGTTGAAGGGCGAAGGCAGCGGCCGTGCGGCATGGCTGCGCGGGCTGATTGCGGGCCTTCTCTCGCAGGCACTCGACACCGTACTGTTCATCACCATCGCTTTTTACGGCGTGGTCGATCCGGGTAGCGGTCAAGAAATGCCGATCGTCAACATCATGACCGGGCAGATCATCGCCAAGCTGACTTTGGTGGTGGTGTTCGTGCCGATCCTGATCACAGCCTGCGTCAAGCTTGGGCAACGATTGGACGGCAAAACCGCCTGAGCCTGCAATATAGTTGCGTGCAAAGCGATGGGGCGCTAACCCGCGCGCCATTATGACCAACCACGCTCCTGATCCCGCGATGCTCGCCAAGGCCGAAACGCTAACCGAGGCGCTGCCTTATATGCAGCGTTATGCGGGCAAGACCTTTGTCATCAAATATGGCGGCCATGCGATGGGCGATCCGGAGGCGGCGCGCAATTTTGCCGAGGATGTGGTTTTGCTGAAGGCGGTCGGCATCAACCCTGTGGTTGTCCATGGCGGTGGGCCGCAGATCGGGGCGATGCTCAAAAAACTGGGCGTTGAATCGAGCTTTGTCGATGGCCTGCGTGTCACCGATGCAGAGACCGCGCGCGTGGCGGAAATGGTGCTGTCAGGCGCGATCAACAAGGAACTGGTCAGCTGGATTGCGCAAGCCGGCGGTCGCGCGGTTGGCATATCGGGCAAGGATGGCGGTTTCGTGATCGCTGAGAAGGTCGAAGGCACCACCCGCGATCCCGACAGCAATATCGAACGCGCGGTCGACCTTGGCTTTGTCGGCACACCCAAGCATATCGACCGCAGCCTGCTCGACACGATTTCGGGCAGCGGGATGATTCCGGTCGTCGCCCCCATCGGCGTCGACAAGACCGGCCAGACCTATAATATCAACGCCGACACCATGGCAGGTGCGATTGCAGCGGCGCTCGGCGCGGCGCGCCTTTTCCTGCTCACCGACGTTGCCGGGGTGCTCGACAAATCGGGTAACCTGCTCACCGATCTTGATCCCAAACAGATTGGTGCCTTGCGCGAAGACGGCACAGTTACCGGCGGCATGATCCCCAAGCTGGAAACCTGTATCGCCGCGGTCGAGGGCGGCACCGAGGCCGCGGTTATTCTCGACGGCCGCGTTCCGCATGTCAGCCTGCTGGAAATCTTTACGGCACGGGGCGCGGGTACGCTGGTGCATAAATAGCCGTCGTCCCTGCGCAGGCAGGGACCGCTATCAGCACATCCGGACAGCTTTGATTAAAACTCCAGCGGCCCCTGCCTGCGCAGGGGCGACATGTGAAATGCTGTCATACCCGGTTGATACAGCGCGCAGCCTCGGCTAATCGGGCGCATCGTTCCCTTTTCGGAAGACCAAGATGCTCCTCGCGCTTATTCAGATCATTGGCTACCTCGTCACTATCGTTTCTACCGTGGTGATCGTGCAGTTTGTTCTCAGCCTGCTGATCGCCTTCAATGTTGTCAGCCTGTCGAACAATTTCGTGGCCTCGATTTGGCATTCGCTCAATCTGATCCTCGATCCGATGCTGAAGCCGATCCGCAAGATCATGCCCGATACCGGAATGATCGATTTTTCACCCATCGTGCTGATCATCGGGCTGCGCATCATCCAGATGCTGCTCGGTGGCCTGTATAGTGACTTGTATATGAGCGGTGCGCTTTGAGCGGAACCACTGTCATTGACGGCAAAGCGTTCGCCGCAGGGCTGCGTGCGCGGATAGCCGAAGCTGTTCCCGCCTTTACCAAAGCCAGCGGTCGCGTGCCCGGTCTGGCCGTAGTCCTGGTGGGTGACGATGCAGCAAGTTCGGTCTATGTCGCTTCAAAAGGCAAGGCGACGGTTGCCGCCGGAATGGCGAGTTTCGAACACCGCCTGCCTGCCGATACCAAACAGGAAGAGCTGATTGCGCTGATGCGCCAACTCAACGCTGATGAAAGCGTGGACGGCATATTGGTGCAGCTTCCGCTTCCCAAGCATCTCGACGAACAGGCGGTGGTTGAGGCGATTAGTCCGGACAAGGATGTCGACGGCCTGACCCCGATCAGCACCGGCCGCCTTGCGCTGGGCCTGCCCGGTCTTGTGCCCTGCACCCCGCTCGGTTCGCTGATGCTGCTCAAGGACCATATCGGCGATCTGTCGGGTAAGGACGCGATTGTGATTGGCCGTTCCATCCTGGTAGGCAAGCCGATGGCGCAATTGCTGCTCGCCGAAAACTGCACCGTCACTATTGCACACAGCCGCACCCGCGATCTGAAACAACGGGTTCAGCAGGCCGATATTGTAGTCGCTGCTGTCGGTCGCGCCGAAATGGTCAAGGGTGACTGGCTGAAGCCCGGCGCCGTGGTGATCGACGTGGGTATCAACCGTCTTGAACCCACCGCTGGTGAAGCCAAAGGCCGCCTTGTCGGCGATGTCGATTATGAAAGCGCGTTCGAGCTGGCTTCAGCAATCACGCCGGTGCCGGGCGGCGTAGGCCCAATGACCATCGCTTGCCTGTTGCGCAACACTCTGGTCGCCGCGCACCGCCGGGCTGGCCTCGCCGACCCCGAAGGGCTATGATCCGGTAATGACCGGCAAACAACTGCTACCCTTTATCGTCGGCTCCAGCCTGATCGCCAGCGGGTGCGTAGCGCAACCAATGCCGCGCAGCGCCACTGCACCCAGTGCCAATCCCAGCGCGATCATCGCTGCCGAAATCGCCTTCAACCGGCTTGCGCAAGAAAAAGGGCAATGGACCGCCTTTCGCGAAACCGCGGCAAAAGATGCGGTCATGTTCGTACCCGAGCCAAATCTCGCACAGGAATGGCTGAGGGAAAAATCCAACCCGCCCAAGTCCGTGACATGGCAGCCGCACAAGGCCTTCATGTCCTGCGACGGCAAGACCGGAGTGACCACCGGCGCTTGGCAGCGCCCTGACGGATCGGTGGGCTATTTCACGACTGTCTGGCAATGGCATGAAAAGGGCAAACGCCCGAATAAGGCCCCGCCTTCCTATATTGGCGACGGCGAATGGAAATGGGTCGTCGATCATGGCGACGCATTGACCGCACCGCGCGCCGCGCCGGAAATGATCGAAACGCGCGTGGCCAGCTGCAAGGGTCAGCCGAGTGCTCCGCTATCGGCCCCGCCCGAGGGCGCGAAAATGAAAATGGGGTTGTCGCGCGACCAGAGCCTCAATTTTACCTGGGTCGTGATGCCCAATGGTGCCCGGTCGGTGGTGGTGCGGTTGTGGAATGGCGAGAGCTTTGACACTGTAATTGCCGACAATGTAGCGGCGCCCGCCTCGTGATCGACCTGTTCATCTCTGCCTTCATCACCTTTTTCGTGGTGATCGACCCGCCCGGCTGCGCCCCCATCTATGCCAGCCTGACCAAAGGCGCGTCGGCACAGCAGCGGCGCAGCATGGCGATCCGTGCCTCCATTATCGCAGCTGGCATATTGTTCGTTTTTGCGCTGTTCGGCGAAGACCTGCTCGGCGCGTTGCATATCGAACTCAACAGCTTTCGTATCGCTGGCGGGATCATGCTGTTCCTGATCGCGATCGACATGGTGTTCGAAAAGCGCACCGAAAGGCGTGAAGAGCGCGCGCAAAAAATCATCGAAACGCCCGAAATCGAAGATGTCTCGGTCTTTCCGATGGCAATGCCGATGATTGCAGGCCCGGGCTCTATCGCCTCGGTAATGTTGTTGATGAGCCAGAATCAGGGGCTCGATCGCTCTTTGGTGGTGCTTGGCGCACTGGGTGCCGTGTTGCTGCTGACACTGATCGCACTGGTTGCGGCAGGGCCGATCATGCGTGTGCTGGGATCAAAGGCCGAAGCCGTCATCACCCGCCTGCTCGGCGTATTGCTCGGCGCACTGGCGGCGCAATTTGTGATCGATGGTTTGCGCGCCAGCTTCGGCGGGTAACGCTGTACTCCCCTCCCGCTTGCGGGAGGAGGGCCTTACTGCAGCGTAACCCGGTCGTCCGATCCGTCGTGCCGCCCGAAAAACTGCATCATCTGGATGATCAGCTCGCTGCGCGTTGCCAGCCCCTTCGATTCGAGCAAAGCCTGTTTGGCAGCAACATCAAAAGGCGCAATCTGGGCGATGACGTTGACCAGCGAGAAATCGTCGAGCTGACCGACCGCGTTCCAGTCCACCGCATAGCCCTGTGCATCGGCAAAACGGCGCGATTCGATTTCCAATGCCGCACGTTCGCCAAGCGACAGCGTTTCACCGATTTCATCTTCTTCCCACAGTTCGCCTTCGATCTGGCGGAAAGGTGTCGTCACATCGAGTTCGCGCAACAGGGTGAAGCGCTGCAGCCCTTCCAGTACGATATTATAGCGTCCGTCCTCCAGCGCCTCGACATCCCCGATACGCCCAAGACAGCCAACGGAGAACAGGCTTGGGGTTTCGCCGCCGCCCTTGGGCTGGATCATCCCGATCATCCGGTCGCGCGCTAACGCATCGCTGACCAGCGCTCGATAGCGCGGTTCGAAAATATGCAGCGGCAATTGCATGTCTGGCAGCAATATTGCGCCGGACAGCGGGAAGATCGAGATCCGCTTGACTGTCATCAACTTGCCATCAGCCGAACAATATCGCCGACAGTTTGCGCCGCGTCGCCGACACCCAGGGGTCTTCAAGACCGATCATGCTGAAAATCTCCAGCAACCGGCTGCGTGCCACACCGTCATTCCATTCGCGGTCGGCAGCAATGACCGCGAGCAGCGCGTCTGCGGCGCCATCGCGGTCGCCCGCTGCCATCAGGGCGTTGGCCAGATCAAACCGCGCCTGATGGTTGTCGGGGTCGGCATCAACCGCCGCCTTCAGTGCAATAATTTCGTCCGGATCGCGCGCCTGTGCTGCAATGGCGAGCATCGTTCCGACGCGTTCCAGCGCTGGAGCGGCGCGCTGCTCTTCGGTCAGGCTGGCGTGAATCGCCTGCGCCTCTTCCTTTCTGTCGAGCGCAATCAATGCCTCCAGCATGCCAGCCAGCGCAGCCTTATGTTCGGGATCATGCCCGAGAATTTCGGTAAAAATGGCATAGGCCTCTTCATTCGCCCCTTCAGCCAGCGCCTCTGCGCCTGCTGCGGCCACTTCGTCGAGGCTCGGTCCGGCATCCGCCGCAGCGCCCGCCTGCACCGGCAGTTTGGCAAGCAACTGGTCGAGCATCGCGGACAGCTGCGGTTCGGTGCGCGCATTGGTCAGGTCTGCCACCGGCTGCCCCTGAAACATCGCATAAACGGTGGGGATCGAACGGATCTGGAATTGCGCGGCGATGAACTTGTTCTCGTCTACATTGACCTTGGCGAGCACCACGCCCTTTTCAGCATAGTCCGCCGCCACCTTTTCCAGCACCGGGGTAAGCTGCTTGCATGGCCCGCACCATTCGGCCCAGAAATCGAGGATGACGAGCTTGGTCATCGACGGCTCGACAATCTCGTCCCGAAATGCCTGCACCGCTTTTTGTTCTTCGGTGGTCAAACCCATGCTGGCCAAAATACTGCTCCCGTTATCCGAATCATCTATGCGCTTTATGTGGGGTGCGGCGCGGATATGCCAAGAGATTGGCTTGCAGAGCGGAAAAAAAGCAAAGCAAATTTCCTGTGATTAAAGGGGTTGCAGCCCCCGATGACGCCTGCTAATGGCGCGCCTCACCCGCTGGACATCACCTGATTCCAGCCGCCAGAGCGGGCGTAGCTCAGGGGTAGAGCACAACCTTGCCAAGGTTGGGGTCGAGGGTTCGAATCCCTTCGCCCGCTCCAGTTTTCTCCCAGAAAACCAATTGTTTGAACCTCGCGAAGCTCGCGAGGGCTTGGTGACAACAGTCAATTCCCCCGGGATTGTCACCACATTGTCACCAGTGCAATTCCAGCTTGGGACAATTCAGGCGTGCTCACGTCCCAGCCAGCCCAATCAATAACATCGATAATCACACGACCGGTGGTCGGGACAGGCCAATCTTGTTGGGGCGCCGGTTACGCGAATTGCCTGCACCCGGGCATGACCAACCACTCGCATTAGCCGCTGATCCCTGGGCTCGAAGACTGTCCTCCTTCAATCAACCCGTGAAGGGTCCGCTACGCTAGCGCGTGCGGCCGCAGCCGAGCCGCGGTGATTGCGGCCAGCCCCCGGCCCTTGGGGCGACTGTCGAGCGGGGTGGTCCCGCTCCTCGACAGGAGCCGCATCATGCCACTTGCAACCGCACAATCACTTGGCTTGAACCTTTCCCGGACGCTGATGACGGTTATCGTCCTGATCAAGACCGGTCAGGGCTATTTTGTCATCCCTGCCGACGAATTTGACGGCGACCCCGATCAGGTCGTGCGCGAATATGACCCATTCGCCCGCTGACTTCAGGGACACTCGGACGTTTCGAACCGAGATTCATTGTGCTAATCTTGCCGCGCAGATTGCGCTGAGGTGGTGGTGGCGAGCGCGTCCAGACAAGGGACGCCTATGACCATTCTTCTCATCCTCGGGAGCATCGCCGGCCTTTACATGCTCTCGCTCCTGTTCCGGCTCGCCAGCCTGGCGCTGCCAGTCTACGTCGCCATCGGTACGAGCTTTGCCCTGCTTCGCGGCGCGCACGGTTATCCTGCGGCAATTCTGACTGGCTTTTTCGCTGGAATCGCTACCCTGCTTATCGGCCGATTTCTGATCGCCTATATCCGATCACCCTCGGTTCGGCTTGGAATTGCGCTGCTCTTTGCGGTGCCGGCCGCCTTCGCCGGCTATCAAGCTGCCCACGGCCTGGCTTCACTAGCGACGAGCAGCGATCCCGCATTGGCGATTCTCGGAACGATCGCGGCTGTCGCCACATCCATCTCCGCCTGGCGAAACGTAATGAGTGGCAGCGATCTGTTCGACATGGCCTCAGCTACCGACCGATCAGATGGAAGCTATCCCCGATAGCGCTGCATTCGTCGGAAACGAATAGCAGGACGGCGTGGTCAGGGCGATTGCCTCCTGCAGCGTCATCGACTGACCAGGTTCGAGCTTCCTCTGGACCGGCCCTCCCGACGATTGACCTCGCGAACTGCGTACCGGGCTTCATTTCCAGACGGACAGCTCTAGGACGGCCTCCTTCGATCCGCGCCTATGTCAGCAAGATGCTACGCTTGGCAGGCTTGCCGCAACGGTGTGTTTCGGACTTTCTTCCCCCGGCGTTCCGCCGTTCCTCGCGAGACAAGAAAGAGCAGATAACTCACATGCTGCGCGATGCCATGAGCACGGTGATGCGCGGCAGCGCCGAGCCGCGCGATCGCGATATCTGAGGCAGACCGGCTGCGCCCTCTTGCGCGCCCTTCATGCGGCTGTTGCTCGGCCAGTTTCGGACCGTTCGCGGGCGATCAGCGCTGTAGGGACATTGCGTGCGGCGAACGCGCCGCCGGCTGATCCCGCTCGCGTCAGTCCCAGGCGCCGCCCAGGGCCAGATTCAGGGTCACCCATTGGTCGATCCGCGCGCGCCGGATGGCCACCAGGTTGCGCTCTGCCGCGAACAGGCGCTGCTGGATGTTGAGCACATCGATCAGCGCGATCTCGCCTTCGGCATATTGCAGCTGCGCAAGCGCGTAGGCGGTGCTCGATTCCTCGGCGGCGTTCTCGAGGATGAGTTCGCGCCGCGCGAGCACTTGCACGAGGTCCAGATTGTTCTCGACATCCTGAAACGCGGCCAGTGCGGTTGCGGCATAGCTTTCGATCGCGGCTCGGCGGTTCGCATCGGCTTCGTCCACCTGCGCGCCGCGCAAACCGCCATCGAAGATCGGCTGCAACACGCTGCCGACCACCGACCACAGCAGGCTCGGCCCGTCGAGGATGCTGGCCAGATCGGTCGAGGTTCCCCCACCGCTGGCGGTGAGCGAAATCAGCGGCAATTGCGCCGCCTTGCGCTGATCGAGATTTGCAAAAGCCGCCGCCACCCGCCGCTCGGCCGCGATCACATCGGGGCGGCGTTCGAGCAATTGCGCGGGCAGCCCTGCGGGGGGAGCGGGCGGCGTTTCGGGCAGGGTATCGCGCAGGGCGATGGCATCGGCGGGATAGCGGCCGAGCAGGACTTCGAGCGCTCGCTGCGCCGTTCGCTCAGCGACCTGCGCCTGTTCAAGATTGTCGCGCGCCACTTCGAAATCGCTGCCTGCCGTGGCGGTGTCCTGCCGGGAGGCGAAGCCCTCGCGGTATCGCACCCGAACGATCCGGTCGATCTCGGCGAGCGCATCGAGCGTGCGCTGCGCCACTTCGACCTGCTGCTGCGCCTCGATGCTGGCGAAATAGGCGCTCGCGACGCCCTGCGCCAAGGCATATTGCGCGAAGCGGAAATCGGCCTCGACCGCCTGTGCGCTGGCATAGGCGGCGTTGCGCCCGGCCCTCACCCGCCCCCACAGATCGGCTTCCCACTGCGCCTGCGCGGTCAGCGTGTAGACGGTATCCTGGACTTGAAACGGGACCGGGCTGTCGGTCCGATCGGCGCTGAACGAGCCGTTGATCTGCGGGAGGAGCGGGGCCCGCGCCTGCCTGACCAACGCCCGGGCCGCCTCGAGATTGGCGGCCGCGGCGCGGATGTCGCGGTTGTTCGCCTGCGCTTCGAGCACCAGTTCGCTCAGCACCGGATCGCCGATCGCCGCGATCCAGCCAATCCGCACCTCGCCCGGCATCGCCCCGCCGACCGCCCAGATCTCGGGGAGCGGCGGAAGGCTCTGGGCGGTCGCCTCGCGGACATCCTCGTTGGTGCTGAGCGACGCGCACCCGGCAAGCGCGAGCGCGAGCGCACTTCCGGCGAAAGGTGCGAGCCGCCGCAGCCTCATGCCGACTGCTCCTTTGCCCGTTCGTCATTGCCGATCCCGAACACCGCCGCATAGACCACCGGGACAACGACCAGCGTGAGCGCGGTGGCGAAGCTCAGCCCGAACACGAGCACCACCGCCATCGACTGGAAGAACGCATCGAAGAACAAGGGCAGCACTCCCAGAACCGTCGTCCCCGAGCCCAGCAGCACCGGGCGCAAGCGGCTGGCAGCGCTGTCCACCAGCGCATCGAACCGGGGCTTGCCCTCGCCAATCTCGAGGTCGATCTGATCGACCAGCACGATCGCGTTCTTGATCAGCAGGCCCGCCAGCGAGAGCACGCCGAGGATCGCCATGAATTCGAACGGCACCCCCATCACGACCAGCCCGAACACCACGCCCACCAGCGACAGCGGCACCACCGACCATATCACCAGAGGCTGCCGCAGCGCGTTGAACAGGAAGATCACCACCAGCACCATCGCGCCGAAGCCGAACGGGATCGCGCTCATCAAATTGCCGTTCGCTTCGGCGGAATTGCCCAGTTCCCCGTCCCATTTCAGGCTGTAGCCGGGCGGCAACGGGATCGCCTCGACCGCAGGCTGCACGCGCGCTTGCAGCTCTCCTGAAAGGATGCCGGGCGCAGGGTCGGCCTGCGCCTTGATCGACCAGACATTGTCGGTGCGGCGCAAGCGGCTGTCGCGCCAGATCGTCTCGATCCCGTCGGTCACCTGCTCGATCGGAACCGCAGCCCCCGTCGGGCTGACGACCTGGATCGTGCGCAGGCCGTCCACATCGAGCCGCTCATTTTCGGGCGCGCGCGAGACGATCGGGATCAGATCGTCATTCTCGCGGTACACCCCGACCTGCTGGCCCGAATAATTGCGCGCCAGGGCAGCGCCCAGATCGGCGCGGCTCACGCCGGCCCGGCGGCCCTTGCTCTCGGAATAGATCGGCTGGATCGCCGGGACGGGCTGGCGCCAATTGTCCTTGATCGCGATAGCCCCGCCATCCTCGCGGTAAATCTCCTGTGCCTCGCGCGCGAGCCGGCGCAGCACTTCGGGGTCTGGCCCGGTAAAGGTGGCCTCGATCTTGGACCCGCCGCCCGGACCCAGAATGAAGCGCCAGACCTTGCCCTGGGCCTGCGGGAAATTGGTATCGATATAGGCCTGCACCTCGGGGATCATCGCATCGAGCCGGGTGTAATCGTCGAGTTTCACCAGCAGCTGACCATAGGCCGGGTTGGGGCTTTCGAACTGGTACACCAGCATGTAGCGCAGCGTCCCGCGCCCGACGATCGAGTGAACATGCTCGACCCCTTCGAGGGTGGCGAGGTGCGCCTCCAGCCGCTTGATGTCCTTGTCGGTCTGCTCGATGGCGGTGCCTTCGGGGAGCCAGTAATCGACCACCAGCTGGGGCGTGGTCGATGCCGGAAAGAAGCCGGGCGTCACCAGCGACAGACCGGCGAGCGAGACAAAGAACATCGCCGCTGCCCCGCCAATGGTGACAAAGCGCCGCTCGATCGCCAGCGCGACCGTGCGCTTGAACGCGCTCATCGACTTGCTCGGGCTATCTGCCTCGACCGGCATGGCGCCAGAGCCCTCGGTGCATTGATCCTCCACCGATTTGAACAGGATCGAGCACAGGAACGGCGTGAGCGTGATGGCGAAAATCCAGCTGAACATCAGCGAGATCAGGATCACGCGAAACAGATCGCCGGTGAATTCCGCCGTATCGCCCGGGGCCAGCCCGATCGGCGCGAAGGCGAGGATGCCGACGAGCGTGCCGCCGAGCAGCGGCCAGATCGAGCGGTTGACCACGTCGCTCGCAACATCGATGAGCTTGCGCCCGCGCTGGCAACCCGTGAGGATCCCGTCGGTCACCACGATCGCGTTATCGACCAGCATTCCCAGCGCGATGATCAGCGCGCCAAGCGAGATGCGGTGCATCGGGACGTTGGCGAAATACATCGTGCCGAGCGTCGCGGCGATGGTCAGCAGCAGGCCGATCCCGATCACCAGGCCCGACTTCCAGCCCATGAAGATGAACAAGGTGCCGATCACGATCGCCAGCGCAATCAGCACGTTGACCACGAAATTGGTCACCGAGGCATCGACGATCTCGCCCTGGTTGTAGAACGTGTGGAGCACGATACCCGCCGGGCGCTCGCTCTCGATCTCGGCGAGCTTGGCGGACAACCGCTCCTCGACCGCGACCACATTCGACCCCGCGACCGCCGCGACGCCCAGCACGATCGCGGGTTTGCCGTCGTAATAGGCGAGGAATTCGGGCGGATCGCGATAACCGCGCGAGACCTGGGCGATGTCGCGCAGCTGCACGGTGCGCCCGTTGCCCGAGGATACCAGGAGGTTGGAGATCGCCTCGACCGAATCGATGTCGCCGGTGGGCGTGATCGCGAGCCGCTGGCCATCGACCTTGGCGGTCCCGCCGGAGACCACGGTGTTCTGCGTTGAGAGCTGCTGGAAGATCGCGTTGACCGTGGTTCCCAGCGCCGCCGCGTTCTGGCGGGCGATCTCGACATAGATCACTTCGCGCTGGTCGGCGGCGATATTGACCTTGCCCACCCCATCGACCGCCAGCAGATCCTGCCGCAGCGTCTTTGCATAATTGCGCAGCTCGGCCATGGTGAAGCCTTCGCCGGTGAGGACGTAATAGATGCCGAACACATCGCCGAACTCGTCGAACACCTGGCTCGATCCGGCGCCCGGAGGCAGATCGGCCGCAGCGTCGCGCACCTTGTTGCGCAGCTTGGTCCAGATGATCTGAAGATCACTCTTGCTGGGCGAGGCCGAGAATTTGATATCGACCGAGATTTCCGAGAAACCCGCCGAGGAGACTGAGCGGATCTCGTCCACCTCCGCCATATCCTGCAAGGCTTCCTCGAGCGGGGCCGAGACTTCGCGTGCCACCTGTTCGGGCGTGCCGCCGGGATAGGGGGTGAAGACCTGCGCGGTGCGAATGGTGAATTCGGGATCCTCGAAGCGCGGCATGTTGCCATAGGCGAACCAGCCGGCATAGAGCGACAGGATGATCACCAGCCACATCACGAGCCGGTTGCGTATGCTGTAGGCGGCGATATCCAAGATCCGGCTCGTCCGCTCTAGCTGCCCCAGGGACGGACGGTGTCGCCCGCGCTGAGATAGGCGCCGCCAGCGGCAACGATGGTCTCTCCGACCTTCAACCCTTCGGTCACGCGCAAAGTCTCGCCAACCCCTTGCGCAACCGTCACATTGCGCCGCTCGATCACACGATCGCGGCCCTTGGCCACCCAGACATAGCGCTGCTTGCCCTCTGCCATGATCGCGGCGAGCGGGACACTGATGCCGACCTGCTCCTCGACCGGGGAGACCAGTTCGGTCTCGAAATACAAGGTCGCGGTCATCCCCGTCAGGACCACCAGATCGGATGGGGGCGAAAAGCGGAAGTGCCCTTCGAATGTCTGGGTTGAGCTATCGGCCTGTCCGGTCGCTTCGCGGAAGGTGGCGGCAAACCGCCGATCAGGCGCGGCATCGAGCTCGACGAAGGTGTTGAAATAACGCACCCGGTTCGAATTCAGAACGAAGCTGGCCGGCACGTTGACCACCGCATCCACCGCCCGGCTTTGCAGCACGAGCACGGTTTGTTGCGGGGCGACATTCTGAAACTGCTCGACATTCGTCACCCCGACAAACCCGCTGAAGGGCGCGCGCAGGACAGTGTCGGAAAGGTTCTTGCGGGCGGTATCGAGATTGGCCTTGGCGACCTGCCGCTGTGCCTCGCGGCTCTCGACGACGCTGCGCGAGATCGCGTCTTCCTCAAGCAGCCGGAGCGCGCGCTGATATTCGCTATCGGCGTTGATGTACTGAGCTTCGGCCTGCTCGACCGCAGCCTGGAAGCTGCGGGCATCGAGCCTCGCAATCACATCCCCGCGCTGGAATGAAGCCCCGTCGATCGCATTCCACTCGATGATCTGACCGCCGACCTGGAAGGCGAGTTCGGTCGTGCGGACCGATCGGACGACCGCCGGAAGGCTGCTGGATTGCTGCATCGAGGTTTGCGTGAGGGTCAGCAGTTTGGCCGGCGTCGCGGTCGGTTCTGGCGTTTTCTCGACCGATGATCCGCAGGCTGCAAGCAGCAGCGACAGGAAAGTTGCAATCGCCCTTCGCATCGAACCCGTCTCCTAGCCGCTCACGGGGATCGTTGTAGCAGGATTAAGCCTGCATTCCCCAGGTGGCGTGTCGTTTGAGGTGAAGATCGCATGTATCCGATCGCTAGACAAGGATTTTCTGCCGCAAGCGGCACCTGCGGTCGCGCAGACTGCTGGATCTGGACGGATCAGACCGCGAAGCCGCTGTTTCCTTGCCCAGGGGCGGCGTTTTTCAGCGCAGCGGACAGATCTGTCCAGCCGCTTTCGTTCAGTTTGAGCGTGGATCGCGATCATGCGCATAGCGGTGGCGCTCGCAATCGGCGGATAGCGGCGAGGATGGCGCGTACCATCGTGCCGGTGACAGCGACCTCGGCCAGCTGGAAGGTGATGGTGCGGGCGTGACGGACCACACGTGCCCCGATCTTGATCAGCTTCAGTTGCAGGCTGGTCAACGACCAGTCGGCCATCGTCTCGGGCAACTCGATGCAGCGCAAGAAGATGGCCAGGTTGTAGGCCAGCGCATGCAGTTGCAGTCGCACCTCATTGTCGCGGAACTTCCGGCATGACAGCCGCGTCCAGTGGAAGGCATATTTACCTTCCTTGATGTGCTGCTCGGCGGTGCCGCGCTGGTTATAGAACCGCACCACCCAGTCGGGCTCCATCGGCAGGTTGGTGACGATGAAGCCGACACGCGGGAACAGTTCGCCCGGATGCCATTCGATCTTGGCGATCACCCGGCGTTCCTTGTCCCAGGATGCCGCCTGATACTCGAAGTCTTCGTAGAAGCGCTTGACCTTGGTCAGCGAAGGTCGCCCGACAGGGCGCGTCAGCCGATGCGCGATCTTCTCGCGCAGGACGTTGTTCGCAGGCAGCCGGATGGCGTAGAAGAATCGGGCTTCTTCCAGCCGCTCATAGATCGCGGGGATCGCGTAGGCGGCGTCAGCCCGGAAGAACCGGCCGCAAAGGTCGCGCTCCGCGTAGCGGGCGATGACGGGGTCGAGAACGTCCCGCCAGCCATCGGCGCTGTGGACGTTGCCATGGCGCAAGGCGCAGCGCTCCAGCATGCCGAACTGGTTGAACAAAAAGTTCGGGTGATAGCAGGTGCAGTCGAAATGCCCGTTCCAGGCCGCGCCCTCCTGATCGCCATGGGTGGGGCTGACCGAACTGTCCATGTCCAGAACGATGTACTTCAGCCCGTTACGGTCATGGAACCGGTCGATCCATTGCCCGTTCAGGTCGGCCAGCGCGGCACGGTTCCCGGCCAGAGCCAGCGTCTCGGTCTCGAACCGTCCCATCTGCGATGCCGAGGCCGCTTGTGCATCGACCGCTCTGCCGCCGACAACTTGGCGCATGACCGGATCGCAGGCGAGACGGTTGGCGTCGTTGACATCCTCGTATCCGGCCAGCCGCCCAAAGACTGATTGCCGGAACAGGCCGTCGAGCCGATGGACCGTGTTCTTGCCAGAGCGAGTATCGCGCAGCGCCGCTGACGCCAAATCGGACAACCCGAGCGCGTCATCAAGCTCGCGCATCACCAGAAGGCCGCCGTCGGAACTGAGCTGCGTGCCGCGAAATTCCAGCCGCACGCGAGGGTCGAAATCCACCCGATCTGCCCGTTGCAAGCCCGCACCCTCTGGGTGATCCATGAAACGCGCCCCTCGCAGCCTTCAACACCATGTTTTATATAGGAAATATAATGGTCAGGACAGCGAAATCAGCGCCTTACTTGGGAAATGTGGGGAAAGACCGATCACCCCGTCCTTCGCTGACGCTGCGGGCTGACGCTGCGGCGCCTGCCACTGGCTGACCTTCATCCGCGCATCGAGGCCGCACTGGAGCGGTCCGACCAACGGAAAGGAAATACCCATGGCAAAGATCGGCAATTTCAAGAAGGTCTCGGGAGAATTCCGTGGCCAGATCGCCACTCTCGCACTGCAGGCCAAGTCGGTCCGTATCGCAGCAGAAGAAGGCGCCAGCTCGAATGCTCCCAGCCACCGCGTATTTGTCGGCGACGTCGAAATCGGCGCGGCATGGGAAAAGCGCACCCAGGATGACCGGCACTACCTCTCGATCAAGCTCGATGATCCGAGCTTCGTAGCCCCCATCTTCGCCCAGCTCTTCGAAGCTGAAGACGGCAGCTACGATCTGGTCTGGAACCGCCCCGCACGACGCAGCGAAAGCTGACCCGGCCAAGTCATCGCCCGGGCAACACCGGGCGATGACGAATCCCTAGTATATTGGGTGGCAGTATATTAGGGTTCCGCCGACCCACGGAGCATGAAGCTTCGGGAGATTTTTGCGACGAATTTAAGGCGAATGCGTCACGCCAGTGGGCTTTCGCAGGAGGAATTGGCGCATCGTGCTGGGCTCAACCGCAACTATGTCGGCCTGCTTGAACGCGCAGCAAATTCGCCCACGCTCGACACGGTTGAACGACTGGCAGAGGAACTTGTCGTCGATCCGGCCCGATTCTTCGACAAGACTGGCGAACAGTGACCGCACAATAGCGCCCGTTCGCAGATTCGACGTTCCAACTTTACAATTTTTCAACGACAGAAAGCAGAAGCTTGTTCTTCGCAAGTGGTTGCGCAACCACAATCCGTCTCAGCTTATGCGGGAAAGCGCATAATGCCCTACGGATTTAGGGGGAAATGTGGCCTGCTTCACCACTCGTGTTGCGGCGTTAACGCGACTATTATGGCTCCACACTTAGGAGGGACCCATGTCGGCTCCTGACTTCGAAGATCAACCACCGCAGATGGACCGGCTAAGCGCTTATGACGAGCGCCACCTCGTGACCTATTTGCGTCTGCTGGACGCCGAAAAAGAGGGTGCGCACTGGGAAGAGGCGGTAGCGATCATCTTCGCCATCGATCCCAAAAAGGAGCCCGAGCGGGCCAAGCTGGTTTACGACGGCCACCTCGCTCGTGCCAAATGGATGACACAGAGCGGATACCGTCATTTGCTGGATCCTCGCACAAACTAAACTCCCGACTTTCCACGATTGTGGCGCAATCGATTGTGCATTTCGCGCTGATAGCGTGCCACTGACTCCGGCACTTCTCGGAGCTTGCCGGTAACATGATCGTCCGACTCCAAAAAACCTCACAGGAGAGCTGTGATGGAAGAGAAGCCCGACTGGCGTTCGGAGAGTTACGCCAAAGCCTTTGAAGCACACGACCGTGCGGACTTCGCGCAGGAATTCCTGCGCCGCAATCCCGATTATCGTGCCCAATATGCTCGTGCCATCGACGCAGCGCCCATAGCGCGCAAACGTCTGGCCAAGCATTGGGGGTTGGTCTTTCGCGGCCGACCCTGAACATACCGCCACGCAAAGCCCCGCCATCTGGGACCCTTTCGCATCCGCTACAATCATCCGGCTGCAACCGGATCCAGCCACGACCGGCAGCTTCAATATGCTTTCCGCTGGCAAAGGTGCGACGGTCATCGCCAGCCATATTGCTGATCAAGCATCACATCTGGTGCTGACGTCTAGCGGACGACGCTATCGGTTGACCGTCCCAACAGGAGCATCCGACACTGACCCGCTCACCTATATGCTGCCTGCGGACACGTTCTGGGAACTGCGCCGGGCTGCCATGTCAGCTTTCCATGAGCATATTCACTTTGGTCGGCTGCGTCCGCGACCAGTTTCTCTCGACCCTGGGCCATCCGAACGCTGGCGTTTGGTGCAATGGTTGAGGTTGCTCGATGCCTTGCCTGAAGGTGTCAGCGCACGCGAACTCGCAGTTGACCTGATTGCCAACGACGCGCGCCACTACTCCGCAGCTGAATGGGATAGCTCAAGCGAGCGCAAGCGGATTGCACGCTGGCACCGCCACGCGCTCGCAGTCCGCGACGGCGGCTACCGCCGCCTGCTGAACGGCAACTGATCGGGACAATCCAGACCGTCGCGGTATGTCCGTTCACCCAATCCCCTGAAAATCCGATCTCTCGCCTCCTGCTCGCCGGTCAATCCCCGTGTGTCCGGCACTTCACAGGAGGACAGTCATGGATGGAGAATTTGTACCCGTCGTTCCGCGCTACGTTCGAACACCAGACGCTGCCGTTCACCTTGGGCTTTCCGCTCGCACGCTGGAGAAGCATCGGTGCTATGGGACAGGGCCCGCCTTTCATAAGCTGGGGCGCCGGATCGTCTATGCCATCGCAGACCTCGACGCCTGGGCACAGAATGGACGCCGGAATTCGACGTCGGACCCCGGAAAAGGCATCTGTCTCTCCGCTCGACCGGTGCGGCGCTGATGCGGCCCTTTGCGCCCGCCACGCAACTGGAGCTGTTCCGGCCGATCGGCGGCGATATCGCCGCGCGGGACGCACAGGATCTCATGGCGTGGCCCTTTTTCAGCCTCGCCAAATCGCGCCGCTGCACACCAATCGATTTCACGATGGGCGCGACGTGGATTTCGGTCGAGGCCGTGCCGGAGCATGGCATGGCGACCATCTGGGACGCCGACATCCTGATCTGGGC
>JADHED010000323.1_pt1 | contig 63682 bp, 69 predicted proteins | sample 8952041 | NCBI WGS metagenome assembly JADHED01 (sample SAMN16124423, study PRJNA663239) | bioreactor sludge metagenome | isolation source: sludge (control) | place: India:Bengaluru | collected 2018-09-08 | reverse complement strand
TCGAGATCGCCCGGCGCGACCTGGAAATCCGCGGCCCCGGCGAGTTTCTGGGCGCCCGCCAGTCGGGCGACGCGCTGCTGCGTTTTGCCGACCTGGCCACAGACACCCATCTGCTCGAATGGGCGCGCGAACTGGCGCCGCAGATGCTGGATCGCCACCCCGAATTGGCGGCTCGGCATGTTGCGCGGTGGTTGGGTGGAAAATCGGACTATCTCAAGGCCTGAGGCGCTCGCAACTACTGTGCGTCAATGGATTTCGATGAGAGGTGCGGACAGCACGGTAAGTGCCTAGAATTGCTGGATGGACGCACAGCCCCTTTTCATTAGTTTGCACGACGAGTCTGGTGGATATGAGATATCCCCGGACAGAGTGCCCTTGGCAGTCTTGCGAACTTTTGTGAAAGACGTGGAGGATTTTCTTCGAGGGGATGGCGCCGAAGTGGATCTACAGGCACTGGATGTAGGGGTGGTCAAAGGCTCCCTGGCGATCCAGACCGCCCCTTTGTCCTCGCCAGGCCTTCTGCGGGATCTGCTGCAGCTTGCGGCCTCCGAGCGTTTGGATGGTCTCGACAAAAAGCGTCGGGAAGTGGTGGAGCGGTGGCAAAAGCTCGCGCGAGGGACGCGCCGCTGCGTGTTTCGAATTACCGCCCCAGGCATTCCGCAACGGAACATCAGCATCAGTGCTGCTACTGACTTCCATGCGGACGACGCAGACCAGTGGGTCCAGGTTGAACGCTACCTGCAGGGTGAGATTGTCCAAATGGGTGGACTCAAAAAGGTCAATGCGCACATCCGCTTGCCTGATGGCACTTCGATACCGGTGGAATCGGATCGTGATTTTTTCCGAAGCGATACCATCAATCGCCTCTACAAGGTTGCCATGGCCCGTATCAGAGCAGACTACAACGTGTTGACGCGGGAGTATCGAAATGCGCGTTTGCTTGGCTTTGAAGAGCACCAGCAGACTTTGGATGAGGCGCAGTTGCGCCGCTTGACGGAGCGAGGTGCGAAAGCCTGGCGGGACGTGCCTAGTGCGAGCGATTGGGTGGACTCTCTGCGGGGAGGTACGGCTTGATCTCGATTCTTCTGGACACGAGTTACTTGATCACGTTGGCAGACCCAGGGCGCGCGCACCACGAGACAGCTAAGCGTTATCTGCGCGAGGCCTTGGCGCAGGGCTGTCCTTTGTACTTGTCTGCTGTAGTCGCTTCAGAGTTTCAAGTGGGACAACCTGTTAGCGATCTCCCTTTGCGCAATTTTCATGTATTGCCTTTCAATATTGACCACGCTATGACCTCCGGTAATTTCATGCGTGTGCTGTCGCGTGATACTGGCGACGACCGGGTGGCAGTCAAGGACGACGTCAAGTTGCTGGCGCAGATGGTGTGTGAGTCCATCACGCACATCCTTACTGAAGATTCAAACACCCTGGTCAAGTACCTGGGAAGACTCCGCGACCAGGGTCAAGCATCTGCGCAGGCAATTGTCCTAGCGGAAGGTTTTGATGCTGCCTGGTTCAATGGGGGGCAGAAACACCTCCTGGATGAATAGCACTCTTAGCAGTTCACCATGACCCTCACCGAACTCAAGTACATCGTTGCGGTGGCTCGCGAGAAGCACTTCGGCCATGCGGCCGATGCCTGCTATGTGTCGCAACCCACGCTCTCGGTGGCCATCAAGAAGCTGGAAGAAGAGCTGGACGTGAAGCTGTTCGAGCGCAGCGCGGGCGAGGTGACGGTGACGCCGCTGGGCGAAGACATCGTGCGCCAGGCGCAAAGCGTGCTGGAGCAGGCCGCGGCCATCAAGGAAATCGCCAAGCGCGGCAAGGACCCGCTGGCCGGGCCGCTCACACTGGGCGTGATCTACACCATCGGGCCCTATCTGCTGCCCGAGCTGGTGCGCAAGTCCATCACGCGCACGCCGCAGATGCCGCTGATGCTGCAGGAGAACTTCACCGTGAAGCTCCTGGAGATGCTGCGCACGGGCGAGATCGACTGCGCAATCCTGGCCGAGCCCTTCCCCGACACTGGCCTGGCCATGGCGCCGCTGTACGACGAGCCCTTCATGGCGGCCGTGCCGAGCACGCACCCGCTGGCGGCCAAGAAGTCGCTGACGGCGGCCGAGCTGAAGAACGAGACCATGCTGCTGCTGGGCGCGGGCCATTGCTTTCGCGACCATGTGCTGGAGGTGTGCCCAGAGTTCGCCCGCTTTGCGAGCAATGCTGAGGGCATCCGCAAGTCGTTTGAGGGCTCGTCGCTGGAGACCATCAAGCACATGGTGGCCGCTGGCATGGGCGTGACGCTGGTGCCGCGCCTGTCGGTGCCGCGCGATGCGCTGCTCACCGTGTCGCGCCGCCGCAAGAGCGACGAGACCTACATCCGCTACCTGCCCATCCGCGAGGAAGACGGCGGCCCGCCGCCCATGCGCCGCGTGGTGCTGGCCTGGCGCCGCAGCTTTACGCGCTATGAGGCCATTGCGGCCCTGCGCAATGCTATTTACGCGTGCGAGCTGCCGGGCGTGACGCGACCGTCCTGACCGCGTCAGGACTCTGATTCGCGGCGGGGGATCGGCGCTACACTCGCGCCGCCCCTGCGCAGGTCCACCCGGCCTGGGCAGGCGATGCTCCCTCCACGGCACCCCCGCCCATCGGCGGTCGGTGCCCTTGCCCCCACAAGAGGTTCCTATGAAGACGCTTTGGCTCACCGCCACGCTGGCCGCTGCCCTGACGGCATGCTCCACCCCCGCCACTCCGCCTGCCACCCAGACGCTGAAGAAGCCCGCACTCGACCGCATTGCGGCGGCGCCTGCGGCAGCAACGTCGGCGGACTTCCGCCAGTTCCTGGCGCTGGCCGCGCAGATGCAGCCGCAGTTGCAAACCGCCGTGTCGGGGTATCTGGCCCACAAGCCCCTGGCGGGCGATGACCTGGTCAACATCAGCCGCCTGCTGGGCCTGCACAACCGGTTGCGCAACCAGGCGGCGGTGATCGACGCCACAGCGAAGATGGTGGCCATTCCCACGGTGCGCGCCGACAAGGTGCTGCCGCACGAAGACAAAAACATCATTGCGTTTGGTGCCCTGGTAGAGGGCATGGCCAAGGACTTTGGCTTGCAGTACCGCAATGTGGACAACCGCATCTTTGAAGTGAAGCTGCCCGGCAGCGGCCCTGAGGAGTTCGGCATCCTCACGCACGCCGACGTGGTGCCGGTGGTGGCCGACGAATGGGTGTTGGATGACGGCACCCGGCTCGACCCCTTCAAGCTGACCCGCGTGGGCGGCAACCTGTACGGCCGGGGCTCCATCGACGACAAGGGCTCCATCGCCACCGTGCTGTTCGCGATGAAGGCCGTGAAGGACAGCGGCCTGCCGCTGGCGCGCACCATCCGCCTGATGATCGAGACCACCGAAGAAACCGGCGGCGACGCGATGAAGTACTACCGCGCCAAGACCGCGCTGCCCGAGTACAACATCGTGCTCGACAGCAAGTACCCGGCCGTGGTGGCCGAAAAGGGATCGGGCGCACTGCGCGCCTCGTTCCCGCTGTCACCGGTTGCCAACCCGGGCGCTACGGCCATCACCGCCATGGCGGGTGCTGCATCGGCCAACGCTGTGGCCCAGACGGCCACCGCCCGCCTGCAGGGCGGCAATCTGGCCGACGTGGCTGCGCGGCTGAACGCGGCAAAAGGCGCCTTTGTCGCCAAGTACCAGCCGCAAGGCGGCGCATTCAGCATCGACGTGGCGCAGGACGGCGGCGCGGTGGTGGTGAAGGTCACGGGCGCTTCGGCCCACGGATCGCGCCCCGAAGAAGGCGTGAACCCCCTGCCGCGCCTGGCGCTGTTCCTGAAGGAGTCGGGCCTTGCGCTGGCACCCAACGGCTACGCGCAGGCCGTGCGCTACCTGACCGACCTCTACGGCACCGACTACCTGGGGCGCACGATGGGCCTGGCCTACAGCGACGATTTCATGGGCCCGCTCACGATGTCGCCCAACCTCATCCGTGAAAAGGACGGCAAGGTCGATGTGCTGGTGAACGTGCGCATGCCCCGTGGCAGCACGCCTGAGGCGCTCACGCAGGCTACGTCGGCCAAGATCAAGGCCTGGGGCGCCCAGGCCGGTGTGGCGGTGGAGGTGGATCACCAGCAGGGCAACTGGATGGCGCGCGACCCCAAGGGCGCCTGGCTGGCCACGCTGCTCAACACCTTCGGCGACACCACCGGCCTGGAAGCCAAGCCCGTGCCCACAGCGGGCAGCACCACCGCCAAGCTGATGCCCAACGCCATCAACTTCGGCCCCGCCATGCCTGGCAAGAAGTACACGGCCCACAACGCCAAGGAGTTCAAGGAAGTGGCGGACCTGGATGCCGACATGCAGATGTTCACCGAGATGCTGGTGCGCATCGGCAACTTGCCGAAGATGCAATAAACCAGCCGACCGGGGGCGCCCGCGCTGGTTTCTTGACCCCGGTACAAGGCATCGGCCTTGGCTGACACAGGGGCGCTGCGGCTTGCGCTACAGTGTTTGCGGACCCCGCACGGCGCGGGGTTGTTTCATGTTTTCCGCACGGAAGGAACCTCCCCCATGGCCAAAGCTCCTGGCAAAACCTCTGCCCCCAGCATCAACATCGGCATCAGCGACAAAGACCGCGCTGCCATCGCCCAAGGCCTGTCGCGCCTGCTGGCCGATACCTACACGCTGTATCTCACCACCCACAACTTCCACTGGAACGTGACGGGTCCGATGTTCAACACGCTGCACACCATGTTCATGGCGCAGTACACCGAACTGTGGAACGCGGTGGACCCGATTGCCGAGCGCATCCGCTCGCTGGGCCACGTGGCCCCGGGCTCTTATGCCGAGTTTGGCAAGCTGGCCACCGTGCCTGACGCACCGGCCAAGCCGCCCAAGGCGATGGACATGGTGCGCGTGCTGGTCGAGGGCCACGAGGCCGTGGCCCGCACGGCGCGCAGTCTGTTCCCCCTGGCCGACAAGGCCAGCGACGAGCCCACGGCCGACCTGCTGACGCAGCGCCTCACGGTGCACGAGCAGACGGCGTGGATGCTCCGCTCGCTGCTGGAAGAATAAAAAGGCCAGTTGCACCCGCCTGCGTTGCCCGAAGTCCGGCGTGGCCAGCGCGGGCGCAAGGGGCTCCAGTGTGCAAAAGGGGGCCTTGTCCTACACGGCGCGGCACGGCCGCCTGCACATGATGCGGGTTTGGGCCATGTCCTCTCTTCGCTGGGTGGCATGGCGGATCAACCCCCTCTGATGTATGCGAATCCTGTACGTTGAAGACCATCCGGAGCTGCGCGAGACCATTGGCATGCTCATGGAGGGTGAAGGCCGGACGGTCACGCCCTGCGCCTCTGCCGAGGAGGCGCTGGCCCTGGGTGCTGGCGACCCCTTTGACGTGCTGGTGACCGATGTCAGCCTGCCCGGCATCTCGGGCACGGATCTGGCCCGCCAACTGCTGGCGGACGATCCGCAGCGCTGGGTGGTGCTGTGCTCCGGCTACGAATTGGGGAGCCATCCAACCCAATGGGGGCCGAATGTGCGTGTTCTGCTCAAGCCCTTCGAGCTGGAAGAGTTGGAGCAACTCCTGACTTCCATTCATACCGCGCTGGCTGCAGCCGCCGGTTAAGAGCGGCTCACAAAACTCTTCTGGCGTCGTTGCTGTGTCTTGTCGTACTGCTCGTACTGCCTGCGACACAGCGCCTGGCCAGAACCGCTTCGCTGAGTTTTGCTAGCCGCTCTAAGTCTGGCGGGCGGCCACCGCTCGCGTTTCCTGCCGTCCTCTTTCCTTTTTCCCCCATCGCGCCTCCCTAGACCCTGAGGGTCTGGGGCGTGTGATGGGGCTGCGCCATGTCACCTGCGGGGGCTGCGTGTGGGCGCGTGGCGTGGCAACGTCACCCGAAAGCTCGTCACATCGTTGTGTGACCGGGCCTCGATGGTTCCATGGTGGGCCCGCACGATCTGGTGCGCAATGAACAATCCCAGCCCCAGCCCCTGGTGGCGGCCCGGCTCGCGCTCTCCGCCCCGGAACGGATCAAACAGATGTGGCAGCAGCCCGGCGGGAATGGTGCCGCCGTTGGACACCGTGATGCTCACCTCCTCCGGGCGGGTGCCGTCCACCGCAATGCGCACCGGGTGGTCGGCGCTGCCATGGTGCAGGGCGTTACCCACCAGGTTGGTGATCACCTGGCACAGGCGCTCGGCGTCCCAGGTGCCGGCCAGGTCGCCTGCCAGCGTGGAGTCGATGGGGCGCTCTGGGTGGCTGGTCGCCACCTCGTCCAACGTGCGCTGCACCAGCGTTTGCATGTGGGCAGGGCCCAGTTGCAGGGCCAAGCCGCCCGCCTGGCGGATTCGGGTCACGTCCAGCAGGTCTTCGATCATGTGGCCCATGCGCTGGCTCGCGCCGAGAACGCGGTCGGCCATCAGGGCAGTCTTGTCGGGCGACGGCTGGCGCTTGAGTACGGAGGCCGCAGCGACGATGGACTGCAGCGGTGTGCGCAGGTCGTGGCTCAGCACGGCCATGAACATCTCGTTGATGCGCAACGCTTCGGTGCGCGCGCGCAGCTCGTGCGCCAGCGCCTGCTTGCGCCGGTGCAGTTCAAAGAACACGCTCGCCTTGTTGGTGAGCATGTGCGGGTCGATGGGTTTGTACAGAAAGTCCACCGCGCCGCTCTCGTACCCCCGGAACTGCCAGTTCTGCTCGCGCGAGCCCGCCGTCATGAAGATGAGCGGAATGTGCCGGGTGCGTTCGCTGCCCCGGATCAGCTCTGCCAGCTCAAAGCCGTTCATCTCGGGCATCTGCACGTCCAGCAAGGCCAGGGCCACATCGTCGTGGGCCAACAGCAGTTCCAGGGCCTCGGGGCCTGACTGGGCCTTGAGGATGTCCAGCCCGTCGCGTTGGAGCAGCGCCTCCAGGGCGATGAGGTTTTCCTCGACATCGTCAACGAGCAGGCATTTGGTGCGGTCGGTCTGGGGCATGGCGGTGGTGAGGGTGGGAGGTTCTCAAAAGGGGACGCATGCGCCCGGATCAAAGCTGCTGGCGGCGGTGCAGGTCCGCCAGCAGCCTTGCAATGCCTTCAGGGGGCAGGATGTGGTCCACCGCCACGGCCGCGAGGGCTGCCTGCGGCATGGTGGGCATGCTGGCGCTGGCAGGGTCTTGCACGATGGTGAGGCCGCCCGCCGCCTCAATGGCTTGCAGGCCGTGCACACCGTCTTCGTTGGCGCCCGACAGCAGAATGCCCACCAGCCGGGGGCCGTAGTGGTCTGCCGCCGATTCAAACAGCACGTCGATGGAGGGGCGGGAAAAATGCAGGGGAGGGTCCACCGACAGCCCCACATGCGGGCCCTGGGGCCCGGCATCGACCAGCAGGTGGTAGTCCGGTGGCGCAAAGCTCACCGATCCTGGCGTGATGGCGTCCTTGTCCTGCGCCTCGCGCAGCGGCAGGGCGCAGCGGGGCTGAAAAATCTCCACCAGCAGGCTGCGCCGGTCCCGGGGCAGGTGCAGCACCACCAGCACCGCCGCCTGCAGTGTGGCGGGCAGCGCGGGCAGCAGCTCCAGCAGGGCGTCGATACCGCCCGCAGAGCCGCCCACCACGATGGCGGCGTAGCCCCCGGAGGGCACTGGCCTGGGTGTGAGGTGGACGCTGCTCACAGCCCGGCCTTCTTTCGGTAGATGCGGTCCTGCAGCACGAAGTCGTCAAACGCATCGGTATGCGCAGAAAACCGCAGCGACTCCTTGGAGCCCAGGCCCAGAAACCCCCGGTGGCATAGCGACTCGCGGAACAGCCCCAGTGCGCGGTCCTGCAGGTCGCGCTCGAAGTAGATGAGCACATTGCGGCAGGACACCAGATGGACTTCGGCGAACACGCTGTCGGTGGCCAGGCTGTGGTCAGAGAACACCATGTGTTCGCGCAGCCCCTTGTCGAACACCACGCGGCCATAGGCAGCGGCGTAATAGTCCGACAACGAGCTGCGGGCGCCGGAGCGCGCATGGTTCTCGGTGAAAGCGGCCACCCGCGACACGTCGAACACGCCCGACTCGGCCGCGCGCAGCGCATGCGGGTTGATGTCGGTGGCGTAGATCAGGGTGCGGTCCAGCAGGCCTTCTTCCTGCAGCAGGATGGCCAGCGAATACACCTCTTCCCCCGCGCTGCATCCGGCCACCCAGACCTTGAGCGACGGGTAGGTGCGCAGCAGTGGCACCACCTCCTGGCGCAGCGCCTGGAAGTAACTCGGGTCGCGGAACATGTCGCTCACCTGCACGGTGAGGTATTTGAGCAGCGCAGGGAACACGGCAGGTTCGTGCAGCACGCGGTCCTGCAGCTGCGACAGCGTCTTGCAGTCAAACTGCACCAGTGCCGACGCCAGCCGCCGCTTGAGCGACGCCTGCGCGTAGCCCCGGAAGTCGTAGTGGTAGCGGTGGTAGATCGCATCGATCAGCAGGCGCTGCTCGATGTCTGCGGTGCGGGCCTTGCGGTGCGGCATGGCGGGGCCTACTTGGGCATCCACACGCGCACGAGGGACAGCAGCTTTTCCACGTCCAGCGGTTTGGCGATGTAGTCATTGGCCCCGGCGGCCAGGCATTTTTCTTGGTCGTCCTTCATGGCCTTGGCGGTCAGCGCGATGATGGGCAGACGGCGCCACTCGGGGCGGTTGCGGATCTCGCGCATGGCGGTGTAGCCGTCCATCTCCGGCATCATGATGTCCATCAGCACCAGGTCGATGGCAGGCTGGCCGCCGCTGCCGGCACGCTCCAGCGCCTGCAGGGCCTCCAGGCCGTTGCGCGCAATCTTCACGCGGATGCCGGTGGGCTCCAGGATGCTGGAGAGCGCGAACACGTTGCGCACATCGTCTTCCACTACCAGCACGTTGCGGCCTTCCAGGGCGGTCTCGCGGTTGCGGGCCACCTGCAGCATCTGACGGTGCTCGGCCGACAGCTCCGATTCCACCTGGTGCAGAAACAGCGTCACTTCGTCCAGCAGCCGCTCGGGCGAGCGCGCGTCCTTGATGATGATGGACTTGGAGAACCGGCGCAGTTGCTGCTCCTCGTCGCGCGACAGGGCGCGGCCCGTGTACACGATGACGGGCGGGAAGGAGACGCCGTCCTGCTCGGTCATCTGCTGCAGCAATTCGTAGCCGCTCAGGTCGGGAAGGTTCAGGTCCATCACCATGCAGTCAAACGTCGAGTTGCGCAGGTGCGCCAGCGCCTCGGCCGCTGTGCCCGCGCCCACAATCTCCACGTCGTCGTTGGCCAGCAGGTGGCGCACGCTCTCGCGCTGGCGCTCGTCGTCTTCCACCACCAGCACGCGCCGTAGGTTCTGGGTGAACTTGGCTTCGAGCCGCTGCAGGGCATGCACCAGTTCGTCGCGCTTGACGGGCTTGAGGGCATAGCCCACGGCGCCCCGGCCCAGGGCTTCTTGCGAGTAGTCGGCCCCTGAGACCACGTGCACCGGGATGTGGCGCGTGGCCGGGTTGCGCTTGAGCTGGTCGAGCACGCCCAGGCCCGAGAAGTCAGGCAGGTTCACGTCCAGCACGATGGCGCTGGGCAGGCTGTGCATTGCATAGGCCAGGCCGTCGGCCGCGTTGTGCGCCAGGTGGCAGTCAAAGTCCATCTCCCGCGCCAGGTCGCTCAGGATTTGCGCAAAGCGCACGTCGTCTTCGATCACCAGAATGCTGCGCGCGCCCGCACGGCGCGGGGCTGCGGGTGCAACTGGTACGGCCACAGGCGGCAAAGCCGGGGCCGAGGGAGCCGGTGCGACGACAGGTGCCGCCGCGTGGGCTGTAGCGGGCACCGCCAGCGGCGCTGCGAGTTCCGCTTCGGGCGACGTTGGCACCAGCTTCTGGGGCACCACCAGGGTGAAGACGCTGCCCTCGCCCGGCGTGCTGTGCACGTGGATGGACCCACCCAGCAGCTGCGCCAGATCGCGCGAGATCGACAGGCCCAGACCCGTGCCGCCATACTTGCGGTGGGTGCTGCCATCGGCCTGGCGGAAGGCTTCGAAAATCAGCTCCTGCTGGTGCGCCGGAATGCCGATGCCCGTGTCCTTGACGGCAAACGACAGCGTGTCGTCCGGGTTGCGCGACACATGCAGTGCCACCGAGCCCTTTTCGGTGAACTTGAGCGCGTTGGACAGCAGGTTCTTCAGCACCTGCCCCAGGCGTTGCGGGTCGGTGTCCAGCGTGGCCGGTACGTCGGGTGCAACAGTGGCAGTGAGCGTCAGGCCCTTCTCTTGAGCCAGCGGCCGCAGCGGGTCGATCAGCGTTTGCAGGGCCTTGGACAGCGTCACCGTTTCCACCGACACCGTGGCCTGGCCGGCCTCGATCTTGGCCAGATCCAGAATATCGTTGATGAGGGCCAGCAGGTCGTTGCCCGCCGCGTAGATGGTCTGCGCGTACTTCACCTGCTCGGCGCTCAGGTTGCCCGGCTTGTTGTCAGACAGCAGCTTGGCCAGGATCAGGGTGGAGTTGAGCGGCGTGCGCAGCTCGTGGCTCATGTTGGCCAGAAACTCGCTCTTGTACTGGCTGGCCAGCTCCAGTTCGCGGGCCTTGTCCGTCATGGCGCTTTGGGCGCGCAGCAATTGCTCGCGCTGGTATTCCAGCTGCTGCGTCTGCGCCTCCAGGTGGGCGTTGGTCTGCTCCAGCTCGGTCTGCTGTACCTCCATCTGGGCCTGCGACTCTTGCAGGATGCGGCTTTGCTGCTCCAGCTCTTCGTTGCTCACACGCAGTTCTTCTTGCTGGGTCTGCAGCTCTTCGGACTGGCGCTGGGTTTCTTCCAGCAGGGCTTCCAGGCGGTTGCGGTCGATGCCCGCGCGCACGGCCACTGCCAGCATCTGCGAAGCGCGTTCCATCAAGGTGCGCTCGGGCTCCGTTACCGGGCGTTGAAAGCCCAGCTCGATCACGGCAAAGACTTCGCCGTTCTCGATGGCGGGTGCCAGCAGCAGTTCGGTGGGGGTCGATTGCCCCGTGCTGGACGACACCATCAGGTGCCCGGCGGGCACATCGCGCACATGCAGCATCTGGCGCGAACGTGCCACCTGGCCCACCAGGCCCTCGCCCGGCAGCAGGCGCTGCTCCAGCCGTTCGCGGGGCAGGGCGTAGCCGCCAAACAGGGTGAGCGCGCCGTTGCAGTCGGCCACATAGCCCGCCCCCACGGCGGCGCGCAGATACTGCGCCAGGTATTCCAGCGTGAGCTGGCCCAGGTCATCCAGCCGGTGGTCACCCTGGATGCGTTGGCTCAGCCCGTTGAGGCCGGCCGCCACCCAGGACTGCTGGGCCTTGAGGCGGTATTCGCGCGCATTGGCAGCGGCCGACAGGCAGATGAGCACCAGCAGCACGAACGAGCCGCCCCAGGAGTAGTAGGTGGACATGGCCGCTGCCTCCACCCATTGCTTGCGGTCATTCTCCAGCTGCTGGTTCAGCAGCGTGGAAAGGTCCGACGCCAGGTCGCGGATGCGGTCCATCAGCACCCGCCCGGAGTCGTTGCGCATCACGGCCACGGCAGCTTCCTGGCCCTTGGAGCGGCGCAGTTCAATGGTTTCGGCGAGCTCTCGCAGCTTTTCGTGGCGCAGGTCGTCGATCTGCACCACCAGGCGGCGCTGCACGGCGCTGTCGTCCGTCAGTTCCTTCAGGCGCGCCATGTTGCGCTGCATGGAGCTCAGCGACAGGTTGTAGGGCTGCAGGTAGGTGTCGTCCCCCGTCAGCAGGTAGCCGCGCTGGCCGGTCTCGGCGTCCTTCAGCGAGGACACGAACAGGTTGAGGTGGCGAAGGGTCGCCGTGGTCTCGTCCATGGCTTCTACAGCGTGCGCGCGCACCTGGGCGGTACGGAAATTCACCAGCGCGATCAGCACGGTGGCGAGGGCAGCAATCACAAATCCCACCAGCATTCCGCGGGGAACAGCAAAACGCGTGGCGGCCTGGGAGGTCGATGTATGGGGCATGCGTCGGTGCCTCAAAAGGGCGGGTGCGGTGGGGATGACCGGAGACTGTAACGGGTTTTACGCGCCAGTAGGGCGCTGTTACTCGGCCTGCGCGGGCCGCACCAGCAGTTGGCGGCGCTGCTGCTACATTCGGTGCGCCCGTGGGTTGCCACCCGTCGCAGCGCCTTGCTGCCGGGCCTGCTCTTTCTGCATTCGATCGTCCCGCCATGTCGCCGCAATCTGCCCCTGCCCGCAGCCGTTTTTCGCTCTATCTCGACCTGATCCGCTGGGACCGCCCTGCGGGCTGGCTGGTGTGCCTGTGGCCCACGCTGAGTGCACTGTGGATTGCGGCCGACGGGTTTCCGGGCTGGCACCTGCTCATCGTGTTTGTGCTGGGCACCATCCTCATGCGCAGCGCGGGCTGCTGCGTGAACGACGTGGCCGACCGCGACTTTGACAAGCACGTCAAGCGCACGGCTCAGCGTCCGGTGACCACCGGGCAGGTGTCCGTCAAAGAGGCGCTGGGCCTGGGCGCGGTGCTGGCCCTGGTGTCGTTCGGCCTGGTGCTTACCACCAACATGGCGGCCGTCCTGTGGTCTGTGCCTGCCGTGCTGGTGGCCATTGCCTACCCGTTCACCAAGCGCATCATTGCGATGCCACAGGCGGTGCTGGGCATTGCGTTCAACTTCGGCATCGTGATCGCGTTTGCGGCGGTGCAGGGCAGCGTGCCTGCGGTGGCGTGGTGGATGTGGCTGGGCAACCTGTTCTGGGTGCTGGCCTACGACACGGAATACGCCATGGTGGACCGTGACGACGACCTCAAGATCGGCATCAAGACCTCGGCCATCACCCTGGGGCGCTTGGATGTGGCGGGCATTTCTCTGTTCTATCTGCTGTTTATGGGCATTTGGGCGGTAGCGCTCGCCCCCTATGCGCTAGGTGCTATTTTTTATGTAGCAATGACCGCCGCCTTGGCGCAGGCCGTGTGGCACTTCGCGCTGATCCGCACCCGCACCCGCGAAGGCTGCTTTAAGGCCTTCCGCATCAACCACTGGCTGGGCGCCACGGTGTTTGCGGGCATTGCAGGCAGTTACCTTGCGCGGCATTTGCTCACTAATTGATAGCTGCCAGCGCTTATTGGATAAGCGCTAGAGCCCGAAAACGCTTCAAGCGCCAAATTCGTTACCCAGTTCATCGGCGCGCTGGCAAGCGGCCTGCATGGCACGCTCGAACGCGGCCCCCACGCCATCAGCCTCCATCGACTGCAGCGCGGCATAGGTGGTGCCGCCCTTGGAGGTGACACGCTGGCGCAGCACGGCCGGGGGCTCGTCTGATCGGCGGGCCAGTTCGGACGCGCCCATAAAGGTGCCCACCGCCAGCTGGTGCGCCTGCTGTTCGCTCAAGCCCATGCCCACGCCCGCGCGTGTCATGGCTTCGAGGAAGTAGAAAACATACGCCGGGCCAGAGCCTGAGAGGGCCGTGACGGCGTCGAGCTGCTTTTCGCTTTCCACCCACAGGAACTCACCGGTGGACGCCATGATGGCTTCCACGCTCTGGCGCTCGGCGGCGGTGACGGCCGGGCGGGCGTACAGCGCGCTCATCCCCTTGCCCACCAGTGCGGGCGTGTTGGGCATGGTGCGCACGACGCGCTCGGAGCCCAGCCACTGTGCAATGCTGTCAGAGCGGATGCCGGCGGCCACGCTCAGGTGCAGGGCGGCTTGCGTGTGGGCCTTGGCCTGGGCGGCAGCGTCCTTGAAGGTTTGGGGCTTGACGGCCCAGACCGCGATGCCTGCGCGCTGCAGGGCGGGGCCCGCCTCGGCCTGCGCCTCAATGCCGTAGTTCTTGCGCAGCGCCTCGCGCGCCTCGGCCCAGGGCTCCACCACTTCGATCTGGCTGGTCGGCTGGCCTTGGTGTATCAGCCCGCCAATGATGGCGCTGGCCATGTTGCCGCCGCCGATGAAGGCGATGGTGGGGAGGGATGGAGATGCGGCGGTTTGGCTCATGGAATGTGCAAGATGGCAACAACAGGGGCCACGATGGTAGCGCCGCCGCGCTTTGAGTTCACTCTGCGGTGGTCTGCCGCACGGCATGTTCCCAGTTCGCCATCAGCTCCTGCGCGCGGCCGTTGCTGAGGGTGGGCACAAAGCGCCGGTCGGCGCGCCACAGGTGGGAGAGTTCGCCGGTGCTGGCGTACACGCCGCTTGACAGGCCCGCCAAGTAGGCCGCGCCCAAGGCCGTGGTCTCAATCACCGCAGGGCGCACCACCGGGATGCCCAGCAGGTCGGCCTGGAACTGCATCAGCAAATCATTCACGCACGCGCCGCCGTCCACGCGCAGCTCGCTCACCGGGGCGCCTCCGGCGGCCACGGCGTCGCGGCTCATGGCCAGCAGCAGCGCGGCGCTTTGGTAGGCAATGCTTTCGAGTGCGGCGCGGGCAATGTGGGCAATGGTGGTGCCGCGTGTCAGGCCGGTGATGGTGCCGCGTGCGTCGGGCTTCCAGTACGGGGCGCCCAGGCCGGTGAAGGCGGGCACCATCATCACGCCGCCCGAATCGGGCACGCTTTGGGCCAGCGATTCGACCTCGCTGCTGTTGGTGATGGCGCGCAGGCCGTCGCGCAGCCACTGCACCACGGCGCCGCCCACAAACACGCTGCCTTCCATGGCGAATTCAGACTGGGCCGTGGCCTGGGCCGCGCTGGTGGTGAGCAGGCCGTTCTGCGAGGTCTGGAACGTGCTGCCCGTGTGCATGAGCATGAAGCAGCCGGTGCCGTAGGTGTTCTTGGCCATGCCCGCCGTGAAGCAGGCCTGGCCGAACAACGCGCTTTGCTGGTCACCCGCCACGCCGCCAATGCGGATGGAATGGCCCAGCAGGTCGGCGGCTGTGTTGCCAAAATGCGCGGCTGACGGCAGCACCTCGGGCAGCAGCGCCTTCGGAATGCGCAGCAGCGCCAGCAGTTCATCGTCCCACTGGTTGGTATGCACATTGAACAGCATGGTGCGCGCGGCATTGCTCACGTCTGTCACATGCACCCGGCCGTGGGTCAGCTTCCACATCAGCCAGCTGTCCACCGTGCCAAAGGCCAGCTCGCTGCGCTCTGCCGCTTCGCGTGCGCCGGGCACATGGTCCAGCATCCAGTGCAGCTTGGTGCCGGAGAAGTAAGCGTCTACCAGCAGGCCTGTTTTGGCCTGGATGGTGGCGGCGTGGCCCTGTTCACGCAGTTGGGCGCAGGCGGGTTCGGCGCGGCGGTCTTGCCACACGATGGCGTGGTGCACGGGCTGGCCGGTCTTGCGGTTCCACAGCACCGTGGTTTCGCGCTGGTTGGTGATGCCTACCGCCCGCACAGCATTGGCGGCAATGCCCGCTTTGGCCAGCGCGTCGCGCGCGGTGGCGATCTGGGTGCGCCAGATTTCCAGCGGGTCGTGCTCCACCCAGCCGGGCTGGGGGTAGATCTGGGGTAACTCGAGCTGCGCCTGCGCCACGATGTGGCCGCGTTCATCGAACACGATGCTGCGGGAGCTGGAGGTGCCTTGGTCGAGTGCGAGCAGGTAGGTCATGGTGAAATGAATTCAGGGTTCAAGCAGCTACGGTGCAGATGACACCGGCGTCTTGCAATAAAGCGGGAAAAGGTTCAGGCGGTGGTGCATCCGTAAACAGCCGGCCGATCTGATTGAGCGTCGCCAATTGCACCATGGCCGGGCGGTTGAATTTGCTGTGGTCGGCCGCCAGCCAGACCTCGCGGGCCTGTTCGATGATGGTCTGCGCCACCTTCACCTCGCGGTAGTCGAAGTCGCGCAGCGAGCCGTCGGGCTCGATGCCCGAGATGCCGATGAGCGCGATGTCCACCTTGAACTGGCGGATGAAATCCACCGCCGCCTCGCCCACGATGCCCCGGTCGCGCGCGCGCACCACGCCGCCAGCGACGATGACCTCGCACTCGGGGTTGCTGCTCAGGATGGCGGCCACGTTCAGGTTGTTGGTGATGACGCGCAGGCCCCGGTGGTGCAGCAGCGCCTTGGCAATGGCCTCGGTGGTGGTGCCGATGTTCAGGATCAGCGAGCAGTCGTTGGGGACCTGTTCGGCCACGGCGCGCGCAATGCGGGCCTTGCCTTCGGCATGCAGGTTTTCACGCTGGGTGTGTGCCAGGTTCTCCACCGTGGAGCTGGGTACGCGCACGCCGCCATGAAAGCGCGTGAGCAGTCCCGACTCCGCCAGGCGCTGCACGTCGCGGCGCACGGTCTGCAGCGTGACCCCCAGGGTGTCGGCAAGTTGTTCCACCGTGGCGGACTTGCGCGCGCGCACTTCTTCGAGGAGTTGGAGTTGGCGGGGATTGGTGTTCACGGTGGGGTGTGGTGCGCGGTGGTTTGTCACCGAATCGCAACGAATTTGAAACATCCGCTTGTGTGCCTGGTGACACGCTAAAGACTGTAAATCGAACAAAAACGAATTGATTAAGGGTAAACCTTGATTCGATCCGAACAAAAAGGAACAAAAATGAAAAAGATCAAAATTTGAGGGCTGCCGTGCGTGTGTGCAGCCCTTTCACACAGGCCACAGGGCCGGAAGAGGATGCTTCATGCAGCTGGCGTTGGACAGCATCAGCAAAAAAGTCGGGGCGCAGACCTGGCTGTACGACATGAACCTGTCGCTGCAGCCCAATGCCGTGACGGTGTTGCTGGGGGCGACCCAGGCGGGCAAGACCAGCCTGATGCGCATCATGGCGGGGCTGGACGTTCCCACCCACGGGCGCGTGCTGGTGGATGGCAAGGATGTGACGGGCACCCCCGTGCGCGATCGCAATGTGGCCATGGTGTACCAGCAGTTCATCAACTACCCCTCGATGAAGGTGGCGGCCAACATCGCATCGCCCCTGAAGCTGCGTGGCGAAAAGAACATCGACGCCCGCGTGCGTGAAATTGCCAGCCGCCTGCACATCGACATGTTCCTGGACCGCTACCCGGCCGAGCTGTCGGGCGGCCAGCAGCAGCGCGTGGCACTGGCCCGCGCCCTGGCCAAGGGCGCGCCGCTGATGCTGCTGGATGAACCCCTGGTCAACCTGGACTACAAACTGCGCGAAGAACTGCGCGAGGAGCTGACCCAGCTGTTTGCCGCCGGCCAATCCACCGTGGTCTACGCCACCACCGAGCCGGGCGAGGCCCTGCTGCTGGGCGGCTACACGGCGGTGCTGGACGAAGGCCAGCTGCTGCAGTACGGCCCCACGGCCGAGGTGTTCCATGCGCCTAATTCGCTGCGCGTGGCGCGCGCTTTCAGCGACCCGCCGATGAACCTGATTGCCGCATCGGCCACGCCTGCCGGGGTGCGCCTGCAGGGCGGCCTGGAGCTGAGCGTGCCGCTGCCACAAGGCGTGGCGGCAGCCGCCGGCCTCACCGTGGGCGTGCGCGCCAGTGCGCTGCGGGTTGCGGCCCGCCCGGGCGACGTCAGCGTGGCGGGGGTGGTGGAGCTGGCCGAGATTTCGGGCTCCGACACCTTTGTGCACGCGGCCACGCCCTGGGGCGACCTGGTGGCGCAGCTGACTGGCGTGCATTACTTTGAACTGGGCACGCCCATCACGCTGCACCTGCATCCCGCCCAGGCCTACGTGTTTGGTGCCGACGGCCGACTGGCCTGGGCGCCCGCCCGGCCTGCTACCGCACAAGGAGGGCGCTGACATGGCCCGCATCAGCCTGGACTTGGCGCATTCGTACAAGCCCAACCCGCAGCAGGACAGCGACTACGCGCTGCTGCCGCTCAAGATGGAATTCGAGGACGGCGGTGCCTATGCGCTGCTCGGCCCTTCGGGCTGTGGCAAGACCACCATGCTCAACATCATGTCGGGTCTGCTCGTCCCCTCGCATGGCAAGGTGCTGTTCGACGGCCGCGACGTGACGCGCGCCAGCCCGCAAGAACGCAACATTGCGCAGGTGTTCCAGTTCCCTGTGATCTACGACACCATGACGGTCGCCGAGAACCTGGCCTTCCCGCTTCGCAACCGCAAGGTGCCTGAGGACCAGATCAAGCAGCGCGTGGGTGTGATCGCCGAGATGCTGGAGATGAGCGGCCAGCTCAACCAGCGCGCAGCAGGCCTGGCGGCCGATGCCAAGCAGAAGATCTCGCTGGGCCGTGGCCTGGTGCGCGCGGATGTGGCTGCCGTGCTGTTCGACGAGCCGCTCACGGTGATCGACCCACATCTCAAGTGGCAGCTGCGGCGCAAGCTCAAGCAGATCCACCACGAACTCAAGCTCACGCTGATCTACGTGACCCACGACCAGGTGGAGGCGCTGACCTTTGCCGACCAGGTGGTAGTCATGACGCGCGGCAAGGCCGTGCAGGTCGGTTCGGCCGACGCCTTGTTCGAGCGGCCTGCGCACACCTTCGTGGGGCACTTCATTGGCTCGCCGGGCATGAACTTCTTGCCGGCGCACAGCGAGGGCGACAGCCTCACCGTGGCCGGCTACCGCCTGGCCAGCCCCGTGGGCCGCACGCTGCCCGCTGGCGCCCTGCAGGTCGGCATCCGCCCCGAATACCTGGCGCTGGCACAACCGCAACAGGCCGGTGCACTGCCCGGCACGGTGGTGCGGGTGCAGGACATCGGCACCTACCAGATGCTGACCGCCAAAGTGGGCGAGCACACCGTCAAGGCGCGTTTCACGCCCGAGACGCGACTGCCATCGGCCGGTGACACGGCCTGGCTGCAGGTGCTGGGTGAGCACACCTGCTTTTACAAGAATGAGGAGTTGCTGGCATGAGCGCAACCACCAAACCCGTCAACCAGAAAGCCTGGTTCCTGATCCTGCCCGTGATTCTGTGTGTGGCCTTCTCGGCCATCCTGCCGCTGATGACGGTGGTGAACTACTCGGTGCAGGACATCATCAGCCCCGAGCGCCGCGTGTTTGTGGGCACCGAGTGGTTCGTGCAGGTGATGCGCGACGAGGAGCTGCACGCCGCGCTGCTGCGCCAGCTCACCTTCTCGCTGGCCGTGCTGGCGGTGGAGATTCCGCTGGGCATCCTGCTGGCGCTGTCCATGCCCGCGCAGGGCTGGAAGTCGTCCGCCGTGCTGGTGGTGGTGGCGCTGTCGCTGCTGATCCCGTGGAACGTGGTGGGTACCATCTGGCAGATCTATGGCCGTGCCGACATCGGCCTCATGGGCCGGCTGCTGCAGGAGATGGGCATCGAATACAGCTACACCGGCAACGCCACGCAGGCCTGGCTCACGGTGCTGCTGATGGACGTGTGGCACTGGACGCCGCTGGTCGCGCTGCTGGCCTTTGCCGGGCTGCGCTCCATCCCCGATGCGTACTACCAGGCGGCCCGCATCGACGGCGCGAGCAAGTTCGCGGTGTTCCGCTACATCCAACTGCCCAAGATGCGTGGTGTGCTGATGATTGCGGTGCTGTTGCGCTTCATGGACAGCTTCATGATCTACACCGAGCCGTTCGTGCTCACCGGTGGCGGGCCGGGCAATGCCACCACCTTCCTGAGCCAGTACCTCACGACCAAGGCCGTGGGCCAGTTCGACCTGGGCCCTGCCGCAGCGTTCTCGCTGATCTATTTCTTCATCATCCTGCTGCTGTGCTTCATCCTCTACAACTGGATGCAGCGCGTGGGCACCGCCAGCAACGAAGGAGCCGGCCATGAATGAAAAGCGCTTCCAGAAGCGGTCGGTCTTTCTGGTGGTCTACCTGCTGTTCGCGCTGTTGCCCATCTACTGGATGGTCAACATGAGCTTCAAGACGAACGAGGAGATCCTGTCGACCTTCACGTTCTTCCCCCAGCACTTCACCTGGGCCAACTACAAGACCATCTTCACGGACGAGTCCTGGTATTCGGGCTACATCAACAGCCTGATCTACGTGGGCATCAATACGGTGATCTCGCTCACCGTGGCGCTGCCTGCGGCCTACGCCTTCAGCCGCTACCAGTTCCTGGGCGACAAGCATGTGTTCTTCTGGCTGCTGACCAACCGCATGACGCCGCCGGCCGTGTTTTTGCTGCCGTTCTTTCAGCTCTACACCACCGTGGGGCTCATGGATACGCACATCGCGGTGGCGCTGGCGCACCTGCTCTTCAACGTGCCGCTGGCGGTGTGGATTCTCGAAGGCTTCATGAGCGGCATCCCGCGGGAGATCGACGAGACGGCCTACATCGACGGCTACAGCTTTCCGCGCTTCTTTGTGACCATCTTCCTGCCCTTGATCAAGGCAGGCGTGGGGGTGGCGGCGTTCTTCTGCTTCATGTTCAGCTGGGTGGAGCTGCTGCTGGCCCGCACGCTGACCAGCGTGAACGCCAAGCCCATTGTGGCCACGATGACGCGCACGGTGAGCGCGAGCGGCATGGACTGGGCGACGCTGGCCGCCGCCGGGGTGCTGACCATTGTGCCGGGCGCCATCGTGATCTGGTTTGTGCGGCACTACATCGCAAAAGGCTTTGCGATGGGCCGGGTTTGATATGAGGGGAAGCCGACCAATGAATCACAACAACCCGCAGCAGAGCGCGCTCTGCTTCCCAAGCCAGCGGCAGCCGCGGAGCGGGCTTTGCCCGGCCGCGGGCTGCGGCCCCCTGGGGGGGAGCGCCGCAGGCGCTCAGGGGGGTACCCATGTTTGACTGGATGGCCTGGACGTTGCCAGTGGCGGTGTTCTTCATCTGCATCGTGCTGATGCTGATCGGCATGACGGTGTGGGAGATCAAGTCGCCCACGACGATGCGCAAGGGCTTCTTGCCGCTGGAAACCACGCGCGGTGACCGTCTCTTTATCGGCCTGCTGTCGGCGGCCTACGTGAACCTGATTTTTGTGGGCATCAGCGGCAAGCTGGTCCAGTGGTTCAGCCTGTCGGCCGAGCCGTCGGTGTGGATCAGCTTTGTGGCGTCGATGGCGCTCTTGGTGCTGATCCTGCGCAAGGGTTGAAGCAAAAACAGCCGGTAGCGCTAGAGGAATATGCGCTGCTAGCTATTGATTTTATAGTGTCGAAGGCCTGGCCTGGTTCCCCCCCGGGTTGGTGCCGGTCTACCAATGGGGGTCTCAATCTGAGAGGAGACAGCAATGAAGATGCAGTTCAAGGCGATCGCTTTCGCCGCCGCGGCTCTGGCGATGGGGCAGGCTGCCTGGGCCGGCGAGGTCGAGGCCAAGAAGTGGATCGACAGCGAATTCCAGCCATCCACGCTGAGCAAAGACCAGCAGATGGCCGAGATGAAGTGGTTCATCGACGCAGCCAAAAAACTCCAGGCCAAGGGCGTGAAGGAAATTTCGGTCGTTTCCGAAACCATCACCACGCACGAGTACGAATCCAAGACGCTCGCCAAGGCATTTGAAGAAATCACCGGCATCAAGGTCAAGCACGACCTGATCCAGGAAGGTGACGTGGTCGAGAAGCTGCAGACCTCCATGCAGTCGGGCAAGTCCATCTATGACGGCTGGATCTCGGATTCGGACCTGATTGGCACGCACTACCGCTACGGCAAGATCATGAACCTGACCGACTACATGGGCGGCGCAGGCAAGGAGTGGACCAACCCCGGCATCGACATCAAGGACTACATCGGCACCAAGTTCACCACGGCGCCCGACGGCAAGCTGTACCAGCTGCCCGACCAGCAGTTTGCCAACCTGTACTGGTTCCGCGCCGACCTGTTCGACCGCAAGGACATCAAGGACAAGTTCAAGGCCAAGTACGGCTACGACCTGGGCGTGCCACTGAACTGGTCTGCCTATGAAGACATCGCCGAGTTCTTTACCAATGACGTGAAGAACATCGATGGCAAGCCGATCTATGGCCACATGGACTACGGCAAGAAGGACCCATCGCTGGGATGGCGCTTCACCGATGCATGGCTCTCGATGGCGGGCACGGCCGACATTGGCGCGCCCAATGGCCTGCCGATCGACGAGTGGGGCATCCGCGTGGCCGACGACAAGTGCACCCCCGTGGGCGCCAGCGTGGCCCGTGGCGGTGCGACCAACTCGCCCGCTGCCGTCTACGCCCTCACCAAGTACGTGGACTGGATGAAGAAGTACGCGCCCAAGGAAGCCACGGGCATGACCTTCGGCGAAGCCGGCCCTGTGCCCGCCCAGGGCCAGATCGCCCAGCAGATCTTCTGGTACACCGCCTTCACGGCCGACATGACCAAGCCCGGCCTGCCCGTGGTGAACGCCGACGGCACGCCCAAGTGGCGCATGGCCCCCGGCCCCAACGGCCCCTACTGGAAGCAAGGCATGCAGAACGGCTACCAGGACGTGGGCAGCTGGACCTTCTTCAAGGACCACGACGCCAACAAGACGGCTGCCGCCTGGCTCTACGCCCAGTTCGTGACCGCCAAGACCACGTCGCTGAAGAAGACCATGGTGGGCCTGACCCCGATCCGGGAGTCCGACATCCAGTCCAAGGCCATGACCGACATGGCACCCAAGCTGGGCGGCCTGGTGGAGTTCTACCGCAGCCCCGCCCGCGTGGCATGGTCGCCCACCGGCACCAACGTGCCTGACTACCCCAAGCTGGCCCAGCTGTGGTGGAAGAACGTGGCCCAGGCTGTGACGGGTGAAAAGACGCCCCAGGGCGCCATGGACACCCTGGCTGACGAAATGGACCAGGTGATGGCCCGTCTGGAGCGTGCCGGCATGGCCCACTGCGCGCCCAAGCTGAACCCCAAGAGCGATCCCTCCAAGTGGCTGAGCGACAAGCAGGCACCTTGGGCCAAGCTCGCCAATGAGAAGCCCAAGGGCCAGACGATTGCCTACAACACGCTGCTGCAGGCGTGGAAGGACGGCAAGACGCGCTGATCCCCAGATCAAGGGGTTCATGTAACCACCATTGATCGGCAGCCAGAGCTCACAAGGTCTCTGGCTGCCTTTTTTGCTCCATACCGCCCCGGCCACCATAGGGCTTGGGGCGGGTTCTCACCCCGGGAGTGCCAGGAATTTAAGGGTAAACCCTTGGTTTTTACTCCGCCCATGGACAATCACCCCATGACCATTGCCACCGTTCCCCTCCCCACACGGCGCGCCGACCTCCTGGCCCGCCTGGCCCAGCCGCACCAATACGACCTCGCCGTGATCGGCGGGGGCGCGACAGGCCTGGGGGTGGCGCTGGATGCTGCGGCGCGCGGCTTCAGCGTGGTGCTGGTAGATTCCCACGATTTCGCCAAAGGGACGTCGTCCCGCGCCACGAAGCTGGTGCATGGCGGAGTCCGATACCTGGCGCAGGGCAATATCGCCCTGGTGCGCGAGGCGCTGCACGAGCGCACCACGCTGCTGCACAACGCGCCCCATCTGGCGCAACCATTGCCTTTCGTGATGCCGTCGTACCGTTTCTGGGAGACCCCCTTTTACGGCGTCGGACTGATGATGTACGACGCGCTGGCAGGCAAGGCGGGCCTGGGCGCCACCCAGTTCCTGGGGCGCGAGAGCACCCTGCGGTGCCTGCCCACCGCCCGTACCGAGGGCCTGAAAGGCGGGGTCAAATACTGGGACGGCCAGTTTGACGATGCGCGCCTGGCTCTGGCGCTGGCGCGCACGGCGGCCAGCCTGGGCGCCTTGGTGGTCAATTACTGCCCGGCCAAATCTTTGGTCCACGAGGCGGGCAAGGTCGTGGGCTTTGTCTGCGAGGACGCGGACAGCGGCCAGCAGTTCACCGTGCGCGCCCGGTCGGTGGTCAACGCCACAGGGGTGTGGGTGGACGCCCTGCGCCAGATGGACGGCGAAGCCATCGGCCGGCCCGTCAAGCCCATGGTGGCGCCCAGCCAGGGCGTGCACATTGTGGTGGACCGCGAGTTCTTGCCGTCCGACCACGCCTTGATGGTGCCCAAGACGGCCGATGGCCGCGTGCTGTTTGCCGTGCCCTGGCTGGGCAAACTCATTCTGGGCACCACCGACAGCCCGCGCCAGGACGTGGTGCGGGAGCCCGAGCCATTCCGTGAGGAGGTGCGCTTCATCCTGGAGGAATCCGCCCGCTACCTGACCCGCGCGCCCCGCGTCGAGGACATCCGCAGCATCTGGGTGGGTTTGCGCCCGCTGGTCAAGCCGCAGGACGACGACGGCGACAACACCAAGAAAATCAGCCGGGAGCACACGGTGCTGGCGAGCCGCAGCGGCCTGATCACCGTGACCGGCGGAAAGTGGACCACCTACCGGGCCATGGCCGAAGATGTGTTGCAAAAATGCTTCACTACGGGCCTGTTGCCCGAAAAGCCTGCCGGCGTGACGAACCAGTTGCCGCTGGTGGGCACGCCACGGGAGCCGGTCCAGCACCGGATCAGCGACGCCCAGGGGCTGCACTCCTACGGCAGCGAAGCGGCCGAAGTGCAGGCAACGCCGGGCGCACAGACAGATCTGGGTGGCGGTCTCACCGAAGCTATGGTCCGTTTTGCAGCCCGGTTTGAATATGCCTGCACGGTAGAGGATGTGCTGGCGCGCCGCTCGCGCCTGCTGTTCCTGGATGCCCGCAAGGCCCTGGAGCTGGCGCCCGTCGTCGCCCGCATCCTGCGCGAAGAGCTGGGCTCCGACCCGCAACTGGACGCCTTTCTGGCGCTGGCGCCACAGTATCTGCATGTACCTGCATAACACGGGCTTGACTTCCCGAAAGTGTTTTGCAATAATCGAGGGCTTCGCGTTTCTCACGTGAAGTTTCTGCCCAGCGGGAAGTGCTGCAAATGGTTTGCGGTGCGGACGACGGGCCCAAGACTGACTGGCTGATTTGCAGCCCTTGAGAAGTTCTCTGGGGCTGTTGTCTTCTGGTGCAAGTTGGGAATATTGAAATGATCCAGACAGAATCTCGGTTAGAGGTTGCCGACAATACCGGCGCCAAGTCCGTCCTTTGCATCAAGGTGCTGGGTGGCTCGAAGCGTCGCTATGCAAGCGTTGGCGACATCATCAAGGTGAGCATCAAAGAAGCCGCTCCACGTGGCCGCGTCAAAAAAGGCGAGGTTTACAGCGCAGTGGTGGTTCGCACGGCGAAGGGTATTCGTCGCGGCGACGGTTCGCTCGTCAAATTCGACGGCAATGCTGCAGTGTTGCTGAATGCAAAGTTGGAGCCTATCGGCACCCGCATCTTTGGACCCGTGACGCGTGAACTGCGTACCGAGAAGTTCATGAAGATCGTGTCCCTGGCTCCTGAAGTTCTCTAAGGACGCGCCATGAACAAGATTCGCAAGGGCGACGAAGTCATCGTGCTGACCGGCCGTGACAAGGGCAAGCGTGGCACCGTCACGCTGCGCAAGGATGACTCCCACCTCGTCATCGATGGCATCAACCTGGTCAAGAAGCACGCCAAGCCGAACCCCATGAAGGGTACGACCGGCGGCATCATCGAAAAGGCCATGCCGATTCACCAGTCCAACGTGGCCATCTTCAATGCCGCTACTGGCAAGGCTGATCGCGTGGGCATCAAGGTGCAGGCTGACGGCACACGCGTTCGTGTGTTCAAGTCCAGCGGCGCTGAAATCAAGGCGGCCTAAGGGGTAAACATGGCACGACTCCAAGACATTTACCGCGACAAGATCGCTCCCGAACTGACCAAGCAGTTCGGTTACACCTCGCCGATGCAGGTTCCCCGTCTGACCAAGATCACCCTGAACATGGGTGTGAGCGAAGCAGTCTCGGACAAGAAGGTGATGGACAACGCCGTTGCCGACCTGACCAAGATTGCCGGTCAGAAGCCAGTGGTGACCAAGGCCAAGAAGGCTATCGCCGGTTTCAAGATCCGCGAAGGCCAGGCCATCGGTTGCATGGTCACGCTGCGTGGCGTGCAGATGTATGAGTTCCTGGACCGTTTCGTGACCGTGGCTCTGCCCCGCGTTCGTGACTTCCGTGGTATCTCCGGTCGCGCTTTCGACGGCCGTGGCAACTACAACATCGGCGTCAAAGAACAGATCATCTTCCCTGAAATTGAATACGACAAGGTTGACGCTTTGCGCGGTCTCAATATCAGCATCACCACGACGGCCAAGTCTGACGAAGAAGCCAAGGCGCTTCTCGCTGGTTTCCGTTTCCCGTTCAAGAACTGAGGCGAAGCATGGCTAAAGTAGCTTTGATCCAGCGCGAGCTGAAGCGCGAAAAACTGGCAGCCAAGTACGCAACCAAGTATGCGGAACTGAAGGCAATCGCTGGCGATGCCAAGCGCAGCGACGAAGAGCGTGATGCAGCTCGCCTGGGCCTGCAGAAGCTCCCCCGCAATGCCAATCCCACGCGTCAGCGCAACCGTTGCGAAATCACCGGTCGTCCACGCGGCACCTTCCGTCAATTCGGTCTGGCTCGCGCCAAGATCCGCGAACTGGCTTTCAATGGCGACATTCCCGGTGTCACCAAGGCCAGCTGGTAAGCAGGCAGGAGAGATTAAACATGAGCATGAGTGATCCCATCGCTGACTTGCTGACCCGCATCCGTAATGCACAGATGGTCTCCAAGGCCACGGTTCTGGTGCCTTCTTCCAAAGTGAAGATCGCCATCGCCCAAGTGCTGAAGGACGAAGGTTATATCGACGGCTTCCAGGTCAAGACCGAAGCTGGCAAGTCCGAACTCGAAATTGCCCTGAAGTACTACGCAGGCCGTCCCGTGATTGAGCGCATCGAGCGCGTCAGCCGCCCTGGTCTGCGTGTCTACAAAGGCCGTGATTCCATTCCACAAGTCATGAACGGTCTGGGTGTGGCAATTGTCACGACGCCCAAGGGCGTGATGACCGATCGCAAGGCGCGCGCTACCGGTGTCGGTGGCGAAGTGCTCTGCTATGTGGCCTAACCCGCGGCATTGAGGAGAAACTGAAATGTCCCGAGTAGGAAAAATGCCCGTGACCATCCCCGCAGGTGTGGATGTGTCCGTGAAAAGCGACCAGATCTCCGTCAAGGGTTCTGGCGGCACCCTGTCGCTGGCGCAAAACGCGCTGGTGAAGGTGTCCAGCAATGACGGCAAGCTCAGCTTTGAGCCTGCCAATGATTCCCGCGAAGCCAATGCCATGAGCGGCACGATTCGCCAGTTGGTCAACAACATGGTGGTCGGTGTCAGCAAGGGCTTTGAAAAGAAGCTGAGCCTGGTGGGCGTGGGTTACAAGGCTGCTGCAGCCGGTTCCAAGCTCAATCTGGCCGTCGGTTATTCGCACCCGGTCAACATCGAGATGCCCGCTGGTATCACGGTTGCCACCCCAACGCCCACGGAAGTGGTGATCAAGGGTGCCGATCGTCAACGCGTCGGTCAGATCGCTGCTGAGATCCGTGCTGTTCGTCCACCCGAGCCCTACAAGGGCAAGGGCATCCGCTATGCGGACGAAAAGATCACGATCAAAGAGACCAAGAAGAAATAAGGAGCTGCAACATGTTGACCAAGAAAGAGCAGCGTCTTCGTCGTTCGCGTCAGACCCGCATCCGCATTGCACAGCAAGGCGTGGCGCGTCTCACCGTGAACCGTACGAACCTCCATATCTACGCCAGTGTGATTTCCGGCGACGGCAGCAAGGTGCTGGCAAGCGCTTCGACGGCAGAAGCCGACGTGCGCAAGTCGCTCGGCGGTTCGGGCAAGGGTGGCAACGCCGCTGCAGCCCAGGTCATCGGCAAGCGTATCGCTGAAAAGGCGAAGGCTGCAGGTGTCGAGAAGGTTGCATTTGATCGCGCAGGCTTTGCCTACCACGGTCGCGTCAAGGCTCTGGCCGACGCAGCCCGTGAAGCCGGCCTGCAGTTCTAAGCGGAGCGGAATACAAAATGGCTAAATTTCAACCCAAAGTGCAAGACGAAGGTCGTGACGACGGTCTGCGCGAAAAAATGATCGCGGTCAACCGCGTGACCAAAGTCGTGAAGGGTGGCCGTATCCTCGGTTTCGCTGCACTGACGGTGGTTGGCGACGGTGATGGCCGCGTGGGCATGGGCAAGGGCAAGTCTAAGGAAGTGCCTGCTGCCGTGCAAAAGGCGATGGAAGAAGCTCGCCGCAACATGGTTAAGGTGTCTCTGAAGAACGGCACCATCTATCACAACGTGACCGGCCACCATGGCGCGGCTGTCGTGATGATGGCTCCCGCTCCCAAGGGTACCGGTATCATCGCCGGCGGCCCGATGCGCGCAGTCTTTGAAGTGCTGGGTGTGACCGACATCGTGGCCAAGAGCCATGGTTCGTCCAACCCCTACAACATGGTCCGTGCTACCTTTGATGCGCTCGTCAATTCGACGACTCCGTCGAACGTTGCAGCCAAGCGCGGCAAGACAGTCGAAGACATCTTCGCCTGAACCGGAGCCTGAATATGACAACGCAACAAACCGTCAAGATTCAACTGGTGCGCAGCCCGATTGGCACCAAGGAATCGCACCGCGCCACCGTTCGTGGCCTGGGTCTGCGCAAGCTGAACAGCGTCAGCGAATTGAAGGATTCGCCCGAAGTTCGCGGCATGATTAACAAGATCAGCTACCTGGTCAAAATCGTCTGAGAGATAGATCATGGAACTCAATAGCATCAAGCCCGCAGACGGCGCCAAGCATGCCAAGCGCCGCGTAGGCCGTGGTATCGGCTCCGGCCTGGGCAAGACCGCTGGCCGTGGTCACAAGGGCCAAAAGTCCCGCTCCGGTGGCTACCACAAGGTGGGCTTCGAAGGCGGTCAAATGCCTCTGCAACGTCGCTTGCCCAAGCGCGGCTTCAAGTCGCACCTGCTCAAGTTCAATGCGGAAGTCACGCTGACAGCCCTGGACCAACTGGGTCTGGCTGAAGTGGACGTTCTGGCACTGAAGCAAGCTGGTCTGGTGGGCGAGCTGGCCAAGGTGGTCAAGGTCATCAAGAGCGGTTCTCTGACCAAGGCAGTCAAACTGTCTGGCGTGGGCGCTACGGCAGGTGCCAAGGCAGCCATCGAAGCTGCTGGCGGCAGCGTCGCCTGAGTGTGGCACTGAAGGAAGGCATCTGTGGCTACTAGCGCGGCTCAAATTGCAAAGACCGGAAAATTCGGCGACCTGCGTCGGCGTCTGGTTTTTCTGTTGCTGGCGCTGGTCGTGTATCGCATCGGGGCGCATATCCCCGTGCCAGGCATCGATCCAGCCCAACTTCAGCAGCTGTTCAGTGGCCAGCAGGGCGGCATCCTGAACCTGTTCAACATGTTCTCGGGTGGTGCGCTGTCGCGTTTCACGGTGTTTGCTCTGGGGATCATGCCGTACATCTCGGCATCGATCATCATGCAGCTGATGACGTACGTGCTGCCCGCCTTCGAGCAGTTGAAGAAGGAAGGCGAAGCCGGCCGCCGGAAGATCACGCAGTACACCCGTTATGGGACCCTGGGTCTGGCCCTGTTCCAGTCGCTGGGTATTGCAGTAGCCCTTGAAAGCTCTGCAGGCTTGGTACTGAGCCCCGGTTTTGGCTTCCGTCTGACGGCTGTGGTCAGCCTGACCGCAGGAACGATGTTCCTGATGTGGCTGGGTGAGCAGATCACGGAGCGTGGTCTGGGCAACGGGATCTCGATCCTGATCTTCGGCGGCATCGCTGCCGGTCTGCCCAGCTCGATCGGTGGTCTTCTGGAATTGGTGCGCACCGGTGCAATGAGCATCCTCGCAGCCATGTTCATCGTCATCGTGGTGGGTCTCGTGACTTACTTCGTGGTGTTTGTGGAGCGTGGTCAGCGCAAGATTCTGGTGAATTACGCACGACGGCAAGTCGGCAACAAGGTGTATGGCGGCCAGTCGTCGCACTTGCCCTTGAAGCTGAACATGGCGGGTGTGATTCCTCCGATTTTTGCATCGTCGATCATCCTGCTGCCTGCGACCGTGGTGAACTGGTTCAGCGCTGGTGAATCGATGCGTTGGCTCAAGGACATCTCGGGTGCACTGACGCCAGGGCAACCGATCTATGTGATGTTCTACGCTGCGGCGATCGTCTTCTTCTGCTTCTTCTACACGGCTTTGGTGTTCAACAGCCGCGAGACAGCAGACAACCTGAAGAAGAGCGGCGCGTTCATTCCGGGCATTCGTCCTGGTGAGCAAACTGCACGCTACATCGACAAGATCCTGGTTCGCCTGACTTTGGCGGGCGCGGTGTACATCACTTTTGTGTGTCTGCTGCCCGAGTTCCTGATCCTGAAGTACAACGTTCCGTTTTACTTTGGTGGAACCTCGCTGCTGATCATCGTGGTGGTGACCATGGACTTCATGGCCCAGGTTCAGAACTACATGATGTCGCAACAGTACGAATCGCTGCTCAAGAAGGCGAACTTCAAGGGCGGTACAGGCGGTTGATGGCACCAAGGCGGCGCACGGCGCTGTCTGCAAAGAGTTGGATATCGGTTGAATTGGCGCCCCACGATTTTCGCGGGCACAAATTGTGTTCCGTGCGAAGCAGCCGGGACGGATGGAAAAGTTTTAGGAGAATGCAATGAGAGTTTCGGCTTCGGTCAAAAAAATCTGCCGCAACTGCAAGATCATCCGCCGCAAGGGTGTGGTGCGTGTGATCTGCACGGATCTGCGTCACAAGCAGCGCCAAGGTTGATTGGAAAGTATTAGAGGACGCATATGGCACGTATCGCTGGCATTAACATTCCGCCGCACAAGCACGCGGAAATCGGTTTGACCGCCATTTTTGGCATCGGTCGCACCCGCGCTCGCAAGATCTGCGAAGCAACTGGTATCGCTTACTCCAAGAAGATCAAGGATCTGACGGACAACGATCTGGAAAAAATTCGCGAGCAAATCGAGCAGTTCACCATTGAAGGTGACCTGCGCCGCGAAACCACGATGAACATCAAGCGTTTGATGGACATCGGCTGCTATCGTGGCTTCCGCCATCGCCGCGGTCTGCCAATGCGTGGTCAGCGCACTCGTACCAACGCACGCACTCGCAAGGGTCCGCGCAAGGGTGCTGCTGCACTGAAGAAATAAAGATTGAAAGATCATCATGGCTAAGTCTCCTGCCAATAACGCAGCTCAGCGTGTCCGCAAGAAGGTCCGGAAGAACGTTTCGGACGGCATTGCCCACGTGCACGCCTCGTTCAACAACACCATCATCACGATCACCGATCGCCAGGGCAACGCTCTGTCGTGGGCTTCGTCCGGTGGCCAAGGTTTCAAGGGCTCGCGCAAGTCCACTCCCTTCGCAGCCCAGGTGGCTTCCGAAGTGGCTGGCCGCGCTGCCATCGATCAAGGAATCAAGAACCTTGACGTGGAAATCAAGGGCCCAGGTCCTGGACGTGAGTCGTCGGTGCGCGCACTGGGCGCGCTGGGCATCCGCATCACATCGATCTCCGATGTGACCCCGGTGCCTCACAACGGCTGCCGCCCTCAAAAGCGTCGTCGTATCTAATTTCTCTCTAAGCCCACCGCCGCCTGTGAACGCGCAAGCGCCTCAGGCGGCTCCCGCAATGGTTTGCGGCAGATGACACAAAGGAAGCTCAAGTGGCACGTTACCTCGGCCCCAAGGCCAAACTCTCCCGCCGTGAAGGCACGGACCTGTTCCTGAAGAGCGCACGTCGCTCCATCGCGGACAAGTCCAAGTTCGACTCCAAGCCCGGCCAACACGGCCGCACTTCGGGCGCCCGCACCTCCGACTATGGTCTGCAACTGCGTGAAAAGCAGAAAGTCAAGCGCATGTACGGCGTGCTGGAAAAGCAGTTCCGCCGCTACTTCGAAGCTGCCGACGGCAAGAAGGGCAACACCGGCGCCAACCTGCTGTTCCTCCTGGAATCGCGTCTGGACAACGTCGTGTACCGCATGGGTTTCGGCTCCACCCGCGCTGAAGCGCGTCAGCTGGTTTCGCACAAGGCGATCACGGTGAACGGTAAGTCGGTGAACATCGCTTCGTACCTGGTCAAGGTGGGCGATGTGGTTGCTGTTCGCGAAAAGTCCAAGAAGCAAGCTCGCGTGGTCGAGGCTCTGCAACTGGCAGCCCAAGTGGGTATGCCTGCCTGGGTGGAAGTGAACGCCGACAAGGCTGAAGGCGTGTTCAAGAAGGTGCCTGACCGCGACGAGTTCGGCGCCGACATCAACGAATCGCTGATCGTTGAGTTGTACTCGCGTTAATCCGTAGAGTACGGAAGTATTTCAAGCAAACCGTCCCTGAACCGCGAGGCATCGCGGTTTAGGTGCTTCACCAGCCTTACCGGTGTAACGAGCTGGGGGTATTGAGAGGAAGTCTGAATGCAAACCAATTTGCTGAAACCCAAGGCGATCAATGTCGAGCAGCTTGGCCACAACCGTGCCAAGGTCGCACTGGAGCCGTTCGAGCGTGGGTACGGCCACACGTTGGGCAATGCCATCCGGCGCGTCCTGCTCTCGTCCATGGTGGGTTACGCAGCGACGGAAGTCACGATTGCAGGCGTTCTGCACGAGTATTCGTCCATCGACGGCGTTCAAGAGGACGTGGTCAACATCCTGTTGAACCTCAAGGGCGTGGTGTTCAAGCTCCACAACCGTGACGAAGTGACACTGAGCCTGCGCAAAGACGGCGAAGGTGTGGTCACTGCCCGTGATATCCAGACCCCTCACGATGTGGAAATCGTCAACCCTGATCACGTGATCGCCAACCTGTCTGCCGGCGGGAAGCTGGACATGCAGATCAAGGTAGAGAAGGGCCGCGGCTACGTGCCCGGTAACCTGCGCCGCTATGCCGACGAATCGACCAAGTCGATTGGCCGCATTGTGCTGGATGCTTCGTTCTCCCCCGTGAAGCGCGTGAGCTACACCGTGGAAAGCGCCCGCGTGGAGCAGCGTACCGACCTGGACAAGCTGGTGGTCGAGATCGAAACCAACGGTGCGATCACTGCCGAAGACGCTGTGCGCGCATCGGCCAAGATCCTGGTGGAACAGCTGGCGGTATTCGCACAGCTCGAAGGCGGCGAACTGGCTGCGTTCGATGCACCTGCAGGCCCGCGTGGCAATGCGACGTTCGATCCGATCCTGCTGCGTCCCGTGGACGAGCTGGAACTGACCGTGCGTTCTGCCAACTGCCTGAAGGCGGAGAACATCTATTACATCGGTGACCTGATTCAGCGCACCGAGAACGAGCTGCTCAAGACGCCTAACCTGGGCCGCAAGTCGCTCAACGAAATCAAGGAAGTGCTGGCATCGCGCGGCCTCACCTTGGGCATGAAGCTTGAGAACTGGCCTCCAGCAGGTCTGGACAAGCGTTAAGCCAAAGCTATAATCAGAGGCTGCCCAAAGTCTGGGCGCCCGGTTTGATGTCCCCCGATAGGGGGACTTTTCGTTCCTTACGGGGAACAGTGCCTCGGACAGTACCTGATCCGGCTGCCCGATTTAATTACATAGACAGTAGAAAGAAAGCACCATGCGCCACGGACACGGCCTTCGCAAACTCAACCGCACCAGCTCGCACCGCCTCGCGATGCTGCAGAACATGATGAACTCGCTCATCGAGCACGAAGTCATTAAGACCACCGTTCCCAAGGCCAAGGAACTGCGCCGTGTGATCGAGCCCATGATCACCCTGGCCAAGGAAGACTCCGTGGCCAACCGCCGCCTGGCTTTCAACCGTCTGCGCGACCGTGACAGCGTGACCAAGCTGTTCAACGACCTGGGCCCCCGTTTCAAGGTGCGTCCTGGCGGCTACACCCGCATCCTGAAGATGGGCTTCCGCGTGGGCGACAATGCGCCTATGGCCCTTGTCGAACTGGTCGACCGCGCTGCAGAAACCGAAAATAATTCGGCAGCAGCCGAATAATAGGGTATAATTTACTTCTACCGCGCGATGGAGCAGTCTGGTAGCTCGTTGGGCTCATAACCCAAAGGTCGGAGGTTCAAATCCTTCTCGCGCAACCAAAATAGAGCAGTCCCTGCTAAAGCAAAACGCCCACTATTTAGTGCGCGTTTTTGGTTTTGCGCCCGATGTTTGGCGCGCTGGGCGATATCGAGGATGAATTGCGTCCGCGACCCTCTGTCCAGACTGCCGTGGAGGTGCACGACTACCGCAACATTTCCGGCGCGCTCAATGCGCAAAAAGATCCGCCTTCGCGGCTTTGGTGATGGCCACCACACAGGGGTGAGTGATACGCCTTTCGACAGAGATGGCAAAGAACTCCTCCACCAGTTCGGAGGAGCGCCCGATGACCTCCACGCCAAACTGTGCCGTGGTCTCCTCGTCCAGCACGGAGGGAGAGGTGAAGATGCCCCGGCCTTCACGTCCAAACGCATTCATTAATGCGCTGTCGTCGAATTCACCGACCAGACGAGGCTGCAGTTGGTGCTTGTTCAGCCAATGGTCAAGCTGTTGGCGCACGGACGACATGGGGCCTTGAATGAGCATGGGTGCGCCGTGCAGGCACTGTGGAAACGGCCCTTCCAGCTGCGCACGCAAGGCGGGGGCGCACAGAAAACTCATGCCGCTGGTGCCCAGTGGGTGGTTGAAGGCCTTGACGCCGATCTTGTTGGACACCGGCTCGTCGGCCAGAACCAGGTCGAGCCGGTGCAGGCTTAACTGCGCAATCAGTTCGGGAAACTTGCCTTCGTGGCAGGTCATATGCACACGCTGCGGCATGCCCAGCGCGGGCTCCAGCAGGTGATAGGCCACTGATTTGGCAATCGAGTCTGCCACGCCCACCCGGAACTCCAGGGGCTTCTCCTGCCCGCGCGCCAGCCGGATGGATTTTTCCAGCTCGTCCCCCAGCGCGAAGATCTGCTCGGCATAGCCCAACGCCACGCGACCCGCGCTGGTCAGCTCCAGGCCGCGCCCCCGCTTGCGGAACAGGTCGTGGCCGAGCCATTCTTCCAGCTGCTTGATCTGACCAGACAGCGTTTGCGGTGTGGTGTTCAGCTGCTCACCCGCCCGCATTACGCCGCCTGCCTTGGCCACCGTCCAGAAGTAACGCAAGTGCTTGAAATTCATGGAGGCCTCAAAGCTTCGTAAAAATCGAAGAACAAAACACGATAAAACGAATATACGCGAAGTATGAAACTCTCTACATTGACGTCTGGCAGCTTCCGTGGCGATATGCGCCGCGGCCTGGAGCTGCTGTGTTCACAAGGAGTAGCAACGATGCGTATCACGACCCGAGGACAGCTGGCGGTATCCGCCATGACCGACCTGGCCCTGCGCCAGAAGATGCGGCCCGTGCCCTTGTCCACCATAAGCTCGCGGCAGGGTATTTCCCTTTCGTACCTGGAGCAGCTGTTCAGCGCGCTGCGCCGTGCCGGTCTCGTGGACAGCACCCGCGGGCCAGGTGGTGGCTACACGCTGGCGCGTCAGACCGAGCAGGTATCGGTGGCCGAAATCATCCTGGCGGTAGAGAACCTCAAGAATGACGAGCTGCAGAACCTCGGCGCCGGCCAGGCTGCGCAGGTCAAATCCATGACGGGCGAGCTGTGGACCAGCTTCAATTCCCAAGTGATGGAATACCTGCAGTCGGTGACGCTGCAGGATCTGGTGGAGCAGGCCCTGAGGCAGGGAACGGTGGTGGAAGAGAAGGCCCCCGCTGCCCGGACCAAGCTGCCCCTGGCGCCCAAGCCCCGTCCGCTGATGGCGCGGGTCAATGTGCCCAACTCGGTGTTTGCCTTGGGGAGCATGCCGATCCTGCAGCGCCGCTGAGGCGAACGGACCCTGCGGTGGTGCGAGGCGCCGGGTGCGGCGCCAAGCCCAACTAGGCTGGCGCAGCGGCAGGCTGCCTGGCTGCCTGGCTGCCTGGCTGCCGGCGGCTAGGCTACAACTGGTGTGCGAGCTGCTTGATGCCCCGGATCAGCATCTCGACCGAGATCGCGACCAGGATCAGGCCCATCAGGCGTTCAAACGCCATCACCACGCGTTCGCCCACCAGGCGCTGGATACGTTCGGCCAGCAATAGCACCACGGCACACACGGCCATGGTGACGCACAGCGCGCCCACCCATTCCCAGCGGCGTTCCGGCGCCTGGGCCACCAGCAGCATGACGGTGGCCAGTGCCGACGGGCCTGCCAGCGCGGGGATGGCCAGCGGCACGATCAGCGGCTCGCCCGGGAGCTCCGCCTGCGGGCCGTCTGCCGACGGAAAGATCATGCGCAGCGCGATCAAAAACAGCACCACGGCGCCGGCAATCTGCAGCGACAGGTCGCTCAAGTTCATGACCCGCAGGAACTCCGCCCCGAAGAACAGGAACACCAGCAGCAGGGCAAACGCAATCAGCACCTCCCGCAGGATCACCCGCGCCCGGCGCTCGGGCGCCACGCCCCGCAGGGCATTGGCAAAGATGGGGATGTTGCCCAGCGGATCGGTGATCAGCAGGAGCAAGATGGTGGCCGACGCGAAGGTGTAGCTCACGTTGCGTACACCGCGTCCAGCGAGCGAAAGCCCTTGATCTCGATCGGATTGCCGCTGGGATCGTGGAAGAACATCGTCCACTGCTCGCCGGGCTGGCCTCCAAAGCGCACCTGCGGCTCCAGCACGAAAGCGGTGTCGGCGGCCTTCAACCGCGCGGCCAGTGCATGCCAGTCGGGCAACTCCAGGATGGCGCCGAAGTGCGGCATGGGGACCAGGTGGTCCCCCACATGCCCGGTGCGGGCGCGGGCAAACGGTGTGCCCAGGTGCAACGAGATCTGGTGGCCAAAAAAATCAAAGTCCACCCAGGTGTCGGTGCTTCGGCCCTCCTGACAACCCAGCACGCCGCCGTAAAAGCGGCGGGCGGCGTCCAGGTCGGTGACGTGAAAGGCGAGGTGAAAAAGGCTGCGCATCCCGCGGAGGATAGCAGCCAGTGCCACGCCATGGCGTGGCCGGGAGGTCGGTCAGGCAAGCGACGGGTCGGCGGCCATGTTGTCAAACTTCTTGAAGTACTGGCGCGCCATGGCCACCAGCTGGGCGTCTGTCGGATGGTCGGCGGCCACCGAGTCCACCACCACACCCGCCACGGCCGCATGGTGCTTGGCGGCCCAGTCGCGGAACTGGTTGCGCACCAGGCCTGGGCCGGCCAGCAGCACCTCGCGGGTGTGGGTCAGGGCCTGCGCCACTTCGGCAAAAAACGGCGCGAGGTCTTCGGCCTTGCCCTGGTGCTTGTGGTGGCTGCGGGACTTGATTCGCTGGGCCTCGGCGTGTTCGCGGTCGAACATCACCACATGGGCTTCGGATTGGTCCATCCATACAACGGCGTGAAAAGTGCTCATGAATCGGCTTTCTTGAAGTGATGACAAAAACGGGAAGGAAGAGGGGCGGAGCGGGCGAACCTGCTCACGCAGCACGCGGGTGTTGCTCGGCCTTTTCCTGGCAATGCACGCAGCGCGCTGCCTCGGGTTGGGCGTGCAAGCGGGCGGCGGTGATGTGGGCGCCGCAGTCCGTGCACTCACCGTAGGAGCCCGCCTCGATGCGGGCGAGGGCGGCTTCGACAGCGGCCAGGTGCGCGGTTTCGCGTTCGCCCAGGGCAAATTCCAGTTCGCGCTCGGTGGCCACCTGGGCGCGTGGGTCTTCCGGGTGCCCAAAGTGCTCAGCCGCCACTTCGGCGCGGCCGATGACGCCGCCGCGCTGCGCGGCCAACTGGGCCAGCAACTCGGACTGCTGGGTCAGCAACTGCTGGCGAAATGGGGCGGCTTGGGTTTTGTCCATGCGGGGTCTCCTCGGGGTGATCGGATACCAACATGGTGCGCCTGTGTCCGGCGCGGTGGGTTGACCAAGGTCAACGGATGGCGCGCGGTGTCACTGCCCGGGTGACACCGCTGCGGGGCGGGCTCAGCGCTTGGGCGGGCGCGCCAGCATTTCAGCGGTGTTGGTCTTGCGGTCCGCGTTCACGCGCTGCACATGGGGGCGCTCGGCCATGCGGGCCAGGTAGTCGCGCACGGGCAGATCGGCCAGGTAGTCCTTGCCATAGATGATCTTGGTGGCCGAGCTGACCAGCGGCAGGTGCACGATGGCCGCGCAGTCAGCCATGGTGAAGGTGTCGCCGCCCACGTAGGGGCTGAACTGGGCCAGCTGGCCGAAGGCGGCAATGTTCTTCTGCAGCTGTGCGCCGACCTTTTCCTTGGCCGTGTCGCTCACCATGCCGCCAAAGAACGCCTGCGGATACAGGTTGCGTGCGACCAGCTCCAGGTGCAGTTCCAGAAAGGTGATCAGCTCGCGCACCTTGGCGGCCTGGTAGGGGTCGGCCGGGATCAGCGGGTGCTCGGGGTGGGCGGCTTCAATGTAGTCGGCCATCACGGCGGACTCACACAGCGGTCCCTGCGGCGTACGCAGGTAGGGCACCTTGCCCAGTGGGCTGGCGCTGCGGTCGGTCTCGCCCACCCAGGCCAGTTCTTCGGTGAACGGCAGGCCCTTTTCGAGCAGGGCCAGCTTGACCTTGTTGTAGTAGTTGCTGGCCGAAAAGCCGCAGAGTGTGAGCATGGGGTGTCTCCTGGTTCGTGGTGTGGTTAGGTGCACATCCTAGGTCGGTGGTGGGCGCCAAGCGGTCACGCAGATGACCCGCGCGCCGGTCGGCGTGAGCTGCGCACCTACAATAGCGCCTGCATGTCCTTGCCGTCCCTGCAAACCCTTCGCAGCCTTCGCTGGCTCGCCCGCCTGGTGCTGGCGTGGTTTGTGTTGTCGATCGGCGTGGCCGTGGCGTCGCCGCTGGTGCACCCGCAGGCCATGGAGCTGATCTGCTCGGGCTCGGGCGCCATCAAGGTGCTGGTCAAGACCGACGACGGCGCCAAGGAACTGTCCAGCCACACGCTGGACTGCCCGCTGTGTGCGCATGTGGGCGCTCCCCCTCCCGCATCGCAGGCCCAGCTGCCTGTGGTTCACCCTCTGGCGCATGCCCTGCGCCCCATCCCTGCCGCGCACATTGCAGCGCGCACTGCCGCGCCGCTGCCGCCGCGCGGGCCCCCATCGCTCTCCTGAAATCGCTATTGATTCGATAGCTGCTTGCGCATGATTCACCTGCGCTTGCGGCCTATTTGGCTTGATTTTCAGGAGTTTCCATGCGCAAAAGCCGCATGGCGCTGGCCCTGGCCAGTGCCTTTCCCATCGTCCTGGGCATCACGTATGCCGGGGCTTCCTCCGCATTCGTCCAGACCGCTGACAGCACGAGCACCAGCACTAACGGCCACGCCCCGGTCAAGGAGCTGGGCGTGGTCACCATCAGCGGTGGCCAGCCCACCTCGCTGCCCACGCAGATCCCCACCACCATCGAGGGCGTGACGCGCGAGCAGATTGAGCATACGATCAACGCCACCGACAGCGAAGACGCCCTCAAATACCTTCCCAGCCTGCTGGTGCGCAAGCGCTACATCGGCGACTACAACCACGCCGTGTTGTCCACCCGCGCCTCGGGCACGGGCAACCCGGCGCGGTCCATGGTGTTTGCCGACGGCATTCTTCTGAGCAACTACCTGGGCAACGGCCCCGCCAACGCGCCGCGCTGGATGCTGGTCACGCCCGAAGAGATCGAGCGGGTGGACGTGCTCTACGGCCCGTTCTCCGCAGCGTACGCAGGCAACTCGGTGGGCGCGGTGGTGGACTACGTCACCCGCATGCCGACGAAGTTTGAGGCGCACGGGCAGGTCAGCTACCGGCACCAACCCTTTGATCTGTACAACACCAACGGCACCTATGGCGGCAAGCAGGTCAGCGCATCCGTGGGCAACAAGAACGGTGACTGGTCCTGGTTCCTCAACTTCAACAAGACCGACAGCGAAGGCCAGCCGCTCACCTTCCCCACGCGCCTCGTGTCCGCTGGCACCGTGGGGAGTGCGGGCACACCCGTGACGGGCGCGGTGCTGGGCAACAACCGCAGCAACCAGCCCTGGTACCTGCTGGGCACCGCCACGCAGTACCACACGCAGCAAGACCACATCAAGGCCAAGATCGCCTACGACTTCTCGCCCACCGTGCGGGCCGCTTACACCTTTGGCTGGTGGCACAACGAATCCGAGGGGCGCCCCGTGAGCTACCTGCGCGACGCCAATGGCAACGCGGTGTACAGCGGCACAGTCAACATCAATGGCCGCTCGTTTGCGCTCACGCCCACGGACTTCAATGTGTCCAACGAAGACCTCACGCATTTCATGCACGGTCTGTCGGTCAAGAGCCGCACACAGGGCGTGTTTGATTGGGAGGTGGCCGCCAGCCTGTACAACTACCAGACCGACACCCTGCGCGCCGCCACCGTGGCGCTGCCTGCGGCGCTGAACGGCGGGGCAGGGCGCATCGTCAACAGCAAGGGCACGGGCTGGAACACGCTGGCCGCCAAGGGCACCTGGCGGCCCGATGGCATGCAGGGCGCGCACATTGTGGACTTTGGCCTGCAGCGCGACAGCTACCAGCTGCGAACGGTGGAGAACGCTACGACGAACTGGATCAGCGGTGATGCCGGTGCACGCAACCAGGCCTTCAACGGCGACACGCAGCTCATCGGCCTGTGGGCGCAAGACACCTGGAAGATCGCACCCCAGTGGAAGGCCGTGCTGGGTGCCCGCGCCGAGCGCTGGAGCGCCAGCAACGGCCTGACGGGCAACGCCACCACCACCGTGGGCCACCCCGAGCGCAACGAAACCTACGTCTCGCCCAAGGCGGCCGTGGCCTACCAGGCCAGCGACCTTTGGGTGCTCAAGGCATCGACAGGCCGCGCCGTACGCATGCCCACGGTGTCTGAGCTGTACCAGGGCGGCATCAGCGGCAGCGGCACGCTCATCAACAACGACCCCAATCTGAAACCCGAAAAGAGCTGGACCACCGAGCTGACCGCCGAGCGCGACATGGGCAATGGCCTGCTGCGCCTCACTGCGTTTTTTGAGCGCACGAAGGACGCGCTGTACTCGCAGACCAATGTGCTCGTCACGCCCAACGTGACCAATGTGCAGAACGTGGACGCCATCCATACCAAGGGCATCGAGCTGTCGTACCAGGCCGCCAACGTCTTCGTGCGCGGGCTGGAGCTGGGCAGCAGCTTGACCTGGACGGATTCCAAGATCACGCGCAACGACAAGTTCCCGGCCAGCGTCGGTAAATGGCAGCCACGGATCCCCGAGTGGCGTGCCACCGCCGTGGCCACCTACCGGCCCGACGACAAATGGTCGTACACCCTGGGCGCGCGCTACAGCGGCAAGCAATACAGCACGCTCGACAACAGCGACCCCAACGGTTTTGCCTACCAGGGCGCGAGCCGCTACTTCACCACCGATGTGCGCGTGCGCTACCAGATCACCAAAGCGGTCAGCGCCGCCGTGGGCATCGACAACCTGAACAACTACCAGTTCTGGAACTTCCACCCCTATCCGCAGCGCAGCTACATGGCTGAACTAAAGATAACCCCCTGAGCGGCTTCGCCGCATCCCCAAGGGGGACGCCTCCAGCGGCCCGGCAAAGCCGGTTCCGCGGTGGCACTGGCCTCAGCGCGCGCCAGGTTTTAAGGCAATGAATCGTTGAAATGCAAGGTCTGAATATGAAATTGAATACTATGAAAAATATAGCTTCTACCGCTTTACTGATAAGCGCTGGAGGCCTTTTTGGCACTGCATCGGCCCATGTGGTGCTTGAATACCAGGTGGCACCGGCCGGCGCCAGCTACAAGGCCGCGTTCAAGGTCGGCCACGGCTGCGGCACGTCGCCCACGCGGCAGGTGGTGGTGGACATCCCCGCAGGCATGCGCGGCGCGCGCCCCATGCCCAAGCCGGGCTGGACGCTCGACGTGCAGCGCGACAAGCTGGCACAGCCGTACACCAGCCATGGCCGCAACATCACCGAAGACGTGGTGCGCGTGACCTGGACAGCCAAGACCGCAGACGACATGCTGCAGAGCACCCACTACGACGAGTTCGTGCTGGTCGCCACCGCCCCCGAGCAAGCAGGCACCGTGTACTGGCCTGTGCGCCAGGTCTGCGCCGAAGGCCGCAACGACTGGGTGGATGTGCCCCAGGCGGGCCAGAAGCTGTCAGACCTCAAGTCCCCTGCGGCAGCGCTGGAGATTCTGCCCAGCGGTGGCGCGGCTGCCCACAATCATTGACAGTCGGGCCCAGCCCCTCATCCCCCTCTATCCCTCTTTTCTTTGAGCCAACCGAAAGACATTCACCATGAAAACACTGCTTCACACCGCCGCCATCGTTGCTGCACTGCTCAGCGCCCCGGCATGGGCACAGACTGCCGCCGTCAAGGTCGAAGGTGCCTGGGCCCGCGCCAGCGTGCAGGGCCAGAAGGCCACGGGCGCGTTCATGCGCCTCACGGCCAAGGACGGCGCACGCCTGGTGCGCGCCGAGTCGCCCGCAGCCGGCCTGGCCGAAGTGCACGAGATGAAGATGGAAGGCGACATCATGAAGATGCGCGCCGTGCCCGCGCTGGACCTGCCGGCGGGCAAGACGGTGGAGCTCAAGCCCGGCGGCTACCACGTCATGCTGCTGGACCTGAAGGCGCCGCTGGCCAAGGACAGCACGGTGCCGCTCACCCTGGTGTTCCAGGACGCCAAGGGTGTGGAAAGCAAGCTGAACCTGACGGTGCCCGTGGGCACCTCCGCGCCCGGCGGCGCCACGGCGGGCAGCATGATGGATGGGCACAAACACTGAGGTCCCTGCGGCCGCAGCGCCTTCGCGGGCGCAACGCATTGGAGTAAGCTGTGCATCCTCAAGAACCTGGAGCAGGTTCCAACGACCCACCTCTCGCGGAGCGGCCATGAGCGACACATCCAACAACTTCGGTTTCGGCAAATTCGTCCCCGGTTTTGACTTTCTGCAAAGCCTGGCCAAGGGGGCTTCCAGCAGCATTCCGCAGTTGCCCAACCTCTCCAACTGGGTGGCCCCCACCATCAGCGTGGAAGAGCTGGAAAAGCGTATCGAAGAGCTCAAGGCCGTGCAGTTCTGGCTGGAGCAGAACTCGCGCGCGCTGTCCGCCACCATCCAGGCGCTGGAGGTGCAGAAGATGACCCTGGCCACGCTCAAGGGCATGAACTTCAGCATGGGTGACGTGGCCAACGCCTTCAAGCTCAAGACCGCCGACACGGTGATGAGTGGCGTGCAGAAAGCCGCCGACACCGTGAGCGGCGCCGCCGAGGCCGTGGCTGGTGCGGCGGCCCGCGTCACCGGCCGTGCCGCCGCTGAAGAAGAAGCCCCGGACGAGGCCGACGCCGAGCCCGCTGCAAAGGCCAAGCCCAAAGCCAAGGGCAAAACTGCGGCTGCGGCCGAGCCCGCCGTGGTGGACCCGATGCAGTGGTGGGGTGCGCTCACCAGCCAGTTCCAGCAGATCGCGGCCAACGCCATGAAGGATGCGGCCAAGCAGACCGCCATCGACACTACTAAAAACATGGCCACCGGCCTGGCCAAGGAGGCCCTCAAGACGGCCACCGGCATGGCCAGCCAGTTTGCCGCCAAGGGCATGCAGACCATGCAAGGCGGCGCCAAACGTGCGGCAGCATCGCCGGCGGGCACCGCCAAAAAGGCTGCTGGTGCCAAGAAGCCCGCAGCCCGCAAAACCACTACGAAGCCCGCTGCCAAGAAGGCCAGCAGCACCCGCAGCCCGGCTGCCCGCAAGCGAGCGGGCTGACGGCAACGCGGGCGGGTGCGGCAGCACGCGGGTGGTGCCACGTTGCATCCCCTCCCGCCCCGGCACGGAGACCCTCACCATGAAACTCTTTCCCTCCGGCCACGCCTCCCACCCCCAGTGGCGCATGGCCGCTGCGCTGGTGCTGGCGCAGCTGCGCGCCCAGATGGCGCTGCCCGACTACGCATCGGCTCCCAACCTGGGCCTGCTCTACATCACCGAACACTACGCCAACGAAGCCCAGGCGCTGCTCGACTACCTGAGCGCCGAGCTGCCGGAAGTGACCGACTGGAGCGGCACCGTGGGGGTGGGCGTGTCGGCCAACAATGCCGAATACTTTGACGAGCCCGCGCTGTCGGTCATGCTGCTGGATGTGCCGGCCGACCAGTACCGCGTGTTCTCGGGCGTGGCGCCGCTGCCTGCCCATGCGCCGCACGCCGGCACGGGCTTTGTGGCCCACACCGCGCTGGTGCATGCCGACGGCCACACGCCGGACCTGACCGAGCTGCTGGCCGAGATGGCTGCGCGGACCGACACGGGCTATCTGTTTGGCGGCCTGAGCGCCAGCCGCACGGCCAATGTGCAGTTTGCCGTGGGCGGCGACGGCAACATGGCCGGGCAAGGTGGTGCCAGCGGGGTGTTTGACGGCGGCCTCTCGGGCGTGGCGTTTGGCGCGGGCGTGTCGCTGGTGTCGCGCGTCACGCAGGGCTGCCAGCCCGTGGGGCCACTGCACACCATCACGGCCGCGCAGGACAACGTGGTGCTCGCGCTCGACGGCGAGCCCGCGCTGGATGTGCTGCTCGACACGCTGCAGGTCTCGCTCGACGGGGGCGACCCGCAGCCCGCGCTGCGCAAGGTGCGCGCCACGCTGGCAGGGCTGGTCAACGCCGGTGAACAACCGCAGGGACAGCGCCGCACGGGCCACTTTGGCGCCGACACGCGCGTGCGCCATATCCTGGGGCTGGATGGTTCTCGCCGGGGCGTGGCGCTGGCAGACCATGTGGAGCCGGGCATGCATCTGGCGTTCTGCCAGCGCAACGTGGCCGCAGCGCGTGCCGACCTCATGCGCATCTGCGCCGAAATCCGCGAGGAGCTATCGCCCGAGGAGCTGGAGCCCGCGCCGATGCTGTCGTCAGACGCCCCCGGCAGCCTGGATGCCGCACCGGGAGCCGCAACACCCGCTGGCGCTCAACCGCCCATCGGGCGGCGCATTTGCGGCGCGATCTATGTGAGCTGCACGGGCCGGGGCGGCCCGCATTTTGGCGGGCCCAGCGCCGAGCTGCAGATCGTGCGCCACGCGCTGGGCGATGTGCCCCTGGCGGGGTTCTTTGCGGGGGGCGAAATTGCCCACCACCATCTGTACGGCTACACCGGCGTGTTGACGGTGTTTGTGGACGGCGAGCCCTCCCCATCCTGATGTAGAAGAGGAAAGAGGGGGCTTGCCGGCAAGCCGTCCCCCCGGCGGGCTCGGTCAGCCCGCGCCGTTCTCGTCGGACTCGGCTTTTTCCTCGGGCGTCAGCCGCGTGGCCAGGATCTTGTCGATGGTCTTGCCATCCATGTCCACCACTTCCAGCTTCCAGTCCTCCCACTGCACGGTGTCGGTCACCTTGGGCAGGCGGCCGGTCAGCAGCATGATCATGCCGCTGAGCGTGTGGTAGCGGCCGCGTTCTTCTTCGGGCACGGAGTCCAGATTCAGGCGGTCTTTCAGCTCGGGCACGGGGATGTGGCCGTCCAGCAGCCAGCTGCCGTCCTCGCGCTGCAACGCCCACGACGTCTCGGGGTCGCGCGGCTGGAACTCGCCGGTGATGGCTTCGATCAGGTCCTGCAGCGTGACGATGCCCTGCACCTCGCCGTATTCGTCAATCACAAACGCCATGTGCACGTCGGACAGGCGGAAGTTGTCCAGCAGCTCCATGCCCGTGATGGTCTCGGGCACATACAGCGCCGTCTGCAGCGGCTGGTCGGCCAGGCCGCCGCGCGCCTTGTCGCGCAGCGTGCGGGACAGCCATTGGCGCGCGTTGATCACGCCCAGGATGTTGTCCATGCCACCGCGCACCACGGGGAAGCGTGCGTGGTCGGACTCTTCGATGCATTTGAGGTTGTCTTCAAACGGAGCATCGATGTCCAGGCACACCACATCACCGCGCGGCACCATCAGCGAGCCAATCTGGCGGTCGTCCAGGCGGAACACGTTGCGCACCATGGTGTGCTCGTGCGACTCGATCACACCGGCCGTCGTGCCTTCGACCAGCATGGCGTGGATCTCTTCTTCGGTCACGGGGCTGCCGCTGGTTTCCTTCACGCCCAGCAGGCGCAGCAGGGTGCGCGTGGACGTGGACAGCAGCAGCACAAACGGTTTGGTGGCCAGCGCCAGAAAGTTGATGGGCCGCGCCACCAGGCGCGCAAAGGTCTCGGGGTACGACTGGCCGATGCGCTTGGGCACCAGCTCGCCCACCACGATGGAGAAGTAGGTGATCAGCACCACCACCAGCCCAGTGGCCGCGTAGCCACCGTAGGGCAGCGGCACGCCCAGGCGCTCCAGCCACGATGCCAGCGGCGCTGCCAGGGCGGCCTCGCCCACGATACCGTTCAGCACGCCAATGGACGTGATGCCGATCTGGATGGTGGAGAGAAAACGCGTGGGGTCTTCGCCCAGCTTCACGGCAGCGGCGGCACCGCTATCGCCCTCATCAATCAGCTTTTGCAACCGCACCTTGCGGGCCGTGACCAGAGCGATCTCTGACATGGCAAACAGGCCGTTGAGGAAGATGAGGGCGAACAGTATTGCTATTTCCATACAAAGGGCGCCTTACGCGCCCTTGGGTGTTGATAAGCAACCCATTGTAAGTACTGGGGCCCGGAGGCCCCGCGCAGGTTCCTAACCGCCCTCTGTGGGCAAGCCGCTCTCGTCCCATTCGGGCAGTCCCCCGCGCAGCCAGTACACCGACTGGAAGCCCTTGGTGGTGGCCACTTTGGCGGCCTTGTAGGACTTCCAGCACTCGGCGCCATTGCAGGCAAAAATCACCGGCTTGGCCTTGTCCAGCCCTGGCAGCTTGTCCAGCGCCTGGAAGTCGTCCTGCGCCGCATTGAAGGCCACGTCCTTCAGGCTCTTTTCCACATAGGCGGCGAACACGGCGCCCCGGATGCGTTGGGTCTTGAATTCCTTTTCGGTGCGGGTGTCCACCAGTGTGGCGCCCTGTGCGAGCAGGGTCTGCGCTTCGCGCGCGGTGATGCGGCTCACCCCAGGCAGGCTGGTGGGGGTGAACAGCCCCAGCTCGGCCACGCGGCGGTATTCCGCCGCCTCCGGGCGAACCGAGACCAGCGGCAGGCCGCTGGCCGAGGACGACGTGCTGAACCACTGGGCCAGCTTGCTGCGTGCATCCGCCGGCAGGTCTTTCTTGACCACGATGGAGAACCCGCCCGGCACGGGCTGCGACGTGGCCAGCACCCGCGCGATGCCGGGGTGTGCCGCCGACCATTCGGCCCAGTCGTCCTCACGCACCACGGTGGCATCGGCCGTGCCCAGGGTCAGGGCCGTGAGGCCCGCCTGGGGGAATTTTTCGTACTGCACGGCCCGCAGATCCTGGAACGACAGCCCCGCTTCGTTCAGCATGCCGCGCGCCATGTAGGTGTAGACCGAGTCCTGCTGAGGCAGGTACAGCCGCCGGCCTTTCATGGCGGGCACGGCGGCGATGGGCTGCAGCCCGACCAGCAGGTACTTGTCCGATTTGTGCGTGGCGCCCACCAGTTCGTAGCCGCGTTGCAGTGCAGATGCCGCTACCTGGGCTGGCGCAATGAAGATGTCATAGCCCGCGCTGCGGGTGGCGCGCATCACGTCGGCCAGGTCGTCGCTGGTGGTCAGCGCCACACGCTGGCCCACGGCCTTCGACAGGCCCGACTCGGCCGAGGTGCGCAGGATGGAATGCGCCGCCTTGCGGGCCGTGGGCTCAACGACCACGATGGCCGTCAACTGGGCCAGCGCGGTGCTGCAACCCAGGCCCCAGAGCAGGAGCAGCCCAATGGGTCGCCAGGATCGATTTTTGATGATGTTCATTGCGCTTTTCCTCTCCCCACAACAAAGCGCGAATATGCCCACGGCCTCCGCACCTGCGTACGAATGTTTCCGATGTTTTGTTTTTGTTACTTCTGCTAACGACGCCGCACGTGCGGTGCGAGGGGCTGCCGCACAGAATGCGGGCTGGCCCGATGCCCTGCGCTTGCGAGGGGAATCGGGGGCGAAAGGTTTTGTTCACCCCACTCTTTGGAGACGTTCGCATGAAAGATTCGATGACCCTGCCGCGCCGCCACATGCTGGCCGGAAGTGCTGCCGCCCTGAGCGCGCTGGGCCTGGCCGGATGGACGGGCAGTGCGCGCGCCCAGCAAGCCGCCGCCCCCGCAGCCAAGCCGCTGCCCGCCTATGCAGGGTGGAAGTCGCCGGATGCGCTGATCGTGCACAGCAGCAGCACCCTGGAAACGCGGCGCTCCGCGTTTGGCACCAGCGTCATCACGCCGTCCAACCAGCTGTACGTGCGCAACAACCTGCCCGCGCCCGACGCGGCCATCCTGGACAACCGCGATGCGTGGACGGTGTCCATCGAAGGGGTCAAAAGCCCGCGCAGCCTGACCTTGGCCGAGCTCAAGACGCTGGGCGTGGAAACCGTGGCCACCGTGTTGCAGTGCTCGGGCAACGGCCGGGGCTTTTTCCCCAGCAAGCCCAGTGGCACCCCCTGGTCGGTGGGTGCTGCAGGCTGTGTGGTCTGGAGCGGTGTGCCGCTGCGCAATGTGGTGGCGGCCCTGGGCGGGCTGGCCGACGGCGCGACCTACCTGACCGGCACAGGCGGCGAGAAGCTGCCCGAGGGGGTGGACCCGCTGTCGGTGCTGGTGGAACGCTCGGTGCCCGTGAAAGCGATGGACGATGCGCTGCTGGCCTGGGAGATGAATGGCGAGCCGCTGTCGCTGGCGCATGGCGGCCCGCTGCGGCTGGTGGTGCCCGGCTACCAGGGCGTGAACAACATCAAGTACGTCAAGCGCGTGGCCTTCACCAGCGCGCAGTCGCAGGCCCGCATCATGTCGCACGGCTACCGCATGTCGCCGCCCGGCAGCAAGGCCAGCCCTGACCAGCCTTCGGTGTGGGAGATGGGCGTGAAGTCCTGGATCAACGGCCCCTTGGCCGACAAGGGCCCCCTCAAGCCCGGCCAGGTGCAGGTGCATGGCGTGGCCTTTGGCGGCACGCGCGGCATCAAGGGCGTGGAGGTGTCGGCCGATGGCGGCAAGACGTGGCAGGCGGCCAAGCTCATCGGCCCCGACCTGGGCCCCTTTGCCTGGCGGCAGTTTGCGCTGCCCCTGCGCCTGGAGGCGGGCACCCATGTGCTGGCCAGCCGCGCCACCGACACGGCAGGCAATGTGCAGGCCGAGCAGCGTGAGGAAAACCTGGGTGGCTACAACAACGCCAGCTGGCGCGACCACGCTGTCACCGTGACCGTGGCCTGAGATGGGTGGGAGCAACCGAGCGCGCCGCCTTGCAGCGGCGCTGTGGGCCGCTGGCGCCTGTGCGTCGGCTGCGGCCGCCGACCCGGCCGAACTGGCGCGGGGCAAGGAACTGTTCACCAAGATCCAGCCCGCCTGCGCCGTGTGTCACACGCTGCAGGCTGCGGGTGCTGAGGGCCAGGTCGGCCCGGTGCTGGATGAGCTGAAGCCCGACGCCGGCCGCGTGCTGCGCGCGCTCAAGGCAGGCATCGGTGTGATGCCGTCTTATGCCGAGCGCATGAGCGAGAAGGACATGTTGGCCGTGGCGCAGTTTGTGGCGCACGCCACGGGCGCGGCCAAGTAAGCGCAGCCTTTCGATGCGGTTGCAGCGTGGCCTCGCTGCAACCGCCTGCAACCGCTCGCTGCCTCAGGCCGCTGTGCGCGACGGCACCAGCGCCGCCCCGGCTGCGCGCCCCTGCAGCCCCTGGAACGCAAAGTCCACCTCGGGCACGCGGCCACTCACGATGTCGGCCAGTGCCTTGCCCGAGCCGCAGGCGTGCGTCCAGCCCAGCGTGCCGTGGCCGGTGTTGAGGAACAAATTGCCCACTTTGGTCTTCCCGATCAGCGGCACATTGCTGGGCGTGGCGGGGCGCAGGCCGCTCCAGAACTGCGCCTGGGTGGTGTCGCCCGCGCCGGGGAAGAGCTGCTCCACACGCCGCACGATGGCCTCGCAGCGCACCTGGTTCAGGTGGCGGTCATAGCCATTCAATTCCGCCGTGCCCGCAATACGCAGGCGGTCGCCCCGCTCGCTGGTGTAGCGCGAGAACACGAGCTTGAACTCGTCGTCCGTCAGGCTCACCTGGTGCGCCTTGGACGCGTCCTTCACCGGCATCGTCACCGAGTAGCCCTTGGCCGGGTAGATGGGCAGCTGGATGCCCAGCGGCTGTGCCAGCAGCGGGCTGAACGAGCCCATGGCCAGCACAAACGCATCGCCGCGCACGCGCTCGAAGCGGCCTTCGGCATTGGTCACTTCCACATGGTCGATGCGGCCACCCACCTCGCGCAGCGCAGTGATGTAGTGGCCCATGCGGAACTGCACGCCCGCCGCCTCGCACAGCTTGGCCAGCTCGCGCGTGAACTGGTTGGCGTCGCCGGATTCATCTTCGGCTGTGAAGGTGGCGCCCGCCAGCTGCGGGCGGATGTGGGCCAGCGCAGGCTCGATGCGCACGGCCTCGTCAGCACTGATCACCTGGCGCTCGCAGCCCAGCGCACGCATCTGCTCGGCCGGGGCCAGGGCGCCGTCAAACTCCTTTTGGTTGGTATAGAAGTGCAGGATGCCCTGCGTGCGCTGGTCGTACTGGATGCCGGTGGCCGCGCGCAGCTGCTGCAGCGTGTCGCGGCTGTAGGTGCCCAGGCGCACGATCTGCTCGATGTTGTGGCGCGTGCGTGCGGGCGTGCAGTTGCGCAAGAAGGACAGGCCCCACAGCCACTGCCGCATGTCCGCGCGCAGGCGGAACAGCAGGGGCGCATCCTCTTTGCCAAGCCATTGCAGTACCTTGAGCGGTGCGCTGGGGTTGGCCCAGGGCTCGGCATGGCTCACCGAGATCTGGCCGCCGTTGGCAAAGCTGGTCTCGGCGCCGGGCGTGCCCTGGCGGTCGATGACGGTCACCTCGTGACCCAGTTGTGAAAGGAAATATGCCGAAGTCACGCCGAGCAAGCCGGCGCCCAAAACGATCACGCGCATGATTTTCAAAGCCTTTCTGGGCTCTGGCGCTAGAACAACATGCGCTGGCAGCTATGAAATCAATAGCGTGCAGCTGGCGCATGAATGCCCTGGCTGCCGCTCCCCCTGTCCTTGGTACCTGAGAGATTCACCGCTACCCACCCGGGCTGCGGCTTGCTCCTTCGGTGCGCTTCGCGTTGCGCGAGGCGGCTCTCCAGACGGCTTTGATGAATGGTGCAGTACGGGACCTGAGCGTGTATGGGAGTTTGCGCCTTCGGTGCAGCGGTAGCCTGTGCCTGCCGTGCTCTCCTGCGAGGCCGATTCTAGGGGGCAAGCCTGTGCGCCGGATCAACTGCGGCGGCTAATGGGGCGCAATCGTTGCTGATGGAGCGGGGCGGGATCGATGGGGCAAGGTGCCGATAATCCCGCCGACCCCTTGCTCCACGGAGAGTTTTGCCATGTCCCCCACCGCTTTGGACCCCGCCGCCAGCGCCGCCGTCATCACCCAGGCCCGGGAAGGGCGCACGCCCCGCCCGTTGGACTTTCCCGTAGGGCTGCGCCCGCGCGATGCCACCGAGGCCTATGCCGTGCAAGACGCGGTGGTGCGCGCGCGTGGCCCCATCGCTGGCTGGAAGGTGGGGGCTGCATCGCCCCAGGCGCAACCGGCACGCGCTGCACTCACCCGCGATTCGGTGTGGGTGGCTGCAGCGGGCGAGCCCGTGTTGTTGGCCGCATCTGGTTTTGCCGTGATGGGGGTGGAGGCGGAGTTGGTCTACGAACTGGGGGCGGACCTGCCCGCCCGCGCCACCCCCTACAGCGCCGCCGAAGTGCTGGCCGCCGTGGTGTCGGTGCGAGCCGCCATCGAGGTCTGCGACACGCGCTTTGCCGCCTGGGCGCAGCAGGGCGAGTGGAGCCGCCTGGCCGACCAGGCGTGCCATGGGGCGCTGATTGTGGGGACTGGCACCCACGATGTGACCGCCGTGTTGCCCTTGGCGCAAGCGGTGACCATGTCAGTGAACGGGGCCGTGGCCGTGCAACATGCCACCTGGGGCAACCCGGCGGGCGACCCGCTGCGGCTGCTGGTGTGGCTGACCAACGAAGGCGCGCGCAGCCTGGGCGGACTGCGCGCGGGGCACTGGGTCACCACCGGGTCATGCACCGGCACCGTTCTGGTGGCGCCGGGGGCCGAAGTGGTGGCCGACTTTCCGGGGCTGGGGCAGGCGGTGTTGCGCCTGCGATAAATGCACAGGGCCTGGCGCCCTGGCTAGCCAGCGGAGCGTCGATCAACGATCAGTTGCGGCGCGGGTTGTCGGGCTGGTGGTCGCGGCGGTTGGGCACTCCGTCGCCGTCTCGGTCGCGGTCATTGCGGTTGGCAATGCCGTCGCCATCGCGGTCCCAGCCGCCCCGGTGCAGCTCCCAGCGCCCGTCGCGCTGCTCCCACTGGGGGGTGCGATAGCGGTAGCCGGGTCGCACCTTTTCAAAGTGGCCTGCCACCCACACGTGGCGGTGGCCCCGCCAGTCCCAGTAGCCGGGCACCCACACCTGCCCTCTGCGGGCGTGTGGAACGGCTTCGCGGCGGGGTGGCGGGGGTGCCGGAATGACGATGCCATGCTGCGGGCCCGACTGCACGATGACAGTGGCTTGCGTGGCGGCCTGTGCCGGTGTGATGGCCCCTGTCAGCGCCGTCAGCGCTGTCACGGCCAAGGCAGCTGCGGTGAAGGTGTTGCGCAAGAAAGTGGCGTGGGTCATGGTGAACTCCTTGTCGTGTATGGCCGACCGCAGGCACTGCCTGCGTCGGGCCAGGTGTTGCGTCTGTGGCCTCATCGTGGCCGGTGTGTGGTGGGGCGTCTGTCAGCCGGGCTGCCCATTGCCTGTCGGCGCGCGCAGCGGTCCCACCAAGGGGATCAGCGGCGGTAGGGGTTGTCCGGGCGCTGGTCGTAGCGGTTGGGCACGCCGTCCCCGTCACGGTCCCGGTCGCGGCGGTTGTGGATGCCATCGCCATCACGGTCCCAGCCGCCGGGCTGCATGTTCCAGCGACCGCCATGTTCCACCCAGCGGGGCTCGCGGTAGTGGTAGCCGGGGCGAGCCTTCACCCAGTAGCCCTGCATCCACACATGGCGGTGGCCACGCCATTCCCAGTGGCCGGGCACCCACGCCATGCCGCGGCGGGGGGGCGGCGCCACTTCGTAGCGGGGTGGGGGTGGCGCCTGGTACTGCACGCGCACCGGGGCGGGTTGCTGGTAGACAGGCGTGCCTGCCTGGATGACAACGGTGGCGCTGGTCTGCGCCTGCGCCGCGCTCGCTGCGCCCAGCGACAGCAGGGCGATGGACACAGCGGTAAGTGCTTTGCGGGCCATAAGGTTCTCCTCAGATGTGATTCCTTGCGGAACCGGAGACTTCATGGTGCGCACGCTGCGTCAAGCCGATGTAGTCCCATTGCGAAGCTTTGTGAAGTTGTGTTGCCGACTTCGGAGGCAAACGGTCGCCGTGTGATTTTTGTCACGCCTGCCCAGGCGTCCGGCGTCGGCGTCTCCATTCACCCGCCCGCGATGGCTTGCTTCAGCGCCACCACACCAGCGTCGCAATCACCAGCAACGCGCACCACGCCGGGTGTCTGCCATGCGTGGCAAAGAACACCAGCACGCCACTGGCCAGGGTGGCAATGCCCACCGCGTCAGCGGCCCAGGCGCCCAGGGCCGCGTCCCAAGGTGCGGTGCCCAGGCGCCAGAGCAGGGCGCTCAGTGCCCAGCACAGTACCGAGGCCACATGCCAGGTGCCCCACAGAATGCGCAGGTGCGGGGTGTGCAGCACCTGCTGCGCAGTGCCAGCCTCCGTGGGCCCCGCCGTCTGGCGGCCCTGCGTGCGCAGCCTGCGAAACAGCAGAAGCTCTCCCAGCACCGAGTGCTCGACACCCACCAGGGCCAGGCAGGCTGCGGCCAGGGTCAACGCCGTGTTGGTCATGGGTGAACGGCCAGCGCCTTGTGGGCGCGGGTGTGCACCCGGGCACCCAGCCGCGTCAGCAGGTGCATCAGCCCCATCCACATGCGTTCGAACGCGGGCATCTCGCCGGGGATCTGGGCGAGGTGCTGGCCCAGCATGCGCTGGTGCTGGCTGGGGGTGATGGGCGGCGGTGTTTTGGTGCCAAAGTCAAACACCGGCTGGGTGAAGGGCTCGATCTGCCAGGCCTGCATCTCGGCCAGCGCGGGGGCGAGTTCAGTGGTGTAGGCCTGCACGATCAGGTCCTTGCGCAAGAGCCCCAGCGCCTGGTAGGCCTGCAGCACCTGTGTATCGCGCGTAGGGTCGGTAGGGGCGCGCAGCAGGGCAGACCACGCCTGCACCACCTGCGCCCGGAGTGTGCTGGGCAGGGGCGCGTGCAGCCAAAGTCCAGCACACCCACCGTGCCATCGGGCGCGAACAGAAAGTTGCCCGGGTGCGGGTCGGCATGCACCCGCCCCAGCACAAAGATGCAGTGCATGAACCAGTCCCACAGGTGTTGCCCGGCCTGGTCGCGCAGCGCCTGCGGTGGCTGTGTGGCCAGCCAGGCTTGCAACGGCAACCCGGGCACAAACTGCTGCGTGAGCACCTGGGCGCGCGTGTGCGAGAGGATGGGCTGCGCCATCACCACGCCCGGCTGCACGGCATGCTGGGCAAACCACTGCAGCTGTTCGGCCTCTTGCAGGTAGTCCACCTCGCGCAGCAGGGTGGCCTCGATCTCGGTCATCACGCTGTCCAGCACGGCATCGGTGGGCAGCGGCATGTCGGTGTGGGCCAGCGCGCGCAGCGCGGCGCGCATCAGCTGCATGTCGCTGGCAACGGTGGCGGCGATGCCGGGGTACTGCACCTTCACGGCCACCGTGCCGTGGCCTGCGAGCTGCGCGCGGTGCACCTGGCCCAGGCTGGCGGCGGCAAACGCGGTGGGCTCGAACTGGTCGAACAGCGCCTCGGGCTCTTGCCCGAAGGCCTGGCGGAACACGCGGCCCACCAGCGCGCGGTTGAGCGGTGGGGCCTGGTGGTGGGCGCGTGCAAGTTCGTTGCGCATGCCGTCAGGCAGCAGGCCCGGGTGCATGCTGAGCAGCTGCGACACCTTGAGCGCCGAGCCCCGCAGTTGTCCCAGCGTACCAAACAAAATGCGGCCCAGCGCTACCTCGTGCTCGGCCTGCGCCTGGGCCGAGCGCTTGCGCGTGCGGTGTCCCAGCTCCGCCATGCCGATGCGCGCGGCCGCGAGCCCCGTGATGGCGCTGCGCGCCAGCTTGCCGGTGCGCGGGGCGTCTGCCTCAGCTTTTGCCATGGTCTGCCAGGCGCTGCGTCGTGCCGCGTGCAATCACGCGGTGGATCGGCGTGATCACCGCCATGTACGCATGGCCCAGCCTGTTGTGGATGTGCACCACCGTGCTCAGCACCACGCGGGGCGCGGTGCCGGGGGCGGCGGGCTGTTCGCAGATGGACACCTGGACGTCGAGGTGCTTGTCGTCCTGACCCATCTCCACCTCGGTGTCGCTCAGGTGCCGGATGCGGAAGATGCCCACGCGGTAACTGCGCGCGTCGCGCAGGGATCGGCCGCTGGCGGGCGGGTGACCGTCGTCCAGCTGGCCCAGGTCCTTCAGGCCCACCAGGCGCACGGCCTTGTTGCGTACGAACATGAGGGCGCGTGTCCACGCCGGGGTGCGGGCCGCCACGTCCAGCCACGACTGCAGGGCCGAGCGCGCGGGGTGCCGGTCGGCCACTTCGTAGGCATCAAAAAAATCGGCCCCGGGCAGCGTGGCGTGGATGGCCGTGCCGGGCGGCACCCGGGTTGCGCGCGCGGTGGTGGGGGCGGCGAGGGCAGGTGTCGCATTCATGGGGCGCTCTTTCTTTTGCGGGGCGTGGCGGGGCGCGGGGCGGTGGGGGCCTTCGTGGGGCCGGTGGTCGCCCGGGGTTTGCGGGGTGAGCGCGCAGGCTGCGCAGTTTTCGGGGCGAGGCCTTCGGCCCCGGCTCTACCGGCAGGGGGCTGCGATGCCCGTGCTGCAGGCGCGCTGGCCATGGCCTGCTGGGCCATGTGCAGCATGCCCATCAGGCCGCTGCCGTGTTGCACCATGCGGGCCATCTGGCTGCGCATTACAAAGCCGCCCAGTTGAAGCACACGGTTGACCAGCCCGCCGCGCAGCGCCTGCACCAGCACGCCCAGCGACAGGTCCACCAGCTGCGTGGTGTCGGCAAATTCGTCGGAGGTGTCGGCCAGCCAGTACGTCACCACGCCAGCGAGATAGTCGGTGTAAAGGCTGCCTGCCAGGCCCTTGAAGTCGCAGGGCTCGATCTCGCCGCTGGCCTCGGCCGCTTCCAGAAAGCTCGCCACCACCTCGCGCAGGTTCTGGCGCGCGGCCAGCGGCTCGGCCAGCATCGACAGCGGCGAGCGCCGCGCCAGACCGCGCACCTGGTCCACGAACTCGCGGTCGGCCAGCAGGCGCTCCAGCACGGCATCGGTCAGGCGCTGCAGCTTTTCTTGCAGGCCGTAGCCCGCAAAGCCCGGTGTCGTACGTCGAAATCGTCGTTTACAGACGTGCGGCGATTTCCATCACTACTATTCGCTAGAAGAGCCCGTTCTTAGCCTCCAGCGCAGGTAATTCATGCGCTGGTAGCTATCAAAATAATAGTAAATGGAGGCGTATTCATGGCGCTGCGGCCAGTCCCTGCACCTGTGAGGCGGCCGCTGCGCTCAACCAAGGGCAGGAGTTGGCTTGCAGCGACGGCCGCCGCTTGCAGGGGCCCGCGAAATCGACGGGCGGCTCACCGCCGCATGCTGGCAAACGCCTCGAACTCCCAGCTGCGCATTGCCAGCAGCAGGGTGTATCCCTCGCGCTCGCGGTCGGGCAGCTTCTGGTCGGCCAGGTGCTGCTGGGCAAAGTCCTGCGCCACGCGCTGCATGCGCTCCATGAATGCGGGTGCCAGGCTGCGGCTGATGTTGCCGTGCACCAGCAGCACGCCTTCGCCCAGTCCGTCAAAGCCACCCGCAAAGTAGTCCAGCAGCGCATGGTCGCGGAAGTAGTTCATCACCGGGCCATGTGGCCGCCAGCGGAAGGTCTTGGCCAGCTTGAGGCGGTAGCGGTTGAGCGGCCGCAGCTCGATGATGCCGATGCGGTCCAGCTGCGCCAGGTACTTGATGCCCTCGGCCTCCGTCAGGCGGTAGTAGCCCGTCACCTGCTCCAGCGTCCACTGGCTCAGCACACAGATCGCCATCAGCAGCAGCTTCTTGTCGGCCACCACGGCCTTTTCCTGCTCATGGGTCAGCTCTTTCAGCAAGGGCTGCTCGTCGGCCACGCGCCGGGCCAGATCGGCGAAGTCCAGCGCCAGCGCGCGGCAGATCGCGTCGATGCGCGACAGCGGCATGTCGCCCTTGGCCAGCATGCGCTTGACGCTGGACTCGGCCATGCCCAGCGCCTGCGCCAGATCGGCGTAGGTCATCTGCGCGGTCTTGAGTTCTTTTTTCAGGGCGGTGACGAGGTCGGCGGTCGTGCTCATGGTGAGGGGGCTCCTGGGTATCGATTATCAATACCCGAAGGTGCGTGGGTAGCCCCTTGCTCGACTTTTTGAGGCCACCGATGGCGCCGCTACCCACACTGCGCGGCATCGTTCACTTTCTACGGTGTGTGTGATGTCTTCTTCCCCTGTGACTCCCCTGCGTGCGCGCGGTCTGGCAGCGCTGTCGCGACTGTCGGGTGCCGAAACCGGCCTGTTGCTGGGCGCGGCTGCGCTGCTCGCCTTGGCGTTGTTCGGCCCCGTGCTGCCCGCCAGTGCGCACCAGCATGACTTTGCCGACCTGCGCACGCTGTGGGGCATTCCCTGCGCGTTGGATGTGTTGAGCAACTTGGCCTTTGCCTTGGCAGGTGCATGGGGTTGGTGGGTGCTGCGCCGCGTGCCGTCGGCCGCGCTGGACGCCATCTCCCGTGCGCTGGCTGCCCTGTTCTTTGGCGGGCTGCTGTGCACCGCCGCAGGCTCTGCTCTGTACCACTGGCAGCCGCAGGACGCGGGCCTGCTGTGGGACCGCCTGGGCATGGTGCTGCCTTTTGCGGGGCTGCTTGGGCTGGCGGCGGCCAGCCGGGTGAGCGCGCGGGCGGGCGTGGCCGCTGCAAGTGCCGTGCTGCTGGCGGGGCCACTGGCCGTGTGGGCCTGGGTGCACACCGGCAACCTGCTGCCGTGGGCCGTGGTGCAACTGGGCGGTCTGCTGGTGGTGCTGGCGCTGGCATGCCTGCCACGCCGCGTCGGCGGGCTGGCGCTGCACCTGGGCGTGGTGGTGGTGCTGTACGCCCTGGCCAAGCTGCTGGAGGCAGCAGACCATTCGGTGTTCGACGCCACGGGCGGATGGGTGTCAGGCCACAGCCTCAAGCATGTGCTGGCGGCGGGCGCCGCCTGGCCGGTGATGGCGGCGCTGGGGGCTCTGGTGGCTTTGCGCCACAGTGACGCGGCGGCGATGCCGCTGGTCATGCCGTCCGGGCAGAATGGCGCCCACGCCGTGGGTGTCGCCCGCAGATCCGGCGCATGAAGCGCAGGTCCGGAAAATTCCAACAAGCCAACCCATCGGAAACGAGGAGAAACGCATGAGCCCCGACACCGCCTCCACCAGCGTGGCCCCCGCACCCACGCACGAGGACCCGAACCAGTTTGCCCTGCTGCGCCAGCGGCGCCCCCGCACCCACGCACGAGGACCCGAACCAGTTTGCCCTGCTGCGCCAGCGGCGGTTTGCCCCCTTCTTCTGGACGCAGTTCTCCGGCGCGGCCAATGACAACCTCTTCAAGTTCGCCTTCACGGTGATGGTGACCTATCAGCTCAGTGTGGACTGGCTGCCGCCCGCGATGGCGGGGCTGGTGATTGGCGCGTTGTTCATCCTGCCGTTCCTGCTGTTCTCGGCCACGTCGGGCCAGCTGACCGACAAGTACGACAAGACGAAGATGATCCGCTTCGTGAAGAACCTGGAGATCGCCATCATGCTGGTGGCGGCCGTGGGCTTCATCGCGGGCAACATCCCCATCCTGCTGCTGTGCACCTTCTTGATGGGCGTGCACTCCACGCTGTTTGGCCCGGTCAAGTTTGCGTACATGCCCCAGGTGCTCAACGAGCGTGAGCTGACGGGCGGCAACGGCATGGTCGAGATGGGCACGTTTGTGGCCATCTTGCTGGGCAATGTGGCCGGTGGGTTGCTGGTGGCGTTGCCCGGCATCGGTCACACCACCGTGGCCGTGGCCTGTGTGGTGGCGGCCCTGGCGGGACGCGCGGTGGCGCAGTTCATTCCCTCGGTGCCCGCCACCGACCCGGGGCTCACCATCAACTGGAATCCCTTCACCGAAACCTGGCGCAACCTCAAGCTGGCGCACGAGAACATCGTGGTGTTCCGCTCGCTGTTGGGCATCAGTTGGATGTGGTTCTTTGGCGCGGTGTTTCTGAGCCAGTTCCCCAGCCTGGCCAAGAACGTGCTGCATGGCAACGAGCAGGTGGCTTCGCTGCTGCTGGTGGTGTTCTCCATCGGCATCGGTGTGGGCTCGCTGCTGTGCGAGGTGCTGTCGCGCCGCCATGTCGAGATCGGCCTGGTGCCACTGGGCGCCATCGGCATGAGCGTCTTTTCCATCGACCTGTACTTTGCATCGCGCAGCCTGCCGCCTTCCGAGATCATGGGCCTGGCCGCCTTCATGGCCCAGGGCGCCCACTGGCGCGTGATGCTGGACCTGGCGCTGCTCAGCCTGTTTGCGGGCCTCTACAGCGTGCCCATGTACGCGCTGATCCAGATGCGCAGCCAGCCCACGCACCGAGCCCGCATCATCGCGGCCAACAACATCCTCAACGCGCTGTTCATGATCGGCAGCTCGCTCGTCGCCGGCGCCCTGCTGGGCGCGGGCTTCACGGTGCCGCAGATCTTCCTGTTCACCGGCCTGGCCAACGCCGTGGTGGCGTTCTACATCTTCATGCTGGTGCCCGAGTACCTGCTGCGCTTTATCGCCTGGGTATCGTCGCGGTTCGTGTACCGCTTCAAGGTGCAGGGCGATGAAAACCTGCCGTCCACCGGCGCCGCCATCCTGGCCTGCAACCACGTGAGCTTTGTGGACGCCGTGCTGCTCATGGCCGCCAGCCCGCGCCCCATCTACTTTGTGATGGACCACCGCATCTTCCGCGTGCCGGTGCTGGGCTGGCTGTTCCGCCTGGCCAAGGCGATCCCGATTGCGCCGTACAAGGAAGACCCGAAGACCTACGAAGCCGCCTTTGACCGTGCTGCCCAGGTGCTGCGAGAGGGCGACCTGCTCGCCATCTTCCCCGAGGGTGGCATCACCAAGGACGGGCAGCTGCAGGAGTTCAAGGGCGGCATCATGAAGATCATCGAACGGGCGAAGGCCGAGGGTGTCGAGGCCCCGGTGATCCCCATGGCTCTGACCAACCTGTGGGGCTCGTACTTCAGCCGCATCGAAAAGGGCGGCGCCATGGTGCGGCCCTTCCGCCGGGGCTTCTATAGCCGCGTGGGGCTGAATGTGGGCTCTGCCGTTGCGCCGACCGAGGTGCAGCCCACGCTGCTGCGCGAGCGGGTGCAAAAGCTGCTCGCGGCCTGAGCTGCCAGCCCCTGTGCGGGGCGGTTCAGATCAGCGAGGGCCCGGCCAGCCGGGCCAGGCGCTCCTGCTCTTCACGCGCCGTGGCGTGGGGGTGATCAGCCGTTGCGAAAAAGAAAGCTGTAGGCGTTGAGCGCCGGCACCCCTCCCAGGTGCGCGTACAGGACTCGGGAGCCCTCAGGGAATTCGCCCTTGCGGACCATGTCGATCATGCCGTGCATGGACTTGCCCTCGTACACCGGGTCGGTCAGCATGCCTTCCTGGCGCGCGCACAGGCGGATGGCCTCCAGCGTGCCCTCGTTGGGCAGGCCGTATTCAGGGCCGCCGTAGCGGGTGTCCAGCACCACGTCTTCGGCCGTGAGCTCCTGTCCCAGCTCGACGAGCTTGGCGGTGTTCTGGGCAATGCGCAGGATCTGCGCGTGCGTCTTCTCGGGCTTGGCCGAGGCGTCGATGCCGATCACCTTGCGCGCACGGCCGTCGGCCGCGAAGCCCACTACCATGCCCGCCTGCGTGCTGCCCGTGACCGAGCACACGACGATGTAGTCGAACTGAAAGCCCAGTTCCTTTTCCTGCTGGCGAACTTCTTCGGCAAAGCCCACAAAGCCCAGGCCGCCGTAGGGGTGCTCGGAGCAACCGGCGGGAATGGGGAAGGGCTTGCCACCGGCCTTCTTCACATCGTCCATGGCCTGCTCCCAGCTGGGGCGGATGCCGATGTCAAAGCCCGCTGCGTCCAGGCGCACATCGGCGCCCATGATGCGGCTCATCTCGATGTTGCCCACGCGGTCGTACACCGCGTCGGAGTAGTTCACCCAGTTCTCTTGCACCAGCACGCACTTCATGCCCAGGTGCGCGGCCACGGCGGCCACCTGGCGCGTCTGGTTGGACTGGATGCCGCCAATCGACACCAGCGTGTCGTAGCCGCCTGCAATGGCTTCGGGGATCAGGTACTCGAGCTTGCGCGTCTTGTTGCCGCCAAAGGCTAGGCCCGAGTTGCAGTCCTCGCGCTTGGCATACAGGTGCACCTTGCCGCCCAGGTGCGCCGACAGGCGGTTGAGTGGCGTGATGGGCGAGGGGCCGAAGGTGAGCGGGTGGCGGGCAAATTTCTGCAGGTTCATGGCGGTGTTCCGGTCGATGAAGAGGGGGCGCAAGCACGGGGCTTGCAGTGCCTTCATCGTAGAAAAACACGCGCATCAAGTGGTTGCAAAAATTGTCAAAATTTCGGCGTTTCAGTTTTCTGAAAGAGAATGAAAGCTGAAAATATTTCTTCAGATTGTTTATGTGCGCAACAAAAGTTCGTGCCAAGAATGCACCACAGGCCGATGTCTCTGCCGAGCTGGACCGCACCGACAAGGCCATCCTGCGGCAGCTGCAACGAGATGCGTCGCTGTCCAATGTCGCACTGGCCGACAAGGTGCATCTGAGCCCGCCCGCCTGCCTGCGCCGCGTGGAGCGCCTGCGGCGCCTGGGGCTCATCGACAAGGTGGTGGCGCTGCTCAACCCCCAGGCCGTGGGGGCGGGCATGCTGGTGATGATTGGCGTGGTGCTGGACCGCTCCACGCCCGAGTCGTTTGCCGAGTTTGAAAAGGCGGCGGCCAAGGTGTCGGGCTGCATGGAATGCCATGTGGTCACCGGCGAGTTCGACTACTTCATGCTGGTGCGCACGCGCGACAACGACAGCTTCAACCGCCTGCACGCAGAGCAGTTGCTCTATCTGCCGGGCGTGCGTCAGGTGCGCTCGTTCATGGTGTTGCGCAACGTGCTCTCGACCACCGAGCTGCCGCTGGCGGTGTAGCGGTCTGCCTCTGTCCGGTTACTGGGCGCCGCGCAGCCGCCCCATCATGGCCGCCCAGGCCGGGCCGCCAAACACGTTGACCACCAGCCCCGCCATCAAGAGCCCGGCGCCCGCAAAGTGCACGGGCAGCAACTGCTCGCCAAACGCCACCCAGCCCGTGGTCAGGCCCACCACGGGCACCAGCAGCGTGAAGGGCGCCACGCGGTTTACGGGGTAACGCGACATGAGGTAGGTCCACAGCCCGAAGCCCAGCAGGGTCGATATCCATGCGATGTAAGCGACGGCGGCCATGGATTGGAAGGACAGATTCTGCACGGCCGCCCACACCGTGGCGGGCCCGTCCAGCCACAGCGACAGCGCCACAAACGGCAGCGGCGCCACCACGCTGGACCAGACGATGAAGGCAAACTGGTTCATGGGCCCATACCGCCCCACAGCCCGCGTGACGATATTGCCGCAGCCCCACATGGCGGCTGCCGCCACCGTGAGCGCAAAGCCTGCCAGGGGCATGGAGGCGCCATGCGCGCTGCCGATCAGCACCAGCCCGCAGCCCGCCAGCGCGAGACCTGCCACCTGGTTGCCCTGCCATTTTTCGCGCAGCCACCACGCGGCCAGCAGCAGGGTGAAGAACGACTGCGACTGCAGCACCAGCGACGCCAGCCCCGAGGGCATGCCGATGTGGATGGCAGTGAACAGCAGCGCAAACTGGCCCACGGCCATGGTCATGCCGTACAGCAGGTACAGCCGCAGCGGCACCTTGGGCGGCTTGACAAACAGGAGCGCCGGGAAGGCCGCGAGCAGATAGCGCAGCGCCCCCAGCAGCAGGGGCGGCACCCCGGTCACCCCCACTTTGATGACAGCGAAGTTGAGACCCCAGACCACGATGACAAGCAGGGCCAGGGCGAGGTCGCGGGGGCGCAGGGAATTGTTCATGCCCTGCATTCTCTGGGATCGGGGAGGCCGCTAGCCGATCGTTTCAGGACTGGCAAGGTGCAAAAACGGACCAGACCGTGAAGAAGTTCAGAGGGCGTTATGTAGACTCGACCGCGAAGCTCAGCCCCGCATTCGCTTGCAGGCGTGCGATGAGCCGGTCGCCCATCGCCGGGGCGGTGGTCCAGATGCCGCCAGGCGTTTCCGTGGCTTCCTGCAGCAGGCACACCGCCGCCTCGGTGATCATCTTGGAGGTGGAGCCGTAGCCAGGGTCGCGGTCGCCCTTCACACCCACGCGCAGGGTATGGCCTGCGTCATCGGTGCCCAAAAACAGCACGTCGTAGAAGCCGTTCTCGCGCTCCTCGCGCGAAGGGCCTTCGCCCGGCTTGGGGCCTTTGTCCGAGCCCAGCGACTTGTCGCCCGCCACCGCGTTGGCGATGGCCTCGCCCTTTTCGCCGGGGCCGGTGATGAGCATTTCGTCGTAGACAAAGTCGGTGCCGTAGGCGTGCTGCAGCAGGAAGTTGGAGCGGTGTACGTTGCGCGTGTTGATGGCGGCCATCACGAAAGGTGCGACCCACACCCCATCGCCCAATGCTTCGTCCACCATGGGCTTGTTGCCCGAGGGCTGGCGTGGGCCTTCAAAACCGGGGGTCAGCGAGAAGGGGTTTTTCAGCAGGTCCAGCACGCCGGGCTGGCTGGCGGCTGCGGCCATGGTGGCCTTGAGGCTCGCGGCCGTGCCGCCCGAGAAGGTGCCCTTCATCTTGCGCACCCGGCCGCGCACGCGCGGGGCGGGGTGGCCGAAGCGGTGACGGAATTCCTTTTGCAGCAGGAACACACCCAGGTCGAACGGAATGGAGTCAAACCCGCACGAGAACACGATGCGCGCGCCGCTGGCCTTGGCGGCGGCTTCGTGCGCGTCGATCATCTGGCGCATCCAGGCAGGCTCGCCGC
>JADHED010000321.1_pt1 | contig 63934 bp, 39 predicted proteins | sample 8952041 | NCBI WGS metagenome assembly JADHED01 (sample SAMN16124423, study PRJNA663239) | bioreactor sludge metagenome | isolation source: sludge (control) | place: India:Bengaluru | collected 2018-09-08 | reverse complement strand
GAGGACGCGTTCCGCCGCGACTTCACCGTGAACGCGCTGTTCTACGACGTCGGCACGTTCTCGATCATCGACTACACGGGCGGGCTCGACGACCTCGAGAACCGGCTGATCCGCTGCATCGGCGACCCCGACGAGCGGTTCGTCGAGGACCCGGTGCGGATGCTCCGCGCCATCGTGCTCGCCGCGCGCCTCGACTTCACGGTGGACCCGCCGATCTACGACGCCATCCGTCGCAACGCCGCGGAGATCGAGAAGAGCTCCCCGGCGCGGCTGATGGAGGAGTACTTCAAGATCCTGCGCTCGGGGTCGTCGCTCGAGGCGTTCCGCGCGCTGGGCGCGACGGGACTGCTGCGCCACGTCAGCCCCGAGGTGCCGTCGGCCCTGCCGCTGGCGCTGCAGGAATCGCTGGAGCGGCTCGACGCCTTCCGCCGCCGCTTCGAGTCGATCCCGGAGGCCCTCACCAACCCGGTGCTGCTCGGGTCGTTGATCGTGCCGCTGGGCCTCATGAAGCTGCGCGCGCGGCGCCGGTTCGAGGAAGAAGACGACGCCACTCTGCGCACGCTTCCCCGGCTCGGGCAGCTGCCCGTGGCACGCAAGGACGTGGAGCGCCTGTCCCACGTGCTCACGCTGCTGCCGCGCCTGCTGGACACCACGGCCCCCATGCGGCGACAGCACGGCGTCGTCCGGCGGTCGTCGTTCGCCGACGCCCTCACCTGGATGGAGATCCACGGGCAGTCGCCGGACATCGTGGCGTACTGGCGGGCGCTGGCCGAGGAAGCGGGCCCCGCGCCGCGGCGCCGCCACCCGCAAGACGATGGCCGCGGCCCCGTGGTCCTGCGTCCCGAGGCCGACATGCAGGCGGGCACCCCTCACCCGCCCGCGACCGACGAGGCGGGCGCGTTGCCGCCGTTCAGGCGCAGGCGCCGACGCAGGCGGCGGGGACCGAGGACGGAGTAGGCTTGGGGCTTGGGGCTTGCGGCTTGAGCCTTGTGGCCAGGAGTCCCTCTTCGCAGGACGTTACAGTGGTGGTGCCCGCGCGAAGGCCTGAGCAGCCCCAAGCCCTGGACCCCAAGCCGCCTCAAGCCTCGAGCCCCAAGCCTCAAGCCGCCTTTCACCACCCCACCCTGACGCCCAGCCGCGCGAGCCGCGGCGTGCCGACGGTGCGCAGCGGCGTGCGGCCGACGTCGTAGTCGGCGTCGGCGACGTTCTCCACCGCCCCCACCACGGTCACGCGCGGGTGCGGGCGCCACCACCCCGAGGCATCGGCCACCACCGCCCGCCGCAGCGTGAACTGGTTGCGGTCGTCGTCGAACTGCGCACCGGTGGCGCGCACCGTCACCGAGGCGCCCACCGTGGCGACGTTGGCATCGAGGCCCGCCGCCGCCTGCCATCGCGGCACCTGCGGCACGCGGCGTCCCCGCAGGGCGGCCTCGGCGGCCTCCACCACCGTCGCGTCGGTCAGGGCCAGCGCCCCACGGGCCGACACGGCGCGCCCCAGGCGCCACGACGTCTCCAGCTCGACGCCCCGTGACCGCACGCGCCCGGCGTTGCGCCGCTCGCGCGTGATGAGCGACGGCGTCACCGCCACGGTCGCGTTGACGATCGCCTCGTCCATCGACGAGAGGAACGCGACGGCCCGCACCGACCGGGGCCCCGCCTGCCAGTGCCACGCCACCTCGCCCCCCGAGAGCTGCTCGGGGACCAGCGCGGGGTTCGCCAGCGTCTGCACGTTGCCGACGCGGAACCCGCGCACCAGCTCGTTGAGCGTCGGGGGCCGGAAGGCGCGATAGGCGCTGGCGTGCAGGGCCTGCGACGGGGTCAGCGCCTGCGACCACGACACGCGCGGGCTCCAGCGCACCAGCGTGTCGTCGCGCCCGGCGGCGGGCAGGTCGATGCCCCAGGCGTCCACCCGCGCGCCGGCCGTGAGCACGCCGCGGCGGGTCACCGGCACCACGGCCTGCACGAACGCGCCCGCGTCATGGTGCGCACCGTCGAGGTCGGTGACCCCCGCGGGCTGCCCGGCCACGAACCGCGTCTCGCGGTTGCGGCCGTCGGCCCACCGGAGGTCGCCGCCGGCCAGCCACGCCGCGCGGGCGGTGGCCCCCGTCCACTCCGCAGAGGCGAACGTGCGGTTGGCCGACACGCGCTGCGCCGCCGTGAGCGACTCCCGGCTGCGGTCGGCGACGACGGCGGTGAACGTCTGGTCGAACGCCTGCGACACCCGCGTGACCTGCGCGCGGAGCGCGCCGCGCGCGGGCGCCGCCGTCAGCTCCACCCGCCCCTGGCGGAGGTTCGTGTCGTTGCGCTGGAGCGCCGTCCCGTTCGTGCGGTCCTCGTCGAACGCGTCCCCACGCAGCGTGAGGCTCACCGGCGAGGCGGGCGCCACACGCAGGGCGACGACCGCCGATCGCGCGGCCACGCCGGCGGGCTCGTCCACCGCGCCGCGCGCCGCGGCCTCCAGCGGCACGGCCCCCTCGCTGTCGAAGCGCTCCGCCGCGAGCGTCCAGCCGAGGGGCCCGGCGGCCCGGCCGCTCCACGCCGACACGCGAGAGGTGCCCTGCCCGCCGGCATCGGCGACGAGCAGGCCGCGCCAGGCCGGTCCCGGCTCGCGGGACAGCACCTGGATCACGCCACCGGCGGCATCCGGCCCGTGCAGGTCGCCGATCGCGCCGCGCGCCGCCTCCACGCGCTCGACCGCCGCCTGCGGCACCCGCAGCCAGCTCACCCAGGCGCCGAAGGGATCGTTGAGCGGCACGCCGTCGGCGAGCACGAGCGTGCGGCCGGCGCCGGAGGCCGACAGGCCGCGCAGCGTGGCGCCCTGCGCGGTGGGATTGGCCGTGCGGGACGAACTGCGCCGGAACAGCGAGAACCCCGGCGTCTCCCGCAGGGCGTCGTCGAGCACGGTGGCGGGCGCCAGGGCCAGGCGATCGCCCGGGACCACCGAGACGGCGGCAGGCGTGTCGAGCCCGCGCGCGGGGCGACGCGTCGCGGTGACCGAGACCTCCTCGGACAGCCCCGGGGTGAGCAGTGCGTGGGTGGCGAGCCAGATCCAGAACGCGGGGACGTGCATGAGGAGTGGACCGATGGTACTTCCGCGCTTGGTAGGAAATAGAAAGTAGGAAATAGGAAGTAGGAAGTAGGAAATAGGAAATAGGGATGGAGAAAGAAGGGAATAGGGAAGAGGAGATTGGGAAATGCGAATTGAAACGCAGGAATTGGGACGTAGCCGGGGGTCTCTTGGACCCCGGGGACTCCGCGGAGAACGGGAATAGGGGGAGATGGCGGCCGGTCGCGGGCGGGGATAGAATCCCCCGCATGGCGTCCGTCCGACCCTTCCGCGCCCTCCGCCCACGCCCCGACCTCGCCAGCCAGGTGGCCGCCGTCCCCTACGACGTGGTCTCCACCGAGGAGGCCCGGGCGCTCGCCGCGGGCCACCCGCTCAGCTTCCTTCACGTGTCGCGCGCCGAGATCGACCTGCCACCCGACACCAACCCGTACGCCGACCTCGTCTACCAGACCGCGGTGGCCAACTTCGACCGGCTGCGCGCGTCGATGGAGGTGGAGGCCGAGCCCGCGATGTACTTCTACCGGCTGCGCATGGGCCAGCACGAGCAGACCGGGCTCGCCGCCTGCTACTCGGTGGACGAGTACAACCGCGACATCGTCAAGAAGCACGAGAAGACGCGGAAGGAGAAGGAGGACGACCGCACGCGCCACATCGTGGACCTGCGGGCGCAGACCGGGCCGGTGTTCCTCACCTACAAGCACCAGGGCCCGATCGACGCGCTCGCCATCCGCGTGTGCGCGGGGCCGCCGCTCTACGACTTCACGGCGCCGGACGGCGTCGCGCACACCGTGTGGAAGATCGACCCCGTGTCGGCGAAGACGATCGTCCACGAGTTCGGGAAGCTGCCCGCGCTCTACATCGCCGACGGCCACCACCGCGCGGCGAGCGCGGCCCGCGCCCACGACCGGTTCGGCCGCGGCGAGGCCGATGCCGAGCACGCCTGGTTCCTGGCGGTCGCGTTCCCGGACGACCAGACGCAGATCCTGCCCTACAACCGCCTGGTGAAGGACCTGCACGGCCACACGCCCGCGGGCGTGCTCACGGCGATCCGGGAGCGGTTCGCGGTGCGGGAGGGAGGGCCCGCCTCGCCGGCGGCCAAGGGCGAGTGCGCGATGTACCTGGCCGGCGCCTGGTACACGATCGCGCTGGCGGGCGGCGCGGCGAGCGCCGACCCGATCGGCTCGCTCGACGTGTCGATCCTCCAGGAGCGGGTGCTGGCGCCGGTGTTCGGCATCGAGGACCCGCGCACCGACAAGCGCATCGACTTCGTGGGCGGCATCCGCGGGACCGGCGAGCTGGTGGCGGCCGTGGACGCCGGCCGGGCCGCCGTGGCCTTCTCGATGTTCCCGGTCACCGTCGCCGAGTTGATGGCGATCGCCGACGCGGGCGGCATCATGCCGCCCAAGTCGACCTGGTTCGAGCCGAAGCTGCGCGACGGGCTACTGTCGCACCTGATCTAGCGCGAGCGACGTTCACGCGGCCGGCCCCGGGCCGGCGACCGGCCGCAGTCCACGGAGTGAGCCGACGCCGGCCCGTGTCCCTGGTCCGCTGCCGGTGCGTCCGTCCCCCCCGCCCCGCCGGGGCGGACCACGCGGCAGCCGCCCGCCGGCCCCAGCGGCCGGCCGCCGTCATTCCCTTCCTGGAGTCATCCACCCATGAAAGTCCTGGTCGCAGACAAGTTCGAGAAGAGCGGCATCGACGGCCTGACGGCCGCCGGCTGCGAGGTGGTCTACGAGCCCGACCTCAAGGAGGAGTCGCTGCTGAACGCCATCAAGGCCACGGCCGCCGACGTCCTCGTGGTGCGCTCGACCAAGGTCACCGAGCCGATGATGGACGCCGGCCAGGTGTCGCTCATCGTGCGGGCCGGCGCCGGCTACGACAACATCAACATGGCGGCGGCCTCGGCCCGCGGCATCTACGTGGCCAACTGCCCCGGCAAGAACTCCATCGCGGTGGCCGAGCTCGCCTTCGGCCTGATCATCGCGCTCGACCGGCGCATCCCCGACAACGTGGCCGACCTGCGGGCCGGCAAGTGGAACAAGAAGGAGTACTCGAAGTCGCGCGGCCTCTACGGCACCACGCTCGGCCTGCTGGGCTTCGGCAACATCGGGCAGGAACTGGCCAAGCGCGCGCAGGCCTTCGGCATGAACATCGCCGTGTGGAGCGAGATCGGCGTGGAGACCGACAGCCGCGGGGTGCCGATCGACCTGCCGCTGCTGGTGCGGCTGCGCCCGAGCAGCGGCAGCCCGCTCGAGCCACTCGTGCGCGTCTACGAGTCGCCCGAGGAGGTGGCCGCCAACTGCGACGTGCTGAGCGTGCACCTCGCGCTCAACGACCGCACGCGCGGCCTGGTGGGCGCCAGCGTGTTCAACGCCATGAAGCCCGGCGGCTTCTTCCTGAACACGGCCCGTGGCGAGGTGGTGGACTACGCCGCGCTCGCCGAGGCCGTGAAGACCCGGAACCTCCGCGTCGCCCTCGACGTGTACGCGAAGGAGCCCTCGAGCGGCGTCGGCGAGTTCGCCGATTCGCTGATCGCGCTGCCGAACGTGTACGGCACGCACCACATCGGCGCCTCCACCGAGCAGGCCCAGGAGGCCATCGCGGCCGAGACCGTGCGCATCGTGAAGTCGTACGTGGAGACGGGCCGCGTGCCGAACGTCGTGAACCTGTCGCGGCAGACCACCTCGCAGTTCGTGCTGGTGGTGCGGCACCTCGACAGGCCGGGCGTGCTCGCGGGCGTGTTCGACGCGCTGAGCAAGCAGCAGGTGAACGTCCAGGAAACCGAGAACATCGTCTTCACCGGGGCCAAGGCCGCCATCGCCCGCATCAACGTGGACGCCGAGCCGTCGCAGGCGCTGCTGCAGCAGGTGATGGCCGGCAACTCCGACATCCTCGACATGCAGATCGTCCCGCTCAGCGCGCCCGCCTCGAGCTACCACCTGGCGCGCGCCATGAACGGCTAGAGACAGGAGCCACTCCCATGGGCACTCCCGCCACCGTCCACCGCGTCCTGAACTTCTCGGCCGGCCCGGCCGTGCTGCCGCTCGAGGTGCTCGAGCAGGTGCAGCGCGACATGCTCGCGCTGCCCGGCGTCGGCATGTCGATCCTCGAGGTGAGCCACCGCTCGAAGCCGTTCGAGACGGTGATCGCCGAGGCCGAGGCCGACATGCGGGCCCTCGCCGGCATTCCCGAGGGCTACAAGGTGCTGTTCCTGCAGGGCGGCGCCAGCACGCAGTTCTCGATGGTCCCGATGAACCTGCTCACGCCCGGCGCCACGGCCGACTACGTCGTGACCGGGTCGTGGGGCCAGAAGGCCGTGAAGGAGGCCAAGCGCGTCGGCGCCGTGAACGTCGCGTTCACCGACGAGGCGAGCAACTTCGCCCGCGTCCCGGCGGCCGGCGAGGCGAAGCTCACGCCCGGCGCCGCCTACGTCCACGTGACCAGCAACGAGACGATCCAGGGCGTCGAGTTCAAGGGCGACCCGGCGTTCGGCGACGCGCCGCTCGTCTGCGACACCTCGTCGCACATGTTCAGCAAGCCGATCGACGTCTCGAAGTACGGGCTCGTCTACGCCGGGGCCCAGAAGAACCTCGGCCCGGCCGGCGTCACCATCGTCATCGTGCGCGAGGACCTGCTGGCCCGCTCGGCCGACAGCCTGCCGACGATGATGAACTACAAGACGCACGTGAAGGACGGGTCGATGTACAACACGCCCCCGTGCTTCGCGATCTACGTCGTCGGCCTCGTGCTGAAGTGGCTGATCAGGCACGGCGGGCTGGCGGCGATGGAGGCGGTGAACGAGCGCAAGGCGGGCAAGCTCTACGCCGAGATCGACCGCACCGGCTTCTACCGCGGGCACGCGGCGAAGGACTGCCGGTCGAACATGAACGTGACGTTCCGCCTGGGCACGGAGGACCTGGAGAAGGCCTTCGCCAAGGAGGCGGCGGCCGCCGGCATGGACGGGCTGAAGGGCCACCGGTCGGTGGGCGGCCTGCGCGCGTCGATTTACAACGCCTTCCCCGAGAGCGGCGTGGACACCCTGGTGGAGTTCATGCGGGAGTTCGAGCGGAAGCACGGGTAGGGGCTTGGGGCTTGGGGCCTGAGCCTTGGGCCTTGGGCCTTGCGGCCTCGAGTCCCACTTCGCCGATTCCGCTGGCGTCGGCAGGGGCTCGGGGCCTGAGCCTTCGGGCTTGGGGCTTGGGGCCTGAGCCTTGGGCCTTGCGCCTTGCGGCCTCGAGTCCCACGTCGCAGATTCCGCTGGCGTCGGCAAGGGCCTGGGGCCTGAGCCTTCGGGCTTGGGGCCTGAGCCTTGGGCCTTGGGCCTTGCGGCCGCCGATTCCGCTGGCGTCGGCAGGGGCTCGGGGCCTGAGCCTTCGGGCTTGGGGCCTGAGCCTTGGGCCTTGGGCCTTGCGGCCTCGAGTCCCACTTCGCCGATTCCGCTGGCGTCGGCAGGGGCTCGGGGCTTGCGGCTTGAGGCTTGCGGCCTGAGGCCTGAGGCCTGAGGCCTGACGCTACGCAAGGGCGCACCGCCGTCAACCGCAATTCGGAAACGGGCCCGGCCGCGGGCCCGGCTTCTCGGGGCCACGAGGCTCGAGGCGCAAGGCCCACACAGCCCCAAGCCGCAACTGTCGTCCCCCCTCCCCCCCTCGTTGACACCCCCCGGGGCGTCGTTTACGCTCTGCGCTGGTGTCACACGATCGTACCCGCCGCACCCGGGGCCGCTCCCCGCACCTCACCCAGTAGGTTCACTCCCGGAGGGGTCAATGTTCGCTTGTTCAGTCGGTCTGCTTCGCAGGGCGCTCCCGGCGCTGGCATGCGTGGCGGTACTCCTCGCCGGCAGCCTGCCGGCGCGCGCCCAGGGCGTCACCACCAGCTCGATCGCCGGCGTTGTCAAGGACGCCCAGGGACTCGCCGTGCCTGGCGCGACCGTGGTCGCCGTGCACGAACCCTCGGGGACGAGATACGAAGCGATTTCGAACGCGGAGGGCCGGTTCGCCATCCCCGGCATGCGCGTGGGCGGCCCCTACTCGGTCACCGCGGAACTGTCGGGCTTCCAGCCGCAGGTGACCAAGGGCGTGTTCCTCACCCTCGGCGTCGGCAGCGACCTGGAGATGGTGCTCGGCACGCTGGCCGTCGAGGAGACGGTGACCGTGTCCGCCAAGTCGGACCCGGTGTTCAGTTCGAACCGCACCGGCGCCGCCACGGCGGTGAGCCGCGACGACATCGCGACGCTGCCGACGATCTCTGGCAGGATCTCCGACGTCACCCGGCTCACGCCGCAGGCGAGCGGCAACTCGTTCGCCGGCCAGGACAATCGCCTGAACAACATCATGGTCGACGGGTCGTACTTCAACAACTCGTTCGGCCTCGGCGGCCAGCCCGGTGACCGCACGGGGGTGGCCCCCATCTCGCTGGAATCGCTCGAACAGGTGCAGGTCAGCATCGCGCCGTTCGACGTGCGGCAGGGCAGCTTCATCGGCGCCGCCGTGAACAGCGTGACCCGCAGCGGGACGAACAAGCTCACGGCGTCGGTCTACCACCGGATGCGGAACGAGAGCTTCGTCGGTACCGAGGCGAAGGGGCTGGAGGTGAACCCCGGCACGTTCACGTTCCGCGACACGGGCGTGTGGGCGGGTGGCCCGATCATCAAGAACCGGCTCTTCCTGTTCGGCAACTACGAGAACGAGGAGGAGAAGCGGCCGCTCACCACCTTCCGGGCCAACAACGGCGGCGAGGCCGTGGGCGGCAGCGTGACGCGCGTGCTGAGGTCGGACCTCGACGCGCTGGCGGCGTTCCTGAACAGCCGGTTCAGCTTCGACCCCGGCCCCTACGAGGGCCTGAACGACCTGACGCCGGCCAAGCGCTACCTGCTCCGGACCGACTACAACCTGGCCGGCAACCACAAGGTGAGCTTCCGGTACAACCAGCTCGACTCGAGTTCGGACAGCTACCTGTCGGGGTCGTCCTCGGCGGGCATCGGCCGGTCGACGTTCACGACCAGCCACCTCGCCTTCGGCAGGTCGACCTACTCGCTGCTCGAGAACATCAAGTCGGGCATCGGGGAGTGGAACGCCGTGTTCGGCGGCAACATGGCCAACAACCTGATCGTCGGCTACACGTCCAACGACGAGAGCCGCGGCGACGTCGGCGATCTGTTCCCGTTCGTCGACATCCTCGTCGTCGGCACCGCCTACACCTCGTTCGGCACGGAGCCGTTCTCCGTGCAGAACGAGCTGAGGTACAAGACCTTCCAGTTGCAGAACAGCTTCACGCGGTTCGGCAAGGCCCACACGCTCACCTTCGGCGCCACGACCCAGCGCTACGAGTCGGAGAACGTGTTCTGGAGTTGCTGCCCGCAGAGCAACTACACCTACAACTCGCTGGAGGACTTCTACACCGACGCGCTGGACTACCTGGCGAACCCGAACCGCACCACCTCGCCGGTGACGCTGCGCCGATTCAAGGTGCGCTACTCCAACGTGCCGGGGCTCGACAAGCCGCTCCAGCCGCTGCAGGTCTGGTACAGCGGCGCGTACGCGCAGGACGAGTGGCGGCCGAAGTCCAACGTCACGGTCACCGCGGGCGTGCGCTTCGACGTCTCGATGTTCAAGAACACGGCCTACCAGAACGAGAAGGCCGACGCGTTGACCTTCCGTGACGAGACCGGCTCGTCCGTGCAGTACAAGACCGGCGAGATGCCGGACTCCAAGGTCCTCTGGTCGCCGCGCGTCGCCATGAACTGGGACGTCAACGGGCAGCAGCGCACGCAGGTGCGCGCCGGCACGGGCCTGTTCACGGGCCCGCCGCTCTACGTCTGGATCTCGAACCAGCTGGGCAACACCGGCGTGCTCATCGGCGAGGTCCAGGTGGACAACACGAACGCGTTCCCCTTCAATCCGAACCCCGACCGCTACAAGCCCACCAACGTCACGGGACAGGGCGCGTCGAGCTTCGAGTTGAACGTCACCGACCCGGACTTCAAGTTCCCGCAGGTGTGGCGCACCAACTTCGCGGTGGACCACAAGCTGCCGTGGGGCATCACCGGCACGGTGGAGTTCCTCTACAACAAGGACGTCAACGGCATCTACTACATCAATGCCAACCTGCCGGCGGCGCAGACGGCCTTCACCGGCGTGGACAGCCGGCCCCGGTGGACCGCGAACCGCATCAACAACACCGCGCCGAACGTCATCACCAACGCCTACGTGATCAAGAACCAGAGCGTGGGCAAGTCGTGGAACATCTCGACGAGCCTGTCGAAGAACAACTTCCACGGCTTCAGCGTCCGCGGCGCCTACAGCTACGGCGAGGCCAGGAACACGATCGACCCGGGATCGACCGCGGGGTCCACCTACGCCAACAACCAGCACTCCGCCGATCCCAACAACCCGGGCCTCGGCTTCTCGGGCTACTCGCAGGGGCACCGCTTCTTCGTGCAGGCCTCCTACACCAAGGAGTACTTCAACTTCGGTTCGACCACCGTGTCCGCGTTCTGGGAGTCGAGGCCGTCGGTGCAGAACTTCGCCACCAACGTCAGCTACGTCTTCTCGGGCGACGCCAACGGCGACGGCGCCAGCGGCAACGACCTGATCTACATCCCGCGCGACACCTCGGAGATGAACTTCGTGGCGCTCACCGCCGGCGGGCGCACCTACACGCCGGCCGAGCAGGCGGCCGCCTTCGAGGCCTACATCCAGCAGGATCCCTACCTCAGCAAGAACCGCGGCAAGTACGCCGGGCGCGGCGGCCTGTTCCTGCCGACGTTCCGGCGGATGGACCTCAGCGTGGTGCAGGACATCTTCAAGAACATCAAGGGCACCCGCAACGCCGGCCAAATCCGCCTCGACATCACCAACTTCGGCAACCTGCTCAACAGCGACTGGGGCGTGGCCAAGCGCATGGTGGTCAGCACGACGGCCGCCAACGGCGCCCAGATCCTCCAGAGCGCGGGGGCCGACGCCCAGGGCCGCCTGAGCTATCGCATGGCGGTGGCCAACAACCAGCTCGTCACCCAGTCGTTCCAGACCTCGTCGTCGCTGAGTGACGTCTACCAGCTCCTGCACCGCTTCCGGTTCACATTCAACTCGCGCTTCCGGAGGGCCGCGGGCCTGGGGGCCCGCGGCTGCCCCGGTGGCCGGGCGGCATCCCCACGGGGCGGGCCTTCGGGCCCGCCCCGTTCCGTTTCTGTAATAGAATCCTTCCCCATGTTCGCGCGGGGTTCCGCCCTCCTGCTGTTGACCGCGGCCGCGCTCGCCACCTCGGCGTGCCTCGACCGCCCGGCGAGCGACGCCCCAAGGGCCCGAGGCGACATCCACCTGCCGAAGAGCGGCGAGGTGATCGAGGCCGAGGTGCCGCGCAACGCCACGCTCGCCAGCGTGCTGCGCGCCCACGAGCTCGGCGAGACCGTCATCCGCGGCATCGTCGACGCGGCCCATTCGGCCTTCGACCTGCGACGCCTGCGCGCCAGCCAGCCCTATCGCCTCGAAGTGAGCGCCGCGGGGGCGGTGCGCGAGTTCGTGTACCGGATCGACGCCGACCGCTTCCTGCGCGTCAGCGCGGCGCCGGCGCCCCCCAGCACGCCGATCGCCGAGCCCGGCTTCACCGCGGAGGTCGTGGACTACCCCAAGGAACTGGCCGTGGCGGCCGTCCGGGGCACCATCGACCGCGAGCACTCGTCGCTCGTCGCGGCCATGGACGCCGCCGGCGAGGGCGTCACCCTGGCCATCGCGCTCGCCGAGGTGTTCGGCGGCGAGATCGACTTCAATGCCGACCTCCAGCCCGGCGACGAGTTCGAGCTGGTGTTCGAGAAGCGGCTCAGCGACGGCCGCTTCGCCGGCTACGGCGAGATCCTCGGGGCCGAGTTCCGCAACGACGGCCGCGTCCTGCGGGCGTTCCGCTTCGAGCAGCCCGGCCAGCCCGCCGGCTACTACGACGAGCAGGGCCGCTCCCTGAAGCGCTTCTTCCTGCGCTCGCCCCTGCGCTTCGAGCCGCGCATCAGCTCGGGCTTCAGCATGCGGCGGCTGCACCCCGTCCTCGGCACCTGGCGCTCCCACCCCGCGATCGACTACGTGGCGCCCACCGGCACGCCCGTCATCGCCGTGGCCAGCGGCGTGGTCACCCGCGCGGGCTGGATGAGCGGCGGCGGCAAGACCGTCACCATCAAGCACGCGCGCGGCTACGAGACCAACTACCTGCACCTGTCAGCCATCAACGTGCGCGCCGGCGAGCGCGTGGCGCAGGGCGCCGTCGTCGGCAAGGTGGGCTGCACGGGCCTGTGCACCGGCCCGCACCTCGACTACCGCGTGAAGCGCGACGGCCAGTGGGTGAACCCGCTCGTCGAGCACAAGCGGCTGCCGCCGGGCGAGCCCATCGCCGAGGCGCACCTCGCCGCCTTCACGGCCGCGCGCGACACCGCCCTCTCGCGCTTCGTGTCGCGCGTGCCCGACACCCTCGTCGCCGCCAACGACTGACGAGCTGCCCGGGCGTCCCTCCGGTCGCCTGGAGTTTCCACACGGAATGCAGGGGACGTCGCCCGGGGTCTCGAGACCCCGGGGATCTGCGGAGCACCGCCGAATTCACCCGCGGGTCTGAAGACCCGTGCTACATCACGGCTACATCACGGAACGCATGGGACGTCGCCCGGGTGCCTTCAGACCCCGGGGATCTGCGGGCACCCGCGGAGATCACCGCGGGTCTGAGACCCGCGGCTGCATCACGGAACCTACGGAACGTAGCCCGGGGTCTTGAGACCCCGGGGATCTGGGGCCCCCGCGGCGTCGCCCCAGGGGCACGCCCGCCCCTGCTACACTACGGGGCTCGTCAGGTCCCCATTCACCCGAGGAGTGTGCCCATGTTCCGAGGCTTCACCCGCCGCTGGCCGGCCATCGCGCTGGTCGCGGCGCTGGCGACGCTGCCGCTCGCCGCGCAGGTCCAGGAAAAGGTCGATTACGACGCCGTCATGCGGATCAAGGAAGAAGGCTTCCAGCGGTCCCGGGTGATGGAGTACGCCAGCTGGCTCACCGACGTGCACGGGCCCCGGCTCACCAACTCGCCGCAGGTGAAGGCCGCCGCCGACTACGTGGTGAAGGAGATGACCGCGCTCGGCCTCGCCAACGTGAAGCTCGAGCCCTGGGGCCCCTTCGGCCGCGGCTGGTCGAACGACGTGACCGACGTCCGCGTGGTGGCGCCGTACGCCGCGCCGCTGCTGGCGTTCCCGAAGGCCTGGACGCCGGGCACGCCGGGCCTCGTCCGCGCCGACGCCGTGCTGGCGACGATCGAGACCGAGGCCGACTTCGAGAAGTACAAGGGCCAGCTCTCGGGCAAGTTCGTCCTGCTGCAGCCCATGCGCGAGGTGAAGCCGCTCATGGAGGCGCCCGGACGCCGCTACACGCACGACGAGCTCCACGGGCTCACCCAGGAGACGCCCGGCCGCGGCGGCATGGGCGGGCCGCCCCGGGCCGGCCAGCCGGGCAACTTCGCCGCCGAGATGCAGCGCCAGATGGACCTCCGCCGCAAGCGGATGGCGTTCCTCATGGCCGAGGGCATCGCCGGCGTCATCGAGCCGTCGCCAGGCGACCGCGGCGACAGCGGCTCGGTGCGCGTGCAGGGCGTCGCGCCGGGCGAGGGCTCGCGCGACCCGAAGGACCCGACGACGGTGCCGCAGCTGGTGGTGGCGGTGGAGCAGTACGGCCGCATGGTGCGCACGCTGCAGAAGAAGCTGCCGGTCACCCTCGAGGTGAACGTGAAGAACACGTTCCACGACGCCGACCAGACGTCATCGCCGAGCTGCCCGGCACCGACAAGGCCGACGAGGTGGTGATCATCGGCGCGCACTTCGACTCCTGGCACACGGGCACCGGCGCCACGGACAACGGCGGCAGCTCCGCCGTGATGATGGAGGCGATGCGCATCCTGAAGGCGAGCGGCCTGAAGCCGCGCCGCACCATCCGCCTGGCGCTGTGGAACGGCGAGGAGCAGGGCCTGCTCGGCTCGCGCGCCTACGTGAAGGAGCACTACGCCGACCGCGACACGATGACGCTCAAGCCGGCGCACGCCAGGATGGCCGCCTACTTCAACATGGACAACGGCGGCGGCGCCTTCCGCGGCGTGTGGCTGCAGGGCAACGAGGCCGTGGCCCCCATCTTCGCCGCGTGGATGGAGCCCTTCCACAGCCTCGGCATGACGACGCTGTCGATCCGGGCGACGGGAGGCACCGACCACCAGGCGTTCGACGCCGTGGGGCTGCCCGGCTTCCAGTTCATCCAGGACCCGCTGGAGTACATGTCGCGGACCCACCACACGAACCTCGACACCTACGAGCGGCTCGTGCCGGCCGACCTGATGCAGAACGCGGTGATCGTGGCGTCCTTCGCCTACCACGCCGCCATGCGGGATCAGGTGCTGCCGCGCAAGCCGCTGCCCAAGCCCTCGCCCATGCCCCGCATCCCGGGCGTGACGACGGCGGGGGAGTAGTCCGGGCGGGGCCGCGGGCCGTGGGCCTTGCGCCTTGCGCCTTGCGTCCTGGTCGATTCCCTTCGCTCTTCATTGGGCGCTCGGGACGTGAACGGGAGGGGCCGCCGGGCCGCAAGGCCCGGCTCGGGGCTCGAGGGCCAGGGCCCAAGGCTCAGGGCCAAGGCTAGCAGTCCGTGGTGGAAGTGCCGCGTCGCACCGAGACGGGCGCGGCGCCCGGCTGGCCAGGCGCGACGACCGAGAATGCGGCCAGTATTCGAGGGAGGAGCAACGCCGCCAGCCGGGATGCCCCGGCCGTCGAATGCAGCGCCACTTGCGCCACGGGCTGCCAGGCCGCAAGGCTCAAGGCCCAGGGCGCGGGGCGCAAGGCCCACGGCCCAGGGCGCAAGGCCCACGGCGCCAAGCACCCGGGCGCAGGGCTCAAGCCTCTCCGTTCACCCGCATCCGCAGCCGCTGGCTCCGGAACGCGAGGGTGCGCAGGTCGTCGGCGCGCTGCAGCGTGTCCTCACGTGACAGCCAGGTGTCGCACGGCATCGGCAGCCGCCAGGTCCAGTTGCCGTCGTTGACGGTAGCCGGCGTGTTGATGCGGTCGTGCCAGCCGAAGAGGTCCTGCAGCGGGAAGATGGCGTAGTCGGAGCCCGAGCGATAGACGAGTTCGAGGATGGCGTCGCGCTCGGCCTCGCCGTAGCTGCCCGCCTCCACCGACAGCGCCCGCCCGGCGAGCCCGGGCAGGTGCGCGAAGACCCGCCGCTCGGCCTCGGCGACCGTCTGCCACCACTCGGCCAGCGTCTCGGTGTCGTGCGTGCCGGTGGTGGCGACCGAGGTGGACGGGTAGGCGGCCGGGTCGCGGAACGGCTGGCCCGGCTGGTGCCAGTCGCGCTCCCACCGCAGCACGCGGTAGCCCGGCACGCGCATGCGCGCGAGCGAGGCCCGGACGAAGTCGGGCACCGTGCCGAGGTCTTCCGCGATCACGCGCGCGCCGGCCTCGGCGAACAGCTTCACGAGCGTCTCGCCCTGGGCGAGCTGCGCCGCCTGGTCGGCCGGCAGGAACTCCCGCTCGCCGCCGTCCTTCGGGATCGCGTAGGTGCGGTAGAGGCCGACGAGGTGGTCGATGCGGTACCCGCGGAAGAGGTCGGCACTGCGCCGCGCCCGCTGCCGGATCCACTCGTAGTCGTCCTCCGCGATCACGTCCCAGCGGTAGACGGGCAGGCCCCAGTCCTGGCCCGTCTCCGAGAACGCGTCGGGCGGCACGCCGATCGTCGCGTCGAAGCGGAACGCGTGCTGCCGCGCCCACACGTCGGCGCTGTCGCTGCCCACCATGAACGGCAGGTCGCCGAAGAGGGCGACGCCGGCGGCGGCCCGCGCGGCCTGCCACTGCAGGTCGGCCTGCCACTGCACGTACTGGCGGAAGCGCACGTCGCGGCCGAGCGCCTCGCGCGCCTGCTTGATGGCCTCGCAGCGGTGCGTCCGGACGCCTTCGTCCCACTCCCACCACGGCCGCTCGCCGTGCCCGGCGTGCAGCGCGCGGAACAGGGCGTAGTCCTCCAGCCACCACGCCTGCGCGGCGACGAACGCCTGGAAGGCGGCCGCGCGGGGGGTCCGCGCGGCGAGGTCCTCGCGCTCGAAGCGCTCGAAGGCCGCGCGCAGGGCGCGCATCTTCAGGGCGCGCACCGCGTCGTACTCGATGCGCGGCGCCCGCCGGACCACGTCGAGGGTGGCGCGGTCGGCCGCGTCGAGCGACGCCTCGCCGCCGAGCGCGGCGAAGTCCTCCACCTGCGGCAGGCTCAGGTAGATGGGGTCGATGGCCATCGCCGTGATCGCCGAGTACGGCGAATGCTGGCCGCCCGACATCTCGTTGACCGGCAGCATGAGCCAGAGGTCGAGGCCCGCGCGCGCGAGCCACCGCCCCATCGGCACGATGTCGCCGATCTCGCCGATGCCCCAACTCGTCCTGGAGGTGGCCGAGAAAAGCGGCAGGAGCACGCCAGCGTGCCTGCCGCGAACCGTGTCCGGCACGCGTGCTACTCCCTGTCGTCCCGCGCCCCGCGCCAGCCGGCGCGGCGCCGCGGCCGCAAGCGTCGAGGCCGGGCGCACGCCCCGCCAGCCGCCCGAGCCACGTCAATCTCCCTAGCCTACGCGATTCCCGCCCGGGCCACCACGCGGGTGAGCCCCTCCTCGAACTCCGCCGGCGGCGTCAGCAGCGAGATCACCAGGTACGCCTCGCTCGGGAAGTCGAAGAAGTACCCGGGATGCACCAGCACCCCCTCGTCCACGAGCAGGCGCAGGACGATGGCTTCCTCCGCCCGCACCGCCGGTACCCGCAGGACGGCCGACCACCCGCCCTCGACGCGCAGCAGGTCGCACGCCGGCGCGCCCGCGACGATCCGCCGCGCGGCCTGGAGGTTGCGGCGCAGCCGGTCGCGGATGCGGTCGGCGAGGCGCTGCCCCGCGACGAGCAGCGCGGGCAGGGCCACCTGCACCGGCGTGTTCACCGACAGGTAGGTGTCGAGGATCAGCTCGAGCCGCTCGCGCGCGGCCGCCACCTGCCGCGGCGGCCCGCCGCACTCGATCCACCCGAGCTTCAGCTGCGGGAGGCCGCACGACTTCGACAACCCGTCGAGCGCGAAGGTGAGCGCCGGCGGCTCGGTGGCCGAGAGCACCCCCGTCACGGCATCGGTCCGGGGCTCGAGCGGATAGGCCGCGAACACCTCGTCGGCGATCAGCGCCGCGCCGCGCTCCCCGCACCGCCGCTGGAGCGCCCGCAGGTCGTCGGCACGCAGCGCCGAGCCGGTGGGGTTGTTCGGGCTCACCACGACGACCGCCCGCGTGCGGGCCGACCAGGCGTGATCGAGGCTGGCCAGGTCGATGGCCCAGCTGCCGTGGTACTCCAGCCGGTAGGGCACCGGGCGCACGAGCTCCAGCGCGGCGAGGTGCTCGAACAGCGGGTAGCTGGGCTGCGGCACCAGCACCTCGTCGCCCGCGTCGCAGAGCAGCTTGAACAGCACCGAGTAGGCCTCGCTGGTGCTCGCCGTGAGCGCCAGCCGGTCCACGCGCGGCACGGTGCCGCGCTGCAGGCCGATGCGCCGCGCGATGGCCTCGCGCGCCGCCCGCAGGCCGAAGGGCTCGGGGTGATAGGCGCAGGCCTCGGGCGCCGCGAGCGCCGCGAGGTCGGCCGGGTCCGCCGCCAGCCCGACGGCGGCGGGATTGGTCGCCGTGAGGTCGAGCACCCGGCGGCCCGCGCCACGCAGGCGCGCCACCTCGAGGGTCAGGCGGTTGGCCGAGAGTGCCGGCGGCACGCGGGAGGAGAACATCTGGTCACGCTGGGGGGCCGGCTGGCGGCGCCCGGACGACGGCTGGGCCCACGCGATAGGCAATCGGCCCCCGACAGCATAGAGTACGCCGCGCGCGGGCGGCGCCCCCGGACGGGCCCGCCCCGCGCCGAGGGGAGGCCCATGCTGTCCATCCGCACCGTTTCGACGATCGCGCTCGCCACGGCGCTGGCCTCGTGGCCAGGGCCGTCGGTGGCGCAATCCCCGGCCCCGGCCCCGGCCGCGGCGCCGCCGCGCGCGCTGGAGATCCCGTACACCCAGTTCACGCTGCCCAACGGGCTGCACGTCGTCCTGCACCAGGACCGCAGCGTGCCCATCGTCAGCGTCAACGTCTGGTACCACGTCGGCTCGGGCAGCGAGAAGGTGGGGCGGACGGGCTTCGCGCACCTGTTCGAGCACCTGATGTTCGAAGGCTCGAAACACGTGCCGGAGGGCGCCTTCGACGAGTGGCTCGAGGCGGCCGGCGCGTCCAACAACGGGTCCACCAACACCGACCGCACCAACTACTACATCGACGGGCCGTCGAGCGCGCTCGAGCTCGCGCTGTTCCTCGACTCGGACCGCATGGGCTACCTGCTCGACACCATGTCGCCGGGCAAGGTGGACGGCCAGCGCGACGTCGTGAAGAACGAGCGGCGGCAGGGCGTGGAGAACCGCCCGTACGGCATGGCCGACGTGACGCTGTCGGAACTGCTGTTCCCCAAGGAGCACCCCTACCACTGGTCCACCATCGGCTACATGGAAGACCTCACGGCCGCCAGCCACGAGGACGTGGTGGAGTTCTTCCGCCGCTACTACGCGCCGAACAACGCGAGCCTCGTGATCGCCGGCGACATCGACCTCGCCGCCACCCGCGCGCTCGTCGAGAAGTGGTTCGGCGAGGTGAAGCGCGGCGAGCCGGTGCTGCCGGTGGCGCCACCGCCCGCCATGCTGACCGGCGTCGTGCGCAAGACGATGACCGACCGGGTGCAGCTGCCGCGGCTGACGCTCGCGTGGATCACCCCGCGGCAGTTCGGGCCGGGCGACGCGGAACTCGACGTCGCCGCGCAGGTGCTGGCCGGCGGCAAGAACTCGCGGCTCCACAAGCGCCTGGTCTACGACCTCCAGATCGCGCAGGACGTCTCGGCCGGGCAGGACTCCGCGGCGCTCGCCTCCACGTTCGCCATCGAGGTGATGGTGCGTCCCCAGGCCGGCACGCCCGCCTCGACCCTCGTCGAGCGCGTGCAGGCCATCGTGGACGAGGAACTGGACCGGCTGCGCGCCGAGCCTCCCACCGACCGCGAGGTGGAGCGGGCCCGCAACCAGATGGAGGCCGCCTTCTACGCCTCGCTCGAGCGCGTCGGCGGCTTCGGCGGCCGCGCCAACCGGCTCAACGCCTACTACGTGGCGACGGGCAACCCCGACTACGTGAACGAGGACCTGGCCCGCTACCGCGCCATCACCCCGCGCGACGTGCAGGCCATCGTCTCGCGGTTCCTGCCGCGCGACCGCCGCGTGGAACTCATCGTCGAACCCGCCGCCCAGGAGAAGCAGCAGTGACTTCGAGCATCTCGTCCAGGCTTGGGACCGGAGGCGTGGGGCTTGGGGCCCTCGCATTCGTGATCGCGTGCGCATCGACCGCCGTCGCCCAGGCGCCCGATCGCTCGAAACCGCCGGTGCCCGGCACGCCGCCCGACGTCGTGCTGCCCGTCGTGCAGAAGCACGCGCTGTCGAGCGGCCTGCCGGTGTGGGTGGTCGAACAGCACGAAGTGCCCGTGGTGCGCGTCCTGCTCGTGGCGCGGGCAGGCGGCGACGGCGACCCCGCGGGCAAGCACGGTGTCGCGTCGATGATGGCGTCGATGATGGAGGAAGGCGCCGGCGGCCGCGACGCGCTGGCGCTGGCCGACGCGGTGGACTTCCTCGGCGCGACGCTCGAGGCGACGAGCGGGCTCGACAGCTCGTCGGTCTCGCTCGGGGTCCCCGTGGCGCGGCTGGCCCAGGCCCTGCCGCTGATGGCCGACGTGCTGCAGCGGCCCACGTTCCCGGCCACCGAACTCGACCGCCTGCGGCAGCAGGCGCTGACGGGGCTGCTGCAGGTGCGCGACTCCGCGCCCGCCCTCGCGTCGCGCGCCTTCGCCCGCACGGTCTTCGGCGCGACGCACCGCTACGGCGCCATCGGCAGCACCCGCGCCACGCTCGAGGGCCTCACGGCCGACGACCTGCGGGCGGCGCACGCGCGCGTGTTCCATCCCGCGCACTCGCTGCTGGTCGTGGTCGGCGACGTCAAGGCCGGCGACGTGCTCCCCCTGCTGGAGAGCCACTTCGGCACCTGGCGCGGCCAGGGACCGGCGCCGGCCGCCACGCGCGTCCCGGCCGCCCCGCCGGTGGCCCGGCGCGAGATCGTGATCGTGGACAAGCCGGGCGCCGCGCAGTCGGAGGTGCGCATCGGCCAGGTCGGCGTCGCCCGCGACACGCCCGACTACTTCGCGATCACCGTGGCCAACACCATCCTCGGCGGCGCCTTCACGTCGCGCCTGAACCAGAACCTCCGCGAGACCCACGGCTACACCTACGGCGCGCGCTCGGGCTTCGACATGCGCCGCGCGCCCGGGCCGTTCGTCGCCGCCGCGGCGGTGCAGACCGACAAGACCGCCGAGTCGGTGCGCGAGTTCTTCAACGAGTTCGCCGCCATGCAGAAGCCCGTGCCCGCCGAGGAACTGGCGAAGGCGCGCAACTACGTGGCGCTCGGCTACCCGGGCGAGTTCGAGACCACGGGCGACGTCGCCGCCAACCTCGCGACGCTGTTCGTCTACGGCCTGCCCGACGACTACCCGTCGCGCTTCGTCGGCCGCACCCTCGCGGTGACGCAGGCCGACGTGGCCGCGGTGGCGAAGCGGCACCTCGACGCGTCGCGCTTCGCGGTGGTGGTGGTCGGCGACCGGGCCACGATCGAGGCCCCGTTGAAGGCCCTCGGCCTCGGGCCGATCCGCGTGATGGCGGTGGACGAGGTGATGGGCGACGCCGCCACGCGGTGATGGTCCGTGGCCACTGACCAGTGCTGAGTCCTGGGGTCCGGCGGACCGTCGGGGGCGGCCCGCCGGGCCTGATAGAATCCCTGCGCTCCGGAGGCCCCGCCATGCCCATCTGCCGCCTCGCGCCGGCCGGGGTCCTGGTGGTGGGGGGTTGGGCCACCCGCGCCGCGGCCCAGGCCGTCGACGCCCGATACCAGACGCCGCCCGAGGAGATCGTCAAGATCCTCGACGCCGCGCCGCCCCCCATGGTGACGGTCAGCCCGGCGCGCGACCGGGTCGCCATCGTCGAACGCGCGAGCATGCCCGCGATCGCCGAGTTGGCCCAGCCGATGCTGCGGCTGGCGGGGGTCCGGCTCAACCCGGCCACCAACGGCCCGCATCGCACCCCGGGCGTGACGGCCGTCACGTTCAAGCCCATCGCCGGCGGCCCGGAGCGCCGCGTCACGATGACCGGCGTGAGCCTCATGCCGATCGGGTTCTCGCCCGACGGCAAGACCTACGCCCTCGCCAACGTCGCCGGCGACGGGATCGCGCTCGCGCTCGTGGACCCGGCGAGCGGCACGGTCCGCCCCGTGCCGGGCGTCACGCTGAACGCCATGTTCGGCGGGATGTTCGGCAGCGGCAGCCCGTGCGACTGGACCGACGACAGCACCACGTTGGTGTGCCGCACGGTGCCGGCCGGCCGTGGCCCGGCGCCGGCCGCGCCCGCGGCGCCCTCGGGCCCGGAGATCCAGGAGACGAGCGGCCGTCCCGCGCCGGTGCGCACCTACCAGGACCTGCTGGCGAGCGCCCACGACGAGGTGTTGTTCGAGCACTACGGCGCCGCGCAATTGGTGGCCATCGAGGCCGCCACGCTGCGGGTCACCCCGCTCGGCCAGCCGGGCCTCTACACCTCGGCGACGCCCTCCCCCGACGGCGCCTACCTGCTGGTCCACCGCATCGTGCGGCCCTTCTCGCGGCTGGTGCCCTACACCGACTTCCCCGAGCACGTGGAGGTGTGGACGAAGGCCGGCGCCCTCGCGAAGGTGCTGGCCCAGGTGCCGATGGGCGACACCGTGCCGATGAACGGCGTGATCACGGGCCCGCGCGGCCACGAGTGGCACCCGACGGCTCCGGCGACGGCGGTGTGGGCCGAGGCCCTCGACAAGGGCGACCCCCGCGTGAAGGTGCCCCATCGCGATCGCGTGCTGTCGCTCGCCGCACCGTTCGCCGGCGAGCCCACGGAGGTGGTGAAGACCGAGTGGCGGTTCCGCGGCCTCGACTTCACGGAGCGCGGCGCCGGCCTGCTCACGGAGTTCGACCGCCCCAGCCGCAAGGTGCGCACGTGGCTGCTCGAGGGCGCCGCCGCCCCGCGCGTGCTGTTCGAGCGGAGCTCGCAGGACCGCTACAACGACCCGGGCCAGCCGATGCGCCGCCCCGGGACGTCGAAGGTGCTGCAGGTCGGCTCGTCGATCTACCTCGCCGGCGCCGGCGCGTCGCCCGAGGGCGACCGTCCGTTCCTCGACCGCTTCGACCTGGCTACCGGCAAGGCCGAGCGGCTGTTCCACTGCGACGCCACGTCGTACGAGACGGTGATGGCCCTGCTCGACGACCAGGCCGCGCGCCTCGTCACGCGGCGCGAGAGCCGTACCGATCCGCCCAACGTCTACGTGCGCGACCGCGCACGCGCGGCGATGACGGCGCTCACGGCCTACACCGACCCGGCGCCCCAGCTCGCGGGCGTGACGCGGCAGCTCCTCACCTACGACCGGCCCGACGGCGTGAAGCTGTCGGACATGCTCTACCTGCCGCCCGGCTACAAGAAGGGCGAACGGGTGCCGATGGTGTTCTGGGCCTACCCCCGCGAGTTCACCGACGCGAGCGTCGCGGGCCAGGTGAGCGGCTCGCAGCACCGCTTCACGACCATCACGGGCGCGTCGCACATGCTGCTGCTGACCCAGGGCTACGCGATCCTCGACGACCCGACGATGCCGATCGTGGGCCCGGGCGAGACCGCCAACGACACCTACGTCGAGCAGCTCGTGGCCAGCGCCAAGGCCGCCGTGGACACGGTCGTGGCGATGGGCGTGGCCGACCCCGACCGCATCGGCGTCGGCGGCCACAGCTACGGCGCGTTCATGACGGCGAACCTCCTGGCGCACTCCGACCTGTTCCGCGCCGGCATCGCGCGCAGCGGCGCGTACAACCGCACGCTCACGCCGTTCGGCTTCCAGGCCGAGACCCGCACCTTCTGGGAGGTGCCGGAACTCTACGCCAGGATGTCGCCGTTCTGGCACGCGCAGAAGGTGAACGAGCCGATCCTCCTCATCCACGGCGCGGCCGACAACAACAGCGGGACGTTCCCGATCCAGTCCGAGCGCTTCTACATGGCGCTGAAGGGCCACGGCGCCACCGTGCGCTACGTGGTGCTGCCCCACGAGTCGCACGGCTACGCGGCGCGCGAGTCGGTGCTGCACACCGTGGCCGAGATGCTGCACTGGGCGAACACGTACGTCCGCGACGCCAAGCCGCGGGCGGCGGCGCCCTCGTCGAACAACCAGTAGGCCTGGGGCCGCGGGTCTGAAGACCCGCGGCGACATCACGAGACGTAGCCCCGGGGTCTTCAGACCCCGGGGTGGGCCCCGATCTGCGTCCGACTCGAGCCGGACGCCACGAAGACCCTCCCCTGGTGGAGCCATGAACCCGACCATCCTCCGTGGCCTCGCGGTGCTGTCACTGTGCGCGGCGCTGTCGTCTCCGGTCTCGGCCCAGGCGCCCGACCCGATCGCCGAACGCACGAAGGCGATGACGAAGCTCGACGGCTTCGTGCCGCTCTACTGGGACGCGGCCGCCGGCAAGCTCTTCATGGAGATCGCGCGCTTCGACACGGAGGTGCTCTACGCCGTGTCGCTGCCGGCCGGCGTCGGTTCGAACCCGATCGGCCTCGACCGCGGCCAGCTCGGCCCGCGGCACGTGGTGGTCTTCGAGCGGGTCGGCCCGCGCGTGCTGATGGTGGCGCGCAACTACCGCTACCGCGCGCTCTCGGAGGACGCCGCCGAACGGCGCGCCGTCGAGGACTCCTTCGCGCGCTCGGTGCTGTGGGGCTTCCCGGTGGAGGCGGCCGGCGGCGGGCGCGTGCTCGTGGACGCCACGCCGCTCGTGCTGCGCGACGCGCACGGCGTCGCCGACCGGATGCGCCAGCGGCGCCAGGGCACCTACCGCCTCGACGCCGGCCGCAGCGCCATCCACCTGCCACGGACCAGGGCGTTCCCGAAGAACACCGAGATCGAGGCGACGATCACGCTGACCACCGACGGCGATCCAGGCCCGCTCGTGTCACAGGTGACGCCAGCGCCCGACTCGGTGACCATACGCCAGCACCACTCGTTCGTGGAGCTGCCGCCGCTCGGCGACTACCGGCCGCGTCGCCACGACGTGCGGATCGGGGTCAACGGCCTGATGTTCCACGACTACGCGTCGCCGATCACCGAGCCGATCGAGCGCCGCGTCGTCACGCGCCACCACCTCCGCAAGAAGGACCCGGCGGCTGCCGTCTCCGATCCGGTCGAGCCACTCGTCTACTACGTGGACAACGGCGCGCCGGAGCCGATTCGCAGCGCCCTCGTCGAGGGGGCGTCGTGGTGGGCCCAGGCGTTCGAGGCGGCCGGCTTCCGCAACGCGTTCCTCGTGAAGGTGCTGCCCGAGGACGCCGATCCGATGGACGTGCGCTACAACATGATCCACTGGGTGCACCGCTCCACGCGCGGCTGGTCCTACGGGGCGAGCCTCGTGGACCCGCGCACGGGACAGATCCTCAAGGGCAACGTCAGCCTGGGCTCGCTGCGCGTGCGGCAGGACCACCTGCTGGCCACCGGCCTGGTCGATCCGGCCGCCGCCTCGGGCGACCCTGGCGCCGCCGACGGCTGGTGTGACGCCGGCGGCGGGGGCGAGGCCGAGTACCTCGCCGGCCTGGACCCCGCCACCGACGCCGTGGCCATGTCGCTCGCGCGCATCCGCCAGCTGTCGGCGCACGAGGTGGGTCACACGCTCGGCTTCTCCCACAATTTCGCGGCGAGCACCTACGACGGGCGCGCGTCGGTGATGGACTACCCCGCCCCGCTCGTGAAGATCACCAACGGGCGCCTGGACCTCTCCTCTGCCTACGCCACCGGCATCGGCAGCTACGACAAGTGGGCGACGCGCTACGCCTACGCCGAGGCGCGCACGCCGGAGGCGGAGCGCGAGCTGCTCGAGGCCATCCTCGCGGAGGGGATCGCGGCGGGCCACGTCTACGTCACTGACGAGGACGCGCGGCCGGCCGGCGCCGCCCACCCGCAGGCCAGCCTGTGGGACAACGGCAGCGACGCCGTCGCCGAGCTGCGGCACGCGATGCGCGTGCGCGAGATCGGGCTGGCCGGCTTCGGCCTCGACAACGTCCCGGTCGGCACCCCGCTGAGCCAGCTCGAGGCGAAGCTGGTGCCGCTCTACCTGCACCACCGCTACCAGGTGCAGGCGGCGGCCAAGAGCCTCGGCGGGGTCGACTATGCCTACGCCGTCCGCGCGTCCCAGGCGACGAGCCCCGCGATCGTGCAGCGGGTCGTGCCGGCGGCGCGACAGCGCGAGGCCCTCGCCGCGCTGCTCGAGACCCTCCGGCCCGAGGCGCTCGCCCTGCCCGAGCACGTGCTGGCGCTCGTGCCGCCTCGCGCCGCCGACTTCGGCGGCCCGAACACGGAGCTGTTCCCGCAGCACACCGGGCCGGCCTTCGACCCGGTCGGGGTGGCCACGCTCGCCGCCGACCTCGTCCTCTCGGCTATTATTCAGCCGCAGCGTGCTGCCCGGCTGATCGACTTCCACGCGCGCGACGCCACGATGCCCTCGTTCCGCGAGGTCACCGCCGCCGTGATCGACGCGGTGTGGAAGGCGCCCCTGCCCGCCCACCCGCACCAGGCCCTGGTGCGACGGGCGACGCGCGAGCGGGTCTCTACCCGCCTGATGGACCTGGCGGCCGACGAGGAGGCGTCGCCGCTGGTGCGGGCCGATGCCGAGGCCTCGCTGCGCGACCTGGCGGCGTGGCTGCGCGAGGTCGGCGACCCCGCGGTGGAGGACGTCGCGCGCTTCCTGGCGCGCCCCGAGCGGACGTACCGGCGGACGGCGCCCCTGCCGACGCCGCCCGGCGATCCGATCGGCGGACGCTGATCCGCCGGCGGGCGCGGCCCGCGCCTACTGCGTGGGCCGGAGGATCTGGCGGAACGTGAGCGTGTTCACGTCGCGGAACGCCGGCGACTTCGGCGGCAGCAGCGCCAGGTCGAGGAACTCGGTGTCGAAGCGGTAGCCGCGCGCCGGCGGGTCGTAGACGTTCGTGCAGCACTTGTAGGTGCCCACGCCCTGCCGGCTCTCGTAGAAGCTGATGATCGACCCGCGGTAGTTGAGCGTGCCGGCCCAGTCCTCGATGAAGCGCAGGAAGTTGTGCGCGCCCCCGTCGGTGCCGAAGTCCTGCGGCGCCCAGCTCGGGCGCAGGAACGACAGGCCCTTGCCCGCCACGACCCCCATCCGGAAGAACGTGGTGTCGCCGGGCCGCCGCGCGGGGTTCCCGGTGCCGTTGCAGAACTGGAAGCCGCCCGCGCCGTTGCAGTCGCCCGTGCCCGAGTCGAGCACGTAGTGGAACGACCGGATGTCGGACCACAGGTTCGACACCAGCGTGACCGAGTCGGCGATCACCGCGCTCGGCCGGTGGTCGGTCTGCGCGTTGCCGAAGGCGGTGGACGCCGACCCGATGTTGTAGTCCCCCTGCACGTAGACCGGGTTCTCGGAGACGATCGTCAGCCCGGTGCCGGCCGGCAGCACGGTGAGCGCGGACACGGTGGTGCTGGTGGCCGTGTCGGCCCCGTTCACGAGCTTCACGGCGCGGCGGAAGAAGAGCGGCTGGTTCTGGCGCGCCTCGCGCGAGGTGGCCGAGTGCCAGGGGCGCACGGCGGCCGAGAGCGCCGTGCCGTTGGCCGTGGCGGACGTCCGCAGGTTGCCCAGGGCCCCGGCGTTGGGCACCTGCCCGTAGACGTCCAGGTTGCTGCCGTCGCCGTCGCGGTCCTCGCCGTTGAGGTCCTCGCCGTCGTCGAGCGCCCCGTTGGGCATCGTCGTGACGGCCGCGGGGTTGACGATGTCCTCGAAGCCGTACTCGCCGGTCTCCGCGCCACCTACCCGCGCCGCGGTGCGCCGGTCGGAGACGTAGACGAGGTAGCCGCCGTCGCCCGACTCGGGCGGGTCCACCGTCGCGGCCCGCGCCGCGAGCCACACGGCCAGGTTGCGCACGTCGAGTTCGATGTAGTGCATCAGCCCGCCGAGGTAGATCGGCGCCAGCGACGTGTCGGCCGTCGGGTTGTTGTCGCGCAGGTTGCCCTCGCGCGGGTCGAACAGCACGTTCGGGACGAAGTCGAACGTGTTCGGGGTGCCGATGCCGCAGGCGAACCTCGGGTTGTGGTCGTCGCGGACACGCTGCAGTCGGATGACGGCGTTCGGGCTCGGCGGCGCGCACGTGGGTGCGGCGCTGCCCGAGGAGGGCGCCGCGCCGAAGACCCGGTCGTTCAGGTAGTAGGCGGTGTCCGAGTGCGTGAGCGGCGCCTTGAAGCTGCTGCCGCAGTTGGTGCCGGCGCACGCGGGCGCCAGGCGCGACAACCGCGCGCCGGTGTAGCCCAGCGACAGGACGTTGGTGGTGACGTCCACCCAGGTGCCGTTCGGCCGCTGCATCTCGATCTTGATGAAGCCGGTCACCAGCTTCGTGCCCGGGACGTACCACGAGCCGCCGGGCGCGTAGTAGGCGTTCGGGTCGGCGGGCGGCGCGGCCGGCGCGCCAGACTCCGCGAAATTGGCGTAGAGGTTCGTCGTGCCCGCCTTGTACCAGCCGGTCGGGTGCGGCGGCGCGGTGGCCACGACCAGCGTCGACAGGTCCACGGGCGGCGTCAGCGTGTCGACCCCGGGCAGCGTCGTGATGTCGGCGGCGGTGTCCGAGAGCAGGACGCGCAGGCTCGCGCGCGTGTAGTAGCGCTGCCCGTAGACGGCGGCGTTGGTGGTGTCCTCGGCCGAGCCGGCGGCCGGGCGACGGATCAGGTCGATGGGCTCGGCGCCCATCTGCACGAGCGGCAGCACCAGGGGCCGCGCCCCGGTGCGCGCGTTCTTGACGTTGCCGTTGGCCGTGCTGGTCGAGAAGGTGGTCCACGTGTTCTCGTTGCTGCCCGGCGGCGGAATCACGCCCGGCAGCGGCGCCGGCGGCAGCTGAGGCGCGGCGGCCGCCCAACTGCCCTGGCTGGTGCTCATGGCGACGCTGTTGCAGCCGCTGGGCGACGGAGTGGGCGTCGTGGACGTGCACTGGACGAGCGTCGCCGTGGTGCCAGCCGTCCTCGCGATGCGCACCGTGCCGGTGTAGTTGCTGCTCGTGGGCCAGCCGTTCGAGAGGTTGGTGCGCACCACTTCGCCGACCGCCGTCACCCGATCGCGCAGTGACAGGACGTTGCCGTCGCCCTCGGCCAGGAACAGGTTGTTGTTGGTGTGCACCCGGCCGCCGAAGTCGAAGCTCGGGCCGGCGAAGAAGCTGAGGTCGTTCTCGGAGTAGATGCCGAACTGGAACGCGGGGATCAGCACCGTCTGCATCTGGCGGCGCATCCGCACCTCGCCGCCGGTGGGCGTGCGCGCCGTCACCTCGATGGTGTAGGGCGTCACGGTGCCGCGCAGCCCCTCGTAGGGACCGGCCTGGATGAGACGCGGCTGGGCTTCCGCGTCCGGGAAACCGTCGCCGTTGGCGTCGGTGAACGTGATGCGGTAGCCCGAGCCCGCCGCGCCGCCCGGCTGCTGGTAGGCGATGGTGGCCCCGACATCGGGCGGCGTGGCCATGATCGCGTTCACCTGCGCCGAGGTCGGCCGGAAGTTGGTGGCGAACAGCTCGCCGAGGTCGGCGGTGAGCTGCTCGAGGCCGGCGTGGGCCGCGGCGTAGGCCGTGGTCTGGTCCCGGTTCGAGTAGCCGGCACGCTGGTCGGCCATCACCATCGACATGAAGCCGGCCAGCAGCGCCGACACGAGCAGGCTGATGAGGATCACCGAGAGCAGCGCGCTGCCGCGCTCGGCATCCTGGCGACGGGCCACGATGGCGGCAGGAGGGCGAGGGGCGGGCACGGTCATGGCGTCCTACCTGTAGCGGTCCACGAGCGCGAGGCTGCGCAGGCTCACCTGCGTGCTCAGGCCGGTGCGGACGAAGTCCTGCGTCTGCTGGAAGCGGCGGCGCGATCGCGCCCCGATCCCGATGTTGACCTTGCGAATCTGGTTGGGCGTGGCGGGAGCGGCCTGGTTCGTCGGGTTCGTCGCCCCGTCCACCAGGTCGTAGGTGAACTGCAGGTTGTCGACGCCGAGCGCCACCACGCGGCCCGGGTTCATGTTCACGCGGCGCACCAGCCGCGGCACGCCGTCGGCGAAGGTGTCGTCGACGTAGTAGCTGACCATGCGCAGCCGGCTCGCCGTCACCGGGCCGCCGGCCGCGAGCAGCGGCATCACGGAGCCCGCCGCCGCGCCGCGCTGGTTGAGGTTCATCGGGTCGCCGGTGTCGAAGAACACGGTCTGGTTCGGCGGCGAGTTGAGGCGCGTCACGAGCTGCACGGCCGTGAGCGACCCGTTGACGAAGAGGATCAGGTCGCCGACCGCGATGGGGTCGGCGACGCCGACGATGGGCGTGCCGGTCACGGTCATCGACGACCCGTCGGCGGCCAGCGCGACGTTCAGGGTCTCGAACTGGCTGTCCACGTAGAGGGCGTTCACCAGGTCGGTGCCGACCCCGTTGACCCCGGGCCCCAGGCCGTCGCCGGGCGTGACCGCCGAGAACTCGGTGGCCGCCGCGTCGAAGGTGAGCGCCGCGCCCGGAGGGCCTGGACGGTTGACGGCCGTGGCGCCGGTGCCGGAGGGCATCGAGACCACCTTCGTGTTGGGCAGCCCCTGCCCCACCTGGATGAAGTCCCGGGTCATCAGGTCGAGCCCGATGCGGACGTTGTCGTTGGTCGCCAGCCGCAGCCTCACGCCCTCGGCGGCGCGCGACGCGTCCTGGAACACGGCGAGGGCCCCGCCGGTGACCACCAGCGTGATGGCCGTCGCGACGAGCAGTTCCGGCAGCGAGAAACCGGCGTCTCGGCGGCGGTCGGGCGTCCGGGTCGTCATGGGTGCCATGGCAGGGTCCGCCTCAGGAGAACGACGACACGAAGGTGACCAGGCGGAAGGGCGGCGGCCGCAGCCCCCGTGCCGGGTAGCTGATCACCACCGTCAGGCGACGGATGGCCGGGTTGTTCGGCACGTCCTCGATCAGGATCTGGCGCTCGAACCCGTCGGCCCGCACGTCGTCGGCGGTGCCGAGCATGCCATCGGCGCCAGGGCCGATCGCATCGAGCACGTCCGGGTCGTCGGCGGTGTTGACCAGCCCGTCCGGACCGGGTTGCCGCAGCGGCTGCAGGCCGTCGGCGAACACGCCGCCGTCGCCGGCGTTGCGGATCTGGGCCCAGGTGATCGTCCGGGTGTCGCGCGCGGTGTGGACGCTCTCGACCGCCTCGCGGGCCTTCTCGCGGGCGACGAGGTTGGCCTGCGACACCGCGGCGTGCGCCATGCCGAGGACGATGGACTGGGCCAGCGCCATCAACCCGATCGTGAGGATCAGCATCGCCGCGAGGGCCTCGACCAGGGTCGACCCGTCCTCACCGTGGCGCCTGGTGGCAGGAACAGCACTCATTGGCGGCCTCACTCGGTCCACGCGGCGCCGTTCCAACGCCACGCGCTCACCAGCGCCGTCGGCCCGAAGACCGTCACCGCGCGCAGGGACAGGATGTTCTGGGGATCGCTGAGGAACACGGTGCCGTTGAGCGGGTCGCCCGTCTGATCGACGAACGTCCCCTCGCTGGTGAAGATCAGCGTGGTGGCCGTGCCGAAGTCGACGGCGGCGTCGTTGCCGAAGCCGTCTGGCGTGTCCACCGTGCCGGCCGGGAGGTTGAACTGCGAGCGGCCCTCGAGCACCACGGTCTCGAGCAGGGTGGTGCCGGTCTCCACCGTGCCCGTCACGTCACGTCGGCGCACCTGGATCTGGTTGGGCGCGACGAAGGCCACCTCGACGTTGCGGCGCTCGCTGATGGCGAGCTCGCGGGCCTCGCGCAACTCGCGCAGGACGGCCTCGACCGCGCCGTCGGCGCGCGCGCTCGCCACGGCGCCCGTCGTGGTGAGCACGGCCATGCCGGCCACGACGACACTCAGACCGAGGACGATGGTCAGCTCGAGGAGGGAGAAGCCGGCGTCGGCGACGTGATGGGCGGATCGGGTCATGCGGACCTACCGCCCGGAAGACAGGCAACGGCCGTGCCGCCCAGCTCGTCGTTTCAAACTGTTGACAACACGGGACTTGCCTGATTCGTCCAGTTTCGTGGACCTCTGCCATACTTACAGTCGAGGTCCACGGATCACGACATCGTGATCGAGACGCCTCCCGGAAGCCCTGCCGGACCGGGGCGCTCAGCGCTGGAACAGCGCCAGGTCGGGTCGCACGGCGTCGCCGTCGCCGGCGGCCGAGACACGGCTCGCGGCCAGGCGGGCGCGCAGCCATCCCAGGCGCGTGTCGAAGAACCCCCCGGCGAACTCCCGCAGGGAGCCCACCTCGCCCGGCCCACCGGAGGCGGCACTGAAGAAGTTGTGGTTGGCGCCGGCCACGACGTGCACCGTGGAGTCGCGCGTCGCCGCCTGGGCCAGGGCCTGCTGCATCCGGGCGACGTGCACCTCCGGCGCCACGATCGTGTCGCGCTCGCCGTAGAGGGCGAGCACCGGGCAGCGGAGCGCCTGCAGGGCCGGTCGCGGGTCGTAGGCGAGGATGTGCTGCCAGTTCCAGCGGAGCCCCTCGAGCGTCGTGGGCGCGTTGACGTACTGGATCCACCCCTGCTGCCGTCCCCGCGCCATCTGCCGCTCCAGCGCCTCCCAGCCGACGCCAGTACGACCCACCTCGAACTTCGCGTGCATGAAGGCCATCGCCTCGGCGATGTCGGGCCCGGGTCGGCCGTCGGCCCGCATCTGCCGCTGCACCCGCTCCACCTCGTGCTCGGCCGGCGTCGTGGCCGGCGCCGCGTCCACCATCACGAAGGCGATCCCGCCGTCGCGGGCGGCGGCGAGCGGCGCCACCCAGCCGCCCAGGCTCGCGCCCTGCAGGCCGATCTGCCGCGGGTCGATCTCGGGGTGGGCGCGCAGCCACGCGACGGCCGCGAGCGCGTCGCCGGCGAGGTCGTCGAAGGTGGCCCGGCCGTAGTTGCCGGTAGACCGTCCGGTGCCGCGCTTGTCGTGGATCAGCACGGCGACCCCCTGGCGCACGAGGGCGTCGGCGACCGGCAGCAGGGTATTGCGCGTCGCCGGTCCCGACCCGTGAATCATCACGACGGCCGGGTGCGGCCCGCGGGCGGCCGGCAGCAGCAGGGTGCCCGACAGGCTCACGTCGCCGTTGGCGATCTCGGCCGGCTCGGTGCGGTAGAGGACGCGGCGGCCCGCGCGCAGCGTGCGCCCCCCCTGCGTCCACGAGACGGCCACGAGGCGACCGGACGCGTCGCGCTCGGGACGAATCGCGATGTCCACGGGGTAGCCGCTCGCGAGCGCGTGACCGGCCACGTAGCGCCCGTCGGCGAGCGGGTGCAGCGACCCGAGCCGGCCGTTGCGGTAGTCCACGAACATCGGGCCGAGCATGCCCCGCAGGATCAGGAGCACCTCGCCCGGGGCGAACTCGTAGTGGCCGACGAGCTCGTCGAACGCGGGGTCGGGACCGATCACGCCGCGCACGAGCTCGAAGGTGACGGCGCCGAGGCCCTGCCGGGCGACGCCGTCGATCCGGTCGCCGTCGATGATGCCGTCGAAGCGGAGGTCGCCGTCGCGGCCTGGCACGGCGAACGCGAGGCGGTGGCCCCGCAGCGTGAGGTCTTTCAGCAGGATGGCGCGCTCCCCGGCCTGCGGGAAGTCGATGCGCCCGGCGAGCGCGTCCGGCTCGCCCCCCAGCGTCACGCGGACGAAGATGGGATCGTCGGGCCGCATCAGCGCGCCGACCCAGAGGCCTTCGTGGGATCCGGCACCGGCGGGCCACGCGCCCGCCACCGCGCACGCCGCGATCACGATCGTCGCGAATCCACGTCCTGCCATCGCACGCCTCCCGGTGATGGGGTCTGCGCGGCGAGGACGGGGGGGCGTCCCGGGTCGTTCGTGGGTTTGTGACGGGCCCCGGCGGAATTGTGACGGGACGGACGAGGACGTCGCCGGCGGCCCGTGGCCGCCGCCCGTGTCCGGCTAGAAGAGCGCGAAGATGATGCCGGCCTCCAGGGTGACGGCCGTCAGGCTGCGGTCGAGCGTGAGCGACCGCCCGCCGGATCGCAAGGTGACCTTGGGATCGAGGAAGGCGACCCCGATGGACCCGGTGAGCGAGACGCGCGAGGGCGTGTCGTAGTAGACGCGCAGGCGGGGCCGCACGGCGAAGCTGTTGGAGACCTCCACCTCGACCGGCTCGGTCCCCAGCTGCGCGAAGTAGCGCTCGGCCGCGGGCAGCACGGTGCCGCGGTTGAAGGTCCACCCGGCGGCGACGCCGAGGTCGTACGACCAGGGCCCCCGTCGGAACGTGTACCCGATCCCGGCCATCACCGGGCGCACGCGAATCTCGGCGAACTCACCTGCCACGCCGCCCTCGGCTTCCTGCAGCCGCGTGTCGAACCATCCCAGGCCGAAGCTCGGTCCCCAGCCCTCGCGGTTGGCACCCACGCGGACTTCCGGCCCGACGCCCCATGCGTCGGACGCGTCATCGTCGAGCGTGAAGAGGCGGTCGACGGCGATGCCGACGCTGAAGCGCGCGGTGGAGGACGTGACCTGCGCCTGCGCGACCGACGCGCAGGCGAGCAACGAACAGGCGAGCAGCAGCCGTTTCACGAGTAGCGTCTCCGGCACGGGACATGGCCCGGCCCAGCCGGTGAGACGCGCGCGACGCCGCCGCGGTCCCTGGGCGGCTCAGGCCGGCGGCGCCTCGCCGCGGCGCGGCAGCACGACGCTCAGCACGATGCCGGTGGCGAACACCGTCGTCGCCCCGACGACGTTGAGCCAGAGGAACGCCACCTGGGTGGCGCTGGCCACGTACGCCACCGTGCCCATGCCGATCAGCAGCGACAGGAACGCGGCGTGGCCCGAGGCCCGCCTCCAGAGGACGGCGAGCAGGAACACGCCGAGGATCGACCCGTAGAAGAACGACCCGAAGCGGTTCACCACCTCGATGAGCGACCCGAGCTCGGCGGCGTAGATCGCGACGGTGCAGGCGAACGCGCCCCAGAACCCCGTGGCGACCTTCGACACGGCGAGGTAGTGGGCGTCGCTCGCCTCCGTCTTGGCGAAGCGCCGGTAGAAGTCGATCACGGTGGCGGTGGAGAGCGAGTTGAGCTCGGCGGCGATGCTCGACATGGCGGCCGCGAAGATCGCGGCCAGCAGCAGGCCGACGACCCCGACGGGCATGTAGGTGGTGATGAAGGTGGGGAAGACGTAGTTGACGTCGTTGTAGCGCTGGCCCGTGACGCGGCTCACCAGGGCGGTGGCCTCGCCGCGCACGGTCTTCAGATCGGCCTCGGCCGCGCGGAAGGCCTCGGCCTGTGCCGCCACCGTGGCCTCGTCGCCCGAGCGGCGCGCCTCGCTGAAGGCCCGGGCGGCCTCGGTGCGGACGGCGCGCGCGGCGTCGTACCGCTGCTCCAGCTGGCCCAGGTCGGCCGCGCTGGCGCTGCTGCGCACCTTCGCCGCTTCCACCTTGTTGAACAGCAGGGGCGTCGGGGAGAACAGGTAGAACACGAACAGCAGGACGCCCACCAGCAGCACCAGCGCCTGCAGCGGGATCTTCCAGTAGGCGCTCATCAGCAGCGAGGATCGGGCCTCGTCGATCGACTTCGCGGTGAGGTAGCGCTGCACCTGGCTCTGGTCGGTGCCGAAGTAGGACAGGAACAGGAACAGCGCCGCGATGGTGCCCGACCAGAACGTGTAGGGGTCGGTGAGGCTGAAGGTGAAGTCGAAGGTGTTGAGCTTGCCGGTGGCGCCCGCGATGTGCAGCGCGTCCCCGAGGCCGACGCCCTCGGGCAGGCCCACGACGAGCGAGATCACCGCGGCCACGAGCCCGCCCACGATGAGGAACATCTGCTTGACGTCGGTCCAGGTCACGGCCTGCACGCCGCCGTACATCGTGTAGAGGGCGGTGGGCAGCCCGATCGCGAGGCAGGTGAGCGTGAGGTTCCACCCGAACACGACCGACAGCACGACCGCCGGCGCGGAGATCACGACGCCGCACGACATGCCGCGCGAGAGCAGGAACAGGAAGCTCGTCAGCGACCGCGTCTTGGCGTCGAACCGCCGCTCCAGGTACTCGTAGGCCGTGAACACCCGCGCCTTGTGGAAGAACGGGACGAAGGTGACCGAGAGCACGATCATCGCGATCGGCAGCGCGTAGTAGAACTGCAGGAAGCGCATGCCGTCGGCGTAGGCCTGCCCGGTGGTGCCGATCAGCGTGATGGCGCTCAGCTGCGTGGCCATCACCGACAGCCCGACCGCCCACCACGGCAGCGAGCGGTTCGCGAGGAAGTAGCCCTCGATCTCGTGGCTGTCCTTGGTGTGCTGGATGCCGGTCCAGACAATCCAGGCGAGATACACGCCGACGATGGCCCAATCGATCCAGTGCATAACTGACCGGTGTCGCGGCGGGCGCCGGCGAGCGGCGCCCGCGGATGGCTAGTGCGTGAAGTACTGCTGGAACGCGTAGAGGGCGACGAGGACGACCGCCCAGACGACGAGCACGGTGACGTAGGTCACCACCATGTTCGAGTCGCCGGCCTCGCGCGGGTGGTTCGATCCGCCGGGGGTCGTGGCCATCGTCAGATCTCCGCCGCCCGCGCCCGCAGCGTCGCGTCGGCCATGGCGAGCGCCTCGCGCGCGTCCTCGAGCCAGCGCGCGTCGGCCGCCACCCGCTGCTCCTCCACCCCGATGGCACGGGCCGTCTCCTCCGGCGCGGGGCCGCCCCAGGTGCGGCGCACGCGGACGAAGTGCTCGGGGCTGAGCAGGTCGGCCAGTTGCTGCGCCTCGAGGCGCACCGGCGAGCCCGTCACCTCGGCCGACACCTCCGCCAGCACGTCGGCCAGCGGGCGCGCGGGATCCCCGGCGTTGACGGCGATCAGGCGCTTGGCGATGGCGTGGCTGAACTTGAACGGCAGGCCGCGTTCCCGGGTGAGGGTGTCGGCCAGCTCGGTGATCGTGATCCAGTGCTCGCCGGCCCGGCGGCGCATCAGGTCCGCGTTCACGTCGGCCCCGCGCATGGCCGCCGCCACGAGCGCGGTGGCGCGGTGCGCGTCGCGGAAGGCCCCGTCGACGAGCGGTTGCAGGTCGTCCTCGGTGTCCACGATGTCGCCGAAGGGCGTGTTGTGCACCGCCGTCATGACGCCCATCGCCTGGCCGAGCGCCCGTGACGAGAGCGCGCGCGCGTGCTCGAGCGCCACGGGGTTGCGCTTCTGCGGCATGATGCTGCTGCCCTGCACGTACCCGTCGGGCAGGCGCAGGTAGCCGAACTCCATCGTGCACCACAGCAGCATGTCCTGCAGGAAGCGGCCCAGGCCCACCAGCAGCACGCTGGTCGCCGAGAGCGCCTCGAGCGTGTAGTCGATGGTGGCGATGCTGCCGTAGGTGTTGCCGGTGGGACCGCTGAAGCCCAGCAGGGCGGAGGTCCGCTGGCGGTCGATGGGGAAGCCGGTGCCCGTGATGGCGCACGCGCCGAGCGGGTTCACGTTCGTGCTGGCGTAGGCCGCCGTGAGCCTGGCGGCGTCGCGGCCGAACTGCTCCACCGCGGCGAGCAGGTAGTGCGCCACCGTCGAGGGCTGCGCGGGCTGCGTGTGGGTGTGCGCCGGGAACACCGTCTCGCGGTGGCGGCGCGCGATCTCGAGCAGCGCGCGGCGCAGCGCCACGGTCGCCCCGACCAGGGCCAGGAGGCGCTCCCGCTGGCGCATCCGGTACAGCGTCATGTCGATGTCGTTGCGGCTGCGCGCGGTGTGCAGCCGGCCGGCCACCTCCTCGCCGCAGGCCTCCACCAGCAGGCGATCGACGTAGAAGAACAGGTCTTCGTAGGTGCCGTCGTACCGCACCTCGCGGATGGCGTCCTGGTCCACCTCGTCGAGGGCCTGGCGAATCCGGCGCGCGTCTTCCGCCCCGACGATGCCGCACTCCACCAGCATCACCAGGTGCGCGTAGTGCATCGCCATGAGCGGCGAGAGGAAGAGGGACTTGGCGTCTTCGAAGTTGTCGTTGAGGACGTTTGAAACGTATTCCGGCGCGAAACGCATGACTGGGGCGGAGTATATCACCCGGGCGCGAGCCGACCGCCCGCGCCCGCGAAGCGCTTCGGCGGGCCATCCCGGCCGTGGCGCGCCCCGCGCTCGCGGTCGCCGTACCCCCGTCGGCCCGCAGCGGACGCATAATGGAGGCGTTCGGGTCCACTGCCGCGACGGAGGCCTGCCATGCCTGCCATTCGCACCATCCTGCTCGCCACCGATTTCAGCGACGCGTCGGAGGCCGCCCTGGCCTACGCCAGGACACTGGCCGAGGCCTTCGGCGCCTCCCTGCACGTCCTGCACGTGCTCGAGGACCTCGCGGCCCATGCGTGGACGACGGAGGTCTACGTGGCGGCCCTGCCGGGCGTGCACGAGGAGATGGAACGCCAGGCGCGGGAACGCCTGGAGGCCCTCCTGACCGTCGAGGAGCGGCAGCGCTACCGTGCCGCCCTCGTCCTGCGCAGCGGCAGCCCCTTCGTCGAGGTGGTGCGGTACGCCCGCGACGAGCACGTCGACCTGATCGTGCTCGGCACCCACGGGCGCGGCGCCATCGCCCACATGCTGCTCGGCAGCGTGGCCGAGCGCGTCGTCCGCAAGGCGCACTGCCCGGTGCTCACCGTGCGACAGGCCTCGCACGAGTTCGTCATGCCCTGACCCGCGGGCCACGCCGCCCGCCACCGGGGACCGCACCTGCGCCGGTCCCCGGCGACCCCGTCACGAACACCCGCGTCCTCGCCACTGGATGCTCACTGGAGGTTCGCATGTCCGCGTGTCCCGTCCGCCGGCCCCTCGTGGCCAGTGCCCTCGCCGTCGCCGCCCCTCTCGTCGCCCTGCTGGCGGTGGCGGCTCCCGCTCGCGCCCAGGAAGTGGAGTACGTCCTGCTCGCCACGACCAAGACGTCCACGATGGAGAAGGAGCTGAACGCCAACGCGGAGGCCGGCTACCGGTTCGAGGGCGTGATGGGCGGCGAGACGGCCTTCGGCGGCTCGCAGGTGGTGGTCATCATGTCGCGGCACGCCGACTCGGCGAAGGGCCGCTTCCGCTACAAGCTGCTCGCCACCAGCAAGACCTCCACCATGCAGCGCGAGATGGAGGACGCCGGCGACGTCGGCTACGAGTACAAGGGCCAGACGGTGTTCGAGAGCCTGTTCGGCGGGCGCGAGGTCGTGGTGATCCTCGAGCGCGACAAGGACGCCGAGGTCCGCAACTGGCAGTACAAGCTGCTCGCCACGAGCAAGACCTCGACGATGGAGAAGGAACTGCGGGAGGCCGGCGCGCTCGGCTACGAGTACGTGGGCGTCACCGTCGGCCAGACCGCGATGGGCGGGAGCGAGCTCGTCGTCATCACGCGGCGGCCGCAGGGCAAGTAGGCCGCCCGGCGGGTCGTCAGGCCACCGACGCCTTCGGCAGCCAGCGGTCGAGGGCGTCGGCCAGCCGCGCGTGGTCCACCGGCTTGGCGAGGAAGCCGTTCATCCCCGCCTCGAAACAGCGGTCGCGGTCGGTCGTGAGCGCGCTGGCGGTGAGCGCCACGATCGGCACGCTGCGCGCCTCGCTGTTGAGCCGGCGGATGGCGCGCGTCGCCTCGTAGCCGTCCATCTCCGGCATCTGGCAGTCCATCAGCACGATGTCGAACTGCCCCGTCGAGGCCGCCGCCACCGCCTCGATGCCATTGCGCGCGAGTTCGGGGAAGAAGCCCAGCCGCCGCAACTGCGCGACGATCACCCGCTGGTTCACCGCGTTGTCCTCGGCCACCAGCACGCGCCGGCCGCCTCCGACGACGCGCGCCACCTGGCGCGGGCCCCGGCTGTCCACCCGCTCGCTCCACCCGAGGCACCGGGCCAGCAGATCCACCAGGGCCGTCCGCCGCACGGGCTTCACCAGCCGGCCCGCCAGGCGCAGGCTGCCGTCGTCGACCACGGGCGTCCGCCCGCCCGGCGCGGTGAGCAGGACGATGCTGGCGGTGCTCAGCGACGGCTCGGCGCGCATCCACCGGGCCAGGTCGACGCCGCCGACCTGCGGCATGTGCTGGTCGACGATCACCGCCCCGAACCGGTCTCCCCCGCGGGCCGCGTCCCGCAACTGGTCGAAGGCCGCGATCGCGTGCGGGGCCGTCGACGCGCGCAGGCCGAGCGAGGCCGCGAGCGCGGCCAGGTGCTGGCGCTGGCGCGGGTTGTCGTCGACGCACAGCACCCGCTCGCCCGCCGCGACGTAGCGGTCGCGCGCGTCCGCGGCGGCCGGGTCGACCGACAGCGGCAGCGCGATCGTGAAGGTGGTGCCCGTGCCCAGTTGGCTGCGCACCGTGACGTCGCCGCCCATCAGGCCGACCAGCCGGCGGCAGATCGCCAGGCCCAGGCCGGTGCCGCCGAACCGACGGGTCGTGGACGCGTCGGCCTGTGAGAAGCTCTCGAACAGCCGCGGCAGCGCCTCGGCGGCAATCCCGATCCCCGTGTCGCTCACCTCGATCTGCACCCGCACCACGTTGCGGGAACGGCTGGACACCTCGCCGTCGCCGCCGCCCGCCGCCTCGCCGGACGCCTCGTGCCCGGCCACCGTCACGCTCAGGGTCACCTCACCGCGCTCGGTGAACTTCACGGCGTTCGACAGGAGGTTGAGCAGCACCTGCTTCAGCCGCGAGGCGTCGCCCACCACGTGGCGCGGCACCGCGGGCGCGACGTCGCAGAGCAGTTCCAGTTCGCGGCGATACGCCGCGTCGGCCACGACCGTGACGGCGTCCTCGGCGAGCGCGTGCAGGTCGAAGGGGGCGTGCTCGAGCTCGAGCCGTCCCGCCTCGATCTTCGAGAAGTCGAGGATGTCGCTGATGATCGAGACCAGGCCCTCGGCGCAGGTCTTCACCGTGGACGCGTACTCGTGCTGCGTGGGGTCGAGGGCCGTCTCGAGCAGCAGCCCCGACATCCCGATGATGCCGTTGAGCGGCGTGCGCAACTCGTGGCTCATCGCCGCCAGGAACTCCGACTTGGCCCGCGTCGCGGCCTCCGCGACGTCGCGGGCCCGCACCAGGTCGGCGCGCGCGCGGACCTGCGGCGTGGCGTCGTGGAACGCGAGCACGAGGCCGCCGACGTGGCCCTCGTGCAGCACCGGGTTGATCGAGCAGGCCGCGGGCACCGACGGACCGTCCGCCGTCAGCAGCGCGATGTCGTCGTGGCGCGACGTCTGCCGGCTCTCGAGCACCTGCCGGCACGCATGCGCCAGGTGCTCGGCCTGCTCGGCCGACACCACGCCGAGGGCCGCGAGCGGCTGGCCCACGGCCGCCTCCGGGTCGATGCCCGTCAGCCGTGCCGCCTCGTGGTTCAGCAGCACGACACGGCCGGCCCGGTCGAGCACGCACACGCCCTCGCCGAGCGACCCGATGATGGCCTGCAGCCGGTCCCGCTCCTCGGCCAGGTCCGACTCGCTGCGCAGCCGCAGGTCCTCGTAGAGCTGCTGCATCTCCTGCGAGACCACCTCGAGGGCGCGCTCGCCGAGGTAGCGCTCCTGGTCGTGCTCCTCGTAGGCCTGGTGCAGGCGCGTCAGCAGCGCCTGCCAGACCTCCGGCGTCGCCGGGGGCGTGTCCGCGTCGAGACCGAGGCGCCGCAGTTGGCGCGCCAGCAGGGGGTGCGGGCTCACGCTGCCTCCCCGAGGGTCGTCAGCGTCATCGTCTGGTTGTGCAGGTCGCAGCGGCCGTCGGCGAGCGGGGCGATCTCCCCGTAGGAGTAGAACCCCACCTGGCGGGACGTGGCGGGCAGCGCCTCGAGCGTGGCCTCGATCTCCTCCTCGGTGCGCTCCCCGAGCACCAGGCGGCGGCCGACGCAGCTGATCGCGATCGCGAGCACGGGCCCTTGCGCCCGCGGCGCGAGGCCCTGGTAGCCCGCCTGGGAGGCGCCCTGGACGAGCCGGTCGGCGCTGGCGCGCATCAACTGCGCACGCGCGCCCTGGGGCACGTCACCGCCGAAGGTGAGCGCCTGCCGGGCTTCGTCCACGCCCAGCACGCCCCGCACCAGCCGGTCCTCGCCGGGCGCGCCCGTCCGCAGCGACAGGGGGAACAGGAGGCCCGTGGCCGGCAGTCCCGCGGCGTGGGCCCCGAGGTACTGCTTGTAGAGATCGAGAGCCGGACGGCCGTCCAGTTCGTAGAGCGTCGGCCCCTCGGATCGCGTGACGAGGCGCTCGGGACCGAACAGGTCCCACCCGCTCTTCGACCCGTGCCCGACCACCAGCGCGTCGCCATAGAACGCGACCGCCGAGATGCAGTGCTCCAGGGGACGGCCGTCGTGCAAGACCCAGGTGTGCTGGAACCGCCGCCCGTCGCCGGCCAGGCCGCCCGTGACGACGACGCCTGGCGGCAGCGCGGCGTTCAATCCGCGCACCAGGCCGCTGCCGTTCACGTGGAGCCCGTCTGAGAGGACGAACAGCGCCCGCAGCCCGGGCCGGTTCACCTGCGCCGCGATCTCCTCGGCGGCGACATCCGACTGATCGGCGCGCTCCACGCGAGCGGCCGCCGGCAGCAGGTCCACGCGATCGAACTGCGCAATCGCGATGCTGAAGGCGTCGTCGTGGAGGCTGCGGTCGTGGATCTGCCCCGCGGTGGAGCAGCCGGCGACGACGCTGGACGGCATGGCCTCCGACACCCGCGCGGCCAGCGCCTCGGCACGGTCGACCTCCGGCGGGCCGAACACCAGCACGACCGTCCGCGGCGAGTCCAGGCCGGCCGGAAGGGCCTCCAGGCCAGCGAGATCCCGCACGAGATGGGTGGACAGCTGCATGGGGCGATGCGCGGGCGGGCGGACGGGCGCCCACGCTCAGCCCAATCGGCCTCGCGGAGTCCTACTTGAGCCAGTGACGAGTCGGCGGGGCCTCAGCCGACGCGGGCCCACCAGCGCCCCACCTCGGCCATGTCGACGTTGCCTCCGCTCAGCACGACACCCACTCTTGCACCGCGGGCCTCGATGACGCCCTCGAGCAGGGCGGCGGCGGCCAGCGCCCCCGTCGGCTCCACCACCACCTTGAGGCGCTGCCACAGGTAGAACATCGACCGCAGCAACTGGTCGTCGTCCACCGTCACCATGTCGCTGACCAGGCGGAGGATCAGCGGGAAGGTGATCGCGCCGAGCGACGGCGTGCGGGCGCCGTCGGCCACGGTCGCCGGGTTCTGGACGCGCTGCAGGGTGCCGGTGCGGAACGACCGCGCGCCATCGTCACCGGCCGCGGGCTCGACGCCGATCACCCGGCAGCCGGGGCTGAGCGCGTGCGCCGCCAGGGCGCATCCCGACAGCAGCCCGCCGCCGCCGCAGCAGACGAGCAGCAGGTCGAGCGGGCCGGCGTCCTCGAACAGCTCGAGGGCCGCGGTGCCCTGGCCCGCGAGCACGTCCGGATGGTCGAAGGGCGGCACGAGGGTCAGCCCGCGCTCCTCGGCCAGGCGCCGGCCGATGGCCTCGCGATCGGCGGTCGCGGGGTCGTAGGTGATCACCTCGGCCCCGTACGCGCGGGTCGCGGCGAGCTTGACGGCTGGCGCCGACGCCGGCATCACGATGGTGGCGCGACTGCCGAGCAGCGACGAGGCGAGCGCCACCGCCTGCGCGTGGTTGCCCGACGAGAAGGTCACCACCCCCCGGGCCCGCTCGGCGTCGGTGAGGCGCGACAGGGCGTTGTAGGCGCCCCGGAACTTGAACGCGCCGGCCCGCTGCAGGTTCTCGGCCTTGAAGCACACCGTGGCGCCCGTCCGGGCGTCCACCGCGCGCGACGTGAGCACCGGCGTCCGGTGCGCGATGCCGCGGAGCCGCCCGGCGGCCTGGCGCACGTCGTCGAAGGTGGGCAGGGTCATGGCGCGGCAATCATACGCGCGCGGAGGCGCTCTCACGCGAGGGCGCGCAGGCCCGTCACGAGGCGGGAGAGCCCTTGCTCGAGCCGCTCGCCCTCGACGGCGCCGTAGGACAGGCGCAGCGTGGCGCCTCCGCCGTCGTCGAGCCCGAAGGCCGTGCCGGGAATCAGGGCGACGCGGTGCTCGCGGATCAGCCGTTCCGTGAGCGCGATCGACGTGCGGGCCGACCGCACGCGCAGGACGACGTAGAACGCGCCGCTCGCCGGCGGGACCGTGACGAGGTCGCCCAGGCGCGCCAGCGCGTCCATCACCTGGTGCCGACGGTCGGCGAGCGCTGCCACGCGCGCGGCCGTGTAGGCTCGGCCCACGCCGAGCGCCGCCAGCGCCGCGCGCTGCGAGACGATGGGCGGGCAGATCAGGTTGGTGTCCTGGATCTTGTCGACCGCCTCGAACAGCGCGGCGGGAATCACCATGTAGCCCACGCGCCAGCCGGCGAAGCCGTAGGCCTTCGACAGCGAGAACAGCGAGATGGTGTGCGCGGCCGCGCCCGGGAAGCTGCCTGGCGAGACGTGCCGCACGCCGTCGTAGGTGAAGTACTCGTAGACCTCGTCGTGCACGTGGTAGAAGCCGCGCTCGGCGCACAACGCGTTCACCGCCCGGAGATCGGCCTCGCGATAGACGGCCCCGGTCGGGTTGTTCGGCGAGATGGTGACGACGGCCCGCGTGCGGGACGTGATGGCGCGCTCGATGGCGTCGAGGTCGAGCTGGAAGTCGTCGCGGGTCGGCACCGGCACGGGCCGGCAGCCGGCCATCACGATGGCCATCTCGTGGTTGAAGTAGTAGGGCACGGGCAGCAGGAACTCGTCGCCGAGGTCGCCGATGGCGAGCACCGCGTTGACGAAGGCCATGTTGCCGCCGGCGGTGACCACGACGCGCCGGGCAGGGCGAACCTCGATGCCGTTCTCCGCGGCGAGCTTGCGCTCGATGGCGGCCACCAGGTCGGGCTCGCCCTCGACGGCCCCGTACAAGTGGTCCGCGGGGTCGTCGCCGAAGGCACGGGCGGCGGCGAGGGCCTCGGGCGGGGGGCCGTAGGTGACCAGGCCCTGGCCGAGCGAGATGGTGCCCGGCGTCTCGCGGGTCCAGCGGCCGACGATGGGGATGATGGGCGCCTGGACGGCGCGCATGCGCGCAGACATCGCCTCTAGGGTAACGTGCCGCGACGACTGCCCGCGCGCGGGCTTCGCAGGAGGGCCGGGCCGGTGTAAGGTGCCTCGATGACCGCCGAGTGGAATGCAGACGCCTACCACCGGGTGTCCGCGCCGCAGGTGTCGTGGGGGCTCGACGTCCTGGAACGACTGGCGCTGCGCGGCGACGAGACGGTGCTCGACGCAGGCTGCGGGACCGGCCGGCTCACCCGCGCGCTCGTAGCCCGCCTCCCGCGGGGCCGTGTCGTGGCGCTCGACCGATCGCTGGCGATGCTCCGGGGCGCCCAGGCCACGCTGGCGGGCTGCCCGGCCGTGGCCGTGGTGCAGGCCGACGCCGCGGCGCTGCCGCTGCGCCAGGCCGTCGACGCGGTCTTCAGCACGGCCACGTTCCACTGGGTGCTCGACCACGATCGGCTCGCCGGTGAACTGTTCGCGGCGCTGCGTCCCGGCGGCGTCCTGGTGGCCCAGTGCGGCGGGGCGGGCAATCTGGACCGCTTCCACGGCCACCTGGTCCGGCTCATGGACGAGCCCGCCTATCGCCCCTGCTTCGAGGACTGGTCGGACCCTTGGCACTTCGCGGGCCCCGCGGACACCGAGCGCAGGCTTCGCGAGGCCGGGTTCGTGGACGTTGGTGCGTGGCTCGAGCCGCGGCCGACACGCTTCGACGACGCGGGGGCGTTCGCGGCCTTCGTCGAGACGGTGGTGATGCGGCCCTGGCTGTCGAGGCTGCCGGAAGGGGCGCGGCGACGCTTCGTGCAGGAGGCGACGGAGGTCGCGGCGGCCGACTCGCCCGCGCTCACGCTCGACTACGTGCGGCTGAACGTCGAGGCGCGCCGGCCGTGACCGGCCACCGAGAGGGCGGCGTGGTGGACGACCGGCTGCCGTTCCGCGCCACGTCGCTCTCCGCGTCCTACGACGGCTTGTCGACGGTGCCGGTGACGGTGCTGCTCGACGACGTGCGATCGGTCTACAACGTGGGGGCCTTCTTCCGGACGGCCGACAACGCGGGCGTCGACGAGGTGGTGCTGAGCGGCATCACGGCGCGCCCGCCGCATCCACGCTTGGCCAAGACGGCGCTCGGCGCGGAGCGGGCCGTGCGGTGGCGGTGGGTCAGCGATCCCGTGGAGGAGGTCGCGAGGCTGCGGGAGCGTGGTGTCGAGGTGGCGGCCCTCGAGACCGACCCGAGGGCGCTGGACCTGTTCGACTGGCGGCCGCGGTTCCCGGTGTGCGTGGTGTTCGGCCACGAGGTGGACGGGGTGGGCGAGGCGACGCGGCGGGCGTGCGACACGCTCGTGCGGGTGCCGACGCTCGGGCGCAAGCAGTCGCTGAACGTGGCGACGGCCGGCGGGGTGGTCTGCTACGAACTGCTGAGGCGGTATCGGGCGATGCTGAAGTAGGAGACCTGCCGCCTCTCGAGCCGCTTGCGCTCGCGGGCCGTGAGCCGTCGCAGGCGCCCAGTGGAGAGCAGGGGGATTAGAGGGGGCCCGCAAGGCGCAGGCCGCCAGGCGCACGCCCTGTGCCACCTCCCCCTCGAGATCTTCCCTATTGACGCGGATTCGCGACCGGCGTAGCCTCTGACAGGAAACATATCGAGCGTTCGGTTTGTTTCGGGTCTGCCCGCGACAGGCCGCGCCGGCACGCACCGACCGCCCCCCGGTGTCGGCACCGCTCGACGGTCCCCGTCGGCTTCACGTACCCGCCCCGCTGGCGGGTGCCGCCCTCGGCCAGATCCCGACCTGCAGGCACGGCCGTGCTCCGTGGCCTGCGCTCATCGCGCTCACCGTGTGGTTCAGGGCGCTCGTCGCGAGCGCCCGGGGAAGGAACAGAGGGAATGCAGAACAAGCGCTACTCGCGGCGGATCCGCGCGGCGGCGGCGACGGCCTTCGCGGTCCTGCTCGCCCTGGTGGGGGTGTCGGCCCCCGCCACGGCCCAGGTCTCCGACGGCGTCATCGAGGTGGCCGTCGTCGACGAAACCAGCCAGGTGCTGCCGGGCGTCACCATCACGGTGACGCGGCCGGACACCGGCTTCGAAACCGTGCTCGTCACCGACGAGACCGGCACCGCCAGGGCCCTGGCCCTCCAGCCCGGCACCTACCGGGTGAAGGTGGAGCTGTCGGGCTTCCAGGGCGGCACCCAGGACAACCTGGTCCTGCGCGTCGGCCAGACCATCAAGCTGGCCGTGACGCTGCGGGTGGCCTCGGTCGCCGAGACGGTGAACGTGGTGGGCGAGGCGCCGATGGTGGACGTCTTCAAGACGGACTCCTCCACCAACATCGTGCCCGAGCAGATCCAGGAGCTGCCGGTCGTCGGCCGCGACTTCCAGCAGCTCGCCTTCCTGGCCCCCGGGGTGCAGCGTGAGCGCGGTGGGTTCCGCTTCATCACGGGCGGCCCGGTGGTCGGCGCCGGTGGCAACGCCAGCCAGTCCACCATCCTGGTGGATGGCGTCGACTTCACCGATCCGACGCTGGGCCTCGCGCGCGCCCGCTTCTCGCAGGACGCCATCAGCGAGTTCCGCGTCATCACCAACCGCTTCGACACCGAGATCGGCGGCTCGGCCGGCGGCGCGCTGTCGATCGTCACCAAGTCGGGCACCAACGACCTCAAGGGGTCGGTGTTCGGCTTCTTCCGCGACGACGCGCTGCGCGAGAAGGGCGAGTTCGACCTGCAGAAGAACCCCTACTCGCGCAAGCAGTTCGGCGGGACGATCGGCGGCCCGATCCAGCGTGACCGCGCCCACTTCTTCTTCTCGTTCGAGCAGATCGGCGAGGACGCCACCACCCTGTTCCGCCCGGGCGGCATCTACGCGTCACAGGCGGCCGACCTCGACCTGCCGACCGATCAGTCGCTGGTCTTCGGTGGCGTGGACGCGCGCGTCAGCGACGGGCAGAACCTGCGGACGCGGTTCGTCTACGAGCGCTTCCGGCAGGAGAACTTCCGCGTCGGCAGCGTGGCGGACGAGAGCACCGGCATCCGCCTGAAGCGCGACAACTACAACCTCGCCGCCACGCACTCCTGGGCGATCAGCAGCACGTCGCTGAACCAGTTCTCGCTGCAGATCGGCCGCCGGCAGTTCGACCAGCCCACGAACTCCGACCGCCTGGCGGAGTACTTCTCGAGCGGCAACACGCTCCAGACGGGGACCAACATCACCGGCCGCCAGAAGGACACCGGCGACATCCTCGAGTTCCGGAACACGTTCTTCACGCGCCTGGGGTCGGGCCGCTGGGCGGCCGACGTGAAGGCGGGCGGCGCCTGGCAGCGCGTCAGCGACGACTGGGACTTCCCCGTCTACCCCACGGGCCTGATGATCTACGTCACCGACGCGCGCACGCTGCCGCTGCTCTACGTCGGCACGACCGGCTCGGGCCGCTCGAAGATCACGACGAACCTGCTCTCGGGGTTCGCGCAGTTCGACTTCAAGCCGATGCCGCGCCTGACGGTCAACGCGGGCCTGCGCTACGACCTCGACACCAACGGGAACAACCCGACCTACACCAGCCCGCTCGTCCCCGAGGAGCGCGGCCGGGACACCAACAACTTCCAGCCACGCGCGGGCTTCTCGTGGGACGTCAACGGCAACGGGGCGCACGTCGTGCGCGGCGGCGTCGGCCTCTTCACGGGCCGGTTCCTGCTGGTCCCGGCTCACGTGGAACTCCAGCAGAACGGATTCACGGGCCGCATCATCCAGCAGCGCATCAACGGCGCGGTGCTGGGCCTGCCGGCCGCCTTCTGGCTCGACGCCAACAACCCGACAACGACCGGCGTGCCGCTGCCGCGTGACGCGGGCGGCCTCGACGAGACGCTGGTGAACCCGCGCTCCACGCAGGTGACCGGCGGCTACACGGTCCGGTTGGGCAGCACCGGGCTGTTCGCCGACTTCGAGGGCATCTACGTCAAGGGCGACGACGAACTGATCATCCGCGACGTGAACTGGCGCGGCAACGCCACGGGCGGGCGCCCGAACGCGGCCTTCAACCAGATCAACTTCTACACGAACGAAGGCCGCAGCGAGTACAAGGCGTTCGTCAGCAGCGTCAACGGCACGCTGAAGGGCGGCCACGTCGTCACCGCGTCCTTCACCGTGGCCGACAAGAAGAACGTCAACGACGACTTCAGCCCGGCGCTCACCGACTACCCGAACGACCCGGCCGACATCGAGGCCGAGTGGGGCCGCAGCCGCGCCGACGAGCGGTACCGCTTCGTCGCCTCCGCGATCCTGCGCCTGCCCTACAGCTTCACGGTGGCCCCCATCTTCGAGTACGGCTCGGGCCAGCCCTGGAACCGCCGCCGTGGCTACGACTGGAACGGCGACGGCAAGAACTCCGACCGGCTGCCCGGCGTCGGCCGCTTCAGCGAGGACGGCCCGAGCTTCCAGCAGGTGAACCTGCGCGTCACCTACCGGCTGCCGTTCGCCGAGCGCGCCGGCGCCGACTTCATCTTCGAGGCGTTCAACCTCTTCAACCGCAAGAACTACGACGTGAACTCGCTCATCAACGGCGAGTTCCTCAGCGGTCCGACGCTGGCCAACCCGGCGCTGGCCGCCGTGGCGAACCCGCGCTACGGGCAGTACACCGCCACGCTGCCGCCACGCGAGTTCCAGCTCGGCGTGCGCGTGACGTTCTGAGCAGGCGCGGGGCCGTGCCTCCGGGTGCGGCCCCGCTCGCCGGGCTTGGCCTTGCGCCTTGGGCCTTGCGCCTTGCGTCGAGAGGATCCCGGCCTTAGGGTCCCCCTTCGCGGTCGCGCAGGTGGCGCCCTGCGATGCGCCACCCGCGCGCCACGCCCGAAGCTCCGGGATGTAGCCGCGGGTCTTCAGACCCGCGGGATCTGCCCTTCGTCCATTTCCGAGGTATCCCATGCACTCACGAGTCGTCATCGTCACGGGCGGCGCCGCCGGCATCGGCCGCGCCACCGCCCAGAAGTTCGCCGAGCACGGCGACCGCGTCGCCATCTGGGACGTGGACCAGGCCAAGGGCGACGCGCTCGTCGCCGAGTTCACCCGCGCCGGCCACACGGCCACCTTCCAGAAGGTCGACGTCACCGACACCGCGTCGGTGGAGGCCGCCGTCGCGCACGTGCTCGAGACGTGGGGGCGCATCGACGTCCTGGTGAACAACGCCGGCATCGTCCGCGACGCGCAACTGGTGAAGGTGAAGGACGGCGAGGTCGTCTCGACGATGACCGACGCGCAGTTCGACCAGGTGATCGGCGTCAACCAGAAGGGCGTGTTCCTCTGCACGCGCGCCGTCGCGCCGCACATGATCAAGCAGGGCGGCGGCGTGGTGCTCAACGCCTCGTCCGTGGTCGGCCTCTACGGCAACTTCGGCCAGACCAACTACGTCGGCACCAAGTTCGCCGTCGTCGGGATGACCAAGGTGTGGGCGCGCGAACTGGGCAAGTACAAGATCCGCGTCAACGCCGTCGCGCCGGGCTTCATCGCCACCGAGATCCTCAAGGACATGCCCGAGAAGATCATCCAGGGCATGGTCGCGCGCACGCCGCTCGGCCGCATGGGCGATCCCAGCGACATCGCCGAGGCCTACTTCTGGCTGGCCTCCGACAAGGCCAGCTTCGTCCACGGCGCGGTGCTGTCGGTGGACGGCGGGGTGGTGACGGGAACGTAAGGGGCTTGGGGCCTGGGCCTGAGGCCCGGGCCCTGCGGCCGCGTCAACTCGCTTCGCCGGTCGCCGAGGGCTCGCGGATTCGATGCAGCCCGGAGATCCGGCGTGAGCAGGGGACGCCCCGCCTGGCCCCGAGCCCCACCCCACAGGCAACCCCGTCTGGCCTCACGCCCCACGCCGCACGCCCCAAGCCTACGAGGATCCACCGATGTTCCGCTACGCACGCATCACCGGCACCGGGCGCTACCTGCCCGAGACCGAGGTCCCCAACGACGTGCTCCGCGCACGTTTCGCGCACATTCCCGAGTTCGTGGACAAGATGGAGGCCAGCTCGGGCATCAGGACGCGCTGGATGGCGCGCGACGACCAGGCGACCTCCGACCTCGCCGTCGAGGCCGCCAGGCGGGCCCTCGCCAAGGCGGGCAAGGCCCCGGAGGACGTCGACCTCGTCATCCTCGGCACCGACTCGCCCGACTACATCACGCCGGCGACCTCCGTCGTCGCCCAGCACAAGCTCGGGGCGAAGAACGCCGGCACCTTCGACGTGGGCTGCGCCTGCGCGTCGTTTCCCACGGGCCTCGCCGCCGGCGCCGGCATCATGGCCATGAACCCGGCGATCCGGACCGTGGTGGTGATCGGCGCCTACATGATGCAGAGGCTCGCCGACCACGACGATCCGACGGTCTACTTCTACGGCGACGGGGCGGGCGCCGCCGTGCTCGAGGCCGGCGACACGCCGGGCTACCTCGGCACCGCGTTCCTCGCCGACGGCGCCTACCACAAGCACTGGCTGATCGCCTCGGGCGGCACCGCCGAGCCCGCGAGCGAGGAGTCGGTGAAGGCGGGCCGCACGAAGGTGAAGCTGGTGGAGCGCTACCCGCCCGAGATCAACCACGAGGGCTGGCCGCGCGTGGTGCGGCAGCTGGCCGCCACCAGCGGCTTCGCGGTGAGCGACATCGACTTCGTGATCTTCACGCAGGTGCGGAAACCGTCGATCGAGCTGGTGATGGGCGAGCTGGGCCTGCCGATGGAGCGCACGTTCATGAACATGGACCGCTGCGGCTACACCGGGTCGGCCTGCATCCCCATCGCGCTCGACGAGGCCCTCGAGCAGCGGAAGATCCAGCCCGGGCAGCTCGTCGTGTTCGTCGGCTCGGGCGTCGGCTACAACCAGGCCGCCACGGCGTTCCGGTGGTGACGGGCAGCGGCAGGGGCGGTCGGCGCCCGCAGGGGCGGTAGGCGCCCGCAAGCAAGGGTGAGGGCATGATTCACGCTGACGTCCTCGGTGAACGCGCGAGGCTCTCGCCCGAGCGCCTCGCGCTCGTCTTCGTGCCCACCGGCGAGCGGCTCACCTACGCGGCGCTCGATGGGCGCGCCCGGCGGCTGGCCCTCGCCCTGACCGGCGGGCTCGGCCTTCGGCCCGGCGACCGCATCGGCCTGCTCGCCCACAACGCCGTGGAGTTCGTCGACGCGGTGTTCGCCGCCGCGAAGGCCGGCCTCGTGCTCGTCCCGCTGAGCACCCGCGCCACCGCGAAGGAGCTCGAGGGCATCGTCGCCGACAGCGGGATGCGCGCGCTCGTGTACGACGGCGCGTTCGCGCCGCTCGTCTCCACGCTGCGCGGGTCGGTCCCGGTGGAGGCGTGGGTCGCGATGGACGACGACCAGCGCAGCGAGGCGTCGGATGGCACGCTGGCCGCCCTCCTCGCCGGCGTGGCGGACGCGGACGTCGCGGCGCTGGCGCACGCGGCCCGCCGCGAGGCGCGGCCCGACCCCGAGTCGCCTCTGTTCCTGCTCTACACGAGCGGCACCACCGGGCGGCCGAAGGGCGTGATCGTCCCGCACCGCATGGTGGCCTGGAACGCGTACAACACCGCCCTGTGCTGGCAGCTGCGCGAGGACGACGTGAGCCCGGTCTTCACGCCGCTCTACCACGCGGGCGGCCTCGGCGCGTTCCTCCTGCCGATTCTCGCCGCGGGCGGCACGATCGTGCTGCACCGTGGTTTCGACCCGGCGGAGGTCTGGCACACCATCGCGCGTGAGCGCTGCACGGTGGTGCTGGGCGTGCCCACCATCTGGAAGCTGCTGGCCGACGCGCCGGCGTTCGCCACCACCGACCTCTCGAGCGTCCGCTGGCTGATCAGCGGCGGCGCCCCGTTGCCGCGCGTCATCATCGACACCTACCAGGCGCGCGACGTCACGTTCAAGCAGGGCTACGGGCTCACCGAAGTCGGCGTGAACTGCTTCTCCATGTCGGTGGAGGACTCGGTGACCAAGGCCGGGTCCATCGGCCGGCCGATGATGTTCACCCAGGCGCGGTGCGTCGGCCCGGAGGGCGACGACGTCCCGGCTGGCGAGGTCGGCGAGCTGTGGCTGCGCGGCCCGCACGTCTGCCGGGGCTACTGGAACGACCCCGAGGCCACGCGCCAGGCGCTCGACGAGGACGGCTGGTTCCACACCGGCGACCTCGCCAAGCGCGACGAGGACGGGTTCTTCACCATCGCCGGGCGCAAGAAGGACATGATCATCAGCGGGGGCGTGAACGTGTACCCCGCCGAGATCGAGGCGACGCTGGCGGCGCACCCCGGGGTGGCCGACTCGGCCGTTGTGGGGGTCCCCGACGAGACGTGGGGCGAGGTGGGCATCGCGTTCGTCGTGCGCGCCCCGGGGGCCAGCGTGGACGCGACGGCGCTCTCCGCCCACCTGCTGGAGTCGCTGGCCCGGTACAAGCTGCCGCGCCAGTTCGTGTTCGTCGAGGCCCTGCCGCGCACCCCCTACGGCAAGGTCGTGAAGGATCACTTGAGGCGGGCCTGGCTCGACAGCCGGCGCTGAAGCGCCAGCACCTGCCCCGGATCACGGACCCAGAGATGCTGCAGGAAGAACGATCGGAACGGAGTCGCGCGCAGATCCTCGAGGCGGCGCTCGCGCTGTTCTCGCACCAGGGCTACCGCGCGACGAGCATCCGCGAAATCGCCGAGCGGGCGGGCGTGTCCACGGGCAACGTCTACCACCACTTCCGCGACAAGGACACGATCTTCAAGGAACTGCTCGACCAGTACTGGCGGGCGATCGAGGACCCGGCCCTGCCCTTCAACCGCGCCCTGGCGTCGGGCTCGTTCCCCGACAACCTGGAGGCCATCGGCGAGGCGGCGCGCGAGATGATCGTGCAGTACCGCCGGCACGTCGCCCTGATCTACGTGGACGTCGTGGAGTTCGAGGGCAAGCACATCCAGAAGTTCTACGCCGACATGTCGGCCCGCTTCGAGCGCTTCGCCGCCCACCACCCGAGCCGGGACGCCTCGCAGGCCAAGCTGCGGGAGGGCGTCGGCCTCGGCGTGGGCCTCATGCTCGCCACGCGGTTCTTCATGAACTACTTCGCGGTGGAGGTGCTCTTCGGCGTCCCCGACCATTTCGGCAAGGACTCGAAGGAGATGGTGGCGCTCATCGCCGACATCCTCCGGCACGGACTGGCGGCGAGAACCGATGGGGCGTCCCCCGCGGTCTGAAGACCGCGGGCTACACGTCACCTGCGGGCGCACTCACCGACGGTCCCCCACGGTCTGAAGGGCGCATGCTCTCGACGTAGCCGCGGGTCTTCAGACCCGCGGTCGCACTCACAGCAGGCTCAGCCCGGGCTTGCGGAAATCGCCCCCGAGCAGCGGGATCGAGCTCGTCCCCAGCCACTTCTCGATCACCTCGGCGTAGACGCTGCGGAAATCGGTCTCCATCCGCACGTCGCCGCCGTTGTTCTCGAGCGTCGGGTTGTCGGGGGTCGGGTTGAGGTTGGGGGCCGTGCCCACCAGCCCACCGCGCACGGCGCCGCCGAGCAGCATCATCGCGCTGGCCGCCCCATGGTCGGTGCCCGCGCTGCCGTTCTCCGCGATGCGCCGGCCGAACTCCGAGAACTGCAGGACCAGCGTGTCACGCCAGGCGCCCTGGTTGCGCAGGTCGGTGTAGAAGGCCGCGATCGCGTCGTCGATCGTCGCCATCAGCCCGTAGTAGGCCCCGTTGGTCGCGGTGACGCCCTGACCCGAGTGCGTGTCGTAGCCGCCGGTCTGCACCCAGTAGACCTTGGTCCCGACGCCCTGGACGATGGCGCCGGCCACGGCCCGGAAAGCCTGGCCGAGGCCCGTGTTCGGGTAGGTGACGGTCGGCGCGTAGCGCCCCACCTGCGCGACGCGGTCGAGGGTGGCCATCGCCGCCGACACCGTGGCATTCACCAGCGACAGGTGCGGGCGGTCCACGGGCAGGTGCGAGGCGATGCGGGTGGCCACGGTGCGGGCCAGCTGCCCCTCGGCCCCGGAGTTGGGGGTGGCGAACGTGTAGGAGCTCACCGAGGGGATGGCCGGCACAGGCACGTTGCGGGCGAGCAGCGAGCGCGGCGTCTCGCCGCTCGTGTTCCAGCCGACCAGCGGGTCCACGGGGGAAGGCAGCGCGTCGAGGTACCGCCCCAGCCAGCCCGCGCCCGCCGGATGGTTGGGATCGCCGGTGGACCAGATGTCGGTGCCCAGGAAGTGCGACCGGCTCTGGTTCGGGTAGCCCGTGCGCTGGACGATGGCCAGCTGCCCCTGCTCGAAGATCGACTTCAAGCCGGTCAGGCGCGGGTGGAGGCCGATGTTGGCGCGCCCGGCGTCCGACCCGATCTGCAGCACGCTGCCCGCGGGGATGGCAATCGACGGCCGGCGCGCGTAGTACTGCGGATCGCTGTAGGGGACGACGGTGCTGAGCGAGTCGTTGCCGCCGCCGAGGTAGAGCACCACGAGCGTCCGCGAGGACGCGCCCTGGGCGAAGGCGAGGTCGCTCAGGAACTGCGGCGCCCCGAAGCCCACCGTGAAGGCGGCCACGCCGCCGCGCAAGAAGTGCCTGCGAGAGACGTCCATCGGTGCTCCTCGTCGCGCGGGGCTAGACGAACTGGTATTCCGACGACCCGAGAATCAGGTGCGCCAGTCCCGGCACCTTCACCAGCAACTGCGCGTCGGAGCCCGTCCACGCGCCGCCAGACTGCAGGTAGCCGAGCAGCTCGTCGTAGGGGCCGTCCTCCAGCCGCATCGGCGACAGCCGGTCCACCATGTAGGAGAGCGTCGCGCGCGCCGTCTGCGCGTAGGGCCGCGCGTCGTTGCGCAGGTTCACGCGCTGGTTGGTGGCCAGCTGTGACCCGAAGTTCATGCGCGCGAGGGTGCGCCCGCTCGAGAACCAGCTCGGCCCGAGTTCCCACCCGCTCACGTCGGGCGGGTCGTAGAGCGTCTGCCCCATGTTGGCGAGCGGCGTGAGCGCGTCGTTCACCGAGAAGCCGGCCCAGCCCGTCTCCTTGATGGCGCGCACCACGAACTCCACCGGCCACGAGTAGCGGGCGAACCGCGCGCTGGAATCGGTGAAGTGCGGCGAGGTGAGCACCACGCGCATCACCGCGCGCATGTCGAAGCCCCTGGCGTACTCGGCCGCCACGCCCGCGACGAAGTCCTCGGGCGCCTCCCGCACCTCGCTCACGAAGAACGCGTAGAGACGCCTGGCGAGCCGCCGCCCCGTCTCGGGGTGCCGCGCCAGCGCGTTGATCAGGTCGACGCCGTCCTGGAGGCCGTCGTTGCGGGCCGGGATCGTACGCGACCCGTCGGGATAGATCGGGAAGCTGAAGGTCTTGGCGGCGGTGTCGTGCTGCGCGGCGTTGTAGAAGAACTCGTACCGGGTGGCCGGGTCGGTGGTGCCCGTCGGCCCGCTGACGCGGCGCGTGTTCCAGCCCGTGAACACGCGGGCGCCCGCGTAGACGTCGGCCTCGGTGAAGACCCCGACGCCCATCGTGAAGAGCTCCATGAGCTCACGGGCGTAGTTCTCCTGCGGGCGCGTCCGCACGTTGCTGCGGCCGTCCAGCCAGTAGAGCATCGCCACGTCCTTCGACACCTCCACGAGCAGGTCGCGGAAGTTGCCGAGCGCGTACTGGCGCAGCAGTTCGACGTGGCCGCGCACCTGCCCCGGGTCCTCCGCGGGCACGGCCGCCATCACCCGGGTGCCCTCTTCCGCCCCGAGCGCCCCCGACACCTTCCGGTACGCCGTGGCGAAGTGGTTGTGCCAGAACAGCGTCATCTTCTCCACCAGCGGCCGCTGGCTGTGGACCATGCGGAAGAGCCATCGCTGGCGGGCGTCGGTGATGTTGCGGTTGGGCAGGAACTGGCCGCGGACGGTGACGCCGACGTAGCCCGGCTGCCCGATCAGCTGGTCGACGGGATCGTGCACGTCCTCGTAGTGCAGGAAGCGCTCGACGGCCGCCGCGAAGCCCATCTCGGCGTAGGTCTCCACTTCCTCCGGCGTGCCGCCGAACCCGGCCCGCCGCAGCAGGTGCTCGATGAAGAAGTCGCGTCGCGCCATGCCGCTGCTCCGCTGTCGGACGCCGGGGGAGCGACGCTCCCCGCGCGCGCCGGCCGAACGGTCGAGTGCACGTCGCCCTCCTCAGGGGTCGAACCCGGCGGCGGGACGCCCCCGGGCCCGGCTGGACGGGTCAACGTGCCGCCAAGCGTAACGCCGTCGTGGTTTGGAGATCAAACGGAACAGCCGGCAGGCCCAGGCTGGGCCCGCCGGCTGCCGAACGGAGGGAGGACGGCGGTCAGGGCGCGGTGGACTGGCGCGCGCCCGGCGCCTTGCCGAGGCTGATCAGGTTCGCCATGAGCTCGTAGGCCCCGTCGGTGCCCGCCGGCAGCTGGCGCCACAACCCGAGCCCGACGTACACCCAGCGGCCCTTGCCGACCTTGGCCTCGACCAGCGCGCCGCGCTTCGGCCCCTTGTTGAACGCGTAGGGATCCTCGGTCTCGACGAGGTCCACGTACTGCGGGTCGCGCTCGCCGAGGAAGTAGAGCCCGCGCTCCTGCACCCAGTTGGCCCACGCCGCATCGGTGATCCGGTTCGGGGCGTTGAACACGGGGTGGTCGGGCACGAGCACCCGCACCGGGGCGGTCTCCTCGGTGACGCGATCGCGGCCGACCTTGGCGGGATACGGCCCGTACTGCGCCTCGTTGAACTCGAACTTGTTGTAGTTGACGATGACGGTGCCCCCGGCCGCGGCGTAGTCGAGCAGCCGCTGGTTGTTGGCCTTCAGGTCGTCGCGCCGCTCGTAGGCGCGCACGCCGGTCATCACCACGTCGAAGCGCGACAGGTCGCCCCACGCCAGCGCGTCGGCGTCGAGCAGTTCGACCCGGGCCCCGAGCTGCACGAGCGCCTGCGGGACCTGGTCCCCCACGCCCATCACGTAGCCGACCGTGAGGTTGGGCGCGGTCCGGACGTCGAGGACGCGAACGGCCACCTCGGCCGGCTTCACCACGTGCCGGCGCTGGATGTGCGGGTACTCGACCACCTGCACGGTCTCCCCGAAGGCCGCACCCCCGCTGGTGACGCGCGCCTTGATCGCGGCGTGGCCGACGGCCGCCTGCGGCGACGGGCTCACGGTGAACCGCACGGTGACCTGCTCGTCCTCGCGCACGAACTTCACGGGCGCCGCGGCCGGCGTCACGGTCCAGCCGGCCGGCACCTCGAGCGCGGCCTCGGCCTGCGCCGCCCCCTTGGTGCCGTTGGTCACCGTCACGCGAATCTCGCGCGTGGTGGGCGTGGCCGCCGCGCGCGTGGGCACCGGCGCCGCCCCCACGGGGAACACCGCGATCTGCGGGTCCACGGCCACCGCGAAGGCCGGCACCACCTGCAGTTCCATGCGCTTCTCGCCCACGAACAGGCTGTTCTCGTAGCGGTGCGCCACCGGCACGTCGAGCGTCACCGTCTGGCCGGAGGCCACCACGTCGAAGGCGACGCGGAACGGCGTCGGGCGGGCCGGCACCCCGAAGGGCACCGTCGGATCGAAGTCGTAGCGCTTGCTGTCGGTGCGCGGGACGTAGTACGGCGTGCTGAAGCGCTCGTCGGCGGACACCGTGAGGGTCGCGTCGCAGGCCCAGGCCTTGTTCGACGCCGTCGCGCCGGCCTGGCAGGAGGCCTGGCCGCCGAAGCCGGCCACGCGCGCCGCCTTCACCTCCACCGGCTCGGCGCCCCGGTTGGCCACCCGCAGCATCACCTTCACCGGCTGCCCCCGCACGACCACCCCATCGTCGGCCAGCGCCTCGAACCGCACGCCGTGCGCCGCGAGCAGCGCCTGCTCGAACTGCTCCTCCTTCTGCGCGAGGCGGAAGTCCACCTCGTAGCGGCCGGCCTCGTCGAGGCCCAGCGTCGCCAGCTTCCCCCGCAGGTCGCGCGGCGCCGCCAGGCCGCGGGCGAGCGGCGCCGGCCCGGCGGCGACGCCCTGCGTGTCGAAGGCCTTCTGCGCTGCGTCCACCTCGTTCGCGATCGCGTCCACCGCGGCCGTCAGCCCGGCGGGCGGGTTGGCGCCGGCGTAGGCCGGCAGGTTCCGGAAGGCGACGTCCACGCCCTCGAACAGCGACGCCTCGTCCTTCTCGAGGCTGCCGGGCACCACGCTGTCGATCAGCTTGTAGCGGACGACGGCGTCCTGGCCGGGCAGCGGGAGCATCTGGTTCATGCCCTGGCACTTGTGCATGGAGCGGGCCTCTCCGCCGATCTCGGCGAACGTGCGCCCGAGCAGCGGGTCGTAGCTCGCCGAGCTGACGGCGATCACGCGCTCGCCCGCCGGGATGGGCGGCTGCGGCTGGTTGCCCATCTGGAAGAAGCGGTAGGTGACGTAGACCTTCTTCGCCTGCCAGGGCCGCAGGCCCTCCGTGATCTGCTCGGGGAACTTCGTCGGATCGGCCGCGGCGCGGAAGGCCTCGACGGTGAGCTTCGACGTGGTCTGGTGGTGCTGGCCGCCGCCGTCACCGCCCCAGATGAAGCCCGTGACGACGTCTGGGCGCACCGTGCGGATGATGCGGACGAAGTCGGCGAGCGCCTCCTGGTGCCCCCACTTCTGCAGCGTCTCCTCGACGCTGAAGGAGTAGCCGAAGTCGATGGACCGGCCGAAGAACTGCTCCGTGCCGTCGAAGCGGTGGGCGGCGGCGAGCTCCTCGGTGCGCAGCACGGCGAGGTCCTCGAACAGCTCGGGGCCGATCTCGTTCTGGCCGCCGTTGCCGCGCGTCTGCGTGAGCAGCACCGTGCGCATGCCCTGGCCGAAGCGCAGCGAGGCGAGCAGGCCGTTGTTCTCGTCGTCGGGGTGGGCGGTGGTCATCAGGAACGTGCCCACCGAGTTCAGCTGGCGGAGCAGGAGGCCGACGGCCACCTTGCCCTGCTGGTCGGTCACCGGCGTGACACGCATCTGGCCGCCGGTGGGGACCGCCACGGAAACGCCCGCCACGAGGACGAGCGCGAACACCAGTCGCTTCATCATGAGTGCGAACCTCCGAAAACGGCACGAGGCGGCCCGGAGTCCCGGGCCGCCTCGTGGTCGAACGTAAGGCGCAGTGGCGTCGAACGACGCCCGCGGCGCGAGTGGCTTGCGGGCTGGGGCTCGGTTCCCGCGGCCCAGGTGGACACGGGTCCGAAGACAGAAGGCCCCAGGTCTCGAGCCCCAAGGCTTCAGCCGGACTGCCCGCGGCTGCTCATCAGACGAGCCGCGGGTCAGAACGTCAGGCGGAAGCCGAGCTGCAGCTGGCGCTGCTCGTAGCCGCCGGTCGCCGGGAAGTCCTCGCCCTTGGACGGGATGGCCGTCAGGGGGTTGCCGAGGGCGTCGGTCGTGACCGTGGAGTTCACGCCGGAGGTCTGCTCCGTGTTGAACAGGTTCTTCACCTCGGCGGTGAACTGCAGTTCCACCGTGGAGTGCAGCGGGAACTTGCGCGAGTAGCGGAAGTCCACGTTCTTGCGGGCCGGGAGGGTGAGCGAGTTGCGGCCGACGCCCACCGGGCGGTCGCTGGCCGTCGCGTCGTTGTTCAGCTCGCGGTTGCTGCGCACGTTGACGGGGATGCCGCTGGCCAGCTGGATGGCGACGCCGAACTGGTTCTTGTTCAGGATCGCGCCGAGCACGCCGTCGACGTCGAAGGTGGGCTGCGCCACGATGCTGCCCGTGAAGGTGTGGCGCTGGTCGAGGACGTTCGGGCCCTTGTCGAACTCGAGGTTCGTCATGTCGCTGCGGCCGGCGTCACCCTGCACCGAGAGGGCGCTCGTGATCGGCGCCGTGTCCTCGCTCTTGCCCAGCGTGTACGACATGTCGAACTGGAAGCCCTTGCTGAAGCGGCGGGTCAGCGTGAGCATCATCGCCTTGTAGTCGCCCTCGCCGATCGCCTGGGTCGTGAAGATCGTGTTGTAGCGCGGGTCGAGGCGCGTGCCGGCGTTGACGGCCGTGCTGAACACCGGGCGGCCGTCCGGGAGCGTGCTGATCGGGTTGATCAGGTTCGTGTTGGTCACCACCGGCATGTTCCAGAACTTCACGTAGGAGAAGCCGATGCCCACGCCGTAGGTGTCGCCGATGGCCCGCTCGTACTGGACGTTGTTCTGCCAGCTGCGCGCCACCGAGAAGTCCGGATCGACCGTCCAGGCCGAGTTGGGCTGCGCGCCCGCGCCGCCGGACAGCACGCTGGGGAACGCCGGGGCGCCGGCGGTGGTCGGCGAGAAGCTCGCCGAGGCGCGGGCGTTGGTGCCGTCGTTGGTGAGCGCCTGCTCGTAGATCGCGTTCAGCGGCTGGTCGTACATCAGGCCGCTGTTGGCGCGGATCACCGTGCGCTGGTCGCTGGTGACGTTCCACACCATGCCCACGCGCGGCTGCCAGTTGTTGTTGTCCTTGGAGAAGTCGCGGGACGTCTCGACCGGCGCGCCCGACACGCCCGACGGCGGGGTGTAGACGTCGTAGCGAACGCCGTACAGCAGCTTGATGTTGCGCGACAGGCGCCAGTCGTCCTGCACGAACAGCGCGAGCATCTTCGTGTCGTACTCGAGCCCGGGCTGCCCGAAGTACTGCGTGAACGACGAGTAGGCGAACGGGTTGGCGCCGCTGCGCGCCGCCAGGTAGTTGGCCACCGACGCGAAGGTGTAGAGCTGGCTCTGCGGGATCGTGCGGGTGTCCTTCACGTTCTGGAAGCTGAACCCGAACTTGTACGAGTGGTCGCCGCGGATGTAGGTGAAGTTGTCGATCACCTGGAAGATCTTCTGCGTGAAGCCGAAGCCGGCGTCCGACGCGCTCGCGATCGGGCCGCCGAAGTTGGCGGCGCCCGTGACGTTGATGGCCGGGCCGGAGCCCGCCTGCGCGCCGGGCACGCGGCCCTGTTCACGCGTGGCGTACTGCACGCGCAGCTCGTTCAGCAGGTTCGTGCCGAACGTGCTCACCAGCTGGGTGGCGAAGGAGTGCTGCTTGTCGGTGAAGTCCGTGCCGCGCTGCACCGACGTGAGGCCGCCGCCCACGTTGTTGGTGATGAAGTTGTCGAAGAAGATGTAGCGCGCCGTCAGCCGGTTGGTGTCGTTGATCTGGTGGTCCACCTTGCCGATCATGAACTTGGTGTCGCCCACCGCCGGCATGTAGCCCGGCTCGGTCAGTCCCAGCGCCGCCTGGTTGGCCGCCGAGATGGTGATGACGCGGCCGCCGGACAGGTCCCGCTTCGTGCGCTCGAACCCGGCGAAGAAGTGCGTCTTGTCCTTCACGATGGGGCCGCCGACGTCGACGGTGAACAGGTCCACCTTCGTGGGCGGCTTCTCACGCCCCGCGGCGAGGAAGAAGGGCTTGGAGGCGAACGCGTCGCGCTGGAACCGGTAGCTGCCCTGCCCCTTCACGCGGTTCGTGCCCGACGGCGTGATGGCGTTGTAGATCAGCCCCATCGTCTGGCCGAACTCGGGCGCGTAGCCGGTGGTGACGACCTTCACCTCGCGGATCATCACTTCCGACATCGGCATCTGCCGCAGGCCGGCGCGGTCCTTCTGCGTGTTGTCGTTGCCGTCGATCTGGTAGTTGACGCGCAGCAGCGCGCCGTTGGCCGTGATGCGCGGCACGCCGAACTCCTGCGTCTCGAAGCCGACGACGCCAGGCTGCAGCAGCGCGAAATTGTAGGGGTTGCGCGAGGTGAGCGGCAGCTCCTTGATCTCGCGCTCGTCGAGCGTGCGGCCCTGGTCGATGCGGCCCACGTCCACCACCGGCGTCTCGGCCGTCACCGACACCACCTCGGTGAGGGCGCCCACCTCGAGCGAGATGTCCACGACGGCCGTCTGGCCGGCGCGAATCTGGACGCCGACCCGCTCGAACTTCTTGAACCCGTCGAGCTCCGCCGACACCCGGTAGGTGCCGAGCGGCAGCAGCGGCGCCCGGAAGAGGCCGCTCTCGTTGGTGACGACGGTGCTCGTGGCGCCCGTCTCCAGGTTGGTGACCGTCACGGTCACGCCCGGCAGGACGCCGCCCGAGCTGTCGGCGATGGTGCCTTCGATGGTGCCGTTGATGGCTTGCGACTGCGCGAACGCCTGCGGCGAGCCGGCCACGAGCAGCATGGCCAGCGTCGCGGCGCCGAGGCACGCCAGCCGGCCGAAGCGGTACAGGCTGGACGCCGCCGAGGCAGCGAACGAGTACATCTCGACTCCTTCCCCTGATGAGTGGTGGTGACCGCGACGGATTGTCGCCGGAAACCGGGACGTGGAAGTTCGCTACGCCCCCTGGGACGCCCCCAGTATACGGCAAACCCCATGAAACAAGGCTGAACTCCAACCGCGTCGCCGCAGACCCCGGCGGCCGCGCCGCGCCGGCGCGGGCCGGGCGGCACTCGTCCGGCGCCGGAACTTGCAGCCGGGACGCCTGCTGGGCGATCCTAGCGAAGCGCTTCGGCCCACCCGGCCCGAGCCGGGCACGCCGGTCCCCCATGGCCCAGGTCCTCGCCGCCTCGCGCCCCATCCAGCGCCGCCGGTGCCGCCGGCGCCTGTTGCCCATCGCGCTGGTCGCCTTCGTCCTGCCCCTCGCCCCGGCCCCTGGCGACGCCCAGCCGCTGCGGTCCTCGCGGTCGCTGCAGCAGCTCAGCCAGGGCTACGAGGAACTCGTGGCCCACGTCATGCCGGCGGTCGTGCAGATCGTGGCCACCGGCTACGCCCCGGTGGACGCCGAGGAGCCCTCCGACAGCCCCCTGCTGAGCGAGCAGCGCCTGGGCGGCTCGGGCGTCGTGCTGAGCCAGACCGGCCTGATCCTCACCAACTTCCACGTCATCGACCGCGCCCGCCGGATTCGCGTCGTGTTGGGGGCCCAGCCCGCCCCGGCGGGCGGCGCCACCCGCGGCTCCATCCTCCGCCCGCCCGGCCGCACCTACGACGCCACCATCGTGGGCTTCGACCGGGAGAGCGACCTCGCCGTGCTGAAGATCGAGGCCAAGCTCGAACGCGCGCTCGTGCTCGGCGATTCGGACCAGGTGCGGCAGGGCCAGCTGGTGTTCGCCTTCGGCAGCCCCCTCGGCCTGGAGAACAGCGTCAGCTCCGGGATCGTCAGCGCCGTGGCCCGCCAGCGCGAGCCCGACGACCCGATGGTGCACATCCAGACCGACGCGCCGATCAACCCCGGCAGCAGCGGCGGCCCCCTGGTGGACACCTCGGGCCGCGTCATCGGCATCAACACCTTCATCCTGTCGCAGTCGGGAGGCAACGAGGGCATCGGCTTCGCCGTGCCCAGCAACATCGCCCGCACCGTGTTCGAGCAGATCGTCGCGCGCGGCCGCATGCGCCGGGGCACCATCGGCGCCTTCGTGCAGACCATCACCCCGCCGCTCGCCGCCGGCCTCGGCCTGGCCCGCGACACGGGCGTCGTCATCGCCGACGTGTACCCGGGCGGCCCCGCCGAGGCGGCTGGCCTCGAGACCGGCGACCTGGTCCTCACGCTCGACGGCAAGCCCATCGAGAACGCGCGGCAGCTCGACGTGAACCTGTACCGCCGCACGGTCGGCGACGAGGTGCGCCTCGAGGTGCTGCGCGGCGAGGAGAAGCTGGCGTTCACCGTGGGGGTGGACGAGCGGGAGGACGACCCCGAGCGCTTCGCCGACTACGTGACGCCCGACCAGAACCTCGTGCCGCGCCTCGGGGTGCTCGCCGTGGACCTGGACCGGCGCGTGCGCGCGCTGCTGCCCTCGCTGCGCCTGCCCGGCGGCGTGGCCGTGGCGGCGCTGGCGCCGTCGCCGCGCTCCTCCGGCGAGCAGCTCCGCGTGGGCGACATCATCACCGCGGT
>JADHED010000322.1_pt1 | contig 63973 bp, 66 predicted proteins | sample 8952041 | NCBI WGS metagenome assembly JADHED01 (sample SAMN16124423, study PRJNA663239) | bioreactor sludge metagenome | isolation source: sludge (control) | place: India:Bengaluru | collected 2018-09-08 | reverse complement strand
CAATGGCCAAACGCTACTCCCATCTGACGCAGAAGCACTTGGGCTCGGTGGTTGCAGCCATGAACCAGCGCCTGAAAGCAAAGAAGGAGCCCCTCAAATGAGTGCCCTTCCGCTGTTTTCGCCGCCACTGCCCCCACCTTGCCCGTTTGCGCTGGCCAAGGATGATCCCGCACTTGCGTTGGATGGTGACGACTGGGCATGGCGTTTTCTACGACTCAACCCTGAGTATCAGAACGACTTTTCACTTCAAAAACGCTTGCCTCCGCTGCTGCACAACAAAGGGGGGTGGCCTCTCTCGCGCCTGCAGAAGGAACTGAGTCCGGCGAACTGGGATGCGCTCTGCCAACTCAGTGCCGCGTATTTCTGCACAGATGGCTTTGTACTTGGGCGACCGTTTGACTGGGACGAAGCGCACATCGGCACTTTGCAACAAGTCCTGAACGCGGAAGCCGACGATGCCGACAGGTTGGAGCAGATTTTCGTTCGCGATTTTGTGCTTGACTGTGGCCGAATCTGGGGGCTAACCGACTGGCTCGACCCGAGCCTGCCATGCCTTCCGCCGCTCACTGAGAGCAACCGGGTCTCTTGGTTCTACTCGCTGTACGAGCCCATCTACGAAGTCGCCATGTTTGATGTCTCTCGGACTGACCGCTCCGACGCGCAACCCCATATTCAGGCGACCGGAGTTCAAGCCATCAACTCCAATAATTGGACCGAGTACAGGCGGATTTCGGTGGCAGAACAGGGCGAGATTGTTCAGCGGGTCGCCGCCATCAAAGGAGAGGCTCCGTCGCTGCGCGAACCCTTTCGATCCGGTCACGAAGTGGGAACGCTGATTTGCCTGGACAACAACGTGCGCACACAACTACGAGCCATCAAGCAACTGCTCGACTCTGTCGCAAAGGCTAGGAACCTGCCGCGCAATTCCGGCAATCCGTCGGATTTCGAGCCGCTGGTGCTGGATGCCCAACATCCGCATGCAAGACCGTTTTCAGAGCTGCAAACCGCATTGCGCGACCTGCTGGCACCCAGCGGCGTAGTGCGACGTAGGCAGTGGCGAATTGTGGTCTGGGATTTGCAGCACGACCTTGGGAAGCAACTCCGCCAAGCTCAATTGGTCTTAGAGGCCAAACAAGTAGAGCTGAAGGATCGAGGCAGATTGACGATCCCATCTCGCATCAGGGCTGGCGCAAAGTACGACGCAAAAGAAATCTTCTGGCTCAAGGCTGCACTGTGCTGCATGGAGGCCAGTGCACTGCTGCGCAAACGATACCCAGAAATCACCTTTGGCTACCCCCGGCTAACAGATGCATTTTTCAACCCGAAAAGCCCATGGTTCAGCCAAGTGCGCGGTGGACCGCCAGTGCCCCCAACGCATTACGAGCCCGAAACCAACGGTAAGTTCACGACCGCATGCCGAGACGGTTTGGAAAACGGCCGCGATCTTTCGCGACTCAACTATTCAATTCTGGTCGGCCAGAAGGCAGCTGACCTACTGCCTACCAACGCAATCGAAGCACCTCGCACAGTGACGGAGCAGTCAGCAATAGCGTGGATGGTCCGGCAATCCACACCCGCAAAGAAATCCAAACGCAAGATGACTTGACTACGGGGGTCGTGGCGTCACCCCCGTAAGGGTCTCGGCGTCAGAGCAACAAGGACTACCGCCCAGCCATTAAAGTCAACTTGAATGGCACCAAAGTACCCGAAAACTCCCATTCTGCCGACGGATTCTTCTCACGCCACACGCCCTTAACAAAGCACCTGTCTTCGGTGGCATCTTCCGCCTCCCCGACCTTGATCTCGACGACCAGGAATTCAAATTCACCAACCGGGCAAGCGACGGTGGTCTTGTACTCTGGCTTCACGCCATGCACGAGAAACGTGCCATTTCCGGTTCGATCCGCCACGGCCGACACGGTAAAAGCACCGCCGTTACCATCTGCACCGGAACACTCGAACGACACCTTGTCGGCGTGAACAATCAGGCGCGTGGCCTCCAGCGTGAACTCGTCCGGCGTGACCTGAAGCTCACCCTCAAAGGCTCTCGGCAGTTTTGCGTAATCCATTGATGTTCCTCCAAGCCGGTTAAACCGCCTGAAGAACAGGCGCAAAAAAAGCCGCAGGGTGCGGCTTTTGCTTGAGGCATCTGCTGGATCAAGATGGTGCCGCTTGACGGAATCGAACTGTCGACCTTTTCATTACGAATGAACTGCTCTACCAACTGAGCTAAAGCGGCACGTCCTGTCTGGCTGAATGCCAAGCAGAGCCTCTAATTCTAGCTCCGAAATTTCCGAAACGGAAGCCCCGCGCGGGGTTGTGGCGAAAGCTCTTTGGCTGTTCCATCAGACAGAACGCTGCTGCGCGGAGTGCCCCACAGATCGGTCGCGCCCTGAACTGCGCTCTGCCGAAGTCAGCAGCTGCTTGATCCGTTCATCGCAAGGCGGTTAGCTTGAAAAAGCGATCAACCGTGCCGCGCCACAGCGTTGCATCGCAAGCCGCCGCAGCGTAGCTGCACACCACAACCTCTTCCGCTCACGTCAGTGCCGACTGGCAAGGCGGAGCCCTGCCAAGGAAATTCACATGCCGATCAAACTCGTCACTCAAGCCAACCTCACAGACTGCGGCCTCGCCTGCGTTGCCATGGTCACCGGCAAGTCGCTGGATGCCGTGCTGCGCGTCGCCATCAAGGAATGCGGCTACCCGACAGATGGTCCGCACACCACCACCGACGAAAACCTGTTCAAGCTGCTCGATCACTTCGGCATCAAGTACGGCAAGAAGCAGAAGGTGAAAACCGTCGAAGCACTGCCGCCGCTGGCCATCATGGAGACACGGAAGATGCCTTCAACGGGGAACTCGCACCTCGTTGTGTTCGAGCGAACCGCCGAGGGCGACGAGCACGCACTGGACCCCGGCTGGTGGCTCAAGCAGCAAGTGCGCAGCGACTGGAACCGCATCAAGCTCGACACATTCATCCCGGTACATCTGAACGAACCGGCACCGAAAGCCGCGAAAAAGAAAGCTGATGCCAGCAGCGGCACAGCAACCGAAGCTGACCAAGCAGCAGCGCCCCCGGCGAAAAAGACTCAGCCTGCCAACAAGAAGCCGAAGACGAGCAAGCCATCAAAGGCGGCTGCGGGCACCACGCCGGAGCAAGCAACCGACGCTCAAGCCGAAACGCCAGCACCAAGCAAGGCCATTGATGCTGAGGCGGCAGAGCCGAGCGCCCTCGCACAGGAGTGGGCTGATGTGGCTCGATGAGCTGTACATCCAGCGGCTGCAGCGAATCGAAATGACCGAGCCGTGGCCAGCGGCTGGTCCTGGCTTGCTGGCCGGGGCCATTACCCTGGTGTTCGAGCGGGATGCGGTCATATGCTCGTCGCCGCTGCGCTACTCACACTGCCAACAAGGTACGGTGACCGCGATGTTCGACGGCCAAGCGCGCGACCTGGGCTTTCGGTTCACGGTACTGCCATCCGATGATGCCAAGGACTTGCCCCGCGACTGGACGCTGAATACCCGAAGCATTTCGACAGAGACGTGGCTTGGCCCTTCCACCAGCACCAGCGCGGACCCACCATGGCTGCTACAGGCAGAAGTGGAAGTTGGCAGCGAAGCCGCCGCCGTGCTGCTGCATGTGTTTGGCGCTGGGTGGCTGCAACTGCGCTACAGACCAGACCTGGATGGCTGCATCGAGTTCGCCCCGGCCAACAGCCATCGCCCGGCCCCCAATCACGTCGCAGTAGCCACTCCGAATGATGCTTTTGGGTGGCTGCACCCGGCAAGTGCACACCCGTTTGTGCTGGACAACCGGCACTGGAAAACCGCACACCCCCGCGATTGGCCGTGGCCTTTGGCGCGGGCGTGGCGAAGTCAACCGGCCAGTAGCGAATATCGGCAGGTCATGAAAGCAGCCTTGCTGGCGCGGTTTTCGCAGCACGACAAGCTACGCAGGCGGCTGAAGGCCATGCAGTGCCCGGTGACCGTGGCAGGCGTTCCCGAAGGCTTGATAGAGGAAGTCGCTGCGCTGGTGTAGCGCATGCGAGCCGGTCAGGCGGCCGGCTCAGCCACCAACTCGCTCATGGTCACGCCCAGCGCACGAGCGATCCGCTCAATGTTGCAGATCGAGATGTTGCGTTCGGAACGTTCGACGGAACTGACGTAGTTGGGATGAAGGTCAGCAAGCTCCGCCACCTTCTCCTGAGTCAGTTTCCTTTCCAGTCGGATGCGCCTCATGTTGGCGGCGAACAGTTGCTGCGCTCCACACCCGTGGACTTGTTTGCGCATCCCTTGAGTCTTTGCGAACCAAACTCAAAGTTCCACAGCCTTTGAGTTTGGTTTTGCGTAGACTCGTCGATTTACCAAACCCAAAGTGTTATCTGGAGGAAATTCAAGTGTCCAAACGATCAGAAAAAGAAGCCCGCGAAAACGCAGACCTGGTGGCGCTGCTGGCCCCGGCATTGGCGGCGACGGCCTTGTTGTCGTATTTCCAGTACCGCGCCTTGAAGAAGCAGTTTCTGTCGAGCCCAGAGGTCAAGCGCATCGACGACCTTGAGGCCCACACGCCCATCCTGGCCATCTCGACACTCGGCATCGTGTTTGCGTTGTGGGGCCTCTATGCATTCGCCGCGTGGGCGTTCAAGGGGCACGCGGCATTCATCCCGGTTGCAGCATTGGCTGTGTATGCCGTCTGGCTGCTCATCAAGCGTCTGTTAGCTGCTCAGGCCGCTTGCCTACTGGGTGTTGTGGTGGATCAGCAAGCAGGTGCCATCACCTTCCCAACCTTCTTTCCAGCACTCAGGACGGTGCCGCTCGCTGAGATTGCCCAACTGACCCGCGAGGATGGCAATAAGCTGCACATCGCCGGGGAGTTCGGTTCTTACTCGCTGCGGTTCAGCGACAAGCGCCGACGCGACGAATGCATCTACCTGTTGAAGTCGCGTACTGGGGCCAAGATGCTGGCTGAATTGGAATGAAGCACAAAGAGGGAGCGGCAGACATGTTCCGAAAGATTGCACTGGCCATCGTACTCACGACCTTGAGTGCCATCGCATGCGCAGAAGGCACCATGTTCAAGGTGCCCACGCGCGAGGGCATCACCACAACGCTGTTTTGGGAGGCTGCGCCGGATGCCAAGGCCACGGTGTTTCTGCTTCCGGGCGGCGGCGGAGGCTTCGGCCAAGTGGAAGACGGCAAGGCCACGAGCAACAACTTTCTGGTTCGCTCGGCGGCATTCTTTGTTGCTAACGGCTTCAACGTAGCTATCTTTGGGCGGCCCAAGGACTCGCAGGACTTGGACTATGCCGACCGCATCAGCGACACCCACTTGACTGACCTTCATAAGGTGCTGGCGTTCGTAAAGCAAAAGGCCGATGTGCCTGTGTGGATCGTCGGCACCAGCCGGGGCACGGTCTCTGCGGCGGCGGCGGCCATCAAGCTGCAAGGTGAAATGGCAGGCGTGGTGCTGACCTCCAGTGTGGTCAGCTTCAAGAAGCCCGAGGCGGTACCCAGGCAAGACCTAGCCGCTATCAAAGTCCCCGTGCTGGTGTTACACCATACCAAGGATGCTTGCCACCTCTGCCAACCATCGGAAGTCCCTGCCATCCTGCGCGGGTTGAAGAACGCCCCGATCAAGAAGGAAATCATGTTCAACGGCGGGGCCAACCCCAGCGGCAATGTCTGCAACGGCCAGCATTGGCACGGCTTCATCGGCGCCGAGCGTGAAGCGGTCGATCTGATTGCCAATTGGATCAAGAACCCGGTGAACTGAGCGGTGCAAGGCAATTTATCGGTTCAACAACACCACCGATGAAGGAGCCTTGCATGAACCCGACAAGCAACACCGACGAAATTTCCGCCGCCTTGAATGCACTGACGGCAGACATGGCGGTTTCCATTTCGTGGCCCACGCTGCATCAATGGGCGGGCAGCAGCCCACTGGAAGTCGAGCACTACGCGCAACTGTTGCGCCTTTGGAAGCAGGTTTGGCAAGGCCCGAACCAAGGCACACCCGTGCCGACCGTATTTTTGTACCACGGGGCTGCGAAGTTGACGCTGGTGCGAGAGAACACCTTGAACGACCCTCCCGCAGTGGCACTACAGGACTTGGCAAACGTCTTGATGGCGACGTGAACCCGACCAACGAAGCAGCTTCATCCAAAGAGCCGATGCACCCTTCACTGGGCATCGGCTTTTGTCTTTCACGCTCACAATAGAGCGCGTATGATGTGCAGTACTTTGTACAACACCTGAAGGAGCCGACCATGGCCATTTCTGCCGGAGACGTGATTCCACTGTCGCAAGCCAGGGCGAACCTGTCTGAATTGGCCGACCAGGTGAAGGCTGGTGCCGAGAAGATCATCACCAAGAACGGTGAGAGCTATGTGGCCATCATCGACGCCCAACGACTGGACTACTACCACCAGCTTGAGCGCGAACGCATCCACCTGCTGTTGATTGACGACGCGAGCAAAGGTCTCGCAGACGTCGCAGCAGGAAAGACCAAGGATGCGCACAGCACCCTGCATGCCATCAAGCGGCGCCGCGCTGCCAAGGTGACCGGATAAGAACCCGCAACACATCGTGACCGCCAAGCACACCGTCAAACTCACAGCCAACTTCGAGCGTTACCTTGAAGAGCTTGAGGCCTTCTTGGTCGAAGCCGGGGCTCCGCACGCCTTCGACGCACTGCTGGACGAGCTGATGGACACAGTCATCCCCAATCTGGAAAGCTTCCCTGGCATGGGGCGCTTGTTCCTAGAAAGGCCGGCTCGCTCCGTCGAGGTTGCCAACGGCGCTGTTCGCCTGACAAAGCTACTCGGCTCGCTCGCCAAGGACGGCGAGCTGCGCGAGTACGTGATGACGCACTACCTGCTGCTGTATGCGCGGATCAAGGGTACGGTCTACCTGCTTTCGATTCGCCACCAGCGGCAACTTTCATTCGACTTTCAGGCGCTGTGGCCTGCATCGCCCTGAGACGAACTACACAACCACACAAAAACCAAGGGACTCATGGACCACACCACTCATAACAAGATTGTTTCCTTCATCTGGTCGATTGCTGACGATTGTCTGCGCGATGTCTTTGTCCGCGGCAAGTACCGCGATGTCATCCTGCCGATGTTCGTCCTGCGCCGCCTGGACTGCCTGCTGGAGCCCAGCAAGGAAGCGGTGCTGGAAGAGGTTCGTTTTCAGCGCGAAGACGCCGAAATGGCTGACCTGGACTCACACGGCCTGCGAGAGTCCTCGGGCTATGTGTTCTACAACACGTCGAAATTCACGCTGAAGAGCTTGCTGGGCAACCCGTCGCAGCTGGAAGCCAACCTCAAGAACTACCTCGACGGCTTCTCCGACAACGTCAAGGAAATCGTCGAGAAGTTCGACCTGCGCAATCAGATTCGCAAGATGGGGCAATCGGATGTTCTGCATGACGTGATCGAAAAGTTCGTTTCCGAAGAGATCAACCTTAGCCCTGACGAACGCAAAGGGCCGGACGGACGCACTCAGGCCGGTTTGTCGAACCTTGGTATGGGCTATGTCTTCGAGGAACTGATCCGCAAGTTCAACGAAGAGAACAATGAAGAGGCCGGCGAGCACTTCACGCCTCGCGAGGTCATCAAGCTGATGACCAATCTGGTCTTCATCCCGGTCAAGGACCAGCTGCCCAACCCCTTGACGATCTACGACCCAGCATGCGGCAGTGGCGGCATGCTCACAGAGTCACAGGACTTCGTCACCGACCCCGAGGGCGAGATCAAGGCCAAGGTCGGCGTGTTCCTGTACGGCAAGGAGATCAACCCCGAGACCTACGCCATCTGCAAGTCCGACATGATGATTAAGGGCAACGACCCGGAGAACATCAAGTTCGGCTCGACCTTGGCGACCAACGACTTCTCGGGCACCCGCTTCGACTTCATGTTGAGCAACCCGCCCTACGGCAAGAGCTGGAAGAGCGATCAAAAGAGCATCGTAGATGGCAAGGATGTCATCGACCACCGCTTCCAGGTCAACTTGTCCGATTACACCGGGGAGGACTTCGACTTCTACCCTGCCGTTCCCCGCTCATCAGACGGCCAGCTCTTGTTCTTAATGGAGATGGTGGACAAGATGAAGCGCAAGGCGGACAGCCCCGCTGGCTCGCGCATTGCATCGGTCCACAACGGTTCCGCCTTGTTCACTGGCGATGCTGGCGGTGGCGAAAGCAACATCCGCCGACACCTGATCGAAAACGACTACCTTGAGGCCATCATTCAGCTGCCGAACAACCTGTTCTATAACACCGGCATCACAACCTACGTCTGGTTGCTGTCCAACAACAAGGCCGTAGCGCGCAAGGGCAAGGTGCAGTTGATTGACGCGTCCAACCTGTACCAGAAGCTGCGCAAGAACCTCGGCGAGAAGAACTGTGAGTTCACTGACGAGCACATCCACGACATCACGCAGCTGTACCTGAACATGCCCAACGAGGGCATTTCCAAGGTCTTCAACAACCGGGATTTCGGTTACTACAAGGTCACGGTGGAGCGGCCGCTGCGGCTGGCCGCTCAGTTCACGCCTGAACGCATCGCCACATTGCGCTTCACGCCGGGCATGCAAGAGATCATGGAGTGGGTCTACGGTAAATACGGCGACGAGGTCTACACCGATTTGAAGTCGCACGCCGAGGCCATTGAAGCCCACCTGGAACGCGAAGAGATCGCGCTGTCCCCGAAGAACCGCAAGGAACTCCTGTCCCCTGCCGTCTGGCAAAGCCAGCTCGCCATCATGCAGGCAGCCGAGAAGCTGGCCGCAGAGATTGGTCCGGACGAACACCTCGACTTCAACGTCTTTGAGGATCTGGTCGACAGCACGGCCACCAGCTTGAAGATGAAGCTCGCCGCTCCCGAGCGCAAGCAGATCGTGAATGCGGTGAGCTGGCGCGAACCACGGGCTGCCAAGGTCATCAAGAAGCTGCACAAACTCACCGGCAGCAAGCTGAAGGACTTGCTGGCAGAGCTCAAGACCACCGCTGACAAGCTGCAGGATTACGGCTACTGGCCCACCGCACAAGCCGGTGAACACATCGAGTACGAGCCGGACAGCGAGCTGCGCGACACCGAGAACGTGCCCTTGGCACAGGACACCAGCCTGTCCGCCTCCAGTGTCATCCACAACTACTTCATCCGTGAAGTGCGCCCCCATGTGGACGAGGCATGGATCGCCCTCGACAAGACGGTCATCGGCTACGAGATCAGCTTCAACAAGTACTTCTACCAGCACAAGCCGCTGCGCAGCCTGGAAGACGTCACCAAGGAAATCCTGGCACTTGAAGAAGAGACCGACGGGCTGCTGAAGCAACTGGTCAGCTTTGTGACGGGAGCCCAGTGATGCAGGAGATTCAAGGCAAGACCCGCACCGTGCGCGAGCTGCTGTCAGGAGCCAAGTACGGCATCGACTACTACCAGCGCGAGTACAAGTGGCAGACCAAGCAGATGGTCGAGCTGGTGTCCGACCTGACCGGCGCCTTCCTGGAGGACTACCAGGAAGCGCACCAGCGTGCAGACGTGGCGAATTACGGCCACTACTTCCTGGGCTCGATCGTCATCAGCCAGCGAGACAACGAACGTCTCATCGTGGACGGCCAGCAGCGCATGACCAGCCTGACCTTGCTGCTGCTGTACCTGCACAGCCAGCAAAAGGACCGCGACGACGCAGAACCCGTTGAAGAGCTGATCTTTTCCAAAAAGTTCGGCACCAAGTCCTTCAACCTCAACGTGCCCGAGCGCAACGACTGCATGGAGGCGCTGTTCGACAACAAGGCCTATGACACCGTCGATCAGTCCGAGTCAGTGCAGAACCTGATCGGCCGCTTCCACGATATTGCCGATGCGTTCCCGCAAGAGATCGCTGGCACCAAGGCCTTGCCTTACTTCGTGGACTGGCTGCTGGAGAAGGTGCACCTGGTCGAGATCACCGCGTATGCCGATGCGGACGCCTACACGATCTTCGAGACGATGAACGACCGGGGACTCTCCCTATCGAACACCGACATGCTGAAGGGCTACCTGCTGGCCAGCATCACCGATGCCAGCAAGCGCGCTGAGGCCAACAAGGAGATCAAGCATTGGCTGCTGACCTTCGCCAAGCGGGACAACGACCGCGACACCAAGGAAACCGAAGCCGACTTCTTCAAGGCCTGGCTGCGTGCCAAGTACGCTGCGGACATTCGTGAACGCAAGAAGGGCGCCAAGCCCGAAGACTTCGACCTGATCGGCACCGAGTACCACCGCTGGGTGCGCAACAAGCAGGCACTCATTGGGCTGAGCACCAGTGACCAGTTCAACGAGTGGGTCAAGAAGGATCTGCGTTTCTTCGCCCGCTTGTACCTGGACCTCTTGGCCGCATCTGAAAGCCTGGTGCCAGGCTTGGAGTCTGTCCGTTTCAATGCGGACCATGGCTTCACGCAGCAGTTCCAAGTGCTGCTTGCGCCGCTGGTGCCCAGCGATGACGACGCCACGGTCAAAGCCAAGCTTCGCCTCACGTCTGACTACCTGGATTGCTGGCTGAACCGCCGGCTGTGGAACTTCAAGTCCATCGACTATTCCACGCTGCAGTACGCCACCTTCCTGCTGACCAAAGAGCTGCGCAACCTGTCCCTGGCTGACTTGCGCGATAAGTTGGTGGCTCGCCTGACCAGCGACCAGACCGAGTTTCCGCTGACCGAGCAGCCATCACTCATCAACTGGAACGCCAAGAGCCTGCACCGGCAACTGGCGCGCTTCACGCACTGGGTCGAAGAACAGAGCGGGCAGCCTGGCCGCTACCTGGAATACATCGTGCGCTCGGGCAAGAACGCCTACGAGATCGAGCATCTGTGGGCCAACCACTTCGAGCGGCATGCGGACGAATTCGCGCACGCTCAAGAGTTCGCCAGCCATCGCAATCGCATCGGCGGGCTGATCCTGCTGCCGAAGAAGATCAACGCGAGCCTGAACGATAAGACCTACTCGGACAAGGTCGCGCACTACCAGAAGGAAAACTTGCTGGCGCGCTCCCTGCACAGCGCCTGCTACGAGCACAACCCTGGCTTCCTCCAAATGAAGGCTAGGACGGGGTTGCCATTCAAGGCCTTCGATCAGTTCAAGCGTGCGGACTTCGATTCGCGCTTTGAGGCTTACCGAGGCATTGCAGAGGCGCTCTGGTCGGTGGATCGCTTGGCGGAGGTGCAGTGATGCAGCGGTACGAAACCTATAAGTCCAGTGGCGTCAAGTGGATTGGCGATGTCCCCGCACACTGGGAAATTCGCCCCGGCTTCACCTGCTACGACGAGAACAAAGATCGGAACAGGCGCCTTGAAGAGAAGACTGTGCTCTCGCTCAGCTACGGTCGCATTGTGGTCAAGCCCGAAGAAAAAATGACGGGCCTTGTGCCCGAGTCCTTTGACAGCTACCAGCTCATCAGGCCTGGAGACATCGTGATTCGGACAACCGATTTGCAGAACGACAAGACCAGTTTGCGGGTTGGTATCGCCAGAGACAGGGGCATGATTACCTCTGCATATCTTGGTCTTCGGGCTCGACGAGATGTTAATCCGCATTATCTGTACAGGGTGCTGGAGAGCTACGACGCCTTGAAAGTCTTCTACGGCATGGGATCGGGACTTCGGCAGAACATTGACTTTTGGGACTTCAAGCGTCTACCTATTCCACTTCCCCCAGCAGAAGAACAAGACCGCATTGTTGTCTTTCTCGACCAGAAAACAGCCGAGATCGACACTGCGATTGCAAAGAAGGAGCGGCTGGCGAGTTTGCTGAAGGAGCAGCAGTTCAACCTTATCAATCTAGCCGTGACAAAAGGATTGAATCCGAGTGTTGCAATGAGCTCAGGTGGGGAAGATTGGATTGAGCCCCATCCAGCTCACTGGCAACTCATGCGAATCAAGCATGTTCTCCACGCCATTGTGGATACAGAGCACAAGACGCCACCCATGTACGAGGATGGGCCGGTCTTGATGGTTCGCACGAGTAACGTCAAGAGCGGCGAGCTGGTCTTCAGAAACGCCAAGTACACCGACGAGCAGACGTACAAAAAATGGACCCGCCGCGCCGTTCCTGTTGCTGGCGATATATTGTTTACGAGGGAGGCTCCTGCCGGGGAGGCTTGCGTATTGCCAGAGGGAATCAAGGCTGCAATCGGTCAACGCATGGTACTTTTTAAGGTTGATCCGGACCGCCTAGATCCACACTTCGCGGTGCACTCAATCTATTCGGGTTCGGCAAAGTCGTTCATTGAATTGCTCAGTGTTGGATCAACTGTTGCTCACTTCAACATGTCTGATATTGGGAATATTCCACTGCTGCTGCCTCCTTTGCAGGAGCAGAAGCAAATCACCGCAAGGATCAAATCGATACAGAGCCGGTTCCTGTTTCCCATTCAATCGGCCGAACATGGCATTGAACAGCTCCAAGAGTTGAAGCGTACCCTGATTGCGTCGGCAGTACTTGGTCAAACAAAGATTTGAGGGGGTAGGGATGGTCAGCCAAACTAATGAAGCCGCGCTTGAGACGCACATCGAAAAGGCATTGATCAAAGACGGCTATCGCCTTGGCGATCCGGCTGACTTCGACCGAGAGTTCGCCATCGACAGCAAGCTCTTCTGGGACTTCCTAGAAGCCACCCAGCCCAAGGAGCTGGCTAAGCTCAAAGATAGGCCTAACTGGCAGCGGCTGGTGTTGGAACGGCTGAACAAGAAGATCAAGAAAGACAGCGTGCTGGCCGTCTTGAAGAGGGGGCTGGACATTGATGATGCCCACTTCGATCTGCTGTACCGCCTGCCATACAACGACCTGAACCCCGAGGTGCTGGCGAACTTCGAGGCTAACCGCTTCAGCGTCACGCGGCAAGTGCACTACAGTGAGACGGACACCTTCAAGTCGGTGGACATGGTGCTGTTCGTCAATGGGCTGGCCGTGGCCACCTTGGAGCTGAAGAACCCGTGGACCGGTCAGAACGTGCAGAACGCCATTCGGCAGTACCGCACGGACCGCGACCCCAAGGAGCCCTTGTTCGAGTTCGGGCGCTGCCTGGTTCACTTTGCCTTGGACCCAGACGAGGCCTACATGTGCGCGCAGCTGGCCGGCAACGACAGCAACTTCCTGCCCTTCAACAAAGGCTTCAACTACGGCAAGGGCAATCCGGTCAACCCGAATGGGCACAAGACGGCTTACGTCTGGCAAGACATCCTGCCGCGCAAAAGCCTGACCAACATCATTGAGCAGTTCGCCAAGTTCACCGTCGAGAAGGACAAGAAGACGGGCAAGGAACGCAAGGCGTTGTTCTTCCCTCGCTACCACCAGCTCGACGTGGTGCGCGGCATCCTGGCGGATGCGAAGCAGAACGGCGTTGGGCAGACTTACCTGATCCAGCACTCTGCGGGCTCAGGCAAGTCCAACTCGATCACCTGGCTGGCCTACCAGCTGGTGGAGCTGTACGACCAGGCCGGAACGGCCAACGTGTTTGACTCGGTCGTGGTGGTCACCGACCGGCGCGTTCTGGACACCCAGCTCAAGGACAACATCAAGTTGTTCTCCGAGACCAAAAACATCGTGGCCCATGCTGAGAGCGCCGCGGAGTTGAAGGCCCACCTGGAACTGGGCAAGAAGATCATCATCACCACGGTGCAGAAGTTCCCGTTCATCGTGGACGGCATCGATGACCTGACCAGCCGGAACTTCGGCGTCATCATCGACGAGGCGCATTCCTCCCAATCGGGCAGCGCGTCCGACAAGCTGAACACCACACTGGGCGCCGAAGATGAGGAGGTGCCTGAAGACTTGCAAGACAAGATCCTGGCGGCTATGAAGGGCCGCAAGATGAGCAAGAACGCGAGCTACTTTGCGTTCACCGCCACGCCCAAGCCGGCGACCTTGGAGAAGTTCGGACGCCAGGGGCCCGACGGCAAGTTCTCCCCCTTCCACCTGTACTCGATGAAGCAGGCCATCGAGGAGAAGTTCATCCTCGACGTGCTTGAGAAGTACACCACGTACAAGAGCTACTACGAGGTGCAGAAGTCCGTCGAAGAGAACCCGCTGTTCGACACCGCCAAGGCGCAAAAGAAGCTCAAGGCCTTTGTGGAGGCCAACCCCAAGACCATCGAGGTGAAGGCCCGCATCATGGTCGATCACTTCATGAGCAGCGTATGGCAGGCCAAGAAGCTCAAGGGCAAAGCCAAGGCGATGGTGGTGACGCGCAACATCGAATGCGCCATCCGCTACTTCTTCGCCATCCGCACCGCCCTGCAGGAGGCCAATGCGCCGTTCAAGGCGCTGGTGGCCTTCTCGGGCGAGAAGACCATGGACGGCATCAAGTACACCGAAGACGGCCTCAATGGCTTTGCCGCTCGGGACCTGCCGGGAGAGTTCGAGAAGGACGACTACAAGATCCTGGTGGTGGCCAACAAGTACCTGACCGGTTTCGACGAGCCCATGCTGCACACGATGTACGTGGACAAGAAGCTGCAAAGCGTATTGGCCGTGCAGGCGCTTTCACGCCTGAACCGCTGCAACTGGAAGCTGGGCAAGACCGACACCTTCGTGCTCGACTTCTACAACTCGGTGGACGACATCAAGGCCGCGTTTGATCCGTTCTACACGGCGACCACCTTGAGCGAGCCCACGGACGTGAACGTGCTGCACGATCTCAAGGACTCGCTCGACGACTTCGGCATCTATGACTGGGCCGAGGTGACGAACTTCAACGAAAAGTTCTTTGCCAGTGCTGAGGCTGAGGAGTTGCACCCGATCATTGACACGGTGGTGGCGCGGTTCGATGCGGATCTGGATGACGAACAACGCATCGACTTCAAGATCAAGGCCAAGCAGTTCGTCAAAATCTACGCCCAGGTGGCCGCGATCATCCCGTTCAACAACGTGAACTGGGAAATGCTGCATTGGTTCCTGAAGTTCTTGATTCCCAAGCTGAAGGTCAAAGATCCCGAGCAGGACAAGCTGGACGAACTGCTGAACAGCATTGATCTCTCGACCTATGGTTTGGAGCGTTCACGTCTTGAAGCCAAGATTGGGCTCGATGCGTCTGAGACTGAACTCGACCCTCAGAACCCCAACCTTCGCGGCGTGCATTCAGGCCCGGGCGACAAAGACCCGCTGGACGAGATCGTCCGCGCCTTCAACGAGCGCCACTTCGCAGGCTGGGAGGCAACGCCCGAAGAGCAGCGCGTGAAGTTCGTGAACATCGCCAAGCATGTGATGGCGCACGCCGACTACAAGGCGCAAGTGGAGGACAACCCTGATTCGCAGAACCGGCAACTGGCGCTTGAGCGGCTGATCCAGCATGCGGTGAGTATTGAGCGGCGCCGAGAACTGGATTTGTACAAACGCTATGCTGGTGATCCGGATTTCAAGCGGGCGTTTGATGCGAGCATTTCCAGAATACTGACTATGCGCAGTTCCGATCCCGGTCTATGGTCACAAGGTAATCAAGGAGGATAAATGGGTTTATTTTCTAAGGCAACACCACCGCCTGATGCTGTTGCTCCCGCCTCTCTAGCCTCTCACCCTGCATGGTTGCGCCTTAGCGCCCAGCTCCAGTGGTATGACCAAAAAAGCGTCTCATGCCAAAGGTGGTTCAAAACCCTGAAGGTGGTTCAAATCGCCCTGGCCATTCTCATACCTGCAATGAGTTTCCTTTCAGCGGATTACTCCAAGTGGGCAACTGCAATCGCAGGTTCTGTCATTGCATTGCTTGAAGCAGTACAACACATGAACCAGTACTCAACACTTTGGGTAACTTACCGCTCAACGGCAGAGCGACTGAAGCATGAAAAATATCTATTTCTTTCCTCTGCAGGTCCATACCGAGACATGCAAGAATCGGATCGTTTGGTGCAGTTGGCTGAACGAGTGGAGGAGCATGTTTCCACCGAACACGCAAACTGGTTCAATGAAACCCGGCGCAATCTCAGCGATAAGCAGAAAGAACCTGCGTGATGATTGAGCGGCCACAATCAATAGTTCTTGAATCGAAGCAGATTCAAACTCCCGCGTACTTTCCATCCATATCATCAATCAAGACGCCACGTCTGCCGCTGGATTACCTCGCCGTACTCTCGGCTTTGAGCGGAGTGACGAACAAATTTCTGGTATCGGCGTTTGACCTTCTCCCTTTGAAGGGAGAGCCCGATGCCAAGAAGTGCATAGATACTGCACGGGAGGCGGGCAGCGTTGTGCTCATGGATTCAGGCAATTACGAAAGTTTTTGGAAGAATGCACAAGCAAGTTGGACGCAGCCCGACTTCCACGCCACCTTAGAAGCGTACTCGTGTGACATTGCCTTTGGATTTGACGAGCAAGCTCCGCCAGACGATGAAGATATCCATGTCGATCTGATCGTCAGTCGCTGGCGGCTCGATCAAAATCGAGCTGGAAAATGCCAAATCATTCCAATTGTCCATGGCGATAGCAATGCTTTGCCCAACCTCTGCCGCAAAGTTGCGCATCAAACGGGTGTCAACTTCATCGCTGTGGCCGAGCGTCGGTTAGGAGATGGACTCATTGCCCGCACGCTGGCGATCAGAGCAATCAGACAATCGCTTGACAGTCTAGGTCGCTATGTATTTCTGCACATCCTTGGAACGGGCAATCCTATTTCGATGGCAGTCTTTTCTGCTGAAGGCGCCGACTCCTTTGATGGACTTGAATGGTGTCAGACGGTAGTTGACCACGACTCTGGATTTTTATTTCATCTTTCCCAAGCTGACTTCTTTATTGGGCAATCTGCTTGGTCTGATACCGACTTTCCGTTTCACATAAAGGTGCTGGCTCATAATCTGGAGTTCTATCGCGACTGGATGGATCGCCTGCAACGAGCCGACACTAAAAAGCTGAAGATGGAGTTTTGCCAATTCAACTTGCCAAGCAGGATTTATCGCATTTGCGCAGAGTCGCTTGGATGGGCTGAGATATGAGCTTACAGATCATCAATAAAGCAATCATGGCGATGTGCGGAGAAGTTGAATCTCAAGCACACCCTTCTACTGATTGGTGTCAGCTCAACGAGACTCAGCTTTTATATGAAGTGGTGGTCTGCATCGCAGGGAGCCAAATGCTCTTCGAGATGGCGGTGGGGATTGCCGACCATTTGGGCCAGTGTGGACTGTTGACCCCAGCAGATGCCTCATTCGGTGGGAGCGATTATGAAAATCGTCTTGCTCAGTGTCTTTCCCGACAAATTTTGATGGTCACAAAGGATGGAGCCAGTCGCCTCGTAAATCCAAGATTCAAAAATCGCTTGGCATTTTTGACTGCGTCGACGGTTACGAAAATTTATGGTGAAGGACTCACCATCAAGAAGATATTAGAAAGTACCAAATCGGCACGCGTGACTAGAGAAATCTTGGTCTCCAAAGTCTGCGGCTTTGGTCCAAAGCAGGCCAGCTTGTTTCTCCGTCGAATTGGATACTGTTCCGAACTTGCGGTACTCGATGTGCATGTCCTGGATTACCTTGAATTGGCCAAGGGATTCAGCATCAAAGCCAGTACATTGGGCAGACTTTCAGTCTATGAACGTGTCGAAGATGAATTCCGGGGTATCGCCAAGCAGTTTGGACATGCGATAGGGTGCGTTGATTTGGCGATGTGGGTGACGATGCGCGTTGCCAAGCAAGAGGCCTATATATGAGTATCGTCAACCTTGTGTCCGGTGGGCTTGATTCAACGTTGATTGCTGTCATGATGCGAGAGGAAGGCATCAAGCAGTTCCCGCTCTTCATTGACTATGGACAGCGCGCAGCAAAACGGGAGTGGGATACATGCCAAGCGGTACATAGTAGGTTGGGATTGCCAATCCCAGTGCGCATGGATCTATCTGGTTACGGCGCGGTCATTGCATCCGGCTTGACGCGGGAGTCCTTGGACATTAAGACCGAAGCTTTCACACCAGGCAGGAATTTGATGTTTTTGTTGATGGGTGCTGCATATGCCCATCAGGTGCAAGCAAATTCAATCGCACTTGGTTTGCTTTCCGAAAAATATAGCCTCTTTCCTGACCAACGTGCTGACTTCTTGTTGAAGGCTGAACCCACTCTGGCTGCGGCTATGGGGCGCAGCATCAAGATCGTGACCCCATTATTTGAGTTCTCAAAGGCCGACGTGGTTGAGTTAGCGAAGCAAAAGGGCATTTCAGGAACGTATTCCTGTCATGCCGGGGGCGGTACACCATGCGGTACTTGCATCTCTTGCATGGAATTTTCCAATACATCAAGGAGCTGATATGGGTGGCGGTTCGGGCGGAAGTTTTTCTCTTGGTGACCTAGCCAAGTTGCAGGAAGCAGCAAAGCAGAAACTGAAAGATGCATCTGAGGTTTCAAGCCCACATGTATTCATCAGCTTTTCTCATGACGACATGGATGAGGTCAACCTGTTACGTGGTCAAGCAAAGAACGAAAACAATGACCTCCAGTTTGACGATCACTCCGTCAAAGAGGCCTTTGACAGCACCAATGCCGATTACATCAAACGACAGATTCGCGAAAAGATTGATCGGGCATCTGTGACGGTCGTTTACGTCTCAGAAAACAGTGCTACCAGCAAGTGGGTGAACTGGGAGATTGAGGAAAGCCTCAAGCGCGGCAAAGGTGTTGTCGGTGTTCATAAGGGTGACAAGCCACCAGCCACGCTGCCGCCAGCCTTAGTTGCATCCAAAAGCAAGGTGGTTAAGTGGCAGCACGCCGCACTAACTGCCGCGATTCAAGAAGCTCGACGTAATCGCAGCAATGATTGAGGATCGTTGGCTATCGAAATAGCCAATGGTGATATCTGGAATTGAACACTTATTTTTATATTGAAGTAAGTCTTTTTTGCTCTCTCGCAAAATTCACTTCAATCAGGAGGAATATAAATGCCTTACCTAACACCTCGAATGCTTTTCATCAGCCATGCTTGGGCGTACAGCGATCACTACCATAAGGTTGTCGAGTGGTTTGACGGCGCTCCAAATTTCGCTTGGAAGAATTGTAGCGTTCCAAGCCATGACTCTCTACCTGACAAAACCTCAAAGGGTCTTTCAGAAGGTATGACTCGGCAAATATCTCCTGCGCAAGGAGTGATAATTTTGGCCGGAATGTATGCCGCTCATAGTGCTTGGATTGACTATGAGATTGAAGAAGCCATACGAATGAATAAAGTAATCATCGGTGTCCGCCCTTGGGGGCAAGAACGCGTTCCTGTCAAAGTGCAAAACGCGGCAAAGGTCATGGTCGGCTGGAACAGCAGTAGCGTTATTCAAGCTGTACGAGATTACGTATGAACACCGGAGAACAAAAAGTTTGCTTTGTGGTCATGGGATTCGGTAAGAAAACCGACTATGAATCAGGGCGAACTTTAGACCTTGATGCCACGTATGAGGCAATAATTAAGCCCGCTGTTGAGGCGGCAAATTTGCGTTGCATCAGAGCAGATGAAGTGATTCATGCTGGGCTGATTGATGCGCCGATGTACGAAATGCTATTAAGGGCTGATTTGGTCATCGCAGACATTTCAACCGGAAACGTGAATGCAGTTTATGAGCTTGGCGTTCGGCACGCGCTAAGGCCAAACTCGACAATTATCATGAAAGAGTCAAAAGGTCGTTTGTATTTTGATCTCAATCATGTCAGCACATTTCAATACGATCATCTTGGCGAAGACATTGGCGCTCGCGAGGCTTCAAGAGCAAAACGAGACTTAGAATTGCTTATTAAGCAGGTAATTATCTCATCACTGCCCGATAGTCCTGTTTATAGCTTCCTGCCCAATCTTCGGCAACCTATTCTTTCAACAGAACAATATCAAAATTTACTTGATGAAACCGAAGATTTTCAAGATCACCTATCTGGCTTGATTCAAGCCGGGATTGAGTTTGTGAGAAATAGCTCATTCGACGATGCAGTCAAGGTTTTTTCCACTGCAAATCGAATGAAGCCCAATGATCCCTACATCATTCAACAATTAACTCTTGCGACGTACAAGAGCAAGAAACCTTCAGAGATTTCCGCACTCATTTCTGCGCTAGTGGTAATAGATCAACTGTCTCCAAGTGACTCCAACGACCCTGAAACGCTTGGCATTACCGGCGCAATATACAAAAGACTTTGGGCCGCAACCCATGATCCGGTCCAACTGGACCTTGCCATCCAGCATTATGGACGTGGCTTTGAAATTCGTCGAGATTATTACAATGGGGAAAATTTGGCTCTTTGCCACGATTACAGATCATCTCTACATGAAGGTAGCGATGACTCGATTTATGATCGAATCTCAGCGAAGAAAGTTCGTGAATCAATTATCAACATACTTTCCAATCTAATCACTTCACCATCATTTGAGGACAGATCGGATAAGAGGTGGATTTTTGCTTCATTGGCCAATTGCTGCTTTGGTGTAATGGATGAAGAGAGTGGGACAAAGTATGAGAAGCTTTTTCTCTCAGAAAATCCGGCCTCTTGGGAGGTGGAGACGTATCAGGCTAATAAGGAACAGATGTTGAAATTATCCGGGAAACAACCTGATGAATCGGATGCAAGTTTGGTTGAACATCAGCGACCAAGACAATAACGATGGCAAGCCATCTTTCATGGATTTAATCAGGCGGTGGAGTCGGATAGATAACATCCACCACCTGATTTGACTTACATTAGCGTCCACACAGTAATGCGAGCGGGCAACACGTACTCGAGACGAGAACGCAAGTGCTCTGGGTATTCGAAAATCGACTTCCCTTGCACAAGCACCTTGGAACTTTTATAGACATTAATGACGGCACCTTCAACAAGTCGAATTTGAGTGCCATGTTGGATTTCCTTCGTGTCAATGATGGTGAATCCGTGTGCCCGAAGGCCGTCTTGAATGATTTTCGCAAGCATTTGATTTTCCTTTGAGGTTGATTGCCAACGCACGGGTGTGCGGGCAATCAGCCTTTACAGGTTTCACAAGAGGTGCGTTCAAGACTTTTGATCTTGGCAAAGTTAAACGGTGCTCGATCTTTCCAGTAGGCTCTGATAACTTGAAAAAACGGCGCATACCGTGCCGTGCTGCGAAACCATCGCAACAGTGATAAGCCTCTGAATCAAAAGCCAAGTCGGGCAACTGACTTGGCTTTTTCTATTTCCGATGGCGTTGTCGTTCTTGCATACATCGCGGCAATCCATTTTCGGAGCCATAGCCATGCAAACAAAATCTAATAGCGCCACATATTTGTCCCCGCGCTTCACGCTCGGCCAAATCGTGGCCACGCCAGCCGTGCTTGAACACCTTGAGCGGCACGGCGTCAATGCCAGCGAATATTTGAACCGCCATGTGCGGGGCGATTGGGGCGATGTGCCATCAGAGGACGCGAAGGAAAACGAGTTCGCGGTCACGCGCCGCCTGCGACTGCTTTCAAGCTACACCATTGCTGGCGAGCGAGTTTGGATCATCACCGAAGCTGATCGCAGTTCGACATGCCTCTTGTTTCCTAGTGAGTATTGAAATGCAGCGGCGCACCGAGCATTTTCATTCGGGCGGCAGTGAGCGACCAATGCGCGACTTGCTGTTGCAGTTGCCGCTGTTGACCGCACGCCCCGGTGAAACGATTCAGTACGAGGAAGCAGATGCTTTCCTGTTGGTGCAAATCGCTGAAAACGCCGAAGTCGCCATGAACACCATTCACCTCGGCTTATCGGCCGTGGGGCAAATTCTGGCGCGTGCAGCGCCGGAGGTGGAAACCGGCGAAATTTCCGGCGACGCCACGGAGGCACTGGGCTGGCTGTTGGCTGAGCTGGGGGACTTTGCGGTCACTGCGTTTTGTCTCTCTGCCGCATGCCGACGCCACACCGCCGACTTTGCACCAGCAGCGCCCAGAACCATCGCCAGCGCGCGGCCATGAACTGAGCCAGAGCACTCCTCGCCAGTTCAGCGGCAGAGACAACAAGCGGCCACCGTGCCGCTTGTTCAAAGTCGGCTGACTAGCGAAAAGTCAACATTACCGCTAACCAATACACCATGAAAAACCACCATCCAAACGACGGTGCACCACGCACCGAAATCGCCTCCACCACCGGCAAGCCGGAGAAGCGGCAGAAGCTGACCGCTGACACGTACATCGCGGCGGCGCAGTCGCAAGCCACCAAGCACGGCTATGCCGTCGATGTGCGCCACTTCTGCGACCACGGCGGCACCATTCCGGCCACGCCGGAGCAAGTCATCGCGTACTTGGTCGATGCCGCGTCAACTTTGGCGGTTGCCACCCTAGAACGCAGGCTGATTGCCATTGGCAAAGCCTGTGTGGATGCGGGGCACGCCTCCCCGGTCAAGCATCCACAGGTGAAACGCACCATGCAAGGCATCCGGCGCACGATTGGCACACGCCAGAGGCGGGTCAAACCCGTGGTGAAGGACGATCTGTTGGAAATGTTGCTGGTGCTGGGGCAGCAGAAGCCCATCAAAGCCGCGCGCGACCAAGCTCTGCTGCTGATTGGCTGGGGCTCTGCCATGCGCAGATCGGAACTGGTTTCGATCCGCTGCGAGGACATCACCGAGCACGCCACCGGCCTTGAAATTTTGATCGTGCGCTCGAAAACCGACCAGGAAGGCGCGGGCCGCACTTGCTTCATCCCGTATGCAAACGGCGACCGCTGTCCAATAAAGGCCCTGAAACAGTGGCAAGAACTGACCGGCATTCGCACTGGCTGGCTGTTCCGCTCCGTCGACCGGCACGACAACGTGTCAGAGAAGCCGCTGTCGGCGCAGTCGGTGGCATTGATCGTCAAGGATGCCGTACGGCGCTTGGGCGGTGACCCTTCTGCAGTGAGCGGCCACAGCTTACGCGCGGGCTATTGCACCCAAGCTGCGATGGCAGGGCTTCAGCCTTGGCAGATTCGTGACCAGACCGGCCACACCAGCGACCTGATGCTGGCCAGGTATATCCGGCCGGTAGCCAAGAGGAAGTTGCCAAGCCTGCTGTAGCAATACAAGGCGAGTAGTTGCAGACCGACTACTCGCAGACTTGGCGCCAGTTTCGCCGCAAAACGGCAAGGGTGTCTTTGTCACGCTGGTCCAGATGTGCGGCGGTTAAACCGCTCTGCTTCAACAGCCCTTCGATGCCCCATGCGGTGGTCCGCATCTTTCCATTCTTGTCTTCCGTGCGCTCGATCCAATCCCCGACCACCCGCAGGTGGGGGACGCTGTCAATCATGACGTGCGTGAGTCGGTCTTTGACAATGACCAATTGGACTTCAGGCCCCGAGTCGTATGGAGAGATAGTCCTTCGTGACAGGAACCGACGTTCGCCGTCAGGGCAGAGAAGCAGCTCGTTTTGGACGTCGTAGTTTTTGTCTCTCAGACTGATGCGCGCCGCCATATCCGGCCCGTAGGCAGTAAATTCCAATTGGCAGATCGCCGACGACTCCACGCTTGACGGCAGAAAGTACAACGTTCCGATGAATTCGTACTGCAACAGTTTGTCTGGCGGATAGGTCATGCCAGAGATGTTACTTTGCGCGGATTTTCCATCTGTCTGCTCTTAAAACCGGAAACCTCATGCACGAATCGGTCTACCTCGGAAGGTCAGGCAGCTGCAATTGACGCGTTGATCGAGATCGTGGTGGCAACCGGCATCACGATCTTCTTGCGCCCGTGCCCCTCATTCGTGACGACCTCCACCTTGACCAAGCCCAACTGGCTCAGCTTGGCAACGTCACGCGATACGGCGCTCTGGTCACGGTGTGCCGCAGTCGCCAAATCCGCGATGGATCGGCGTCCTTTGCTGGCCAGCCGCAGCAGCTCGAACCGCTTGGGGGTGAGCTGGCTCAGGAAGTCCTCGAACTCGTAGCTGGTGAACGTCTTGGCATACGGCAGCACGTCCGCCTTCTCGTCCAGCGCACGCGCCACGGCTCGGCTCTTGCGAGCGTGTTCCTGCAGCTCAGTGCTCTTGGCGAAGTCTGCCAGCGTGATCTTTGCCTTCGTCATATCTCTTCTCCATTCACGAACTTGATGGCAAGGGCCTGCCACTCCTGCTCGAACCGGTCATACAGTGTTTCGTAGCTGGTAAAGGGCTCCGGCGTGATGACACCCATGTAGTGCCGATGCGAGTACCCGTGGCTGTTGTCGTACCCCAGCACGCGGCCGTTGTCGCCGCTGAAGATCAGCGGGTTGATGTAAGCCAGCGCATAGCTGATGACCTTCTTGGACGGCAGCTCGCGGATGACCCGCTCTTTCAGCACCCCGCCTCCCAAGCGAACCGGAATGGCCACATCCTTTGGGGCGTAAATTTCTTGAGTCTTAGGCGCTTTCATCGGTTTCAGCCATGATGTACAAAATCAACCCTGATGTCAAGACCGCTGGCGTCCAGCGCATCAGACCTCCCGGTGTTATCGCGGAAGATGTCTATGCGACAAATAAAGTGTCGCAAAAGAAGGTTTATGCGACACAAAGGCCGCTGGCGGCACTTCCTGACCGTGCCCACAGTCACCACCCCTTCAGCACGTCTTCGTCAGTGAGCGGTTGAGAAGCAGCAGGCACTCCATCGCCCTGAAGCGGTCGAAAGACGGCGGGGATGTCTTTGGCACGGGCAACGCGAACCAGGATTTCTCCCGAGTCCAGCAGGCGGACATGGACATGGTCCCCGGCTTGAAGCGCGGCCCGTTCTGTCACGTACTTCGGTAGGCGCAGCCCCAGGCTGTTTCCCCAGCGTGAAAGCATCGTCATGGCAGGTTGGCTCCATTGATATACAACGGCTACCAAATTGCCATGCTCGACACCTTGCAGCGGCGCGAATGGCCGTACGGCGTCAGCGCCATCACTCGCTTTCATCGTCATCAACGAACTGCATGGGGATAGGTGCCATCCCGACCCCCACCGAGTTGCGTCCCATGTTGTCCATCTGGTGCCGTACAGCGGCCTTCATGCAGGCTTGGTGAAAAACGGCTGGATCAGCTTTGACGACATCAGGTGCAGGGACGAAATTCTTCGGGTGCAGGATGTCAAACAACTCCACAGCTTCGACGATGACGGTATGCGGCTCGTCTTCGATATTGATGCCCAACCGCCCACGGAGATACCGCTGGTGTTTCTTGAACTCTGCATCGCTTTCCAGAAACTGGCGCACCTCCAAGCGGTTTTGCCAGTGGGCAAAGGTGCTTCGGTATGGCAGCGGGATAGACATCAATTCATCCATGCCATAACGCCGGTGGACTCGTCCTTTAAGATGCAACCGGTTCAAGGACTCCATCACCATCCACGCGATCACATCCGGCGTCAAATGCGCAGGGTACGCGGGGCGGCCTTTGAAAAAAGCATGGTTCTGAAAGAATTTCTTGCGATAGACGAATTCCAGCCGCAATGTCTTATTGCACAGCTCAGACAAGGCATCTTTGGCGGCTGATTCCGGCAGATGAAACTTGCCCTTCTTCGACAACTCCAATGCCTTGTCATACAGCTTCCAGGCTTGGATTTGCGAACTCGGGTCGCCATATGTGGCCTCGTTGGCGTACAAACTCATGTTGCCGCCCGCCATCACGTTGGCAAGGGCCACGGCATTCACCAAAGCCGCACTGGACATTCCATCCGGCACACGCACCAGGACGGCTACGTCCAGCCGCGTGACTTCAGCATACCGACCCCGGGCCAGCAACAGGCGCAGGCCAAAAGGCAGCTTCAGCGGGTGTGATTCATGCACCGCCTTGACCATCTCGTGCGTCAGCATGGTCAGGTCATTGGACGACACCACGTTGTGCCCTTGGTAGTGATAGGCCGGGCTGCCCTCGATATAGAGCAAACGCTGTTTGGCGCCCTCAGACTTCTTGGTCTTTCGGCCACGCGCCCAAACGCGGATTGTCTTGGCGCCGAAATCAGATTCCGCACGACCACGACCCCAATGCGAATCTGGAATGGGCTCGCCATGAGGACCCATAACTGTGAAAGCCCGTGGCAAGCTGGCATCGGCATGTGCAAGCTCAACCCCCACAGTGTCGATATTGATGCACTCCATCAACTTGGCATGGTGAAGCTGCATGTCTGATTGGTTCACCGTATTACTTACGGTATTACTCATGGCGCGATTGGCTGCCGTTTGCGGCGACTTCGAGCGCCCAGCCATGGTGCTGAGAATCTTGGTGGTAGGCGCGCCAAACCCGTAGGCCGGCGCTTGCGGCTTCTCTTTCATATTGGTTCCTTGTTTGGTGCCACACCGCACGGCGCCCTGGCCGTTGCGTTGCGGCGAATTGAGCTGGGCACACGTTGCGTTGCAAGGACGCGTGTGCCTAGGGTTTGCAACTACGCAACGGCCAGGTCCTGGGCCTGGCTTGCAGCCAGCTCCTTTAACTTTTGGATTGCCCGAGACACAGTCGATTTGTTGACCTGGTACTTCTCAGCGATGACAGACATCGGGACGTTTTTCAGGTGCATCGCCAACATTTCCTTCGCGTGCTCAGACACACGCATGCCCGCAGGCATGGACTCGAAGAACAGCTTTTCGTCCTCCGTATAGATGGTGAACTCGTACCGCGACTTCAGCCGCGGGATGTGGTCACGCAACTTCGTGTGATCCACAGTGAATCGCGTATCTTGTTGACCCTCGTTACTCGGCAATGGGCTGAGCAAAATCGAGAAGTCCAGCAAGTCTTCGTGGGCACTTGATCCTCGCTGCTTGCCGTTCTTGCCCGTGTGGTGCACCAACAGCACGGAGGTCCCTTGCAGTCGTTTCGCAATCAGCCATGCTTTGATCGTGGCCCAACTACCGCCGTCTTCGCGGCCCCCACTGGTCCACGCGGACAGGTTGTCTACGACGATGAGCTGGGTGTCATCGGGAATCAAAGCGTCGATTCTTTGCTGCCCTTCTACTTGGTCAATCGATCCAATTACATCCTCGGCGTAATCTCGGCTGATGATGTGCAGGTTCTGATTGACTCGCCGGATGGATGCCTCATCCGAATTTCTTGCGTGCAGGAGGCGGAGGCGGCGCTGAAAACCAATGGCGCGCATCTCCCCGTCCAAATACGCGACAGGCATTCCCGCTCCTTTACCCCAAGGCTCAACAGGTTTGCCGCTGGCCACCGCATAGGCCATGAGCATTGCAAGCAACGATTTACCTCCCCCACGAGGCCCTGCGACCATGCCAATGGTTTTTGCAAAGATCAGATCACCAAGCAGCGGTGTATCGGGCGTCAGCTTTGCGGACAGAAGCTTGCCCAGTTGGAGTACCTGCGGACGCTTCGGCCCAAAAGTTTTTTCAGACATATTTTTCCTAATTCATTGAACTGGATAAGGCGCGGATTGGAAGGGGCGCAGCTAGGCGCGCCTCCTTCGCCGGGAGCCATCTACTGCTTGTAGTGCCCGATCACGGTTGCCAACATGAAGCCACGGATATCCACGATCCAGTCCTCAGGTTTTGGCTCACTCATGTCCACCGACATGGCCATGAGTTGTTGAGCAAAGTCATCCGTCGCTTGTTTGGCCTTCAATACCTCATTGGCAAGATCGACGGTGCTCTTGCCAGTCAGCGTGGCAAGCTCTTTAAGAAGAACTTCACCGTCCCAAAATCTCGAAAATCGAGACAGCTTTCCAGATCGGAAGAAGCCATTGATGACTGCATTCACCCACGTTGGAGGTCTTGATTCGTTGTCATCCCAACGAGTGATGAAAGGCAAAGAGACATTGATCATCCCGTTCTTGGGTTCATTGACGACCACATTCATGACAAATGTCTCTTCCATGGTCAGTCGCAGCATCAATCCGGATTCCAGCTCGAATTCCAAAAAACCCTGGTAAACAAGCTCCTCTTTCAGGAAGGGGTTTTGGCGAACCATCTCAAAGTGCTCCTGAGCGGTGCGCAACAACGAATTCGCATCGAAGTCGCTGGCTTGAATCAGATAATTCATTTCAGACTCTCCTCAGCGTGCGTTGCGTTGTTGCGATGTCAGCCACTTCTCAAACTCGACGCGGTCGAGCAGAACCTTGCGCTGACCCGGTGGCCGGACGATGACGGCCAAGAAACCGTTGGACTTGAGCCCCGATTTCGGTGCTTTTTCATACGCCTCCGCTTGCCATACCAGGTGGCGCAATGCCCCTTCGCTGACAAAGTCGCTGTACGCCAGGGCCATCTTCTTGATGGGCAAGTACCGCGAAGTTGGGGCCGTCTCGATTTGTTCCGGCGATTGGACCTGCGGCGTGGGGTGAAGCCCTTGCATCGGCGTGAAGCGATTGATGGTGACAGCGCCGTAAGGAGATGCCAGTCCAGCGAACGTGCTGAAGGATGAAATTTGGTTGTGATGTCGTGCCATGGTTAGGCTCCTTTGATCTGTTGAATTGCGTGTTGTGTCGACCAACGCCCCGAATCGTGCCGACGGCGTGCAATGCGGTCACGGGGCTACAAGCTGGGAGTAAGTGCGATGTCGAACAGCCAAAAAAGAAGAGGCGTCTTCGCTGGGGAAGACGCCTCTTTCAATGGGCTAACAGCCTGAAAATTTGCCGTGGGGCAATTAGCCTGGAGTCGCGTTCGACGGCACCAAAGCAGGCAAAGCAGCTGTGTTGCGCTTTATCGCGTGTAGCCGGAAGCACTGGCGGGCCTCGGCTTTTTGCTGACTCGGCGCGTCGATCCGCGTGGCACAACTCTGGCACACTGATAGCGCGTTTTGCAGGAGGTTGCGTTGCAACCGCCTCTACCGCAGCGTATGGAAACTTCAACGGCGACAATGACTTACGCTCGTCGCTGCTTCTGTATAATTCTGAGTGAACCGCCGGAGAAAATTCGTAATGAGAAGGTCAGGTGTTCGATTCATCTCACCGGCACCAATACAGCAAAAGAAACCCCGCTATCGAAAAGGTAGCGGGGTTTTTCTTTTTCGGTACGATGTAACGGCGGATGTAAGCGGATTTCCCGAATTGGCCCGTTTTCTCCGTGGTCGCTGGTGACGATTTCGGGAGAGTTGTTGATGGTTGTCGAGGCGGGTCGCCAATAGGCATGTCGCCCGCTTCCGGACACGACGTGACCGGCTTGGTCATCTGTGGTTGATAGCGCCAGTCAGCGCCTCGCGGGCTAGACTACTGCCCATGACAGCTTCGCTCGCCGGGAATCACCGATGTAGTCCGAGTGACTGCTTCATTCCCGCCTACCTGCGAAAAACCCAATGCACTGCCGAACGATGCCAATTGCTCGTTGCCACCGCAAGCATCGAGGTCGGCGCTCCGGCATTCGGCAAAGATGCTGATGAAAGGTTGCTCCCCAAGACGCTGATTGGCGCCAGGCCGACCGTCTCCATCTTTGACACATGGGCAAACCGAGAGCAAATTCGGCAGGCCGAAGCCAACAGTGTCGCCAGCATGAATTTTCTGAGGCGCCTTTATTACCGAACGATGGCGCAACGCCTGGCCGACTAAAGCCCGTGCCCTGCCTGGCTAGGCACGCGTGACAGGGCATGGTGACTTGCGCCGCCTCATCGGCACTGCGTGCAAGTGTTCAGTTCGATGCGGTGCCACACGGCGTCGCCTGGTACAGAACGCCGTTTGGACCAGTGCACTTGTAAATGGCTTTCGGCGGCTGCGCAGGTGTTGTTCCCGAAGGACCGGGTGCCGAACTGAGAAACCTGTCAATCTGAGAAGGCTGCTTGCCAGTGCCGGACTTACCGCTAAGAAAGTCGTCAACCTGACTGCGCCCAACCGAAGCCCGGTTGCCTGATGGCGGTGTTATCACGCCTTTTTCCCAATCGGCCTGGGTCAGAGGTCTTGTTTCTGGAACTGTTTTGTTGGCATTTTCCCCAATTGGCCGCGCAGTGCTTGGGTCAAACTCACCTGGCGCTCCACCAATTGCCCGAGCAGTGCTTGGGTCAAACTGACTTGCTTTGCTCCCACTCAGCGGTTCACCACCGGGTGTTGCCCCCTTTTTCCACCGCTCCTCCTGTCCGGGGCTAGCTGGTTCCCCTGGCTGAGAACTGTTTCTCGCTTCGACCGCCACCTGCCGTGCCCTGTAGTTCTGATATGCGGACACCGCCAGCATGGACGCGAGAACGACAACTCCAACGCCCAGCCAACTACCCGGGGCAAGATGACGCGCAGAGAGAATCCCATACATTCTCCCAGCAGTTCTGAAGAAGCCATATTTCGCCTGTGCAGCCGGGATGTTTGCATCTCGCTCATCAGCCACCGACGGCTGCGTATCCTCCCAAACCACGGCATGCTTGGTAGCCTCAGCACGTGCCCTAATGTAAAGCGCCTTCGCCTTCGACTCGTCACCCCCCGCATCGGCAAAAGCCCGCGCCCAAACGCCTTTGTCCACCCTGCCTTCTTCAATCTCGCTCAGTGCTTCCGCATAGGCGTCGTTGACCGGCCGGGCGGACTGCTGACTCTGAGGCGAACTAACATTCGGCGCAGAGGCCGATATCAATCGGCGCTTCAGCCTGGCCCTTGCCTGATAGACGCCCCAACCAGCACCGAAGACTGCATACCAGAAAGTCTTTCCTGTAAACGCTGGGTCCACGAACAATTCGGCACTACGCAACAAAAGCGCGGCGAGCAGACTGCCTACTAACCACGAGACGATGAAGCCTGTCAGAAACCCGACTGCCGACCTCCAATAGGCCAACCCTGTCGAAGCAATCCACCATGCAATGCCAAAGCCGCTTCCCGCTACAAGGATGTATCCAAGCATTTCAAGCCCCCCACGGAAAACCTTTTCTTGCGGCCAACACCACGCGCCACCAGCAACGCATATACCAGTCTACTCGCATCCTGCCCAAAGGACGGTGCAAGAAGTCAGTCAGAGCCCAGACACAATCCGTTCGTCAAGCGTCAACCGCGCGCCTACCGAAGCCACCCCACCACATCAGCATTCAGACCGGCACCCGGATTCGCGCTAGCTGCGTCTCCAATCGCTCGATGGCCGTGTCATGTTCACCTGCTGTCGCCAAGGATGCGTCGGTCAACGCCTGCATCAGCCGTGAGTAGGTCTTGCGGTGCATGCCTTTGCGCCGGGTACCCACCGGCGACAGCATCCCGCCACCCCAGCCCAGCGTACGCCGTACCTTGTTCACTTTGCCGTAGGCTCGAAAGAGGCCGCTTTGCCGGGTCGATTTGTGCACCAGTTCAGCACAGGTGCGGCATTGCCAACGCCCGCGCTGCCAATAGAGCACACCCACACGGGCACGGCAGCACGGGCATCGCCACCAGAATCGGTGCCCCCCAAAATGCAGCGGGGTTGCGTCCAGTTCCACCCGGGTCTGGACCGTCGCCAGCCCTGGCATCCGGACCTCCAGAAACGCCAGCCCTTTGCAGAACAAGACCGAGGCGGTCGTTCCATCGCTCCAGCGCCAATTGACCAGGCGCATGGCCCGAGCCGCTGCCCGCATGTCGCGGATGTCCAGGCTGTTGCGCTCGGTCGTAAGCGCTTTGCCCTTCTGCCACTGCCCCGAACCAGAACCACCCATGGTTTCACCTCCTGATAATTCCTTTGCCTAAATCAACTGGCAATTTCAAAGACGCGTACCAACTCGGCTGCATCACAGGCAAACACCCGGGCGACTCAATTCCCGCAGCACATCGCGGCAGTCGCGGGCCATGAATGCCACGCCACCAGCACCCCTGACACGCTCCAGAAAGAGCTCCTGTTCAGGTCGCAGGCGTCCGGTCGGGCCTTTCACTTCCACACCCAGCAGGCGGCCATCCTTCAACTGCCCGAGCACGTCAGGGCAACCCCTGAACCCGAACCGCACGAACCGCGACCCGATGCGGGCAGCCCCCGAGTTCATCCGTTCGCACCAAGACACGGCAGGATGCGTGCGCAGTGCCCGCAGCACTTCGACCATCGCGGCGGCTTCCTTGGTGTCGTGAACCCGTCGGGGTTGTTGCTCCAGACCGAATAAATCAGTCATCGCTGGCAACCTCTGCGCTTTCCTGTGCGCGCTCTCTTTCCCCCGTACCCCCTGCAGAGGAAGGCGCGGAAGGCGCACCCTCTGCGCTCTGTGCGCTTTGTGCGCTTTCATCCGAGGAAGGCGCGCAAGGCGCGGAAGGCGCACCCAGCCCGGCGAATGCGCGTCCCTCTGGTGTCAGGGTCCAACGCAGGCGCGTTTTCCGGTCGTGCGTTCGATACTCCAACGGTTCCAGCCACTTCGCCCGCTGGCACTGGTTCACGATGCGCCTGGTATCGTCCGGGCGCAGCTTCAGCCGCTGGAATGCAGGCTCCGACTTCAGCACCGCGTGCGGGTTGTTGCGCGATGTGGTTGCCGGGCTGCAATACTGCCCCCGACTCTCAAACTCGGCTATCAGCTTCAGCAGTTCGGCGGCGCGGTTGTCATCATCCCGCCCGGCTTGGCGCTGGGTGAACCCGTCAGCATCGAATCCCTGCACAAGTTGCGGCAATCCGCCTTCCGGCCATTCCAGCGTCAACGGCTCGCGCATCCGGCCCAAGTTGCTTTTCTGGTGCTCCAGGGTCAGCAGCCCGCTATCGCCACGGCTCAGGAACAGGCGGCTTCTGGCGCTGTTGTGCCAGGCGGTCGAACCCGAATAGCCCTCGCCCCCTTCGGCCCGTTTGTTGCGGCTGGTGTTCTTGTCCACATGGGCCAGCAGCATCACGGCGCAGTCCGTGCGCTTGGCGATGCCACCCAGCAGGCGCATGAAGGCGCGAACCTGTCGGCGCTGGATTTCGTCGCCCCCGTAGGCGTCCGATGCGTTGTCCACGGCCACCAGCCCGTACCCTTCTGCCTGCACCAGCTTGCACAGTTCGCCATGCGTCGCGGTCGGCTCGCCACCGGCCCGGCCTTCGCTGGCGAACAGTTCGGGGTTGTCGGTGCCGTCCACGATGTGCAGGTCGTGCAATTCCGCAGGGTCGATACCCCAAGCCCGGCAGATTGACGCCAGGCGATGCCGAACAACGTTTTCCCCATCCTCCAGACTCACGAATAGCGATTTGGTGCGGATGGTCGGCACCCCGAACAGGGGACGCCCCAGCGCGGCGCAGACCAGCAGCATCAGGGCAATGGTGCTTTTGCCGGTTCCGCCATGCGCCCCGAACAGGGACACCGTGCCACGGGGCAGATACCCGTCCCAGACAAACGCGGGCGGCGGCGCTGGATTACTCAGGGCATCGGCCACCGATACGGGCCTGAGCAGCGGGGGCGGGGGTTTGGCGGCGTCCGACAGCAGGATTTCCAGCACGTCGAACCCGTCACGCTGGGCAAGGTCGTTAACGTCGCTGTTCTGGGGCCAGCCTTCGGGCATCGTGGCCACGGCGGCCCCGACCTCGCGGGCTATCTTTTCGGCGTCGGCTTCCTTGCCCACATCGGGCACCAGCACCAGCCGGGCGGATGCGTCACTCTGGCGCAGTTCGGCGGCCACGGTGCGAACCCGGCCCCAGCCGAAACACACCACGGCGGCGCGTCCTGTTGCCTTCCATGCGGCCCACGCTTGCCCGATGCCCTCGCACAGATACACCGCGCCACTGGGCACCAGTTCGCCCACGGCGTAGAACCCTTCCAGGGCAAAGCCCGGCAGGTTCAGCTTACCGGGCTTCCCTGCGGCTTTCAGGCGCTGGGCAGTCTCAGGCGGGGCAATCAGTTGCAGCGTCGATACCGTGCCATCCTGACGCAGCACGGGCACCACCAGTGCCCCGGCCATGCTCTCACCGGCCACCCGCAACGGGTCGCCAGCAGGCACCACGCGCAGGCCGTCGGGGCGTCCCTGCTTCGCCTTGATGTACGGATGCGCGTCGGTCGCCGGTTCGCTGCGGTTCCAGACTTCGGCAGGGCTCATGCCTGGGGCGGGCTTGCGCGGCGGCTCTGCGGCCTTCCTGGGGGCTTCGAAGGGCCTCGCATGGGGCTTGTCGCCACCCATGCGCCAGCCCCCAAGCTCTGCGGCCATGCGGTACAGCGTGCCAGCCCCTACGCCCTTGCCCGGCTTGAAACTGCGCCAGGTGTCGCGGGCGTCGCTGGCGGTGTAGTTCGCGGCCTGGGCGCTCCAGTCGTTGAACGTGTCGAAGTCAATCCCTGCGGCGTGGGCAGCCATGCCGGCGCGCACCCATTCATCACGGGGCAGGTCGGGCGGTATGGATTGCAGGGCATCGCGGGCTCGTCCGGCGTCGGTCATCATCACGCGGCACTCCCATTCATCGCCAGGGCTTGCGCGGTGTACTTGGCGGGCAGGTGATACAAGGCAATTACCCGGTCGGGGCATTGCTCTGTCGGGCTGGGAATCTCAATGGTCTCAATCGGCCAGCCCAGCGCGCGCAGCGTGAACACCACGGCCCCGAGTCGCCAGCTTTGCGTACTGTTCTCGAAGTCGGGATGGTCAATCATCCGGCCATCCATGAACATCCCGAGCGCTCTATCGGCAAGGGTTCCACGGGTTGGCCAGCTCGGGCAGAAAGGCGGCGGCGGCAGGAATGACAGTTGCTCGCCGGCCCCTTGAATCGCGGTGGGTGCAGGTGCTTTCCTCATGCGGCACCTCCTCGCTGATGGCCTTTTGCCTGCCACTGGCGAACATTGCGGCGGTCGTCAACATTGAAGTGATAGACACCAGGTCGGCAGGTTTTGCCGTCACGGTCGACAAACTGAATTCGCTCGCAAGGGACTTCCAATCCAAGGTCGCGCAGGTCGGACACCAGCGCTGGACCGTTTGCACAACCAGCAACACTGTCTAACTCTTGTCGACTAATCGGCCGACGCAACATCACTGCAATGACGCGCAAGTGGCGCGGGTTGTCGGTTCCGGTAAACTCACGCTTGCTTGGGGCGCTCGATTCTGCTTTGGTGGGGTCGGGCGTTTTCATTGCTGCACCCCCAGCACGCGGCGAAGGTCTTCCACCTTCCAGGCCAGACGCCCATTGATGCGGATGGGGCGCAGCGGGCCGTCCTCGTGGCAGGCCCACAGCCTCAGCGTCTGCTGTGCTCGATTCAAGTGATACGCTGCCTCGGGCGTCGGCAGCGCTGCACGGACTTCCTGTGCAAGTGGAGTGTGTTGAATGGTCTTTGCAGCCATGTCATGAACCTCGCGGTTTGTTGAACATGACTGCATTGCGATGCCGGGGCAAATCCGGCTACGCGAACCCCGGCGAATCTCACTCTGCAACCCCGGCGAATCCGGGTCACGAACCCCGGTCAATGGGCTGTTTTGCCCCGGTCAATCGGTGTTCGGGTCGCCCACTTCATACTGCGCATGAACCTTGGGGAAGTGGTTCTTCAGCATCCTCCAGGCGGTCGCAGCTTGAATCGGTAGGCCCTTCCTTCGATTGGGGTCCACAAGCCACTGCATGACCTCAAACGGGCAGAATAGTGGCTCAGCAATATGCCCCCGTCCACCCTGTCCAGCGACCTTCCGCGCGTTCAGCAGGGCGGGCGCATGGGTCACGTTGGAGAACCATGACAGGTCCATTCCGGTGAACGCCCCGAAAGCGGCAATCAGTTGTTTACGGGTCGCCAGCAGGCTGAAATCCAGTTCGCCACCAGAAACACCGCCGACCGGCGCCTGGGCTTGGGTGGCCGCAGTTCCGTCCATGCCGACATCGAGGAGCCGATGCACCATCCTCCGACGCCACGCAGCGTGTTCCTCGTTAGCACGTCGATTCAGGTCATCTGACTCAATGTGCAACTGCGCGACCGAGGCCCGTGCCCGCTCTCGGCGCTCACGGTATTCCGCATCGGATATGCCATGTTCCATCACGGCTTCGCGCTTGTTGGCCTCGATGTTGGCTACTTCGTACTGATGAGCAAGCTCTGCTGCACGCGCCTGCAATGCTTCGTCCAGCTGGCCCACCACCTCTTGCGCGGCCCTGTACGCGGCAAAAGCGGCTTTCAGCGCCTCGCGCGGCTGGTTTGCTCGGACCCCCATGGCCAGAAGCATCCCTTCGTCCGGTCCATCTTCGAAACTGCCGTAGTAGGACGCGACAAACGCGCCGCTGGCGGTCAAGAAAAAGGCCGCAAGCTGATTGGCGCTGAACGGTATTGGCAGGACCGGCGCCGTCAATGCGTCATGTTCGGGTAACTCGCAGGCCGGGGACCACTGGAACACTCCTTGTGTCGTCCAATCATGGTCAATGCAGTCGTCCTTGATGTAAAGGCCGTCATCGCGGAACTCCACCCAGTCCTTGATGTAGTCCTTGATGATGTATTTCGCCGCTTCCCTGTTGTACGTTATCTCCACTGCCGCAACCCTTCCCGTTGCCCTTCAAGTGGACGCCCCAGCAGGCGGGCGAAGGTGTCCCGCTTTTCGGCCCGGTTTCGAGGCGCGCCTAGCTGGGGCGAATGGGCGTCAGTGTGCGGGCTCTGGCGTCACGCTCAGGCGCAGCCCCACGGCGTGCAACACCTTATGAACCGTGCTCAGTGTGGGATTGCCGTTTTCGCTCAGGGCGCGAAACAGGGTCTTTTCGCCCACGTCGGCACGGCGGGCCACTTCCGCCATGCCGTGCGCCTTTGCAACCTGTCGCAGGGCCACCAGCAGCGCGGCGGGGTCGTCCAGCTCCAGCACGGCATCGATATAGGCGGCGGCCTCGGTCGGGTCGGTCAGGGCCTGCAATGTGGCCTGTTCGTAGCTCTTGTCGCGTGCTGTCATGTTTCACCCCGTTGCTTCCAATCGGCCAGGTACGCCAGGGCCAGTTTGATGGCCTTGTCCTGTTCGCCTTTGTCGCTTCCACACAGCAGCAACACCAGCACCGGCCCCTGCCTGCTCAGGTAAACCCGATAGCCCGGCCCGTGGTCGATACGCAGCTCCTGCACACCGTCGCGCAGGGGTTTGCAATCGCCAAAGTTCCCGGCCTGCAACCGCGCCAGCCTCGCCCGGATGCGTGCCCGGCCTTGCGTGTCCTTCATGGCATTCAGCCATTCCTCGAACGGTGCCCGGCCCGTTGCGTCGGTGTAGAAGCGAATATCTGTCATGGTATCTTAAAACGTACTACCCAGCCACCAGCGCCAGTTTTCCGGGTTCGGCAGTCGCCACGAACGACACCCCGGCCAGAGTCAGGATATGGCCCTCTATCTGCTCCAGAAACGGCCTCAGGGCGTCGATACTGCGCGGGCGGTACCCCTCTGCCGTCGCGCTGGGTTTGTGCCCCATGACCTGAGCGATGGCCCCGGCTGGTGCCCCGGCAGCTTCGCCCAGCAGAGAAAACGAACGGCGCAGCCCGTGAATGGTCAGGTGACTGATTCCGGCCTCGGTCAGTGCCTTGGAATGGCTGGCGCGAACGTCAGCAATCCGGCCCACCTTGCCAGCCGATGCGAAAACAAACTCGTTCACCCTGGGCAGCGTCGCCAGCAGTTGCGCCAGATACGGAGTCAGGGGAATGGTTCGGGTTGCGTCTACCTTGTCGGCAAGGGTCTGCTTGCGCCAGCGGAAATCCACATCGGCCCACTTCAGCGCGGCCAGTTCTTCACGGCGGGCACCTGTCAGCAGCAAGGCGCGTAGATAGGCGCTGGCGGTGCGGTTGCTCAGTTGTTCCACACCAGCCCACCAGCCGGGCACCTGGGCGGATTCCAGCGCATCGGTGCGCTTCTTTTCCTGGGGCAAGCCTTCAAGGATGGTTTCAGCGCGGCCAGCGTCGCGGTCGGTCAGCTTGCGATATTCAGGACGGGCAGAACACCAGCGCAGAAAGCCTCGAAACATCATCAGGGCGCGGGCGGCTTGGTGCCTGCCTGCGACAGCTTCACGGTCGAACCAGACTTTCAGCGAATCCTCGTTCACGCTGGCAAGCGGCATAACCAGCAGCGGAAACAGTGGCCCCGGTCGCGTCGTGCCCTTACCCCGTTTCTTGGGCTCGCCACCAGGCGCGGCCATCGCTTCAAGGTCTGCCCGATAGCGGGGTTTCCATGCGTCCTTGCGCTTGGGCTTGCCTTCGGCCAGATAGCGCGGCCACACGTCGCCCACGGTGATGGCCTGGGCAGCCTCTTCGGCCTTGCGCTCGGCAGCGGCGGCCAGTGCGTTGCGCTTGAGGTCGCGGGGGTCGCGGCCTTCGTCAATCAGGCGTTGCAACTGGCGGGCTTTTTCCTGGGCTTGTGGGATGCTCCAGGCATCCGGCCCGCCGATGGTCAGGCGGATGGTCTTGTCCTGAAACCGGCTCTGGAACACGTAGGCGGGTTTTCCGGCTGGTGTCGCCCGCAGTCCCAACCCCGGCGCGGTCACGTCCCACAGAAACGCCTGAGCCTTGTCAGGCGGGCACTTGAAAGCGGCCACCCGGCCAGCGGTGAATGGAACCTTGTTCGCCATGATGCCCCTCCAGTTTTGCTTACATCGGTCAGGATGTAACGGCGGATGTAAGCAAATTTCCCGAAAACTGCCGTATTTCAATCAACACTTAGCTGTGTGCAATCACAGCATCAGTTCGTCTAAGTTGTTGATTTGTATTGATTCTACCTACGGCAATCAACAATGGCAAATAGGCATTTCCCATCATTCGTAATGAGAAGGTCGGGTGTTCGATTCATCTCACCGGCACCAAGTCTGCAAAAGAAACCCCGCTATCCGAAAGATAGCGGGGTTTCTTTTTTGGTCAGCCGATGTGCGGATCGACGCTTGATGCCATTGTTCAGCGGCCCAGCTTGTCCTGGGTACGAGTTTCGAAATCGCTGGCCTCGTGACGCTCGTGCAGCTGGCTCGCCGGGTCGCCCTGCACCCGGTTGACCATGCGCCCCCGGCGCACCGCAGGGCGCTCGTACAGGTGCTCGGCCCAGCGCACCACGTTCGTGTAGGTGTGCACCTGCAGAAACTCGCCCGCTTCGTACAAGAGCCCTTTCGAAAGCTGACCGTACCAGGGCCAGATCGCCATGTCAGCAATGGTGTAATCCGGGCCGGCCACGTAGGGCACCTCGGCCAGACGGCGATCGAGCACGTCCATCTGCCGTTTGACTTCCATCGCGTAGCGGTCGATCGCATAGCGGATCTTTTCCGGTGCGTAGGCGTAAAAGTGGCCGAATCCGCCCCCCAGGAACGGCGCGCTGCCCATCTGCCAGAACAGCCAGCTCAGACATTCGGCGCGCGCAGCCGGGTCAGTGGGCACAAAGGCGCCGAACTTCTCCGCCAGATACAGCAGGATGGCGCCCGATTCGAACACCCGAACCGGCTGCGCCGAGCTGTGGTCCACCAGGACGGGGATCTTTGAGTTGGGATTGGCAGCGACAAAGCCACTGCCGAACTGCTCGCCCTGGTTGATGCGAACCAGCCAGGCGTCGTACTCGGCGCCGGTGTGGCCGGCCGCCAGCAGCTCTTCCAGCATCACCGTCACCTTCACACCATTCGGCGTGCCCAGCGAGTACAGCTGCAGCGGGTGCCGACCCACGGGCAATTCCTTCTCGTGGGTGGCGCCAGCCACCGGCCGGTTGATGTTGGCGAACCGGCCGCCACTGCTTTCGGGCGCGATCCAGACTTTCGGGGGGGTGTAGACAGAAGAATCGTTCATGCCCGCGATCGTGCCTGAAAAGGCCGATCGCTGCTCGAGGCGACGTCACGACACACCGATCCGATCCACCACGCGAGCCGCAAGGGTTCAGATCGCCACCAGCTGCCGGACGCCTTTGGCTTCCATTTCGCTGCCGGGTCCCCGCGCGATGACTTCGCCCCGTTCCATCACCAGGTAGTCGTCGGCCAGTTCCTGGGCAAAGTCGTAGTACTGCTCACAGAGCAGGATGGCCATGGTGCCGCGGTCGGCCAGCATGCGGATGACCCGCCCGATGTCCTTGATGATGCTGGGCTGGATGCCCTCGGTGGGCTCGTCCAGGATCAGCAGCCGCGGCTGGGGCGCCAGTGCGCGGGCGATGGCCAATTGCTGTTGCTGACCGCCCGACAGGTCGCCACCCCGGCGGTGCAGCATCTGCTTGAGAACCGGGAACAACTCGTACAGCTCGGCCGGTATCGGCGTGCTGGCCGGCTTGTAGGCCAGGCCCATGCGCAGGTTTTCTTCGACCGTGAGGCGGGCAAAGATCTCACGGCCTTGCGGCACGAAGCCGATGCCGGCGCGAGCCCGCTCGTAGGGCGTGGCGGCCTGGATGGGCTTGCCGTCGAATTCGATCGTGCCGGTCTTGATCGGCACCAGGCCCATCAGGCTCTTGAGCAGTGTGGTCTTTCCCACGCCGTTGCGGCCCAGCAGGACGGTGACCTTGCCCAGATGCGCCTCCAGCCCTACATCGCGCAGGATGTGGGAGCCACCGTAGTACTGGTTCACGCCCTTGACGCTCAGCAGGCCCATCATCATCTCCCCAGATAGACTTCGATCACACGCTCGTCCGACTGCACCTGATCCAGCGTGCCCTGGGCGAGCACCGAGCCATCGCACAGCACCGTGACGATTTCACTGATGGTCTTGATGAATCCCATGTCGTGCTCCACCACCATCAGGCTGTGCTTGCCCTTGAGCGAGAGGAACAGTTCGGCGGTGCGTGCGGTCTCGTCGTCCGTCATGCCGGCCACGGGCTCGTCGAGAAGAAGCAGCTTCGGGTCCTGCATCAGCAGCATGCCGATTTCAAGCCATTGTTTCTGGCCATGGCTCAGGTTTCCCGCCTGTCGTGTCACGGCGTCGGCCAGGTGGATGGTGTGCAGCACCTCGGCCAGGCGGTCGCTCTGCGCCGAATCGAGGCCGAAGCGCATCGACGCGGCGACACCCTTGTGGGTCTTGAGCGCGAGCTCCAGGTTTTCGAACACGCTGAGCTGTTCGAACACCGTCGGTTTCTGGAACTTGCGACCGATACCCAGCTGGGCGATCTGCGGCTCGTTGTGCCGAAGCAGGTCGATGGTGGAGCCGAAAAAAACGGTGCCGGAGTCGGGCCGTGTCTTGCCCGTGATGATGTCCATCATCGTGGTCTTGCCCGCGCCGTTGGGACCGATGATGCAGCGCAACTCGCCCGGGGCGATGTCGAGACTCAGGCCGTTGATGGCTTTGAAACCGTCGAAACTGACGTGCACATCTTCCAGGTACAGGATTCGCCCGTGGGTCACGTCCACTTCACCGGGCACGGCCACGCGGGAAAAACCCGCCTTGCGGCCACCGGACTCGGTCTTGCCCGTCGGTTGCGTGCGCGCCGCCCGCGCCTCGCGCACCCGCGCGCCTTCCTCCATCAGGTCGGGGGTCATGGCCGTGCCCCCACGCTTGCCACTTTGTGCGCTGCGCTGCCCCCAAAGGGGGCCTTCGCGCCTTGGGACGGCCCGGCGTCGCTCATACCTTACCGCCTTTCTTGAACTTCTTCACCAGGCCGACCACACCATCCGGCAGGAACAGGGTCACGCCGATGAACAGGGCACCCAGAAAATACAGCCAGAACTCGGGCGCGGTCACCGTCAGCCAGCTCTTGGCGCCATTGACCAGGAACGCACCGACGATCGGGCCGATCAGCGTGGCACGCCCGCCCACCGCGGCCCAGATGGCGATCTCGATCGAGTTGGCCGGGCTCATCTCCCCGGGGTTGATGATGCCCACCTGCGGCACGTACAGCGCGCCCGCCACCCCGCACATCATGGCCGAGATGGTCCAGATCGTGAGCTTGTAGGGAAGCGGCGAGTAGCCCGAAAACATCACACGGCTCTCGGCATCGCGGATGGCCTGCAGCACGCGGCCGAACTTGCTGCGCACCAGCCAGCGCGCGAGCAGATAAAAGCCCAGCAGCGTGCAGCCGGTCAGAACGAACAACGCCATGCGGGTCGACGGTTGCGCGATCGGAATGCCCAGGATGCGCTTGAAGTCGGTGAAGCCGTTGTTGCCACCAAAGCCCGTCTCGTTGCGGAAGAACAGCAGCATCGCCGCAAAGGTCATGGCCTGCGTGATGATCGAGAAATACACGCCCTTGATGCGCGAGCGGAATGCGAAGTAGCCGAAGATGAATGCCACCAGACCCGGCACGGCGATGATCAGGAACAGCGTGGCAACGAAGCTGTCGCTGAGGGCCCAATGCCAGGGCAAGGCCTTCCAGTCCAGAAACACCATGAAGTCGGGCAGGTCGCTCTTGTAGTTGCCGTCGCGGCCGATCTGGCGCATCAGGTACATGCCCATCGCGTAGCCGCCAAGCGCAAAAAACAGGCCGTGGCCCAGGCTCAGGATGCCGGTGTAGCCCCAGATCAGGTCCATGGCCAGGGCGCAGATCGCATAGCACATGATCTTGCCCGTCAGTGCCACCGCGTAGTCGCTCAGGTGGAACAGGCTGCCCTTGGGCACCAGGAGGTTGAGCGCGGGCGCCACCGCGCAAACCAGGATCAACGCCACGATGAAGGCCGACCAGCCGGTGCGCGACAGCAGCGGTGCCGGCGTTGGCAGGGTCAGGGTAGGTTTGTTCGTGCTCATGCTTCGGCGCTCCGCCCCTTGACCGCGAAGATGCCCTGCGGCCGCTTCTGGATGAAGACGATGATGAAAACCAGCACCGCGATCTTGGCCAGCACCGCACCGGTCCAGCCTTCGAGCAGCTTGTTCAGGATGCCCAGGCCCAGCGCCGCATACACCGTGCCGGCCAGTTGGCCCACGCCGCCGAGCACCACCACCATGAACGCGTCGACGATGTAGTTCTGCCCCAGGTCGGGCCCGACATTGCCCACCTGGCTCAAGGCGCAGCCGGCCAGCCCGGCGATGCCCGAGCCCAGCGCGAAGGCGTAGGTGTCGACCCGCGCCGTGTTGACGCCCATGCACGAGGCGATGGGCCGGTTCTGCGTCACGCCCCGCACGAACAGGCCCAGCCGGGTGCGGCTGATCAGGTACGCCATGCCCGCCAGTACCGCGGCGGCAAAGCCGATGATGACCAGCCGGTTGTACGGCAGGCTCAGGTTGGACAGCACCTGCACGCCGCCGCTCATCCACGACGGGTTCTCAACGCCCACGTTCTGTGCGCCGAAGATGGTGCGGATGCCTTGCATCAGCATCAGGCTGATGCCCCAGGTGGCCAGCAGGGTCTCCAGCGGGCGACCATACAGAAAGCGGATCACGCTGCGCTCCAGCGCCGCACCCACCAACGCCGAAGCCATGAACGCCACCGGGACGGCGGCCAGCAGGTACCAGTCGAAGGCACCGGGCAGAAACTTCTGGAACACGCCCTGCACCACATAGGTCGCGTAGGCGCCGATCATCATGAGTTCGCCATGCGCCATGTTGATCACGCCCATCAGGCCGTAGGTGATGGCCAGTCCCAGCGCCACCAGCAGCAGGATGGAGCCCAGGCTGATGCCCGAGAACAACGCCCCGAGCTTGTCGCCCCAGGCGAGCGAACCCTCGATGGCCCGAAGCGAGGCCTCCAGTTGCGCCTTCACGTCGGGCTCACTCTCGGCCTTCAGGCGTTCATTGAGCAGCAGTTTGGTTTCCGGCGTCTTGCTGGCCGCCAGGGCCTTGGCGGCCTCCAGGCGGCGTGGCTTGTCGCTGCTGCCCAGCAGGGCCGCTGCCCGCGCCAGCTGCAACTGGGCTCGAATGGCGTCGTTTTTCTCGGCGGCCAGCGCCTTCTCGATCATAGGCAGACGCGCCTCATCGGGCTCCTTCAGCAGCGCTTTCACACCCGCCAGCCGCTGCGCATCGTCCTGGCTGAACAGCTTGAGCGCGGCGATGGCGTTGTCGAGTTCGCCGCGCATGCGGTTGTTGCTGATCACGTCCTCGGCATCGGCGGGCACGGCAATGGCCTGGCCGGTCAGCGGGTCCGTGCCTTTGCCGTCGCGCACGATGAACACCTTGCCACCGGCCACCTTGACCGCGTCATCCGCCAGGGCCTGGATGTACGCGGCCGTGCGGTCGTCGGCGTTGGCCACCGCCTTGGCCAGTGCTTCCAGGCGGGCATCCGTTTCGCCGACCGCGATCGCTGCGGCCTCGCTAGCGGTCAGCGCCCGCGCGGCGCCGGCCCACAGTCCGAGCAACGCGAACAGAACGGAAAACAATCGAAACAGTCGGAGTCGGTGCATGGTGGCCCACTCGGTAAAAAAAAGGGGGATGGGCCTGCGCCCTCCCCCCGTCGGACGCTTGCGTGCGTTTTACTTCTTGGCTGGCTCGTCAGGCTTGCCAGCATTGCCCTCGATGAACTGGCTCCACGGCTTGGCGCGAACCGGGCCCGGCGTGTTCCACACCACGTTGAACTGGCCGTCGGCGCGAATCTCGCCAATGAACACCTTCTTGTGCAGGTGGTGGTTCTTTTCGTCCATCTTCGACGTGATGCCCGACGGCGCGGCGAAAGTCTGGCCGGCCATGGCGGCAATGACCTTGTCCACATCGGTGGTCTTGGCCTTCTCGACCGCCTGCTTCCACATGTGGATGCCGATCCAGGTGGCTTCCATCGGGTCGTTGGTCAGCGGCTTGTCCTTGTGGCCCGGAATGTTCTTGGCCTTGGCGTAGGCGCTCCACTTCTTGATGAAGTCCTCGTTGACCGGGTTCTTCAACGACATGAAGTAGTTCCAGGCGGCCAGGTGGCCCACCAGCGGCTTGGTGTCCACGCCGCGCAGTTCCTCTTCACCCACGCTGAACGCCACCACCGGCACGTCTTTGGCCTTCAGGCCGGCGTTGCCCAGTTCCTTGTAGAACGGCACATTGGAGTCACCGTTGATGGTGGACACCACGGCGGTCTTGCCGCCGGCCGAGAACTTCTTGATGTCGGCCACGATGGTCTGGTAGTCGGAGTGGCCGAACGGGGTGTACTTCTCGTCGATGTCGGATTCCTTCACGCCCTTGCTCTTGAGGTAGGCGCGCAGGATCTTGTTGGTGGTACGCGGGTACACGTAGTCGGTGCCGAGCAGCACCCAGCGCTTGGCGCCACCACCCTCCTTGCTCATCAGGTAGTCCACCGCGGGGATGGCCTGCTGGTTGGGCGCGGCACCGGTGTAGAACACGTTCTTGCTGAGCTCTTCACCCTCGTACTGAACCGGGTAGAACAACAGGCCGTTGAGTTCCTCGAACACCGGCAGAACCGACTTGCGGCTCACCGAGGTCCAGCAACCGAACACCACGGCCACCTTGTCCTGCGTCAGCAACTGTTTGGCCTTCTCGGCAAACAGCGGCCAGTTCGAGGCCGGGTCGACCACCACCGCTTCGAGCTTCTTGCCCAGCACGCCGCCCTTGGCGTTGATCTCGTCGATGGCCATCAGCACCGTGTCTTTGAGCACGGTCTCGGAAATCGCCATCGTGCCCGACAAGCTGTGCAGCACGCCGACCTTGATGGTGTCCTTGGCCTGTGCGCCGGCCTGCGTGGCAAAGGTCAGCGCACCGGTCGCAATGGCGGCGGCGGCGGCGATAGTCTTCAGGTGGCCGCGACGATTCAGTTTCATCATGTTTCTCCAGGGGTGAAAGAGGGGTTGACCGACAAACGTGGGCAGCCTGGGTTCAAGCCGCTGGAGAAGGCATCGCAAGCGCCGTGCCAGCTTGGTTCAGTGCCCCAAGCTCCCGTTCGGGATGCCATGCGAGGCCTCGAATGCACCGGCTTGGTGACAAACCGCACCGAATTGATGCATCACTCCGGGCGCAAGCAGACCGTCGCACAACATCGTGCTGCGCACGCACTGGATTTGCTCAGGGGGATCGCACCGGCATGCAAGTTGCATCACAATCAAGCGATTCCGCCCTGTGCCATCGGTTCAATTCGTGCTGCCCTGGAAGGCACGCCGAGCGTTCGGCCGGAAGGTGCGGGCGAACCGGCCGGTCAACCACCGAATTTGAATGAAACGAAATGGAACTGACTCCTCGTGAAAAGGACAAGCTGCTGATCTTCACCGCCGCCCTGCTGGCCGAGCGGCGCAGGGCTCGCGGTCTGAAGCTGAACTACCCGGAAGCCGTGGCCCTGATCAGTGCATCGGTGATGGAAGGTGCACGCGACGGCAAGTCTGTCGCGGACTTGATGAGTGAAGGGCGCGCCGTGCTGACCCGCGCCGACGTGATGGACGGCGTGCCGGAGATGATCCCGGACATCCAGGTCGAAGCCACCTTCCCGGACGGAACCAAGCTGGTCACGGTGCACCAGCCCATCGTCTGAGCCGCCTTTTTAGAGCCCTGATTGACTGTTCTCCAGCGCCGAATGGCCACCAAACGCTATTATTTTTGGAGTTTTCCCGGCGCCGAATCCATGGCCCGCCACCCGCGCGGCCCCCGTCCCTTTTTCCAACGGAGCGTCTGATGATTCCTGGCGAACTGCTGACCGACGACGGCGAGCACCCGCTCAACCCCGATCGCCGCACCCTGACCGTGGTGGTTCACAACACCGCCGACCGGCCAATCCAGGTCGGCTCGCACTACCACTTCGCCGAGACCAACGGCGCGCTCGCCTTTGACCGCAAGGCCACGCGCGGCATGCGGCTGAACATCGCCTCCGGCACCGCCGTGCGCTTCGAGCCCGGGCAGCAACGCACCGTGGAACTGGTGGACTACGCCGGCGCGCGCACCGTGTACGGCTTTCGCGGCCTCGTTCAAGGAGCCCTGTGATGGCCACCATCGGAAAGCGCGCCTATGCCGAGATGTTCGGCCCCACCGTCGGCGACCGGCTTCGGCTGGCCGACACCGACCTGATCATCGAAGTCGAACACGACTACACCCTGCGCGCCGGTGGCTACGGCGAAGAAGTGAAGTTCGGCGGCGGCAAGACCATCCGTGACGGCATGGCGCAATCGCAGCACACCCGCGCTGAAGGGGCAGTGGACTGCGTGCTGACCAACGCACTGATCGTCGACCACTGGGGCATCGTCAAGGCCGACATCGGCCTCAAGGACGGACGGGTCAAAGCCATCGGCAAGGCCGGCAACCCCGACACCCAGCCCGGCGTGGACATCATCATCGGCCCGGGCACCGAGGTCATCAGTTGCGAGGGCAACATCGTCACCGCCGGCGGCATCGACAGCCACATCCACTTCATCTGTCCGCAGCAGATCGAGGAAGCCCTGGCCAGCGGTGTGACCACCATGATGGGCGGCGGCACCGGCCCGGCCACCGGCACCTTTGCCACCACCTGCACGCCAGGCCCGTGGAACATCGAGCGCATGCTGCAGGCGGCCGACGCCTTTGCGATGAACCTGGGCTTCCTGGGCAAGGGCAACGCGGCACTGCCCGCCGCGCTGCACGAGCAAATCAGCGCCGGCGCCATCGGACTGAAGCTGCACGAAGACTGGGGCACCACGCCGGCGGCCATCAGCAACTGCCTGGACGTGGCCGAGGCCACCGACACCCAGGTGGCCATCCACTCCGACACGCTCAACGAAAGTGGCTTCGTGGAGAACACCATCGCCGCCACGAAGGGGCGCGGCCTGTGCGCCTTCCACACCGAAGGCGCCGGCGGCGGCCATGCACCCGACATCCTGAAAGTGGTGGGCGAAGCCAATTTCCTGCCCAGTTCCACCAATCCCACCATGCCGTACACGCGCAACACGCTGGACGAGCACGTGGACATGCTGATGGTGTGCCACCACCTGGACGCCGGCATTGCCGAAGACCTGGCCTTCGCCGAGAGCCGCATCCGCAAGGAAACCATCGCCGCGGAGGACATCCTGCACGACCTGGGCGCCATCAGCATGATGAGCAGCGACAGCCAGGCCATGGGCCGCGTGGGCGAAGTGATCATCCGTACCTGGCAGACCGCCGACAAGATGAAGGCGCAGCGCGGCAAGCTACCCGACGACACGGCGCGCCACGACAACTTCCGCGTCAAGCGCTATGTGGCCAAGTACACCATCAACCCGGCCATTGCCCACGGCATCAGCCACGAGGTGGGCAGCATCGAAGTCGGCAAGTGGGCCGACCTGGTGATCTGGAAGCCGGCGTTTTTCGGCGTCAAGCCGGCGCTGGTTCTCAAGGGTGGCTTCATCGCGCTGGCCGCCATGGGCGACCCCAACGCCTCCATCCCTACGCCCCAGCCGGTGCACTACCGGCCCATGTTCGGCGCGTTCGGCAGCGCCACGGCGCGCGGCTCGCTCACCTTTGTGTCGCAAGCCGGGCTGGCCGCCGGCATCCGGGAGCGCTTCGGCCTGGCCAAGACGGTCGCCGCCGTCAAAGGCATCCGCGGCGTGCGCAAGCAGCACATGGTGCACAACAGCTACCTGCCCAGGATGGAGATCGACGCGCAGACCTACACCGTGCGCGCCGATGGCCATCTGCTGACCTGCGAGCCCGCGGTGAAGCTGCCGATGGCGCAGCGCTACTTCCTGTTCTGAACCCGGCCTGCCCATGATCCAGGTGTCGAAACTCATCGCGCAGGGGCGCGGCCTGGCAGCCGCCCTGCTCAAGCGCGCAGCCACGGTCGAACTTGACTGGGACGTGCGCCAGAAAAGCCGCTTCGCCGCCACCGACAGCACCGGGCGCGAACTCGGCATCTTCCTGCCGCGGGGCACCGTGGTGCGTGGCGGCGACGTGCTGGTGGCCGAGGACGGCTCGCTGGTGCGTGTGATTGCCGCGCCGCAGCCGGTGCTGGTGATCACGGCCTGCGCGCAGCACGGCACGCCGTTTGATCTGACCCGCGCCGCCTACCACCTGGGCAACCGCCACGTGCCCATCGAGTTGCAGCCCGACCACCTGAAGATCGAGCCCGACCACGTACTCGCCGACATGCTGCGCGCCATGCACCTCACCGTGAACGAGACCCAGGCCGCCTTCGAACCCGAAGGCGGCGCCTATGCGGCCGGCGGGCACGGTCATGGCCACAGCCATGGTCACGATCACGACCACCACCATGGCACGGAAGCCGGCCACACCCACGCGCAGACGGCGCCCGCCGCGCGCGTGGCGATCCCGGTCGTCGCCGCAGCCCAGCCCCACGTGCACGGCCCGGGCTGCGGACACCACCACCACCACGAATGAACGGCGCTGCCGGCACGCTGGACGCCCCCAGCCTGCTGCAACTGATCTGGCTGGCCTCCCCCGCGCTGCCGATCGGCGGGTTTTCCTACTCGGAAGGGCTGGAAGCCAGCGTCGAATGGTCACGAGTAGCTACTGAAACAGAAGCATCGGACTGGCTCGTCGATCAGCTGCACCTGACGCTGGCGCGCGCCGACCTGCCAGTGGTGGCCCAGGCGGTGCGCGCCTGGCGTGCAGGCGATCGACCCCGGGTGCAGGCGCTCAACGCCTGGGTGCTGCACACGCGCGAAAGCAGCGAGCTGCGCCTGCAGGCCGAGCAGATGGGTCGCTCCCTGCTGGAATGGCTGCGCAACCAGGATGCCGGTGACACCGCCCGCATGGCCGCCATCGAGGCGCTGGCCGAGATGGACCCCACCTACCCCGTGGCCTTTGCGCTGGCCGCCTCGCGCACCGGCGCACCCGAGCGCGACATCGCCCTGGCCTATGCCTTCGGCTGGGCCGAGAACATGGTGCAGGCGGCGCTCAAGGCCGTGCCGCTGGGCCAGAGCGCCGGCCAGCGCATCCTGGCCCGGCTCGCGCACGAGATTCCCGATGCGGTCAAGGCCGCGCTGGCGCGCCCCGCCGGCACGCAGCAGGCCTTCGCGCCGATGCTGGCCATCCTGTCGGCCCGCCACGAAACCCAGTATTCGCGGCTGTTCCGGTCCTGAGCGGACTGTCGCCCCTCCAACCCCATCGAACCGAACCTTCCATGACCGCCCTGCACCACATCCCCCACCGCACCAAACCGCTGCCGCCCCTGCGCGTGGGCATCGGCGGGCCCGTCGGCTCCGGCAAGACCACGCTGCTGGAGATGCTGTGCAAGGCCATGCGCGAGCGCTACGACCTGGTGGCCATCACCAACGACATCTACACCAAGGAAGACCAGCGCCTGCTCACCGTCAGTGGCGCGCTGCCGGCCGAGCGCATCATGGGCGTGGAGACCGGCGGCTGCCCACACACCGCCATCCGCGAAGACTGCTCGATCAACCTCGAAGCCATCGACCGCATGCTGGCCGAGCACCCGAACGCCGACATCGTGTTCGTGGAGTCCGGCGGCGACAATCTGGCCGCCACCTTCAGCCCCGAACTCAGCGACCTCACGATCTACGTGATCGACGTGGCCGCCGGCGAAAAGATCCCGCGCAAGGGCGGACCCGGCATCACCAAGAGCGACCTGTTCGTGATCAACAAGACCGACCTGGCCCCCTACGTAGGCGCCGACCTGGCCGTGATGGAGGCCGACACCCGACGCATGCGGGGCAACAAGCCCTTCGTGATGACCAACCTCAAGACCAACGCCGGCCTGGCCGAGGTCATCGCCTTCATCGAACAAAAGGGTCTGCTGAAACCGGCCTGAGCCCCTCGGTCAGGACATGCCAGCGGGTAGAATGCGCCCCTGCCTCCGGAGACGTGGGTGAGTGGTTTAAACCAGCAGTCTTGAAAACTGCCGACGGGTAACCGTCCGTGAGTTCGAATCTCACCGTCTCCGCCAGATCACCCCGAAACAAGCGCCTTTCCAGGCGCTTTTCTTTTTTTGCCTGAACCGGCGGCGAGGGCGCGGGCGACGATTACGGGTAATCCCTATAGGTGTGTGCCGCCCGCTTGAGCAGACTGCGCGGTACGCATCCGTTCCGATGCGCCTGCATGCGCCAACCCACTCCGTCTTCAGGTGAGATGACATGAAAACACTCCTCCGTTCCGCGTTGCTGGCCCTGGCGCCGGCCATTGCCCTCCTGACGGTCGCGCCTCAGGCCGCAGCCAGCACCCTGAACCAGAACGTCTCGTGGACGATCGACCGCGCCGGCACGACCACCAAGTACCGACTGGTGGCCTACGGCGACTCCATCTACGCCGGTTACAACGGCTCGACCACCAACGCGGCCAGGTACTCGGCCCCGACGGTCGATGCCGAGTACCTGTCCGCACTGTGGAACGCCGACATCGAGAGCGTGCGGCGCGCCAAGTCGGGCGCGGTGGCCTCCGACATCTACAACAACAAGATCGTGGCCGAACGCTCCTACATGCAGCACGCCAGCACCCGTGCGGTCACGTTCGAGATGTGCGGCAACGACGGCCTGCAGGCCCGCACAGCGTTCAAGAAACAGACCGGCACCTGCAATTACAGCGGCATGGACGCCGCCGTGGCCGCCTGCAAGCAATACGTGGGCTTGGCGATGGATTACATCAACGCCAACGCCTATTCGGGTGTGAAGGTCAAGGTGATCTCCAACCTGCACTACCCCGGCTACAACGCCGACAACACGCAGAGCACCTGCAAGGACGCCTCCACCGGCGCCACCGTCAACCTGCGCGACAAGTTCCTGCCCAAGCTGGCCGCGATGAACTACTGGATGTGCGAACACGCGCGCAACAAGGGCTTCCAGTGCGCCGACAGCTTTGCCCAGTACATGGGCGCCGATTACGACAGCAACGGCGACGGCCAAGTTGACGCAGACGCCCTGCGCTATGTCGCGGGCGAGAGCGAGGCCAGCTACGTCGGCCGCATCACCGGCGCCCTGAAGGCCACCATCCGCGACGCCAACGCCCACTTCGTGTCGGCCAGCAGCAGCTATGACTACATCCAGTCGGACGACACCCACCCCACCTACACCGGCGGCACCGTGACCGCCGGGCTGTTCGGCGGCTCCACCGGCTCGGGCGCGCCACGCTACACCTCGTTCGCGGGGGGCAAGAGCCCGATCTGGAACCAGTACGGACACGAACGCATGGGCTGGGCGGTGTCGGTGTTCAATCCCGCATCGCCCTGATCACGGCCAGGACCCCGGACTGCGCTATTGCGACGCCATCGCAAAACCCTGCCGGCCAAGCCGCCGGCAGCGCAACCAGGATGGGGCCCCGATCGGGGCCTTCTTGTTGTCGCGGCCCTGCTCACGGCCGGTGGCCTGGGGTGGTTCCTGTGGGGGTCCGATTCACCGCCTGAGCCGATCGCCGTGCCGACGCCCGCGCCGGCTGCGTCCCGCCCAACAGCCGAAGACCCGGGCCTGGCCGTCTGGCGGATTCAGGAAACGGTGCCGACCTGGCAGGCAAGCCGCGCCAGCAGCCCGGTGACCCCCGACCCGGAGCGCGACAACGACCCGACCCGTGACCTCTCTTCCTACGTACCCCGTGGCGCACAACCCACCATGGCTGAAGTCATCACCCGTCTGAACGAAGCCGGTGTCCACACCGGGCTCGGCGCCTTCTCGCCACCGGGAACCCGCCCGCCGCTGATCGGCCTGGCGGTGCCGGACGACTTTGCCCTGCCGCCGGGTTACGTGCGCCACCACCAGGCCACGGACGACGGGCAGCGCATCGAGGCGATCCTCATGTTCGCGCCGGGCTTCCAGCTGCTCGACGCCCAGCAGCGGCCGGTGGACATGCCCAAGGACCGCGTGGTGCCGCCGGAGCTCGCCCCGCCGGGTCTGCCGATCCGGCGCATCGTGGTGCCGCCCCCGGCAGCCGGGCCCAACTGACCGCATGGCGACCGTGCCGTTCCTCCGGCGCCCCGCGGCGCGTGTGCTGGCCGGCGTCGCCGCCAGCGCCGCACTGTCCGCCTTGTACGTGCAAGGCGACAGCGCCTGGGTGCTGGGCTTCGTCATGTTCGTGCCCTGGCTCGGGGCACAGGATGCCCAGGCCTCACTGCCGCGCGCGCTGGCCGGCGCCTGGCTCATGGCGATGGCCTTCACGGCGGCGGCCTTCTGGTGGTTCGGCCTGGCCATCGGTGACTACACCCGGGTCGGCGGACCCAGCGCCCTGGCGGTCCTGTTGCTGCTGGCACCGGTGTTTCAGCCGCAGTTCCTGGCGTTTGCGCTGGCGCGCCACCTGGCCGGGCTGCGCCACGGCGCCGCGCTGCGGGCGCTGGCCGGCGCCGCGGCCTGGGTGGGCACCGAATGGGCGCTGCCCAAAGTGCTGGGCGACACCCTCGGCCACGGGCTGTATCCGTCCGCCGTGATGCGCCAGCTGGCCGACGTCGGCGGCAGCGCCGGCCTGACCGTGCTGTTGTTGCTGGCCAACGAGGGGATCGCGCTGGCGTGGGCCCGCCGCGCCGACGGCTGGCGCCAGTTCGGACAACCGCTTGCGCTGGCCGCCTTGGCGCCGCTGGCCATCGCGTCGTACGGGCTGTTCAGTCTGTCGCAGCAACCGGCGCCGGGCGGCGATTCGCTGCGGGTCGGGATGGTGCAGTCCAACCTCGTCGACTACGAGCAGCGCCGCCGCGCGGAAGGCGCCCATGCGGTGGTGCGTGAGGTGCTCGACACCCATTTCGCGATGACCTACGACGCCGTGGAGCGCCAGCGCGCCGACGCCGTGCTCTGGTCGGAAACCGTCTACCCCACCACCTTCGGTCACCCCAAGAGCGAAGCGGGCGCCGAGTTCGACGCCGCGATCCAGACCATCGTCAACGCCGCGCGGGTGCCGTTCGTGTTCGGCACCTACGAGCGCGACGCCCGGGGCGAATACAACGCCGCGGCGTTCGTGCAGCCGCAGACCGGCCTGCTGGGCTTCTACCGGAAGACGCGCCTGTTTCCGCTCACCGAATCCGTGCCCGCGTGGCTGGACGGCGCCACACTGCGGCGCTGGCTGCCCTGGACCGGTTCCTGGCTCGCGGGCGATGGCGCGCGGGTGTTCCCGCTGCGCCTGCGCGACGGCCGCGAGGTGCCGGTGATGGCCGCCATCTGCCTGGACGACGTGGACACCGCCCTGGCCATCGACGGGGCCCGCATGGGCGCGCGAGCGATCCTGACGATGTCCAACGACTCGTGGTTCACCCGCTATCCGCTGGGCGCGCAGCTGCACCAGTCCGTGGCCGCGTTTCGCAGCGTCGAAACCCGGCTGCCGCAGTTCCGCGTCACGTCCAACGGCAACAGCGCCGTGATCGACGCGCGGGGCACGGTGGTGGCGGGCGCCGGCATGGGTGAACGCGCGCTGGTGGTGGGTCAGCTGCCCGTGGGCGAGCCCCCGCGCACCCTGATGGTCCGATGGGGCGATTGGGTCGGGCCGGCGGGCCTGGTCTTTCTGGTGTTTCTGATGCTGCTGGCGGCATCGCCCCGGTGGGTCGCACGCCCCACCGGCGGGGAAGCGCCGGCGCCGATGGCGCCACGCCGGCCGGTGAGGGCTGCGGTGCTGCCAGGCGCGGCACGCGTGCTCGCCGGCCTGCTGCGCGGTTTTGCGCGTCTGGGCCTGCTGGCACTGGGTGCTGCCATGCTGCTGGACGACACGTTGCGCGGCAATACCCTGGCGCAGCTGCGCTGGTTCGCCGGCGTGTTCCTGTTGCCCGAAGCCGTGGCCGTGTGCGTGCTGGCGGCCTGGTCGGCCACGGTGTCGGTGCAAGGCGGCGCGCTGGTCCTGCAACGGGGCAGGCAACGGCTGGCCATCGCGCTGCACGACATCACCGCCGTATCGCTCTGGCAGGTGCCCTTGCCGGGGCGGGGCCTGAGCCTGCACCGAAAGCCCGAGGCCGGCCCGCCCTGCCACCTGGCCACCGCCGATCCGCTCGCGCTGGCAGCCGCGCTGGCCGCGGCGGGCGGCCCGGCCCTGCCGGCGCAGCCGCCGTCATTCCTGGGGCGCTACGCGCAGACGGTGGGCTCGATGCGACGTGGTCGGCTCGACGCGCCGTGGCTGAAGTTCGGGCTGTTTCCGCTGCTGCTGGCGCTGCCCGCGTTCCACCTGCACCAGAACATCGCGTACGGCGGCGGCTTCGGCGAGCTCTACACCTTCGGCGCCAAGGCCTATGGCCTCACGTTTGCCCTCTGGTGGGCCACCTGGACCGTGGGCGTGGTGCTGAGCGCGGCCGCATTGCGCGCCGCCGTGGAGGCCGGCACGGTGCTGACGCTGGCCGTGCGCCCGCAGCGCACCGCCGACGTGCGCGCGATGCTGGAACGCCTCGCGCTGGCCCTGCTCTACCTCGGCCTGCCGGGCTGGCTGCTGCTGCACGCGGGCTGGTGAGCCGCCGGACCACCCTGGGGAGGCCGCTGGGCACGGTTTTGAGCATATTTTTGCCCGGATCCCAGCGCGCAACGGCCACAAGCAGCTATCGAATAAATAGCATCCAAACGCTGCTGAAGACATTGCCCTGCAACAGAATCACCCGCGACCTATCATCGCGCCAACGTCCACAACGGCTCGATTGAGCGTTTCACCATGTCCGACTCCAGCCCCATCGTCCGGATCATGCCCCTGGGCTTCCCGTGGGAGACCGCCGACCCCTTCCTGTTCTGCGCCTACCACGACGATGCCTACCCGCGCGGCGATGCGCAGATGGGCCCGGCGGCCTCGCTGGCCGGGCGCGAGATCGGGCAGGACTTCAGCCGCAAGGACGGCTGGAGCCTGTACCACGGGCATCCGGTGCCCGGCTTTCCGCAGCACCCGCACCGGGGCTTCGAGACGGTCACCATCGTGCGCCAGGGGCTGATCGACCATTCCGACTCGCTGGGCGCGCAGGCCCGCTTCGGCCGTGGCGACGTGCAGTGGCTCACCGCCGGCCGCGGCGTGGTGCATTCGGAGATGTTTCCGCTGCTGCGCCAGGACGCGCCCAACCCGGCGGAGCTGTTCCAGATCTGGCTCAACCTGCCGGCGCGCAACAAGATGGTGGCGCCGTATTTCACGATGTTCTGGTCGGACACCGTCCCGCGCGTGACCGAAACCGACGCTGAGGGCCGCACCACCGAGGTCACGGTGGTGGCCGGGCGTCTGGCCTCGGCGCCACAGGCCGAGCCGCTGGCGCCGCCGCCCAACTCGCGCGCGGCCGAGCCGGATGCGGACCTGGCGATCTGGACCATCACGATGGCGCCCGGTGCCCGCTGGACACTGCCGGCCGCGCGCGACGCTGCCACCCGACGCCACCTGTATTTCTTCCGCGGGCCGACGGTGCACGTCGCGGGCCAGGCCGTTGCCGGGCCGGCCGCCATCGAGGTGCAGGCGCTCTCGGCGGTCGAGCTGCACAACCCGGCGCCCATGCCGGCGGAGTTCCTGCTGCTGCAGGGCAAGCCGATCGGCGAACCGGTGGCGCAGTACGGCCCCTTCGTGATGAACACCCAGGCCGAAATCATGCAGGCGCTGCAGGACTACCGCCGCACCCGGTTCGGCGGCTGGCCCTGGCCGGACGACGCGCCGGTGCACGGGCGCGACCCGGCCCGCTTTGCCCGACACCCCGACGGCCGGGTCGAGCGGCCAGCCGAGGCGCCGGGAACCAACTGAAACCGCCACGGGTCCATGGCCTTTTGCCCCCGCCGGATCACCGCATGCGCCGTCGCCATCTGCTTACCACCCTGGCCGCCGGGCCCACGCTGTTCATGACCCCCTTGTCCGACGCCGCGCTGCAGCCCGTGCTGCAGGCGCTCAAGCCCTCGCCCACCCTGCCGGTGCTGTTTGTCGGCCATGGCAGCCCGATGAACGCCATCGAAGACACCGCCTGGCGCCGCAGCTGGCAGGCGATGGGCGCCGAGCTGCTCAAGCGCGCCGAAGCGCCGCAGATGATCCTGTGCGTCTCGGCCCACTGGCTGACGCAGGGTGGCTGGCAGATCACCGGCATGGAAAAGCCGCCGACGATTCACGACTTCGGCGGGTTTCCCCAGGCGCTGTTCGACCAGCAGTACCCGGCGCCCGGCGCCCCGGCGGTGGCCGCCACGCTCGCGCGCGAGCTCAAGTCGCCCGCCACGGGCCAGCCGCTGGGCGTCGACGCGTCTGAATGGGGGCTCGACCACGGCACCTGGTCGGTGCTCAAGCCGATGTTTCCGCGCGCCGACATCCCGGTGTTGCAGCTCAGCATGGACTACAGCCGGGCACCGTCCGAGCACTACGCGCTGGGCCAGCAGCTGCGTGCCCTGCGCAAGCGGGGCGTGCTGATCGTGGGCAGCGGCAACATCGTGCACAACCTGCGCGCGCTGCGCCGCGACGTGGCCGACAACCAGGCCTACGACTGGGCGCAGGCCTTCGACGCCGCCATCCAGCAGCAGATCGCCAAGGGCCAGCTCGACGCGTTGCAGAAATTCCAGTCGCTCGGCGATATTGCTCGGTTGTCGCACCCCACCTACGACCACTTTCTGCCGCTGTTGTACGCGGCCGGCGCGGCCGCCCCCGACGAGGTGCCGCTTTTCTTCAACACCGGCTTCCAGGCCGCGTCGATCTCGATGCGATCGGTGCTCTGGGGCTGAACCGCCACCGGCGTGACGCCCGGCAAACGGCGGCCCCGCGCTGCCGGCCTCCCGGCGGCGCTCAGTTGGCCTTGCCGCCCATGGCGCGCATGTTGAAGCTCATGCCATTGGCCATGGTGACGTCGCCCGGCTTCTGACCGGGCTTGCAGGCGCCGAGCCATTTGGCCTCGACCGTGGTCCGCGCTTCCTTCATACCCATCATGGGCGGGTTGTAGGTGCTGAGCATGTCCATGCGGTAGGCGGTATCGCCGCTGAACACCGCCGTGCCCTTGCTGGTGGCGGTGGTGTCGCCGAACTTGCACACCGAATGCAGGTGAACCTTGTCGCCGTCGCGGCTGATGTCGTTCTTGCTGCACATCTCTTTCTGCATGCTGCTGCCCATCTGCAGCATCTCCCTGCCGAAGCTCTTGTCCATGCACAGGGTCGAGACCGTGGCCGGCGCGCCCGAAACCGTGGTGCTCATCTGCCAAAGTCCTTCCTTGCGCATGGGCAGGTCGACGGTTTGCGCCAAGGCCGGCGTCAAAAAGGCGGCCATCGCGAAGCCCGCGAAGATTCGATTGGGAAGCATGTCTGGATCGCTTTCTCGGCTCCGCGGCCGGGCTGGGTACTAAACAAAAAAAACGCCCCGGACAGCGCCATGGCGGGTGCGCCGATTGTCATCCGCCTCAGGACTCGGCGCAACCAATGAAAAGGAGGGATCGAAGCCGAGGCACCTGTTTCAAGCCGATGGCACCGGTTCGCGCTGCGCGAACGCCTTGAGTGGGCATCCGCCGGTCCGTGCTTACAATGACCCGCTCACCGGCCACAGCGCTCGGCCCCCGAGCGCCAAGGCCCGCACACCCACCCGATGCCCCGCTCCCGACAGTTCGTAGCCTGGTTCTTCATCGCCGCCACGGTGTGGATGGGTACGGGGCAGGCATTGCACGCCCTTTCGCACGCGCTGCATGCGCTGGAAACGCCGCAGTCCATGCCACCGATGGCGCGGGTCGCGCTGGCGCTTGGGTCCGGGCACGATCACAGCGACTGCGACGGGCATGGTCACGCACCCGAGGACGGGCGCGACCACGGCGTACTGTGCGAGCAATGCGCGCTGTTCAGCGCAATGGACGGCGCCGGGGTCACCCGATCCGGCGTTTCGCTGCCTGCCCTTCCAGGCCAGGTGCCCGGATCGGCTTTGCCGGCAACCGCGCGCAATTTCCGGTTCACGGCCTACACCTCGCGAGCGCCGCCACACGGCGCCTGACTTCCAGCTCGATCCCGTCCGCGTCCCTCACCGGCCTGTGTTCAACGGCCGGTGGAGCGCCGCGTGATGCCATTCATCTTCCATCTGCCCGGCGGCTGCACGCCGGGCACAAAACACCTTTTTCGGAGAACCAGATCATGCACCGCAACCTCCCTTTTCCCGCGACCCTGCTCGCGCTCGCGATGGCCTCGCCGACCCTGTGGGCTGCCGACAACGCCCAGCTGCAACAGCTCCAGCAGGAAATCGCCGCCATGCGCAGGGATTACGAAGCCCAGCTCAAGGCACTTGAAGCCCGGCTGAAACAGGCCGAATCCAACCTCGCGGCGCAGACAACGCCGGCACCTGCGCCGGTGGCTGCCGCACCCGCCGCAACCGCGGTCGGCACTGCTGGTGCCCCAGCACCGGCGAAAGCCACAGCACGCGCAACGAGCAAGGGCTTCAACCCCGACATCGCGCTGATCCTGTCCGGCAGCTATTCGAGTTTTTCCAAGGACCCGACGCAGTACCGCATTCCTGGCTTCCTGACCGGCGGCGAAATCGGCCCCGGCGTGCAGGGCTTTTCGCTGGGCGAGTCGGAGCTGACGGTGTCGGCCACGATCGATCCGTGGTTCTTCGGCTCGATGAGCCTCGCGCTGGCCGCCGACAACTCGGCCTCGGTCGAGGAGGCTTTCATCCAGACCACGTCGCTGCCCGGCGGACTCGGGCTCAAGGCCGGGCGATACCTGGCGTCGGTCGGCTACCAGAACGACAAGCATCCGCACACCTGGGACTTCATCAATGCACCGCTGGCCTACCAGGTGTTCCTGGGCGGCGCGCTCGCGCAGGACGGGATGCAGCTCAAGGCCGTTCTGCCGACCTCGCAGTTCATCGAACTCGGCGGCGGCATTGGCGCGGCGGGCGAATTCCCCAGCGGCACCGGCAACCGCAAGAAGCCCGGCACCGGCACGCTGTTCGCCCACACCGGCGGCGACGTCGGCGCCAGCAACAGCTGGCGCGCCGGGGCCTCCATGGTCTGGGCCAAGGCCTACGACCGCCCCTTCGAAGACATCGACAGCGCCGGCAACCCGGTCACCAACGTGTTCACCGGCAACAGCCGCCTGGCCATTCTCGATGGTGTGTGGAAGTGGTCGCCCGGCGGCAACGCGTCCAGCACCAGCCTGACGCTGCAAGGCGAGTATTTCCGCCGCCTGGAGTCCGGCACGCTCGTCTATGACGGGGGCGGACAGTCGCTGGCCGACAGCTTCCGCGCCGCGCAGAGCGGCTGGTATGCGCAGGCGGTGTACAAGTTCCTGCCGGCGTGGCGCGTGGGCCTGCGCTACGACCGGCTGAGCATGGGCAACGTGGACGCGGCCAGCAACACCGCCAACCTGGATCTGCCGTCGTACGCGCCCAACCGCACCACGCTGATGCTCGACTGGTCGCCCAGCGAATACAGCCGCGTGCGGCTGCAGCTGGCCCAGGACCGCGCCCGCTATGGCCTGACGGACAACCAGGTCATGATTCAATACCAGATGAGCCTGGGCACCCACGGCGCCCACGGCTTCTGAGGACATCGCCATGAACAGACTGATTCACACCCTCGCCTTGTTTGCGCTGCTGCTGGTGGCGCCGCTGGCCCGCGCCGAGCTCAAGGTGCTGGCCTGCGAGCCCGAATGGGGCGCGCTGGTCAAGGAGCTGGCTGGCGACAAGGTCAGCGTCTACGTGGCCACCACCGCCTTGCAGGACCCGCACCGCATCGAGGCCCGGCCCAGCCTGGTGGCGGCCGCGCGCAACGCCGGCCTGGTGGTCTGCACCGGTGCCGAACTGGAGCTCGGCTGGCTGCCGCTGCTGATCCGGCAGTCGGGCAACAGCGCCATCCAGCCCGGCAAACCCGGCCATTTCGAGGCGGCGGCCTATGTGCGCATGCTCGACGTGCCGCAGCGCCTGGACCGCGCCGACGGCGACGTGCACGCCGCGGGCAATCCGCACATCCAGACCGATCCGCGCAACATCACGCTGGTGGCCGAGCCGCTGGCCCGGCGTCTGGCCGAACTGGACCCGGCCAACGCCGCCACCTACCAGGCGCGCGGCGCCGACTTTCTGGCGCACTGGAGAGCCGCCATCCAGCGCTGGGAACAATCGGCCGCGCCCTTGCGCGGCGTGCCGGTGGTGGTGCAGCACAAGGCGTTTCCGTACCTTCAGCAGTGGCTGGGGCTGGTGGAGGTGGCCGCGCTGGAGCCCAAGCCCGGGGTGGAACCCACCAGCGCGCACCTGAGCGCGGTGCTGGCCGGCCTGAAAACACGCCCGGCGAAGATGATCCTGCGCGCCGCCTACAACGACCCGCGCGGCGCCGACTGGCTGGCCGAGCGCACGCAGTTGCCGGTGGTGGTGCTGCCCTTCACCGTCGGCGGCAACGAGCAGGCCAAAGACCTGTTTTCGCTGTTCGACGACACGGTCCAGCGCCTGCTGAAAGCCAGCCGATGAGCGCGCCCGGCGTCGACTGGTCCATCCTGTGGCCGGCGCTGCTGGCCGGCCTGCTGGTGCTGGCCACGCACGTGCCGATGGGCATGCAGGTGCTGCAGCGCGGCATCGTCTTCATCGACCTGGCGATCGCGCAGATCGCCGGTGTCGGTGTGATCGCCGCCGACGCCATGGGCCTGGAGCCCCACGGATGGGCGGTGCAGGTGGCAGCCCTGTCGGCGGCCCTGCTCGGCGCCCTGGCGCTGACCTGGACCGAGCGCCGCTGGCCCGACATCCAGGAGGCGCTGATCGGCGTGCTGTTCGTGCTGGCCTCCTGCGCGGGCCTGCTGCTGCTGGCCGGCAACCCGCATGGTGGCGAGCACCTGAAGGACCTGCTGGTCGGGCAGATCCTGTGGGTCTCGGGCCAACAGCTCACCGGCATGGCGGCGCTGACCGTGCTGGTGCTGGCGCTGTGGTTCGGCCTGCGCGAGCGGCTGGGCCGCGCCGGCTTCTACCTGCTGTTTGCGCTGGCGGTCACCGCGTCGGTGCAGCTGGTGGGCGTGTACCTGGTGTTCACCAGCCTGATCGTGCCGGCGCTGGCGGTGCGGCGTCTGCGCCCGACCTGGCGGTTGCCCGTGGGTTACGCCGTGGGCGCCCTGGGCTACCTGCTGGGACTGGCGGTGTCCGCACGCTTCGACCTGCCCTCGGGCGCGGTGGTGGTGCTGGTGATGGCCGCGCTGGCACCGCTTGTGGCCACCCTGGCGCTGCGGCGGGCGCCAGCGGATGGCCTCTGACGACCGACGGGGCGGTCAGGGGCCATTTTTGGGCGCCTCCGAGCGTTCTGGGGCCGGTTTTCAGAGTCAAAATGGGCCCATCCCAGCGTCTGCCAGCCACGAGCAGCTATAGTTTCAGGAGCTTTTCAACGAGTCCGGAAGCCCGTGGCAGGTGATCCGCCACGCTCAGCCGGGGAGGAACAGGGCCTGCAGATCGCTCAGGAAGTCAAAGCCACGCTCGGTGGGTCGCACCTGGGTCAGCGAACGTTCGATCAAGCCCTGGCGCTCGGCCTGCGCCAGGCCAGACTCGATGGCCGACACCGGCAGCCCGGTGCGCGCGCTGAAGTCCTGCAGCGCGAAGCCGTCGCGCAGCCGCAAGGCGTTGAGCAGGTATTCGAACGGCAGGTCGGCCCGGGCTACCTCGTGCGCCTGCGCCACCGGCTGACCGGCCAGCGCCTGCGTCATGTAACCCGCGGGCTCGCGCCAGCGCACCTGGCGCACCACGCGGTGCGCAAAGCTCAGCTTGCTGTGCGCGCCCGCGCCCAGGCCCAGGTAGTCGCCGAACTGCCAGTAATTCAGGTTGTGCCAGCAGCGGTGGCCGGGCCGGGCGTAGGCCGAGACCTCGTAGCGCTGCAGGCCGGCCTGCGCCGTGCGCTCGGTCAGGCGGTCGAGCATGGCATAGGCCGCGTCGTCTTCGGGCACGGCCGGCGGGTACTTGGCGAAGACGGTGTTGGGTTCGATCGTGAGGTGGTAGATCGACAGGTGCGGCGGCGCCAGCGCCAGCGCGGTGCGCACGTCTTCGTCCAGTTGGTCCAGCGTCTGCCCGGGCAGCGCGTACATCAGGTCGAGGTTGAAGGTGTCGAAGGCCAGCGCCGCCTCCTCCACCGCCGCCAGCGCCTGGGCGCGGTCGTGCACCCGCCCCAGCGAGCGCAGGTGTGCGTCGTTGAAGCTCTGCACGCCCACCGACAGGCGGGTGACGCCCGCCGCGCGGAAGGCCTTGAAGCGGTCTTTCTCGAAGGTACCGGGATTGGCCTCCAGCGTGATCTCGCAATCAGCCACCAGCGGCAAGCGGGCACGAAGGCCACTGAGCAGGTGGTCGATCGCCTCGGGCGAGAACAGGCTGGGCGTGCCGCCGCCGATGAACACGCTGTGCACCGACCGGCCCCAGACCAGCGGCAGGCTGGCCTCCAGATCGGCCATCAGGGCGTCGAGGTAACGCTGCTGCGGCAGCGCATCGGCCGCTTCGCCGCGCACCTCGTGCGAGTTGAAGTCGCAATACGGGCACTTGCGCAGGCACCAGGGCAGGTGGACGTAGAGCGACAGCGGCGGCAACGCTGCCAGCTGCAGCGTGCCGGGGCGCATGTGGTGCGACAGATCCATCACAAGTTGAGCGCCGCCGGGCCGCCCCAAGGCGCGAAGGCCCGCTCGGGGGGCAGTGACGTACGCGCAGCGACGAGCGTGGGGGCCATGCCTACATCCATCGCTCGCGAATCAGATCGACCATGGCGCGGGCGGCTTTGCCGCGGTGGCTGTGGGCATTCTTCACGTCCACCGGGAGCTGGGCAAAGGTCTGGCCGAATTCGGGTATGAACATCACCGGGTCGAAGCCGAAACCGTTGCTGCCCATCGGTTCGCGGGCGATTTCGCCGGCCACGCGGCCGACCGCGATCAAGGGTTCGGGGTCGTCGGCGCGGCGCACCGCCACCAGCGTGCTGACCATCGCGGCGCGGCGGTTGCTGATGCCCCGCATCTGCTCCACCAATGCACGCACATTGTTGGTGTCGCCTTTCTCGTAGCCGAACTGGGTGGCGTAGAACGCGGTGTCCACGCCTGGCAGGCCACCGAACGCATCGACGCACAGGCCCGCATCATCGGCCAGCGCCGGCAGTCCGCTGGCGGCCGCGGCATGGCGCGCCTTGGCCAGCGCGTTCTCCACAAAGGTGCGAAACGGCTCTTCGGCCTCGGGGATGCCCAGGTCGGCCTGGCGCACCAGTTCGACGTCCAGCGGCGCCAGCATGGCCTGCAATTCGGCCAGTTTGCCCCGGTTGTTCGAGGCGAGCACGATTTTCATGGTGTTTTCAGGCTTCTCCCAGCGTCAATCGGCCACTGGCAGCTATTGTTTCGAGAGCGATTCGGTCTGCAGGACGACGAGTTCCCGGATGCCTTGCTCGGCCAAGGCCAGCAGCGCGTCCATCTCCTGGCGAGTGAATGCCGCGCCTTCGGCCGTTCCCTGCACCTCGACGAAGTGGCCGGCGCCGGTCATGACGACGTTCATGTCGGTGTCGCAGGCCACATCCTCGATGTATTCGAGGTCGAGCAGCGGCGTGCCGCCCACGATGCCGACCGAGATGGCCGCCACGTGACCGGTGATCGGCGACTCGGTCAGCCTGCCAGCGGCCAGCAGGTGATTGACCGCGTCCCGTGCGGCCACGAAGGCGCCCGTGATGGCCGCGGTGCGGGTGCCGCCATCGGCCTGGATCACGTCGCAGTCGAGGTGGATGGTGCGCTCGCCAAGTTTTCCGAGGTCGAACACCGCACGCAGCGAGCGCCCGATCAGGCGCTGGATCTCCTGCGTGCGCCCGCTCTGCTTGCCGCGCGCGGCCTCGCGGTCGCCGCGGGTGTGGGTGGCGCGCGGCAGC
>JADHED010000320.1_pt1 | contig 64055 bp, 55 predicted proteins | sample 8952041 | NCBI WGS metagenome assembly JADHED01 (sample SAMN16124423, study PRJNA663239) | bioreactor sludge metagenome | isolation source: sludge (control) | place: India:Bengaluru | collected 2018-09-08 | reverse complement strand
CGGCGCCGCGGCCCCCGCGGCGGGCGCGGCGCCGCCCGCCGCCGCCGTCGCGCCCGCCGCCGCACCGGGAAAGCCGAAGGCGCCGGAGAAGGAGCCCGTCGGCGGGGAGCTCATGCTCTGGCTCGGAGCCGCGGAGGAGGTGGCGAAGACGGCCCCCGGCGGCCAGAAGGCCGACGCGCTCGCCCTCCACTACGCCGACAAGGGCCCGCCCGCGGCGGCCGTCCGCGCCCGCGCGCACGCCCTCGGGCCGCGCCTGTCCGTCCTCTGGGGGAGCCTCTGCCTGCGCGAGGTCCTCGGCTCGCCCCTCCCCGCGGCCGAGGAGTCCTGCCACCGGCCCGCGATGGCCTGGGTGGCCGATCCCTCGGAGGGGAACCGCCGCGCCGCGGAGGCCGCGGCGGCCGCCTCGGGCCACAAGGGGCTCTGCTGCTGGCTGGCGCAGGGGGTGTTCTGGAGCGGCGGCAGCCTCGCGCCCGCCGACCTCCCCCCCGTCGCGCCGGACCCGCGCCTCACCGGGCAGGCCGTGACCGCCGCGCTGATGATGGCCGCGCCCCACGGCGACCCGAAGAAGGCCCCGGAGAGGTATCGGACGTTCCTGCGCCTCGGGAAGGAGTGCGCCGAGGGCAAGCACCCGTTCCCGCCCGCGCCCGCCGCCGGCCGCCCGCGCCCCTGACCCGCCGGCCCGCTACTCTCCCGTCGCCCGCAGGGCCAGGAGGTGCGCGCGGTAGCAGACCGCGCTCCGCGAGTGGACGCGCACCGTCCACGGCGTCGACTCCCGCTCCCCGGCGATCGCGAGACCGCGGACCCCCTGCGGATGCGCTCCCGGCGTGAGGAGCGAGCGCAGCAGGGGCTCCGCCGCGCCCCCGCCCTCGCCCCGCTGGCTGTGCCCGCCGATCCAGCCCTCGAACGCCGTGGCGCTCGGGGACCAGTCGTACGGCGTCGAGAGGACGGCGGCACCGCCCGGGGCGAGGACCCGGGCGAGGCCGCGGAGGAACTCGAGCGGCGCGGGGACGCAGTCGAGCAGGTTCAGCGCGGCGGCGAACCCGAACGACCCCGGGGCGAACGGCAGCGCCGTCGCGTCGCAGGCCCAGAAGTCCACGCGCTCCGCGCCGGGGAGCGGCGCGGAGAACTCCCGCCGGTCGTAGACGACCCCGACCCGCCGCAGCGGGTAGCGTGCGCGCCCCGCCCGCAGCACGCCCTGCGCGAGGCGGACGAAGCCGAAGGAGAGGTCGACTCCCAGGACGAGGCCGTCCGTCCGCGCCGCGAGGTCGAAGGCCGTGCGGCCCGGCCCGCAGCCGAGGTCGATGGCGGGCCCGGCCGGAGGCGCGGGCAGCATCGAGAGCCCCTCCGCGAGGCAGGCCCGCGCGGACCCCGGCCGCGCGCCCGGGGGCGCCTGCGCCGTCACCGGGTCGAGGTCGCCGTAGTGGTCGAACCCGTAGGACGACAGGGCCTGGCGCATCGCGTCGAACGCCGACCCCGGTCCGGCGCAGTCCCCGACGAGGCTCTCCGTGTCTGCGGACAGGTCCTCCCGCGCGAGGAGCGCGGCCATCTCCCGGACCACGAACTCCCGCACGCGCGGCACGAGCACCGGCACGCCGTCGAGGATCGGGTATTCCGCCCGGCAGGCCTCGCCGGGGCAGGCAAGGCGGCCCTCGACGACCACCCCGCCCTCCTCCCGCTCCGATACGTCCAGCCGGAGCGGGCGCTCGGCGCCGCTCTCGGCCAGGCAGCGGGGGCAGAGGGGCCGCAGGGCTTCGTAGTGGCTTCGTCGCACGGCGGGTCAGCCTCCGATGAGCACCGTCGTGCAGCAGGGGGGCAGGACCTTCCCCACCGGGCCGGGGATGATCGCCACGCAGGACGCGTGCGCCGTCATATCGTTCGCCCGGCCGGCGGGCATGCTGCCGATGAGCACCGTCGTGGAACCCATGGCGATCATGCCCGGCCCCGCCGGCACGCAGGAAGGGAGCATGCACGGCAGCGAGGTGTCGGTGACCCGCGCCGCGGGCGACCCGCCGATGAGGACGGTGGCGCACCCCGTGACGATCGCCAGCGGCAGCGCGGGGTGCGGCACCGGCGTGGGGACCGGCGCGGCCGGATGGATCGCCGCATGGCAATGCGGTGCGTCCTGCTTGATCATGTCCCCGATGCGGGCGGCCGGCGGCATCCCGAGAGGATACCTATTCCTCGATCGCCCCGCAATCGGCCGCGAGCCCCGCGGGCCGCGGCGCGCCGCGCTGGTCCCCGGCCGGGCCGACGATCGGCCCCAGCGGGTCGACCCGGACGGAGAGCAGGAGACCGGCGCCGAGGGGACCGGAGGAGAACGAGCCCCAGAACCCGTCCGCGAGGCCCGCCGGGCCCAGGCGGCCGGCGATCTGCGCCTCGAGGTCGCGCCAGAACGCGATCCACGCGGCGTTCTCCGCGTTCGACGGCCAGGTCAGGGAGGGGCCGTGGAACGTGACTCCCGTGAGGTCGCCCCAGGATTCGCCGAAGTCGGCCCCGAGCACGCTCCCGTAGAGCGCGCGCACCTGCTCGAGGACGTGGTTCAGGAAGTCGTCCGCCGGCACGCCGTAACCCTCGTACTCGGCGAGGACCCGCTCCACGTCGTAAGGCGCGGCGGGCACGTGCCCGAGCGCCGCGCCGGCCGGCGGGTAGAAGAGGACCGCGGGCGCGCCGGCGTCGGTGCCGGCGGAGAGCGCCGCCGGATGCCGCACGGCCCCCGCGAGGTCGAGCACGTCGGCGGCGGCGACGCCCGCGAGGTCGCCCGTCTCGGGCCAGTGCTTGCGGGACAGCGACTCCCACGGCGGAACCGGCACGAGGATCTGGCTCATGTCGAGCACGCCGACGAGGTTGGCGCCGAGGCTCACGAAGTACCGTATCGACCCCGTGTAGAGGTCGCTCTGCTGCCCGCCCACCGTGTTCCCGGCGATCACGGAGTGCCCGATCCTCATGTCCTCGACGACGTGGGCGTTGCCGATCGTCGCGGCGATCGCGCCGCCGCCCATGTTCGGCTTGTTGCCGAACGTGTAGGGGTGGCCGGTGACGGCGTTCTCCGCGATCGTGCAGGCCATGACCTCGAGGCGGCCGTTCGACATGTAGACGCCGCCGCCACGGTAGTAGAACTGGGCCTGCGTGACCTGATCGAGGTCGGGGTTGTCCTCCACCAGGTTGCGCGCGACCGTGCAGTTCGTGAGGACGAACGGGATCAGGGCGCCCGGGCCGCCGCCGTCCGTGTACACGCCGCCCCCGTAGGCGTGCTGGGCGGTGACGCGGTTCCCGGTGACGGCGCACCGCGTAAGGGAGGAGCCCGAACCGTACCCGCCGGCCCCGCCCACGGAGTAGACGCCGCCGCCGGCGGCGCCGTAGCCCTTCACCGAGTTGCCGGAGACGACCGAGTCGGAGATCTCGAGCGCGTTCCCGTAGACGCCACCGCCGAAACAACCCCGGTCGCGGCTGCCGTCGGGGTCGCCGATGGCGGAGTTGTCGAAGAAGCCGCAGCCCTCGATGCGCGCCGCACCCCAGCAGGCGAGGCCGGCCCCGCGGGCCAGCGTGTAAGGCTGGGCGGGGTCGGGGATCGCCTCGGCCACAGACCGCCCGCCGGCGAGCGTCAGGTTGCGAAGCGTCAGGTCCCCGTAGACGGCGAGCACGCGGGCGGGTTCCGCCTGCCCCCCGGTCCACTGGAGCCGGATGCCGCCGGGGAGGCCGGAGGCGTCGATCGTCACGTTCTTCGCGACGTACAGGGCGGACCGGCCGTAGTCCCGCTCGAGGAAGCCCTGGAACTGCCAGCCCCCGGCCCCCATGGTGTAGACCTCGCCCCGGAGGACGGAGTGGGCCTCGCCGACGATCGAGAGCGGGATCGTCCCTCCGCCGAGCATCGGGTGGAACGCGATCGTCCCGCCGAAGGTGACGCGGCGCAGCGCCGCGCGGAGCGTCAGGTGCCCGGGCCGCGGAGGGTCCGCGTCCGCGAGCGAGTTCACCACGAGGGCGTTGTCGTCGGGTGGTTCGGTGGCGAAGTACTCGATGCCGCAGGCCGCCCGCCCGCCGGCCCCCTTTCCGCAGAGGCGGTAGAAGTAGGTCTCCCCGGGTGCGAGCCCCGTCAACTCGAAGGCCACGGGGACGGGCGCGTCCCCCTCCGGGACCGGGACCGGGTCCGTCACCTCGGGCTCGGCGAGCGAGGGGTCCGCTCCCCACTCGAGCCACACCGTCGCGCGGCCGCCCCGGGGGTCCACGCTCCCGTGGATCGTGGCGGAGGTGAGGGTGATGTCGGAGGGCTCCTGCGCATCGAGCGCCATCGGCGTGGCCCCGCCGCCCCCGCCGCCCCCGCCGCCGCAAGCGCCGGTGGCCAGAAGGAGGAGCAGCCCCGCCAGACGAGCGACAGGGGATCTCATGGCGACCCTCCGATACTCGGAAACATTCGCAAGAGTACCGTCCCCTCGGCGGAGTGTCGCGGGTTACCGGCGCGCGCCGCCGGCGCGGAAGTCGGCGATCTTCCCGGCGAGCGCGCGGACCATGCCGGTCTCCGCGTCGTGCACCGACTCGACCTCCAGCTGGAACAGCGGCTCGGTGCGGAGGATGGGGTTGGCCCGCCGCGACAGCGTCGAGAGCGTGCCCACGGTCTCGAGGATCTTCCCGGTCTTCACGTCCACGAGGAACCCCTTCGTCACCGCCTGGGCGGTCTGCTCCTGCGCCGGCACGAAGGGGATCGGCACGACGAGCACGTAGGTCATGAACCAGTGGTTCCAGAACGTGTCGGAGGCCAGTTTCGTGACGTACAGGTAGAGGAGATCCGCGCCCGCCGTCGCCGCCGCCCACCGCTCCCGGAGGAACAGGGAACCCGCGGGGTCCGTGGCCCCGCCGGGGGCCGGGGGTATCGCCAGCCCGTCGAGGATGCTGACGCGCCGCACGTGGCCCGAGGCTCGGAGGGCCTCCTCCCACTCGCCCTGCGCCAGCGCGGCGTAGCGGGAATCGCGGTGGACCTGGAGGACGGCGAGGTTCACCGGCCACTCCACCTGCCCGGACACGCCGCGCCAGCGCTCGACGTCGCTCTCGCGGAGGGTGTCGGCGGCGCCCATCGGGATGTCGAACTCCGACGGGCCGATCTCGGGACCTTCGATCATGGGTCCCATCCGGCAGCCGGCGAGGACGAGGACCGCGAGCCACGGCAGGGCGCGACGCATGGGGCACCTCCTGGAGACGCGTCGCCTCAGGATACCCCGCCCCCCTCCCGGATCGCCGCGCCAACCCGGCCCGCCGCCGCGGGCCCGGTCCGCCCGTGCTGACCCGCCGCGGGCCGCCGTGATAGCCTCCCGCGTATCGCGGAGACGACACCGATGCGCACGACGGCCATCCTGCTCCTGTTCGCGGCGACGGGCTGCGCGGCGACGCCGCGGGAGTATGTCTGTCGCCGGGCCGGGGGGCCGATCGAGGTGGACGGCCGGCTCGACGACGCCGCGTGGAGCGCCGCACCGTGGACCGGGGACTTCGTGGACATCGAAGGCGACGCGAAGCCTCGTCCCCGCCTGCGCACGCGGGCGAAACTCCTCCACGACGACCGGTGCCTGTACGTGGCGGCGGAACTCGAGGAGCCGGACGTCCGGGCGACCCTGACGGAGCGCGATTCGGTCATCTTCCACGACGACGACTTCGAGGTCTTTCTCGATCCCGACGGGGACGCGGAGCTCTACTACGAACTGGAGATCAACGCCCTCGGGACGGTGTGGGACCTCCTCCTCGTGCGCACGTACCGCGCGGGGGGGCCGGCCGTGAACGGCTGGGACATCCGCGGGCTCCGCGCCGCGGTCCACGTGGACGGGACGCTCGCGGACGACCGCGACACGGACCGCGGCTGGACCGTGGAGATCGCCCTCCCCTGGCCGGCCCTGGCGGAGTGCGCCGGCGAGGCGGCCTGCCCGCCCGCGCCCGGCGACCGCTGGCGCCTGAACATGAGCCGCGTGGAGTGGCCGGCGACGGCCCCCGTCCGTACGCCGGGCCACGAGGAGAACCACGCCTGGTCCCCGCAGGGGGTGGTGGACATGCACCTCCCGGACCGCTGGGGCTGGCTCGAATTCGCGGGTCCGGCCGCGGGGGAATGACCGCGGTTGCGCACTGCCCGTCCGTCCTCGCGCCCGCTCACCCGATGGCCGGTCCCCGTCCGCCCCGCTCAGCGGGCGAACTCCGCCATCTCCGCGGGCTCGAAGTCGGGGAGGTCCGCGACCCGTGCGCGTGCGGCCTCCGACACCGGGATGCCCCACCGGGAGAAGAACGGCCCGAGGTCCTTCGCCACGCGACGGGAGAGGCGGACCATGAGCTGATCCCGCTTCTCCGCATCCGATTTCGGGCGGTCCTCCGGGGGCAGCGCCCGGTACTCGGCGAAGACGTCGCGGAACGCGCCCCAGCCGAGGCTCGCGGTCACGAGGCCGCCCCCCGCCCTGACGAAGCGCGCGATGGACCGCTCCGCCTCGGGGGTCGGGATCGAGGCGGCATCGAGGACGAGGACCTTCGCCGGGCCGGGCTCCGCGGGGTCCCGGACCTCCTCGACGGCGAACCCGCGCCCGCGCAGGAACGCCGCGGCCTCCTCCGCAAGGTAGACGGCCACGGGCGGCGCGACCGCTTTCGGGGCGGCGCGCCCGGCGCACCACCGGACGGCGTTCTCGAACAGGCGCTCCGCCCCCGCCGCCGCCGGCGACAGGTACCCGTTGTGGCCGAACGCCACGACCCGCCCGCGGCCGGACCGGGCCGCCGCCACCACCGGGGCGGGGTGGCCGTCGGCGGCGGCGGTCACCACGGCGAAGGCGTCGTCGCCGACCACGCAGAGCGGCCCGGGAACGCCGGGCACGCCGATGCCGTCCACGCCGGCGAGCAGGGCGGCGAGGTCCTCGCGCCGCTCCGGCGCCGCCGCGGCGGGCGGGAGGAAGGCGGCCAGGGCCGTCGCGAGGCTCAGGAGAACGGTTCGCATCGTCCGGGTACCATCCGCCGGCTTCCTTGTCGGACCGCCGGCCGGGGCGTAGCATGACCGATCGGTTGTCTGTTTGAGGACGAGAAGATGAGCGACAGCGCGCCGGGCAAGCAGGCCAAGGGGACGGTTTTCGTCCGCGGCGAGATCTGCAAGGGTTGCTCCTACTGCATCGATTTCTGCCCCGCACACTGTCTCGAGTTCTCGCGGGAGTTCAACGCGAAGGGGTACCACTTCCCCGTGCTCGCCCGTCCCGAGGACTGCACGGGGTGCGACTACTGCGGGCTCTACTGCCCGGACTTCGCCATCTTCGGCGTCCGGCTGAAGGACCTGGAGAAGCGCCGCCAGGCGGCCGCCTCCGGGAAAGAGACCCCGAAGACCTAGGGGGCTCCGGGGGACCGCCAAAGGACCGTCAAGGGAGGGATACAGTGCACGCCGATCCCCGGGGTGTCCTCACCGGCACCCACTTCATCGACGGCGACCACGCGGCCTGCGAGGGCGCCATCGCCGCCGGGTGCCGGTTCGTCGCCGGCTACCCCATCACGCCCTCCACGGAGGTCGTGGAACGGTTCGCGAGCCGCATCCCGCTCGTGGGCGGCCTCTTCATCCAGATGGAGGACGAGATCGCCTCCTCCATCGCCATCCAGGGCGCGGCGTGGGCCGGGAAGAAGGTCATGACCGTGACCTCCGGGCCCGGCCTCTCCCTGATGATGGAGCACGTGGGTCTCGCCGCGTTCACCGAGACGCCCTGCGTGATCGTGGACGTCCAGCGCGGCGGGCCGTCCACCGGCCTTCCCACGCTACCGGCCCAGGCGGACATGATGCAGGTGAAGTGGGGGTCGCACGGCGACTACGAGCCGATCGCGCTCTCCCCCAACAGCCCGCAGGAGTGCTTCGACCTGATGATCAAGGCCTTCAACCTGGCCGAGACCTACCGGGTGCCGGTCTTCTTCATGATGGACGAGGTCGTCGGGCACATGACGGAGCGGGTCGTGATCCCGCCCGCCGCGGAGATCGAGGTCGTGGAGCGGCGGTGGTCGAAGAAGCCCCCCGGCGAGTACCGCCCCTACGAGGCCGGCGATGACATGGTGCCGGACATGGTGAAGGCCGGCGACGGCTACCGCATCCACATCACCGGGCTCACGCACGACGAGCGCGGGTACCCGGCGATGAACGCGCCGACCCACGACCGCCTCCTCCGCCGCATCACCGACAAGGTGAAGAAGAACGCCCACCGCCTCGTGGACGTGCGCGAAGAGGAGATGCACGACGCGGAGGTCGTGGTCGTGTCCTTCGGGATCACCTCCCGCGTCGCTCACGCCGCGGTGGAGGAGGCCCGCCGGAAGGGGAAGAAGGTGGGCCACCTGCGGCTCATCGTCACGTGGCCGTTCCCGGCGGCGAAGATCGCCGAACTCGCCGGGCGCGTGAAGGCCATCGTCGTCCCCGAACTGAACCTCGGCCAGATCGCGCTGGAGGTGGAGCGCGCGGCCGCCGGGCGCACGCGGGTCATCGGCGTGCCCCACGCCGGCGGCACGGTCCACCAGCCGGAGACGATCCTCGGCGTGATCATGGAGGCCGCGCGATGAGCGAAGAACACGGTGCCGCTCCGCTCTGCGATATCGAGAACCCGGTCATGCCGTACCTGCGCAAGGACCGGATCCCTCACATCTGGTGTCCGGGCTGCGGCATCGGCACGACGGTGAACTGCTTCGCGCGGGCCCTCACCGCCTCCGCCCTCGACCTCGACCGGGTGGCCATCGTGTCGGGCATCGGCTGCACGGGGCGGGTGGCGGGGTACATGAACCTCGACTCGTTCCACACGACCCACGGCCGCGCCATCCCGTTCGCCACCGGCCTCAAACTGGCGAACCCCGGCCTCAAGGTCATCGTCTACTCCGGGGACGGGGACCTCACGGCGATCGGCGGCAACCACTTCGTGCACGCCGCCCGCCGCAACATGGACCTCATGATCGTGTGCGTGAACAACTTCACGTACGGCATGACGGGCGGGCAGGTGGCGCCGACGACCCCGATCGGCGCGACCCAGACCACGATGCCTTACGGCAACTTCGAGGAGCCGTTCAACCTCCCCTTCCTCGCGGACGCCTGCGGCGCCGTGTACGTGGCTCGCTGGACGGTCTTCCACGTCCGGCAGCTGGCGAAGGCGATGCAGGAGGGCCTCGCCAAGCGCGGGTTCGTGTTCATCGAGGCGCTGGCGCCCTGCCCGACGCTCTACTCCCGGCGCAACCGGCTCGGCGACGGCGTCGACCAGCTGAAGTACTACAAGGAGAAGAGCGTCATCCGACACGGCGCCGACACCAAGGAGGTCAGGCTCTCCTTCCAGGGCGACATCGTCGTCGGGAAGTTCGTGGACCGGGAGCGGCCGACGTGGCTCGACGGCATGAACACGCACTTCGGCAAGGTGTTCGGGGAGCGCTACACCCCCTACGGAGTCTCCGATGCCCAAGACTGAGATCCGGATCGGCGGCCTCGGCGGCCAGGGCGTGATCCTCTGCGGGATGATCATCGGCCGCGCCGCGGCGATCTACGGCGGCAAGCACAGCACGCTCATCCAGTCCTTCGGGCCGGAGGCGCGCGGCAGCGCCTGCAGCGCGCAGGTCACGGTGAGCGACGAGCAGATCGGCTACCCGTACGTGAGGCAGGCCGACGTCGTCGTCGTGATGTCCCGCGACGCCTACACCCAGTTCGCGCCGGGCCTGAAGCCGGGCGGCCTGCTGCTCTACGAGAACGAGCTCATCTCGACGGACGACAAGCTGCCGAAGGGCGTCCGGGCGCTCGGCATCCCCGCCACCCGTTTCGCGGAGGAACTGGGGCGGCGCCTCGTCCTGAACATCGTCATGGTCGGCTTCTTCGCGGGGACGACCGGGCTCCTCGAGGCCGGCGCGGTGGAACGCGCCGTGAAGGACTCGGTGCCGAAGGGCACGGAGGACCTCAACCTCCGCGCGTTCCGCAAGGGCTACGAGTACGGGAAGCAGTGCGCCGCCGCCCCGGTGTAACCGGGGCCGGGGCGGGAGGTCAGGATGTCGACGGAGGGGTACCCGAGAACCGTGACGCTGAAGGACGGCCGGGCGGTCGTCCTGCGCCAGGCCGTGCGCGAGGATGCGGAGTCCCTGCTCGCGTTCTTCCGGACGCTCCCGGAGGAGGACCGTCTCTTCCTCCGGGAGGACGTGACGAAGCAGGCGTGGGCGGACCGCTTCGCGAAGCGCGAGGACGCGGACCTCGCCCTGTCGCTGGTGGCAGAGCACCAGGGGCAGATCGTCGCCCACGCACACCTCGACCGGCCTGAGCACGGCTGGAGCGCCCACGTCGCCGGCATGCGCGTCGTCGTGGCGCGTCCCTTCCAGCGGGCGGGGCTCGCCACTCGACTCGTCCGCAGTCTCCTGGAGATCGGGGTGAACCGCGGCGTCGAGAAGGTCGTCCTGCACCTCGTCGAGAACCAGGTCGGCCCCCTGCGGGCATTCGAGCGCCTCGGTTTCCGGCGCGAAGCCGTCCTCCGCGGCCACGTGAAGGACCTCCACGGCCAGCGCCGCGACCTCGTCGTCCTCTCGAACGACGTGGCCCACCTGTGGGAATCGATGGAGGCCCTCGTCTCCGACTACTCCCCCCAGGTCGGGGACTGAGCGCAGGTGCCACGCGGCGCCCTGCTCCTCGCGGCGCTCGCGCTCGCGGGCTGCGCGTCGCCGGACCGGCGACCCGCGGGGGCCCTGCTTCCGGAGCGGGAGGTCGCCGTCCGGCGCGGGTACCAGTGGCTGGCGGGCTTCCTCGCGGACCCGGAGAGGTCCGCTCCGCTGGGCATCGACGCCGTCCTCATCTTCGCCGAGCCCGCGGAGAACGCCACCGACCCCGCCCTCCGGGCGCTCGCCGCCGGCGAGGTCCGGCGGCACGCGCGGCGACTCGGGGATCGCCTGCTCGCCGCGGCGCTGCCGCTGCGGAACTTCGACGTGCTCAACCTGGTGGCGCTCTCCACCGAGGCGGACGCGGCGGGCCTCGACCCGGCGCCGCTGCGGGCCCGGGCCGCGGAGGCGTTCCGCGCGCTGCCTTCGCCGGACGCGGTGTTCGGGTACGGGCCGCTGACGCCCGACGCGCTCGCGGGGGCGTCGGATGCCGATCTCCTCGACCTCCTGCTGACCACCTGGGTGCTCGCGAAGGCGCAGGCCCGGGGACTCTCCTTCGGCACGAGCCTCGACCTCGCGACGCTCCGGGGCTTCCTCGCCGGCCGCCCGCTGGCCTCCTCTCCCGCCGGCCTGGACCCGGCGCCGTTCCTCGATTCCATCTACCTCTCCACGCACGTGGTGTTCGTGGCCAGCGACTACGGCCGGGCGCGCGTGGCGGAGGCGGACGTCGGGTGGGCCGTGGACCACCTGCGGCGGGCGTTCCCGGCGGTGCTGCGGATCGGGGACCTCGAGGTCATCGCGGAGGTGGCGGACGTGGAACGGACCCTCGGGCGGACCGAGGACGATGACCCGCTGCTGATGCGGGCGACGCGGATGCTGCTCGCCGCGCAGAACCCCGACGGCTCCTGGGGTCGGGGAGCGGCCGAGGCGGATGCCTACCGCGCGATCCACCCGACGTGGTGCGCGCTGGGCGGCCTCCGCCCCCGGTAGCCGCGCCCGCAACCCGCGCTCCTGCGCACCGGCCCCCGTGCGGGCCGGCTACGTCAGGAGCCGGCGCTCCTTCGCCGCGGCCTCCAGCGCCGGCTGGTGGTCCGGGTGCGCGATGCGGATCAGCGCCTCCGCGCGCTCGCGCAGGTTCCGGCCGAACAGGTGCGCGATGCCGTACTCCGTGACGACGTAGTGCACGTCGGCGCGCGAGGTCACGACGCCGGCCCCCGGCTTCAGCATGGGGACGATCCGCGACAGGTCCTTCGCCGTGGAGGGCAGGGCGATGATCGGCTTGCCGCCCTTGCTGCGCGCGGCTCCGCGGATGAAGTCCACCTGCCCGCCGAACCCGGAGTAGACCTTCGTGCCGATGGAGTCGGAGCAGACCTGCCCCGTGAGGTCGACCTCGATCGCCGAGTTGATGGCCACCATGCGATCGTGCTGGCCGATGACGAAGGGGTCGTTCACGTGATCGACGGGGTGCGCCTCGATCAGCGGGTTGTTGTCGAGGAACTCGTAGAGCTCCGCGGTCCCGAGCGCGAACGTGATGATCGCCTTGCCCGGGTGCAGGGTCTTGGCGACCCCCGTGACGATGCCCCGTTGGATCGCCTTCATGGCTCCGTCGGAGAGCATCTCCGTGTGGATGCCGAGGTCACTGAGACCGTCGAGCATCGCGCACACGGTGTCGGGGATGCCGCCGATGCCCATCTGCAGCGTGCAGCGATCCTCGATGAGCCCGCGGATGTGCTCGGCGATGGACCGCTCCACCTCCGAGGGCTCCCGGGGCTTGAGTTCCGGCAGGGGTTCGGTGCACTCGACGACTCTCTCGACGTTCCGCACGTGGATGAACGCGTCGCCGAGCACGCGGGGCATCTTCTCGTTGACCTGGACTATGACGTGCTTCGCGGCGCGGCAGGCCGACCGCGCCTGCATGACCTCGGTCCCGAAGGACATGAACCCGTGCTCGTCAGGCTTGCTGACCTGCACCATGGCCACGTCCAGGGGCACGACCTTCTCGTCGAAGAGCCGCGGGATCTGGTGCAGGAACACGGGCACGTAGTCGGCGCGGCCGTCGTTGACGGCCTGCCGGTCCGCGGGTCCGACGAACAGCGAATTGTGGCGGAACGACCTGGCGTGCTCCGGCCGGGACAGCGGGTCCTCCCCGATGAGGAGGACGTGGTTGAGGCGCACCCCCTCGAGCTCGCCCGCCCGCGCCGCCAGGGCCCTCACCAGCGCCCACGGCACGGAGGCGTTGCCGCTGTAGTAGACCGAGGAGCCGCTCCGGATGCAGGAGACGGCAGCCTCGGGGGAGCACAGTTTCGACCGGTAGTCGGTCAGCCAGTTCATCGAGCCTCTCCTTGTCCGAGGAGGGTTGCGGGGTCCGACGGTTCGACGCCGAGAGCCGCCGCGGCGTGCTCGTGGAAGACCCCTCCGCGGTGGAGGGCGACGCCCCGGAGCAGTCCGCGGTCGGTGGCGAGGGCGGCGGCGAGACCGCGGCGTGCGATCCGCACGAGGAACGGCGCCGCGGCCAGCGACAGGGCCCGGGAGGCGGTGCGGGGCACGGCGGCCGTCATGTTCGGGACGCAGAAGTGGGTGACGCCGTGCACCTGGAAGGTCGGGCGATCGAGGGACGTCGGCCGGCTCGTCTCCACGCAACCGCCTTCGTCGATGGAGAGGTCGAGGATCACCGACCCCGGCTTCATCGTCCGGACCATCGCCTCCGTCACGAGCTGGGGCGTGCGGCCCCCGCGGGCCGCCACCGCGCACAGGAGAACGTCGGCGATGGGCACGTACCGGCGGAGGTTGCGGTCGGAGGCCACCGCGGTCACGACCTGCTCGCAGCCGTAGTCGGCGGCCCTTCGCAGGTTCTCGAACTCGAGGTCGAGGACGATGACGTGGGCGCGGTGGGCCAGCGCGAGCCGGGCCGCGGTCCACCCGGCGTTGCCGGCCCCGACGATGACGAAGGTCGAGGGGGCGATGCCGGGGACGTTGCCGAGGACGATGCCGCGGCCGCCCTCCTCGACCTGGAGCAGGTGCCCGCCCCACTGGACGGCGAGGAGGCCGCCGATCTCGGCGAGCGCCCGGCGCACGGGGCGGGCGCCGGAGGCGTTCTCCACCGCTTCCCAGCCGAGCACGGTGATGCGCCGGTCGCGCAGGCGCTTCAGGGTCTCCACGGGCATGACGCCCACGTGCATGAATCCGCAGACCGCCGCCTCCGGAGACATGCAGTCGGCCTGTTCCGCGGTCACGGGGGCCACCTGGCACACCAGGTCCGAGCGGGCGTGGACCTCCTCCGCGTCCCACACGACGCGGGCGCCGGCCTCCGTGTAGTCCGCGTCGCGGAAGTGGCTGGCGGCGCCGGCGTCGTGCTGGACGACGACTTCACAGCCGAAGTCCTTCATCCGGGCCACGCCGAAGGGCGTGAGTCCGACGCGGTGCTCGAAGCGCTGGGTCTCCCGGGGAATCCCGATGATCATGACGGCCTCCTGCCAGATCCGGTCCGGAGGGGTCGCGGGAAGGCGACGCCGGAGGATCCGGCCGACTCAGGGTGCGGAATTCGGGTGGGGGCAGCCCTCGCGCCCCCTCTTCCTCGTGCGGCGACGGGTCGGATTGTAGCCGCCCGTTCCCGTCCGATCGAGCGAGGACCGGGCGCCGGCTCAGTCGGGGATCTCGGCGGCGGCGATCTTCACGAGGGCGAAGTAGTCGTCGTCCCCGTCCTGTTCGTACTCGAAGCCCGCGGCCTTGATCTTCAGGCTGCCCGGGACGCCCGAGACGGTCCCGAGGGCCACGACGCCTTCGAGACCGTGGTTGGAGTCCGAGGAGGCGCCCAGGTAGAACACGCCGTTCACGTAGTACGCGATCGTGTCGTCGGCGTCCCCGCCACCGGGCTCCGTGCTGTGGATGTTCAGGCGGCCGCTGCCGAGGTGGGTCAGCGTCCAGTGGGACGTCTCCCGCCCGGAGCCCTTCGTGCCCTCGAGCACGCTGTAGCCCTTGAGGGAGAGCGTGGCGAGGAACTCCGCGCCGTCGAGGTCTTCGGCGGAGGGCGGAGGCTTCGCGGCCACCGGTGCGATGGAGGTCCGGCGCGGGGGCACGGGTTTGGCGGGAGCGAGGGGCCCGGTCCACTTCCCGGAGAACTTCGTGAACTCGATGCGGTTCTGGATGGTGTTGTCCACGATCCCGCACACTCCCTTGAGTTTCAGCGCGCCCGGCTTCCCGGCCACTCGGGCGGACCCGACACGCACCTGCACGGTGGTGACGAAGTCGAGTCCCTGGGAGATGACGAGGGCCCCGCTGTCCGGGTAGTAGCGCGCCACGTAGTCTTCGCCGAGGCCGCTCCCGAAGTCCTGGATGAGCACGAAATCCGTAGCGGTCTGCAACACGGTCCACGTCGCCGTCTCCGTGAACTTCGTGGCGATTCCGGTGGTGGTGTCGATGTGGATGCCGGAGAACTTCACCTCCCACGTGCCCGGGAGGTCTGCGGTGGCCGGCGGCGCGACCCCCGCGCGCCCCGCACCGACGGCGAGAAGGAGAACGGTAACGACCAGTCCCCGACGCAGAGTGCTCATGTCACCCTCCCTGGGCATACCGAGGCGGGGCCGATTTTCTCACACCTCACCGTGGCCTCACCAGCGGAAGAAGCGGTAGGGGTCGTCCCACTCGATCGGGGCGTCGAGGTAGAGGCCGGCGAGGAACCGCTGCTCGCCGGCTTTCGGGGGATCGGCGAAACGCGGCAGGAGCGACGTCTGCGCGGCCGCGCCGAGGTTCCCGAGGATCCGCGCCAGGGCCGCGCTCGCGCGTCGGTAGGTCCGGCGGTGGTGCCACGCCGCCGGGTCCGAGTATCGCCACGGCGCCATCTGCAGGAGGACGACGCCGCGCTCCCCGTCCGCGGCCAGGACGCCGTCGCCGAGCGGGGGGACGCCGCCCGTCACGAGGTCGAACTCCGCCGGGTCGCGGTTCATGAGGTCGGCGGGGCCCACTCCGGCGAGCGGGCTCGCGGCCGGCGGCGGGGGGAAGGTCGTCCCGGTGTGCTCGGCGCGCTTCGTCGTCACCTTCACCGGCAGGACGGCGCGGGCCTCCTCCCCGGAGAGCCCCACGGCGAGGTACGCGGCGGCGCCGCGCTCCCGGCGGAGCGCCTCCGCCGCTCCGGGGCCGGCCACGAGGATCGCGTCGCGGGAGGGCTTCGCGGCCGGCGCGAAACCCGCGCGCCTAAGGTGCTCGAGCCCCGCGGGCTCCCCGGCATAGGCGACGGGCCGCCCCGGGGCGCCCGCGTACGCCGCCGCCCAGGAGAGGACGTTCCGGGCGAGGATCGCCGCCGCGGGCTCGGACTCCGTGCGCCCGGTCACGTCGCACTGGCAGAACACGACGGCGCCGAGGCCCTCGCGGCAGACGAGGAGCGGGGAGTACTGCAGGCTGAACCCCCCGTCGATCACGGGCAGGAAGTCGCCGGCGGCGGGCTTCTCGATGAGCACCGAGGCCACACTGCCGCGGTTCCCGCAGCGCCACACCCGGGTCACCGGGATGTCGCACCAGCGCACGATCGGCCCCATCCCCGGCTTGCTCTCGTAGGCGAGCCGCGGCGGGGTCAGCGTCGCCTCGCCCCGCCAGTCGCGGAGGTGCTCCACGGAGAGCCCCGCCAGCAGCGGGTGGTCCGGCACGCGGGGGAACGCCCGCCGCAGGCCGTACTCCGTCACGCGGAAGCCGAGACGCTTCTCGAGGACCGCCGCCTCCTGCTCGAACACGACCGCGACGAGGCCCTCGCGGACTTGTCCGAGGTCCGGCCCCGGGCCGTCCACGGTGAGCGCGCCCTTCCCGATCACGAGCAGGTCCCCCGCCGCCGGCTTCGCGTCGGCCTTCACCTCCCGGTGCTTCACGCCGAGCGCCTTCAGCAGCGCGGCGGTCTCGCCGCGCGGGTCGAGGAGGAGCACCTTCCGCTCCCCGGCATCCGCCGGCGCCGGGCGCGTCACGACGTGGAGCGCGAGCGAGTCCTCCTGCTCTTCGCCGCCCGGGAACGTCGCCGTCATCCGCACCATGTAGCGTCCCGGCGGCGCGTCCGGCGGCAGGTCGATCCGCACGGGGATGCGCGCCTGGCCCCCCGCGGGCACCGGGAGCACCGTCTGCCCCGCTCCGCCCGCCTTCGGCATGTCGAAGGACCACGAGACCGCCCCCTCCACCGGCGTCCGGCCGCCGTTGACGATGACGACCTGCTTCTCCACCGTCTCGCCCGGGAAGAAGACGTGCCCCTTCTCCGTGAAGGCCTCCGGCCCGCCGCAGAGGTACGCGAGGAGCGGACGATTGTGCCGGAGGAGCGCCTCCCCCGCCGCGGTCGGCACCCAGTCGGCGCGCTCGAACGCGAGGTCCATCCGCTCGTACCGGCCCTCGACGTAGTCCGGGGAGAACCCGGGCCGCTGGAGGTCGTCCCAGTCCGTCGGGATCTCCCGGCGCGCCTTGTCCACGCCGTCCCGCAGGCGCCAGTAGTGCCCGTGGTCCCACGGCCCGAAGGCAGAGAGGCCGTGGGTCCGGAACGCCCGCCAGTTGTCGGCGATGTACTCCGCGTAGACCTCGTCCTCCTCGGACAGCAGGTTCGAGCCGAGGTCGGTGGGGTAGTCCCAGCGGTGCCAGAGCTGGCCGGCGCGGAACTTCGCCGCCTCCCACCGCAGGTTCGCCTTCGCGCGCTCGGTGAGCGCGTAGGCGCGGTCGCCCGCGAACTGGGAGAGCCACTCGGGGATGCACAGCTCCCACGGGACGGTGGCGCTGCCGAACTCGCGCTTCCCCTGGTACCACCCGCGGTACATGGCGAAGTCCCACGACAGCGGCGACCCGTACTCGCAGAGGAACACGGGCTTCTTCCCGGCCTTCGCCCAGTGCGCGAACCAGTCGGACAGCTCCTGGGCCGGGACGAAGTTCGCGTAGAAGTTCACGGTGTGCATGGAGCCGAGGTTGCCGGACGAGTGGTGGTACACGATCCGGCCCGGGTCGAGCCCCGCCACGATGGCCTCCGCGCGCCGCGCCGCCGCCGCGCCGCGCTTCGACCACTCGTTCCGCGGCTCGCTGACCCCGTCCATGAGGTCGGGGTTCATGTCCTCCTCGTAGCCGGTGGCGTTGTGGCTCATCGCATAGGCGACGACGGAGGGGTGGCTGCCGGCGACGCGCACGTAAGCCGCGGCGTGCCGGGCGTAGCCGTTGGCGGCGTCCGCGTCCGGCGCCGCCCAGTCGTAGTGCCCGAAGTGCGGCTGCGACAGGGCGACGAGCACGCCCGCCTCGTCGGCGGCGTCGAGGATCTCCGCGAAACTCAGGTGCGTGCCCGGCTCGCAGCCGTAGTTGTGGGTGTAGACGAGGTTGATGCCGAAGGACTTCAGGCGCTCGAGGCTCTCGCGGGCGGCGGCCTTGTTCGCGAGGCCGGCGCCCACGTGGGCGTTGTCGAAGGGCACCGCGGAGAGCGCGATCCGCGTGCCGTTCAACACGAAATCGCGCCCGTCGATCCGGAATTCGCGGAAACCGAACCGCACGGGGAAGGCGGCGTCGAGGACCTTGCCGCCGGGGGCCGTGAGCGCGACCTCGAGGCTGAGGAGGTTTTCCGGCGTGTGCAGGTCCCAGAGGCGCTCGGGCATCCACTCCGCGGAGAAGGCGTGGCGGCCCCCGGCGAGGTCGTCGGCCCGGAACGACGCGCTCTTGAACTCCGCGATCTCCCGGTCCCCGTCGAGGACGCGGGCCGTGAGCCCGTACGCGGAGCGGCCGGAGAGCCCCTCGAGCGCGGCGTCCACGGTGATCTCGCCCCGGCGCCACGACGTGATGACGCGCACGTCGGCGACACGCGCCTCCTTCGGCTCGCCGACGAGGAACACGTCGCCGCACAGTCCGCGCCGCGCCACGGCGCCCTTCACTTCGCGCGCGGAGGCGGTGTCGTTGTAGGAGAGCATGACGCCCGAGAGCGGCAGCGCGTGGACGAGGAGCGTGAGCCGGTGCTTCTTCCCCGGCCGGCAGGCGCCCGTGAGGTCGGCCTCGCCACCGGGGTAGCGGATCTCGCCGGCCTTCTCCCCGTCCACATACACGAGGGCGAGGGAGTTCACGGTGTCGGCAGCGAGCACGATGCGGCGGCCGGTCCAGCCCGCGGGGACGGCGACCTCCCGCTCGTACCACGCGGCGGTGAGGCGGCGCAGGTCGGCGGCTCCGAAGGACGGGTGCGGGTAGACGGTCTGGGAGTCCTTCTGCATGTAGTCGGTGATGCCGGGCCACGACCCGGGGACCTTGAAGAAGCCCCACCCGCCGGCGGGCACCGCCTCGGCGCCGTCGGCCGCGGGCTGCCACCGCCACAGCCCGTTGAGACACACGCGCTCGCGGGTGGGCGTGCTCTCGCGCCACGCCTTCTCGGGATCCCACACCGCCCGGACACCGCGAGGCAGGTCCGCCTGGTCGGCCGCGAGGACCGACACCGCGAGCGCCAGCACCGCCGCGACGCCGACTCCCGTCTTTCCCATGCCGGTGAATATACCGAGGCGGGGCCATTCTCCTCACCCCCCCAGGATCAGCAGAGCGACGGCCCCCACACATCCGGCCAACCCCGCGGCGAGGAACAGAGCGGGGCTTGCCGCGAGGCCCCTGCGGCGGACGAGCATCCGCACGGCGAGGAGGAGGGCGAGGGCGCCGGCGAAGGGGAGCGCCGGGGCGAAGGCGGTCGCCGGCAGCACGACGAGGCTCGCGCAGAAGAGGACGACCGCCGCGTGCGGCGAGGCCGGCAGCAGGGGGAGCGCGAAGGCCGCCAGCGCGTGGCCCGCTGGCAGATCCAGCGCCCGCGCGACGAGGAGCGCGGTCGCGGCGGGGGCGGCGAGGAGCAGTGGCAGCAGCGCGAGGCGGGCCGCCGGCGAGGGGTCCGGGTCGCAGGCGCAGCGTACCGGGTGCGGCGCAGGCGGGAACAGGAGGCGGCGGTTGCGCGCCACGAGGGCGTACAGCAGGGAGAGCGGGACCCGCAGCGGCGCCCATCCGAGCGGCCGCGCCCACCACCGGCCCTCGAACGACCACCGGATCGCCTCGAACCCGCGGCGCACCTCCCCGTTGGCCTCGTCGAGGGCGAGGACCTCGTTCCGCGCCGCCTCCGCGTGCCCCTCGCGCGCGTCGCGCCGCCCGACGCCCGGCCGCCGCGCGAGCCACGCGCTCACGCCGCGGCAGAACGGGCAGTCACCGTCGTAGAGGACGACTTTCACGAAGCCCTCTTTAGCATGTACGGGCACCAGCGGGGATGATCGCCCTTGACGCCGACTTGGAGGCGGGTAGTCTGGTTTGCGGCTGAAGGGAGGGCTCCATGCTGCGCATGCGCATCCACGTACTGGCCGTAGCGATCCTCGCCGGGGCCCTCGCAGGCTCCGCCGCCGCCGCGGAGATCTGGGTCAACTCGACGGCGGACCGGCCCGACGCGGCCCTCGCGGACGGCGTGTGCGACGCCGACCTCGACACTCCGGGGGAGCAGGTGACGCTCCGGGCCGCCGTCCAGCACGCGAACTACACGCCGGGCGCCGACATGATCCACGTGCCGGCGGGGACGTACGCGCTCACGATCGCGGGCGCCATGGAAGGCGGGGCGGCGACGGGCGACCTCGACATCACCAGTGACCTGTCGATCATCGGCGCCGGGCCCGACCTCACGATCGTGAGCGCAAAGAAGGCGAAGGACCGGGCCTTCGACATCCCGGGCGCCGTCTCCGTGAGCCTCGAGGGTCTCCGGATCGTCGGAGGCAGCGCTCCGGAGGAGGAGTCCGGCGGCGGGATCCGCAGCTCGAACGGCAACGTGTCCATCACGGACTGCATCATCGAGAAGTGCAAGGCCCCCGACGATGCCGGCGGGTTCGACATGCGGGGGGGCACGGCCATCCTCCGGCGCGTGTGGCTCACGGGCAACAAGTGCGGCGACGACGGCGGCGCCATCGACCAGGACAACGGGACGCTGACGCTCGATTCCTGCGCGCTGACGAAGAACTCCGCCAAGAGCGAGGGCGGCGGCATCGAGAACTCCGCCGGCAGCCTCGTGCTCCTGAACTGCACGATCAGCGGGAACAAGGCCGGGAGCAACGCGGGCGGGATCAGCGTCGAGGAGGCTGGAACCCTGGTCATGAACTCCTGCACTGTGGCGTACAACAAGGCGAAGTTCGCCTCCGGCATCGCCTCCGGCGACCCGGTCTACGGGGACGCTGGCGTGACGGCGAGGAACTCGATCTTCGCCCGGAACGGGAAGGGCAACGCCGATAAGGCGATCGTGTCCGCGGGCGGCAACGTCGACTCGGGGACGACGCTCGGCTTCGGGGCGGGCGACCTCAGCAGCGTGGACCCGCTGCTCGGAAAGCTCGCGCAGAACGGAGGCATCGGCCCGACCCACGCGCTGCTGTCCGGCAGCCCGGCGATCGGGCTCGCGACTGCCGGCGCCCCCACCACGGACCAGCGCGGCGTCGCCCGCGGCAGCCCCGCGTGCAGCGGAGCGTACGAGTACGTCACCGACTGAGGGCCGGAGTCACTCCCGGGCCAGCTCCTCGACCGATGAGTCTTCGGCGGCGTAGGTGCCGTCCACGTAGTCGCTCACTCTCTTGTCGCCCCGCAGGTGGTAGAGGAACCACGACACGAGGTAGAGGCGGGCCTTCTTCCGCTGCTCGTCGCCCGACACGCAGGTCGAGGCGTTGTAGTCGATGGCGAGGAGCACCGTATCCGAGTAGTTGGTGTGGCAGTGGCCGTCGAGGCGGAGGAACATCTTGCCCGACGGGGCCGGGACATAGTGGCTGGTCTTCGAGGTGGACGGGGTGACGATCGTGTCCTCGGAGCCGGTGATGACGAGGGTCGGCGGCCAGTAGCCCGTCGTCGTGTCCCCGCCGATGGCGGAGCCGCCGGAGCCCGCGAGCGCCGCGGGGGCGAGGCCGACGCAGGCCTTCACGCGTCCTCCGGTGGCGCCGCGCGTGGAGCCGACGACGGCCACACCGCCGCCGAGCGAGTGGCCGGCGAGCCCGAACTTCGTGGTCGCCAGGCGCCCGAAAAACCGCGACGACGGGTCGGCGTCCTGCGCCACGAGCCAGTCGATGTAGCCCTGCGTCGTCTTCAGCTCCTTCTCGTGGTCGGCCAGGAACATCGGGTCCTGGTGGTCCCCCACCAGCGCCACGAAGCCCCAGGAGGCCAGTTTCTGCGCGTACACGAGGTAGTTCGACGCCCGCAGCGAGAAGCCGTGGACGATGACGACGGGGGGGTAGCGCTCGGTGGTCCCGTGGAGCCCGGTGGCGTCGCCCGGCCAGTAGACGACGGTGCTGTTCGGGGCGAGCCCGCCGCTCACCGTGGGCAGGGAGACCGTGGCGTACGCCGTGGGGTAAGGGCCGTCCCCGTCCACCCCGGAGAGCCGCGTCTCCGGAGGGGGGTCCGGGTCCGGCGGCGGCGGGGGCGGGGGCGGAGGCGGCCACGGACCGGGATCCGGATCGGGGTCCGGGTCCGGGTCGGGCGGTTCGTCGCCCAAGGTGGTCCGTTCGCCGGGGAAGAGGCCCACGAGCAGGACCTCGGCGGCGCGCCAGGGCGAGAGCACCACGCCGCGCCCGGTCAGCCAGTCGGGGTGCGGCGGGCCGCCCGGGGGGATGCGCAGTCTGAGTCTGGCCCGGCCACCCGCGTTGGCGGTCACCTGCCCGAGGGCGAGCTTTCCATCGTTGCCCTTGACCTCGTAAGTCTCGTAGTGGCCGAGGCCCGTGAAACGGAACGAGAGGTCCGTGCCCTTCGGGGATGTACGCACCTGCATCTCGCCGACCGGCCCCGAGGCCGAGGGCCCCGCGGGCGGCGCGAGGCCCACCTTCTCCCGGGTGACCCGCGCCGCGAAGACGTGGCCAGCGGGCAGCACGAGGCAGAGGCAGACGATAACAGTTCTCAACATGGCCGCGCCATGGTAGCGCTCAGTTCAGGTTCGACGTGCCGAACTTGTTGCCTGCGTAAGTGTTCGCCCCGGGGCCGCCCTCGTCGCTCAGGTCGAGCGAGCCGCTCCCCTTGGCGGAGTTCCCCTCGAAGAAGTGCCCCCCGCTCATCACGTCGAACCCCGTGTCGCCGGACTTCGAGACCTTGTTGCCGAGGAAACGGCAGGTGAAGGCGCCACCGAGCACCATGACCCCGTTCGCGGCGCTCATCGAGACCTTGTTGCCGAGACACTCGCACTCTGCGCCCGCGATCCGCATACCGGCGCCGGACGGCCCGGTGATGCTGTTCCCCTCGAGCGTCGTCTCGTGCCCGTACTCGTCGATGCCGACGGCCATGGCCCCGGCGATCTTGTTCTTCACGACGGAGAGCCCGTCGCAGAAGTCGTTGATGACGATGCCCGCGTCGGTGACGCCGTCGATCCGGTTCCCGGTGATGGTGGAGAGCGTGCAGGAGGCGAAGATCGCCACACCGCCGCCGGTGATCCGGTTGCCGCTGATCACGTGGCCGGTCCCGTCCACCTGTATGCCGTCCGCGGGCCCGATGGGGTTGTAGATGGTGTTCTTCAGCACCTGGCAACCGGAGGACCCCATGCTCACGACCGAGATGGCCGTCTCCGTCTCGCGGGAGATGGTGTTCTTCTCGATCCGGATCCCGTCACCCATGACCCGGATCGAGCCCAGGCAGTTGTAGAACCCGTTGCCGGAGATCAGGCAGTCGGAGGAGGCGATCTTGTCCTTGATGTCGGCGGACAGGCTGACGCCGCCGTACTGGCAGTTCCCGATCGAGTTCTTTGTGATGACGAGGCCGGTGCTGCCCTCGTCGTGGATGCCGAACCCGGCCCCGGCGTTGCCGATGGAACAGCCCGTGATCGTCACGTCCTGGCAGTAGTAGATCTGCATGTCCGCCGGCACCCCGTTCCCGAAGCCGAGCCCCGTGACGAGGATCCGCTGGCAGTTCGCGAGCCGCAGGGGCACCGCCACGCCGTCGCCCTCGAGGGACGGCATCCCGCTGCCGACGATCGCGAGATCGCTCTTGCCATCGACGACGACGGCCCCGACGTAGCTCGGGGACGGCACCGCCGCGATCCTCACCGTGTCTCCGGGGCCGGCGGCGTTCACGGCGGCCTGGATGGTGGCGTACTCGGCGGGCACCTCGAGAGTCCCGGCGGCGGCGACGGCGGTCAGAACGAGCAGGGCGAGCACGGTTCGCATGGGATCCTCCGTGAAGGCGGATTCTGCCACTCCGGAAGCCGTCCGCACGTGAGAATGGCGCGCGACCGGGACAGCGGAGGGAAGCGGCCATGGCGGGCATCGTGTTCCTGCGGACGGAGCGGCTCGAGGAGATCGTCGGTTTCTACGAGCGCGAGGCGGGGGCCGCCGTCTGGTTGCGGCAGGCGGAGTGCGTCATCCTGAAGCACGGCAACCTGCTCCTCGGGTTCTGCCGCGGCGAGCGGGCGGAGACGGAGGGGGTCCTCACGTTCTTCCTGCCCCGGCGCGAGCAGGTGGACGAGGCCTACGGGCGGCTCCGGGACCGCGCGCGGGGCGCGCCGGCGGAGAACCCGCGCTATCGCATCTACCACTTCTACGCCGCCGACCCCGAGGGGCGATCCGTGGAGTTCCAGACGTTCCTCCACCCGCTGCCGCCGCACGAGGATGGCGCGGAGATGCTGGCGCGGCGGCGCAGCGTCCGGAGGTTCGCGCCGGAGACCGTGCCGGAGGACGTCCTCGCGCGGGTGTTCGACCTGTGCGCGTTCGCCCCCTCTTCGCGGAACCGCCAGCCCTGCTATTACGTGCTGGCGCGGCGCCCGGGCCTCATCGCGGACCTCGCGGCGGTGCGGGGGGACCCGAGCGCGCCGATCGGCCGCGCCCCCCTCGCCGTGGCGGTGTGCGTGGAGTCGGCGCGGACGGTGCGGCCGGAGCACGACGGGGCGATCGCCGCCTGCTACCTGCTGCTCTCGGCGCGGATCCACGGCCTCGGAACCTGCTGGGTGACGGACATGGACCGGCCCGAGGTGAAGGCCGCCCTCGGCGTCCCGGAGGCCGACCGCGTCACCATGATCACGCCGCTCGGCTACCCCGCGGAGGATCCGCCCGTCCCGCCGCGCCGCGACCGCTCCCGCCTGGTCCGCGAGGCCCCGTGACAGGCGGGGTGGCGGCCCGCGCAGTCGCCGCGGGGCGCGTCTGCATCACTCCTCCCCGTCGGCGCGGCGATGCTCCCGGGAGAACCCCGCGGCGAGGCAGAGGCCGACGAAGCCGAGGGTCACGAGGAAAGCGAAGAGCATCATCGGACCGGGGGTGAACGGGAGCGTGGCGAGGAAGAAGGCCGGCGCGCCCGTGGCCGCGCTCTTCCCCGGGCCGGCGTCGAGGAAGTACCACAGCACCCCCACGGCGGCCCCGACGAGGCTCGTCAGGACGAGTCCGCGGGTCCCCCCCACCCCGAGCAGAAGGTGGCCGACGACGAAGACGGTCTCGGCGCGCAGGACGGCGAAGGCCCGGCCGCGGAGGATGAGCCGGGTCAGCTCGGCCGCCCGGGGCAGGTCGGCGAGTTCGCGGCGAGGGCGGCCGGCGGCCGGCGGGCCGGACGGGGCCGGCTCGCGTTCGATCTCGTCGAGAGAGGGGGAGTGCGGCTTCACGTATCCCCGACATCGGCGCGGCGGATCCGCGTCTGGAGTGGATTCCGCGCGGTAGACTCCCGGACGGGAGGGAGGCCGGCGACGCGGACACTCGGCGCGTGGGTCATCGGGCTCCTCGGACTCGTCTTCGCGGGCTGCATCAGTCCGCCGCCCCCCGACCTGCCGCTGCCGGCGGGCAGCGCCGCGGAGTGGCACCGGCCGGCGGAGGTCCTCGTCCACACACCTGGCGACGAGGTGTTCCTCGGCGTCGTGCACCCGGCGGCGGCGCTCTTCGAGCGGCCGTTCTCTCTCGCCGGGGCCGCCGAGGAGCATCGGGCGTACGTCCGTCTCCTCGAGTCGGAGGGCGCCTGCGTCCACACGCTCGTCGGCGCGCTGCTCCTCGGCACGCTCGACGCGGCCGGGGAGCCCTTGCCGGGGCCGGCGCTCACGGAGCTGCAGGACTTCGCGCTCCGGTGCCTCGCCTGGGACGTCTCCGCGCTGCCGGCGAGGGAGCAGGCGGTGCAGCGGGCGGCCTTCGAACCGACGGTCCGCGCCCTCGATCCGCGCGACCTCGTCCGGATCATCCTGCTGCGCCCCACGGTCCGCCTCCGGTCGACGGAGGGCCTGAACACGGGACTCGCGGCGACCTACGAAATGGCCCCCGTGATGAACCTCTACTTCATGCGCGACCCGATGATCACGACCGCGAAGGGCGTGGTCCTCGGGCGCATGAACTCGGAGCAGCGGCGCGTGGAGACGGAGATCGCGGCCTTCGCGCTGCGGCGCCTCGGCATCACGCCGGTCCTGACGATCTCCGGCGAGGGCCGCCTCGAGGGTGGCGACTTCCTTCCCGCGGGCGACACGGCCTTCATCGGGCAGGGGTTGCGGACGAACGCGGAGGCGGTCCGCCAGATGCTCGCCGCGGACGCGTTCGGAGCGGCGCGGGTCGTCGTCGTGAAGGACCCCTGGCAGAACCAGGAGCAGATGCACCTCGACACGTACTTCAACATCGCCGGACCGGACGTGGCCGTCCTCGTCGAGGAGCGGATGACCGATCCCGGCCGGCGCCCGACGGTGGACGTGTACGAGAAGCGCGGCGCTGCCTACGAGCAGGTCCTCGCCGGCGCGGACTTCCGGGAGTACGTCGAGGGGACGCTCGGCTTCACCGTCATCCCCGTCTCCGGCGCGGACCAGCTGCGCTACGGCATCAACTTCCTGACGGTGGCGCCGCGGCGGGTCCTCGCCGTCGACGGTGTGAGCGAGTCCCTGAAGGAGCGCCTGCGCGCCCACGGCATCGCGGCCACCTGGATGGACTTCGGCAACCTCACCGGCGGCTACGGCGCCGCCCATTGCACGACGCAGGTGCTCCGCCGCGTGCCGTGACGAGTCCTTAGAATCTGACCTGGCACCGGTGTGAGGGGCAGGCGATTCCACTGCCCGGGCGGGGCGGCGTCCCGTACCATGGGCGCGTCCCTGACGGGAGGCGGGGACTCACTGCATGTTGACCGTCGTCCTGGCCGGGATCTTCGTGATCTTCCTGTCGCACCTCTGCTCCCTCTCGGAAGCCGCCCTGCTCAGCATCCCGCTGGCCCGGGCCCGCGCGCTGGCGAAGATCGGCGGCCGCCGCGCGCGCGTCCTCCTCCGCCTCCGCGAGAAGGTCCAGCACGCCATCTCCGCCATCGTGATCCTCAACACGGTGGTCAACGTGGTGGGAACGGCGGTGGTGGCCACCGCCGCCGGACTCGTGGCGGACAAGGCCGCCGCCCGCGGTGACGCGACCGCCGTCACGGTCTCCCTCGTGACGGCGGTCCTGACCGTCGCGATCGTCTTCTTCGGCGAGATCATCCCGAAGACGCTCGGCGAGCGGTTCCACGTCGGCGTGGCGAAGGCAGCGGCCTACCCGGTGCTGGTCCTCGTCACGGTCATGCACCCCGTCGCGTGGCTCACCGAGCAGGTCGTGGACCGGTTCGCCCCGCGCCGCCGGAAGGTCACCAGCGAGGAGGAGATCGCGGCGCTCGTGGAGCAGGCCAGCAGGGAGAAGGCCATCGGCTCGGAGGAGGCGGAGGTCATCCGACGCGTCTTCCGCCTGAACGACATCACGGCCGAGGACATCATGACGCCGCGCATCCGGGCGCACATGCTGACCGAGGACCTCACTCTCGCGGAGGCGCGCGAGGACATCGGCCGGATCGCCCATTCGCGCATCCCGCTCTACGCGGGGACCCGCGACCACGTGACGGGGATCGTCCGGCGCGCGGAACTGCTGAAGGCCCTCGCCGACGGCCGGAGCGCCGAGCGCCTCGCGGAGTTCTCCACGAAGGCGAAGTTCGTTCCGCGGACGATGGGCGTGGACCGGCTCCTCCTCGACTTCCAGAAGGAGCGGGTGCAGATCGGCGTCGTCGTGGGCGAGTACGGCGAGACGATCGGGATCGTGACGATCGAGGACATCCTGGAGGAGCTCGTCGGAGAGATCCTCGACGAGAAGGACGTGGACGAGACCCGGATCAAGCGGGTGTCGCGTGAGGAGATCCTCGTCCACGGCCAGACCGAGGTCCAGCACGTCAACCGCTTCTTCAACACGGAGATCCCGGAGGAGCGCCCGACGATCGCCGGCTTCCTGCTGGAGCGCCTGGAGCGCCTGCCCACGGCGGGCGAGCGCGTCTCGCTGGAGGGCCTGGACTTCGTGTTGGACGAGGTCACGGACCGGGCCATCGCCCGCGTCCGCATCCTGAAGCCCACCCCCGCCGAGAAGTGACCCCCGCTGAGAATACCGACGCGGGCCCGGGTTTCTCACCCCGGTCCCGCCGTGAGAATACCGACGCGGGCCCGGGTTTCTCACCCCGGTCCCGCCGGGGTACCCTCGGAGGCATGCGAGTGCTCCGACGTACCGCCATCCTGCTGCTCCTCGCCGCCGCCGCGCGGGCCGGCGGACCGGACGAGGTCGCCTACCCCATCGTGGACACCGGACAGGACCGGTGCTACGGCGAGACCGGCGAGATCGCCTGGCCGAAGGCGGGCGAGGCGTTCTTCGGGCAGGACGCCCAGTACGAGGGCCTCGCGCCGGCGTACCAGGACCACGGCGACGGCACGGTGACCGACCTCGTCACCGGCCTCATGTGGCAGAAGACGCCGGACCTCGCGGACAAGAAGACGTTCGCGGAGGCCCGCGCCGGGGCGGCGGCCTGCTGCCTCGGGGGACACGCGGACTGGCGGCTCCCGGCGATCAAGGAGCTCTACTCGCTCATCGACTTCCGCGGCAGCAGCGCCCTGCTCGTGCCGTACCTCGACGCGAAGGTCTTCGGCTTCCGGTTCGGCGAGGAGGCGCGCGGGGAGCGGGTCATCGACGCGCAGTTCTGGTCGGCGACGGAGTACGTGGGGGCCGGCGACCCGCTCGTCTTCGGGGTGAACTTCGCCGACGGGCGCATCAAGGGCTACCCGCGGGACCGCGGGCCGCGCGGCCCGATGGAGGAGTTCGTCCGCTACGTGCGCGGCAACCCGGACTACGGCCGCAACGACTTCAAGGACAACGGCGACGGCACCGTCACCGACCGGGCCACCGGGCTCACGTGGACGAAGGCGGACTCCGGCAAGCCCCTGCGCTGGAAGGAGGCGCTGGCGTGGGCGGAGGGGCTCTCGCTCGCCGGCCACGACGACTGGCGCCTGCCGAACGCGAAGGAGCTCCAGAGCATCGTGGACTACACGCGGGCCCCGGCGGCCCGCGACGAGGCTCGCCGCGGGCCGGCCATCGACCCGGTGTTCTCGGTGACCGAGCCCGAATCGTGGTTCTGGAGCGGCACGACGCTGCTCGAGGGCCGCCCCGAGGACCTCGGCGGCGAGGCGGTCTACGTGACCTTCGGGCGGGCGTGGGGCCACCCGCGGGGCCCGGAGCGGACCGACGTCCACGGCGCCGGAGCGCAGCGCGGCGACCCGAAGGCCGGCGACGCCGCCGCCTACGCGGGCGGCCGCGGGCCGCAGAAGGACGAGGTCCGCATCCTGAACCACGCGCGGGCGGTGCGGGGCGGCGTGGCGGTGCTCCGCACGTCGCCGCCGCCGGGCGCGGAGAAGCCGCGGACCGTCCCCGGCGCCGCGTCTCCGGGCAAGCGCTTCGTGACGCGCCTCGACCGCGACGGCGACGGGAAGGTCTCGCGGAAGGAGTTCGACGGCCCGCCCGATCGCTTCGGCGACTTCGACCGCAACGGCGACGGCTTCATCACCGAGGACGAGGCCCCCACCGCCCCCCCTCCCCGCCCCCGCTAGCCCTGCAACTTGTCCCTGGGACAAATTGCATGGATTGTCACGGCGGTGCGGGTTGCGGCTTCGCGCCGGGCGCGGGACAATCGACGGCATGCGTGCCCGGGGCGTCGCCACCTCCGTCGCCATGGCCGTCAGGCTCGCCGCGACCCACGCCCCGGCCCGCGGCGAAAAAGCGAGCCCGCCTCCGTGTTTCGCGCCTCGGGGTTTCCGCGCGGCGGCCGTCCTGCTCCTGCTGGCGGTCGCCGCGGCCCCGGCGTGGGGCGGCGAGGCGGCCGACGCGCTGCGGGCAAAGCACCCGTACATGGTGGACTGGTGCTTCGAGCGCCTCGCCCCGCGCATCGACGACGGGGCGCCGTGGGAGTCGCTCTCCGCCTTCCTCATCGGCGACCCCTGGAGCGTCGCCGGCGAGGACCCGACGTGGTGCTCCTCCGCCGGCGACGCGCTGGCGTTCTTCCTCGAGACCGCGGTGCCCGAGGCCCGGCGGGCCGGGGAGTTCCGCCGGTTCGCGGAGGAGGTGCCCCCGGGGCTCAAAGCGCCGTTCGTCCGGGCGGCGTACCGGGTCGTCCCGCGGGAGGACCTCGTCCCGCTCCTCCGCGACTGGCAGCGGTCGGCGCTGGCGCGGCTCCGCGCCCTCCCGCTCGCCGCGGCCGCGGAGGAGAAGGCGCCGGCGGACCTGCGGGCCGCGCTCGACCTCCCGCGGGTCGCCTCGACGGACATCGATCCCGCGGTCCGGGCGGCGGCCGTCAGCGCCCTCGGCCGCGAGCGGGGGGAGGCCGACCCGGCCTTCCTCCTCGGCCGCCTCGACGGGGAGCGCGAAGCCGAGCCTCTGCTCGCGGTGCTCCGCATCCTCGTGCGCGAGTGCAACCCCGGCGACGGGCCGCCGCCGCCCCTCCTCGCCCGGAGCGGGCCGCGGCTGGCGGCGCGCCTGAAGACCCCGCCCGGCCTGCCGGCAGCGGCCGAGGGGGAGGCCCTCTACCTCCTGCGCTGCGCGCTCGGGGGCCTTCTGCCTTACGACGTCCTGGCCGGGGCGCCCCCGGACATCGCGGAGCGTGCGCTGAACGCGCTGCCCTCCCGGGATCCCGGCGAGAGCGACTCCGCGTGGCACGGGCGCCTCGCGGCGGCCCTCGACGACCTCGCCGCGCGCGGCCCCTACCGGCCCGAGGACGAGGCGGGCTTCCTCGAGGCCCTGCGCCGCCACCGGGGTCCGTTCCGCGAGCAGGTGGTCCACGCACTCCACGGCCTCCCCTTCCTCGGCGGCGAGGAGGGGCTCGCGGCGGTGGATGCCTTCCTCCCCACGTCGCGGGGGCGGCGGCCGTTCCGGACCCCGGGGTGCTACTCCCCGGAGCTCCTCATCGCACGGGGCGCCGACGAGCAGGGGCGCCCGTGGGGGCTGGACATGTCGTTCCTGCTCCCCGGCCGGCTCGCCCTCGTGCCGGGCCCGCCGCCCGGGAGCGACGAATGGGGGCGCGAGATCGTCATCGGTCACGAGGACGGCTTCCCGGGGAAGGTCACCGGCCTCGCGGTCCGCGGCGACGAGGTCCGGATCGCGTTGGCCTCCGGCGGCGAGCGGGTGCTCTCGCTCGCGGCCCTCCTCGCGGACTTCGACCGCGACGGCATCACCGACATCGTCGAGCGGGATCTCGGCCTCTGCCCCTATCTCGCCGATTCGGACTCCGACGGCGAGATGGATGGCCTCGACCCCTTCCCGCTCCTGCGGCCGGGCCCGCTCTCCGAGGACGACCGCGTGCGGGAGGCGGTGCTCCGGCGCCTGGCCCGGCAGTGGGTGATCACCGAGGAGTTCGTCCTCCTCCTGGCCGGGGAGGCCCCCGCGGCGCAGGTCGAGGCCGGCCCCCTCATGCACCTCCTCACGGCCGTGAGCCCGCGGGAGGAGTGGGGGCACCGGTGGCCGACCACCGTGGGCCTTACGGTCCACCGGGACGGCGACCGGGCCCGAGTGGCCTCGTCGCAGACCAGCGGCGGACTCAGCGGCATCGGCCACACGTGGTTCCTTCGGCGGATCAACGGCCGCTGGTGGGTGACCGCCTGCCGGTGGGACTGGATCAGCTAGAGCGTGGAGCCGGTCTCTGGGATTTCGGACCACCGGCGATTAGATTTCCGGCCTCACCCTTCCCGGTGACGGAGGTGCGGCGATGCGAACGACACTGGCCGGTCTCATGCTTCTCGCGCTGCTGGCGGCGCCCGCGGCGGCGGGGTCCATCAGCGTGCCCGGGGACGCCCCCGGCATCAACGCCGCGCTGGCGCTCGCCGCCGACGGCGACACGATCCTCATCGGGCCCGGCACGTGGGTCGAGGACGTGGACATGGACCAGCGGTCGGGCATCACGCTGAAGGGCGCGCCGGGCGCCATCCTCGACAACGCCACCGCTTTGCCCGCCCTCACGATCCGGGACTGCGACGACATCACGGTCACGGGCCTCACCTTCGACCCCACCGTCTCCGACTTCGTCGGTCTCCGCATAGCCGGGTCGAGCAACGTCACGGTCTCGAAGTGCTCCTTCGTCCGGGGCGGTTACCAGGGGCTGGAGATCGGGCCGTCGGGCAACGGCGACTCGAGCGACATCCTCGTGACGCAGTGCCGGTTCGTCGGCTTCTCCGGCTCCGGGATCTACGACCGCCGCACGGAGGGCCTCGTCATCAGCAAGTGCACGATCAACGACGTCGGGGGCACGGGGATCACGGTGACGGACGACGGTGACCGCCGCCGCCGTCCCGCGCTGATCACCGGCAACTCGATCGTGGACACCGGAAACCGCGGCCTGCTCATCTCCTCCTCCGGCGTGCTCGCGACGAAGAACTCCGTCTCCCTCACGGGCATGGAGGGGATCGCGGTGGACGGCAGCACGGTGGTGGAGGAGGTGCGGGTCGAGAAGAACACGGTGACCACGACCGGCGACGCCGGGATCCGCCTGCGGGGCACGGGCAATTCCGCGACGGGCAACCGGGTCGCCGCCACGTGGTTCGCCGGCATCGCCCTCGACGGCTTCGCCTGCTCGACCGCGAAGAACAAGGTCACGTGGTCCGGGACCTACGGCATCGAGGTCACGGCCCCCGGCTGCGTGGTCGCCGGGGACTCGATCGCGGGGGCCGGCGTGGTCGAGACGAAGCGGCGGGACCGCCCGCTCATCCCGGCGGACCCGACGCACTCGGGTGTGCTGGCGGGCGCCACGGGCGGAGAGTATCGCAAGGTCAAGGTCAAGGACTCGGCCGCTTACGGCTTCCGGGTGACCGCAGCGGGGAACCTGTTCGTCGGCTGCTCCGCCGCGGGCTCCGGGGTGTTCGACCTCTTCGACATCGCCGGACCGGGCGGCAACACCTACGAGAAGTGCAAGTTCGCGTCGGAGTCGATCCCCCCGCCGTAGCCCGCCCGCCGCCGGCGGCGCCCGCCCTCAGTCGCGCCGCCGCGCCACCCACACGAGCTCGCTGCCGCCCCGTTCGAAGGGCGTGCCCGCGAAGTCGCCGTCGAGGCGCTCGAGGTCGAAGCCGGCTCGGTGGAGCAGGTGCTCGAGCTCCCGCGGCCAGACCCAGGTCAGCGTGAGGTCGCGGACCTCGGAGGCGGCGACCGCGCCGTCCTTTTGCACCTGCTCGACGCGGAAAAGGACGTGGATGCGCGCGGCGCGCAGGTCGTACCGGGCCGTCTCGCAGACGATGGTGCGGAGGCCGGAGTCCGGGTCGACGTACTCGTGGCTCGGCGTCCACGGGCGCGTCTCCTGCGCGAGGAGCGAGGCCCGGGGGAAGAACACGCTGCCCGCGAACAGCCCGCCGGGCCGCAGGTGCCGGCGCGCGTTGGCGAGCGCGGCGAGCTGGTCCGGAACGGTGAGCAGGTGCAGGAACGCCCGGCCCGGGACGTAGACGAGGCCGAAGGGGCCCCGCGCCGTCTGGTCCGCGTCGCGCATGTCGCCGGCGAAGGCCGCGACGGGCAGCGCGGGCTCGGCGGCGAGCCTTGACCGGAGCCGCGCCAGCATCGCCGGCGAACGGTCGATGCCGGTCACGGGGACGCCGGCCCGCGCCACGGGGAGGGCCACGCGCCCGGTCCCCACGGCGAACTCGAGGGCGGGCCCGCCCGCGCGGCGCGCGAGGTCCACGTAGAACGGGATGTCCTCGGCAACGGTGCCGTACTCCTGGTCGTAGGTGCGCGCGTGAACGTCGTAGTCGGACATGGCCGCCTCCCGGGAGTGGAACCGCCCCGATCGCGCGGGGGTTCAGGGCGCGTGAGAAAAACGAGCCCGCCTCGGTATCTTCCCGGATCGGGCCCTGGTGCGAGCGGCCGGACCCGCGGCCCGCCGGAAGCGCACCGCGGTCAGGCTAACAGGGCCAGAGCAGGGCGAAGGCGAGGCCCGTCACCACGCCGTAGAGCACGCCGTCCGCGACGTACTTCCACGTGATGCACCAGCGCTGCCCCTTCCAGATGGAGTCCTGAAGGGGGGCGAAGGCGTAGGCGAGGGTCGCCGCGGCCCCCGCGACGGCGAGCACCGGCCCGAAGGCGGCGCCGCCGGCCAGCGAGCGGCTCGCGATGTAGGCCGTGAAGATCGAAATGCCGGCGATGAAGAGGAACCACTGGATAAGGCTCCGGCCCATGGCGGGCACGCCGCTCGGCATGACCGTCAGGATGCCGACCGGCCCGCGCTCGTACTTCGCGACCATCTCCGGCGTAGACATCTCCTTCATGGAGTCCGCGCCCGGGAACATGTAGGAGCCGGGGGTGACGCCCTGCCCCCGCAGCGCCTCGAGCACCGCCTCCTCACCGGGCATCCGGCGGAGGTCGCCGCGGTGCCACGGCAGGAGCATGTGGAGGAGGGCGCTGGCGACGAACACCGCCGCCGCCGAGGCCACGATGGGCAGCCAGAGATCCACGACGAAGGACATGCATGCACCTCCCTGCGAACGGGACCGGCCTTCCGGGCCAGCACTTGCGGGCTTCAGGGCCGCAGCGCGCGCCACGCTAACATCCGCGGCCTCGCGCAGGACGAACCTCCTGCTCGGGCGATCCCCCGAGACCCGGTCGTGCCGCCGCGCGGAGCAGCGTTCGACCTCCTCGACGTCGGCGGTAGGCGGGGCGGCTCCCCCTCCCCCGCGACCGCGCCGGCGAGCAGGAGCGGCGTGAGCATGAGGCCGGCCCCGGCCGGCGGGGGCTCAGTCCCGTGGGGGTCCGCGGCCGTCCGCGAGGCCGCGGCGGTAAGCCATGGCGACGGTGGCGAACCCGCTCAGCAGCATCGGGATGAGCATGACCGCGCCGACCGGCACCGGCCCGTCGGGGTCGAGCGCCACGACCGCCGCTCCTCCCCCGAGGACGCCCGCGAAGCCCACGAGGACAAATCGCCACTGCAGCCGCCCGATCGCCTTGCGGGCCGCACTCGGCTCGTCCGCTCCCACGGGGCCTCCTTCCTCGCGGTGTGGAACGCCGCGACGGCGGAGATTGTCGCACGGCCCTGCCCCCGGGGGGCGCTACTTCGTGCAGGAGGAGCAGCCGCCGGCAGGCTTCTCCGTCCCGCCGCGCTTCTCCGCGGACCCGCAGGTGCCGCAGCATGCGGACGCCCCGGACTTCGCGGCCCCGCCGTCGCCGCAGGCGCCGGACGAGCAGCAGCCGCCGAGGAAGGAGGACAGGAGGACGAGGACGAACGCCAGCAGGATCGTGGTTCGCATCTTGAGAATCCCTCTCAACAAGTCCGGAGAGGATCCCATCCCCGCTCCCGCCGGCCAAGATCCGCGTCCACCGGGCTACGGCGTCCGGACGCCGATCGTGGCGAGGATCGCGTCGAGCAGCGGTCGCCACGAGTCGATCTCGGCGGGATGCGCGTAGGCGGCCAGCGTCGCGCAGGGGTTCACCGGGTCCTTCGTGGGGAGAAGGGCCGCGTAGAGGGCCGCCCGCTCCCCCCGGCCGGTCGATCGCAGCGCCTCCGCATCCCCGGCACGGACGCGCTCCGGAGGCGGCAGGGCGATGCCCATCCCCTGCGCGAGGCCGTCGAAGGAGAGCGCGAACAGCGCCTCGAGGGACTTCCCCGCCGGGTTGCCCTGCGTGTTGACCTGGAGGGCGAGGCCGCCGGGACCCATCGTGAAGAACGAGAAGAACCTCTGCCCCACGGCGTTGTTGTAGAGGAACACGCCGACGGTGGCGATCGGCGGCAGCCACCCGGCGGGGTAGCGGACCGTGACCCCGTTCTTCGTGCTCGTGACGGTCTGCGTGAGGTCGGGGACGGGACCCGGAGTCGTCATGGCTCTCCTCACTTGCGTCCAAGATGGGCCGCGGAGGGCTCCCGGCGGCGCCGTCCATTCTCGCCCGGCGCGCTTGACAATGCCACTCCGCGACTCCACACTGGCCGCGGCCGGGCGGGGAGGCGGCCGGGGCCCATGGAGACGACGGTCATCACGCGCCGGGAGGACCTGAAGCCGCGCGGGGAGGGCATCCGCGACCTGTTCCTCCGCAGCTACGGCTCGCCCCTGAACCGCGAGGTCTGGACGTGGGCGTACCTCGACAACCCCCACGGCGACGCGGTCGTGGCGCTGTGCGAGGACGGGGGGGTGCTCGTCGGCCACTACGCCATCATCCCGCTGCCGGTCCGCGGGGCGGGCCGGGCGCTGAACTCCTGGCTGTCGATGACCACCATGGTGGCCCCCACGCACCGCGGGCAGGGGTTGTTCGTGCTGCTCGCCCGGGCCGCCTACGAGGCGGCGGCCGCGCGCGGGGCCGACTGCGTGTTCGGCTTCCCCAACCGGCAGTCCGAGCCCGGCTTCCGGAAGCACCTCGGGTGGCGGATGGCCGCGCCGGACCACCTCGCCACCTTCCCGAAGGCCGACCTCGTGGCGTTCGCCGGCCAGCAGCCGGTGTTCCCGCGGGGCCGCCTCGGCCTCGACCTGTCGTCGGAGGCGACCCGCCGCTGGCGCCTCGCGAAGCCCGGCACGGACTACCGCACCGCCGAGGGCCTCGTCTACAAGGAGTACGGCGGCACGCTCGACGTGGTCTACTGCGAGGAGCCGTGCCACCTCGCGGCCCTGCCGGGGGATCGGGACCTGAACGTCCTCGTCCCGGGGGACTGCCCGCTGCCCGCCGGCACACGGGCCGTGGAGTACCTGTTCGGGGGCGCACCGCTCGCCGGGGAGTTCGATCCGGCGGCGATCCGCCGGTGCATGCTGCTGTCGGATGTCTTCTAGGGTGCCGGCATGAGAATCCTCGCGCTGACCTCGATCCGCTCCGACTACGACCTGATGAGCGGCGTCTACGCGCGGCTCGCCGGGGATCCGGACGTCGACTTCCGCCTGCTGGTGTCCGGCGCGCACCTCTCCCCGACGCAGGGCATGACCGTCGGGGACATCCGCGCCGACGGGTTCGCCGTGCTCGCGGAGGTCCCCTCGCTCGCGGAGTCCGACGCGCCCGCGGGACGGCTCCGGACGGCGAGCGCGCTCCTGCAGGGCTGCATCGGCGCCGTGGAGGGCTTCGCCCCGGACGTCATCCTCTTCGCCGGCGACCGCGAGGACGTGCTCGTCGGGGCGATGCTCGGCGCCTACCTCGGCATCCCGACCGCGCACTTCTTCGCCGGCGACCACGCCACCGACGGCCACGTGGACAACCCCGTGCGGCACGCCGCCTCCAAACTGGCCTCCGCTCACTTCGTCAGCCTGCCCGAGCACCGGGACCGGCTGCGGGCGATCGGCGAACCGGCGCGGCGCATCTTCGTCATCGGCAGCGTGGCCCTGGACAAGTTCGTGGACGAGCCCCCGATGGACGCGCGGGAGGTGCGGAAGCGCCTCGGGGCGGGTCCGCACGCCGGGACGCACCCCCTCGCGGTGTTCATCTTCCATCCCCTCGCGGAGGAGCGGGAGCAGGCGGCGGACATCGTGCGCGAGACCGTGGAGGCGCTCGTGGCCCGCGGCCTCCACGTGTGCATCGGGCGGCCGAACACGGATCCCGGCCACCTCGGTGTGGCGGCCGCTCTCGAGCGGTTCTCGGGGCGGGAGGAGGTGACCATCTACGGGAACCTCCCCCGCGGGTGTTTCGTGAACCTCCTGCGCGGCGCCCGCCTCCTCGCGGGCAACTCCTCCGCCGGCCTGCTCGAGGCGCCGTCGATCCCCCTCGCCGCCGTCAACATCGGGCGGCGGCAGCGCGGCCGGCGGGCGGCGGGCAACGTCGTCTTCGCCGACGGCGACGGCGAGAGCGTCCGGGCGGCGATCGACACCGCCCTGTCCCCCGGCTTCCAGCAGGACCTGCGATCGGTGGTGAACCCCTACGGCGACGGCCGGAGCGCGCACCGCGCCTGCGAGCTGCTGAAGACGATCGACTTCCCTTCCCTCCTCCGGAAACCCGAAGACCCCCTGCGGCCCGACCATGAACACTAAGCACACCATACTGGCCATCGCCCCCCACCCCGACGACGAGACGCTCGGCTGCGGCGGGACCCTGCTGCGGCACCGCGCCGAGGGCGACGACGTCCACTGGCTGATCGTCACCGCCATGGCGCCGGACCAGGGGTTCCCTCCCGAGCGGGTGGAGGCCCGCCGGCGCGAGGTGCGAGAGGTCGCGCGCGCCTACGGGTTCGCCGGCACCCACGAACTCGGGCTGCCCACCACGCGCCTCGACAGGGTCCCGCGGGCGGACCTCGTCGAGGCCGTCGGGGCGGTGCTGCGGCGGGTGGTGCCCGACACGGTCTACCTGCCCTTCCGGCACGACGCCCACAGCGACCACGCGGCCGTCTTCGACGCCGCGGCCGCCTGCGTCAAGGGCCTCCGCCCCCCCCACGTCCGCCGCGTCTACGCCTACGAGACGCTCTCGGAGACGGAGTTCGGCCTCCGCCCCGACGGAGCGGGGTTCCGGCCCAACCTGTTCGTCGACATCGGGGCCCGGCTCGACGAGAAGGTGCGGATCCTGCGGCTCTATGCCGGCGAGGTGGCCACGTTCCCGTTCCCGCGCAGCGAGGAGTGCGTGCGGGCGCAGGCCATGCTCCGGGGCAGCCAGGCCGGCTGCGCCGCGGCGGAGGCGTTCATGGTCGTGCGGGAGGTCCGGTAGCCGCGACCGCCCGCCCCCGGCTCAATCGAGGCGGAGGAGCTTCAGCTGGTGCATGTCCCCGGGGTCCGGAGCGGGGACGGGCTCGGTCATCCCGGGGGCCAGCGGCGGCGGCTCGGCGGGCGTGAAGTCGCGGGGCAGGCCTTCCGCGGCATCGAGAGCCCCTCCGGACAGCACCGAAGGGGCGTCCATGACGCAATACCAGCCCTCGTAGGTCTCCTCGTCGTAGACGACGACGATGTCGTCGCCGTGCAGCGCCGCGTCGTACCCGAACCACGCGACCTGGGTGATCCGGAAGCCGGAGTCCGGCGGCAGGATGGCGATGCCGTCGCGCCAAGCGGGCTCTGCCGGCGGCGCGGTGTGCTCCGAGACGGCCGTTGTCAGCCGGTACTCGGTCGGCGGCGCGTTCCCGAAGTCCTCCCACCGCAGGAGGTGCAGCTCGGTGCCCTCGGCGCCATCGGCGAGGCAGAGCAGGTCGATGACCGTCGACCCGGCCTTCTCCCGCGCGAAGACGGAGGGCGTGTGGGTGCCGCCGGAGGTCATGGCGAACGGGACGGTGTAGGACTTCCCCCCGTCCTCGCTCACCGCGAGCCTCACGCCGTCGGGTCCCTCGTAGGCGAGGAACACGCGGAGACCCGCGCCGCCGCCGAGGAGGGCCACGCTCGGGTCCTTGCCCACGACGAGGTCCTCGTCCACGACGACGTCCGTGAACTCGCCGCCATGGGGTCGCACCGCGCACCGGGTCTGGGTCAGGCTCTCGAAGGTGCGATCCTCCTTCAGCGTGAAGCGCGCGAAGCCGTAGCCGACGGCAAGGTCCCCGGCCGCGGACCACTCGACGCCCATGGGCACGGGGGTCACATCCCCGGTCTCGCGGTGGAGGACGACCGGCGGGTCGAAGGCGAAGGAGGTCGGCGAGCCGCCGCCGTCGAGGGCCGAGGGGCGCCCCTCGCGGAGCGTCAGCTCCGTGGAGCCGTCCGCACGGGACGCCCAGTAGACGACGGCCAGCGTGTAGTCGAGGGCCATGGCGGTCTGCACGAGGCGCGGCGCGTAGCCGACGTCGCCGGCGTCGAAGTCCTCGACCTGCGCGAAGGTGGCGCCGCGGTCGAAGGACAACGACACCGTCACCGCCGCGGTGCCCGAGTGCACGAGGGCGAGGACGTTGTAGAGCGCGGCGATCTCGTGGTCCCGCCAGTTGCCGGAATCCGGGCTCGCCTCCACGGAGCCGCCGCCGGTGACCGCGTCCGTGGCGCCGTCGTGCTGCAGGCGGAGCTCGAATCGCGCGAAGTTCTCCCGGTCCGCCCGGTCGCCCTCGTAGCACACGATGCTCGTCCGGTCACCGGACACCGCCACCGTGGGCAGACCGAACCGGTACGAGTCGCTCGAGTACAGCGTCAGCGCATCGAGGACGCCGGGGTAGTCGCCGGCCGTCTGCTCCGAGAGGTTTATGGGGGAGGGCTCACCGATCCGCAGGCGGACGAGGGCGGTGACTTCGCCCCGGCCGCTCTCCGTCGAGACCGCGACGATCTGCTCCCCCTCCACGGCCCCGGTCAGGGTGAGCCTCGCGAAGCCGTCCCCATGGGAGTCGAGCCACAGGCCCCGGCTGGTGGCCCCGGGCGCGTTCGGGACGATGCCGGCGGAGAGGAGCGTCTCGTAGCCGCCCGCCGGCGCCGTCCCGTCGTCGGCGGCGTGGGCCACGGAGACCCGCACGGGACCGGAGTTGCCGCTCCCGCGGGACAGGACCTCGAAGCGGAACGGCTCCCCGGCGGGGGTGGTGAGATCGTAGACCGCGTCAGGCGCAGAGACTCCGAGGCGGCCGAGGTCGAGGCCGTCGGCGAAGGAGCCATCCGCCGCGGGAGCGATGGCGGCCAGGCCCGCCGCGAGGACGAGGGGCGAGTCCTTGGCCTTCGGGGTCCCGCCTCCGCCCCCTCCCCCCCCGCCGCCGCACCCGAGAAGACCCGCGACCAGCACCACCGCCAGCATGCGCTTCATGGCCCGCCCTCCGGCAAGTCCGTGACCTGCCATGGTAACGACCTTCCCCCCGGCGCGCCCACCGACGGCTCGCCCCGGTCGGTGACGCTCCATTCCGCACACGACGTGCCGGTATGATCTCGCCCATGAGACCGCACCCGATCCGCGTCGCGCTGTCCGCGCTGCTGGCGGCCGTCCTCGCCGCCGGTTGCGCTTCCACCGACCCCTCCGGCGTCCCGGAGGACGAGTCGCCGCTGAAGGTCGGCGTCGAAGCCATGCCCGAAGGGGGCGGGGGCGCCGAGGGCATGTCCGGGGAGGAGGCGGGGCCGCGCCACGGGCCGGTGGCCGCCGTGCTCCTCTACCTCCCGAACCGCATCTTCGATCTCCTCGACGTGGTGCGGGCGCGGGTGCGGGTGGGGCCGGGCCTGGCCGTCGATGCCCGGGTCACCGAGGTGGCGGACGTCTTTGTCGGATCCTATGAGTCCGCTTTCGTCGGGGTGCCGGGACCGCGCCGGTGGCGCAGGATCAACTGGCCCTTCGGCGCGGAAGGCCGCAGCGGCGTGGAAGTGAGCGAACTGGCGAAGGAGACCTTCGCCGAAGAGCACGAGCCGCGCCACGACCCGCTGGAGATCGGGGTCGGCGCGCAGATCCTCATCCTCGGCTTCGCCGTCGGCCTCGCGCCCGTGGAGATCGTCGACTTCTTCACCGGCCTCGTCGGCATCGATCTCGTGGACGACGATCTCTGACCGACGCGGGGCGAGAGGAACCGCCTCGTGGTTCCCGGCCCCCCGGTCCGCCTTCGCCCGGGGTCGCGGAACCGGTACCATCCGCCGATCGTTTCCGCCCCCCGGGAGGACCGCTCCATGCCCCGCCTGCGCCTCGTGTTCGCCGTCGTGCTCGTATTCGCGCTGTCGGCCTCCGCCGACGTGTTCGTGCAGACGATCCCCATCGGCTCCGGAGACCTCATGATGGGGGCCTCCGGCGCGGTCGTGCCGCTGTCCTCCTCCTCCGTGCTCATCCCCGCGGAGGGCGTTGACGGCGCCCGGGGCACCGACGACGACATCGTGCTGTTCGTGCAGGGCCTCGGGGCATCCTGGACCGCGACGGCCCTCCCGGCACCCTACCAGACGGCGCAGAGCAGCAGGCAGTCCACCCCGTCGGGTTCGCGCCTCGTCCGCCTCTCGGCCACCCGCGCGGTGATGGCCACGGCCGGCTCGGACCGGTCCTGGAACACGGCCGACGACCAGAACTGGTTCCTCACGAACCTCGGCAGCGGAAACGACTGCTACCCCGCCGGCGTGCCCAACATGCTCCCCGGGGCCTGCTCCCCGGTGCCGCTCACGGACCGGTTCTTCCTGCAGGTCACCACCGGTCCGGACGGCACGGCCACCACCTCCGACGACCTCCTCGCGCGGTCCTACTTCGGGGACGGCTACATCAGCCGGTTCGAGTACGCCGCCCCGTACCTGACGGAGGCGGGGGGGAACCGGCCCGTGGCCCTCACGCCGGATGCCTGCCTCGTCACCTCCGCCGGCCCGGACAAGAAGACGGAGACGGTCGACGATCTCGTATACCTCTTCCGCGGCCTTCTCGACGGTCCCGCCCGCACGGACATCCCCACTCCCTGCCTCCGGTACGGCACGTCGAGCCAGCCGGTGCGCATCGACGCGAACCGCGCGCTCATCTCCCACTCCGGCCCGGACGGCGATCCGCTGACCTCCGACGACGGCGTGTACTACCTGACCGGCCTCGGCACGGGGCAGGCGCCGGCCGTACTGGACATCCCCGTGCCGTACATCTTCGAGTATGCCGCCGGCCGGCCGGTCGTCGTGGACGCCGAGCGGGCGGTGGTGGCCACCGCCGGGCCGGATGGGCAGCGCGGCAGCACGGACGACCGGCTCGCCATTCTCGAGGGGTTCACGGCCGTCTCCTGGCTGACGGTGGGGCCCATGGACGAGGACGGGCAGTGCCGCCCCGTGCTCACCGCCCCGAACAGCGTGGTCATCCCCACCTACGCCGCCCCGCCGACCTACACGAACTCCGGGCTCGCCATCGTCTCGGGCCTCGGCAGCGCGAACCAGGCCTGGCGGTACGACCTGCCCGGCCTCCTCGCGGGCGTGACGGGCCAGCCGCTGCGGCTGACCTCGTTCTCCGTGCTCGTCACGAACGGCGGCCCCGACGGGGCGACCGGCGGCGGCGACGACCGGGTGAGCCTCGTCCACGGGTTCGACGGCACCGTGGCCGCGGTCCACACCCCGACGGGCGGGGACCTCGACGACGAGTACAACCTCGGCTACGCCCCGGTCGCGCTCGGGGAGGGCCGCGCGGCCTTCGGCATCGGCGGCCCGGACGGCGTCGGCTACGCGGGTGACGACGCCCTGCTCCGCGTGCTCGGCGAGCTGACCGTCGGGAGCCGCCTCGACGTGGCGAAGATGAAGACCTCCTTCAGCGCGGAGAAGCCGGAGAAGGGGGAGAAACTCTCGCTGTCCGGCACGCTGATCCTCGACACCGCGGAGCCGTTCGGTTCGGCGGCGCTGCGGGTGAGCCTCGGGCGCATCTCCGAGACGATCCCCGCGCGGGCGCTGGTGCAGAAGGGCTCGAAGTGGTCCTACAAGCGGCCGAAGGACGGTCCCGGCTTCATCACGAAGCTCCAGTGGGATTCGGCGAAGGGCAAGCTGAAGATCTCCGGCGCCGGCGTCGAGAGCGGCATCGAGGAGACCGATGCCGGCTGTTTCCCCGTGGCCTTCGAGTTCGGCGAGGAGTACGTGGCCCGGACGCTGGTGGTCGACGCCGACGAGAAGGGCTTCACCTACACCGCCCCGGAGTAGCCCGTCGCTCTCACTCGGCGAGCCCCCACAGGGTCCAGGCGGCCCGGTAGCGGGGGTGGGCGCAGCGGGGGTTCCCGCGGAGGCGCTCCGGGGCCTCGAGGAGGGCGGCGGCGGGCCCGCCCGTTCCACGCCCCTCGCGAGAGGTCGAGCCCGCCCCCGAATCCCGGGGCGTGGGCTGCTCAGCGGGGCACGGTGAGCGGGGGGCGCGGGCCGGGACCCACCTCCACGGACGCCGAACCGCCGGCGTGCTTGCCCGTGAAGGACTCCACCGTGTGGAGGCCGGGCGGGACTCCCGGGAGGAGGAACCCGCCGTCCGGCCGGCGCACCGGCGTCCACAGGTCGAGGGCGCGGATGCCCACGAGGTAGCGAGCCGGGCCCGGCGGGCCGTCGAGGCGTCCCCGGATCACGGCGCCGGGGGCGAGCGTCACCTCGCCCGCGTCGAAGGTGCCGCCGGCCGGGATGCTCACGGTCCCGAGCTCGGCGAACGTCGTGTCCTCCCCGAGCAGGCGGAGGCGGTGCGCGCCGGCCGGCACGTCCTCGACCCGGAACTCCCCGCCCCGGACCGCTGCCGTGAGCGGGAGCCAGCACGCCGGCTCCGGGCCGGGCGGCCCGGGGCTCTTCAGGAGCAGCGTGACCGTGCGCGTCCTGGCGCTTCCGGCGAGGCGGCCGACCACCGCCGCGGGGCGCGCGAGGACGAATTCCGCCCGCTCCTCCAGCGGCTCGAGGCGGAGGTGGCACGGCGCGGCGGCGAAGCCCGCCGCGGTGACGAGGAGATCGGCGCCGTTCTCACCGGTGCCGGGACCGCGCTGGGAGAAGGACCCGTCCCACGCCGTGCGCGTCTCGGCCAGCAGACCGCCGCCGAAGTCCACGCGGACCCTGGCGCCGGGCACGGGGTCGCCGGCGGCGTCGCGCACGACGCCCTGCACCTCGACGCCCCGGCGCCAGAGGACGAGGTCGGGCAGGTCGAGCGTATCGTCCGCCGCCAGCGTGACCTCGCGGGGCTCCGTCGGGGCGGCGCCGAGGGCGAACGCGAGGAGCCGCACCGTCCCTGCCCCGAGGCCGCGCAGCACGAACCGGCCGTCCACCGCGGTCTCCGTCGCCAGGCCGCCGGCGAGGACGAAAGCGCCGGGCACGGGCCGGGAGGAGTCGTCGATGACCCGCCCGCGGAGCGCCGCCGCGCCGGGCCCCGGGGCGCGGAGGAGCACGGGGCCGGGCCCCCACTCGGCGAGGTCCAGGACGGCGATCTCGGCGCCGCGCCGCACGGCGCGGAGGCGGACGCGGATGCCGCCGGAGAGCCCCTCGAACGCGAAGGTCCCGTCCGGACGCGAGGTCGTCTCGAGGCGGTGGCGCGGGCGGCCCGCCGCGTCGAGGATCTCGAGGACGACGAGCGCGCCCCCCACGCCGAGGTCCCGCGGCCCCACGATGCGGCCGAAGAGCGGCGTCGCGGGGACCGGAGAGATGTGGACCGTGAGCGGCTCCCCCTCCGTGAGGAGGAGCACGTCCGCGGCGTCGGGTCCGTAGCCGAGCTCGATCGGCCACGGGCCGGCGGCCTCCCCCGGGCGGGCGGCCGCGCACCAGAGGCCCGCCGGCAGATCGGCCGCGAAGTCGCCCTTCGGGCCGGCGGAGAGCCGGCAGATCTGCCCGTCGGGGACGAAACCCGCCCCGGACAGGGCGCGGAGGCGGAAGAACGCGACGGCGGCGCGCCCGATCCGCGCGCCGGCCTCATCGAGGACGAAGCCCCGCACGCGGGCGCCGCGCTCGTGGTCCCACACGATCGTGGGTGAGGCGCGGCCGGCCGTCACCGCGACCTCCCCGCGGACCGTCCCGCCGTCCGCCGTGTCGGCGAACACGCGATACCGCCCGGGGACGAGTCCGCGGAGCGTGATCCGGCCGTCCTCGGCTTCCGCCTCCGCGGGCGGGTCCGTCCGCACCCGGAGGTCGGCGCCGGGGAGTCCCGGGCCGACGGCCGCGAAGGCGTCGAGCAGGCGTATGGCGATCCCGTCCACGGGGCAGGCGACGAAGGGGACGAGGCGCGTCTCCCGGCCGTCCGCGCGGATGACGAGGTCGTAGAGCCCGGCCGGCAGCGGGCCGAGGCGGAAGGCCCCGGCGGCGTCGGTGCGCGCCTCGAAGCGCTCGATCGACACGGACTCCAGGCGCCCGGGGATCGCGCGGAAGAAGGGTCGGAGGAGGTCGCCGGCGTCGGTCGTCACCACCGCGCCCTCGACGCCGCGCCCGTCGTCCCCGAGGACGTGGCCCGCGATGGCCCCGGCTTCGAGCAGGCGCACCACGCACTCCCGCGGCTCACCCCCCACGTCCACCGCCGGGTGGTAGCCGCGGGCGTCGCCGGCCCGCGCATCGAGGAGGTACACGCCGGCGGGGAGGTCCGGGAAGGAGAACCGCCCGTCCGACCCGGCCGCGGCGACCGGAGGCCGGACGCCGGGCGTCGCCACGGGCCAGAGGTCGTCGCCGAGGAGGATGGCGGTCACCGTGGCGCCGGGGGCGGGAGAGTCGTCGAAGGCGACGACGCGACCGGCGAGCGGCGCGACCGCCGCGGCGGGCGGGAGCGCGGGGGGCGCCTCGGCGGGAAGCGGGCCCTCGGCCGGGGCCGGCGGGGCGGGCGGCGCCGGTTCCGTCACGCGCCAGCGGTCGAGGTACCACACGAAGCCGGCGACCCCGGCGACGAGGACGCCGAGCGTCGCGATCTGCGTCCAGCGGGTGCCCATGGCCCCTTGGACGCCCGCCCGGCCCGGGACTTCCCCGCGCCGGCGCCGGGCGGCCGGCACCTGCGCCTCCCCCCCGACGGTCCCCGCTTCGCGGGCGGCCCGAGGGCGGGCATAATGGCCTCCGGGGTCCGATGGTCCGACAAGTCGTCGATGCCGTCTCACAAGTCCGGGCCGAGTACGCCAGCGCCCGCCTGATCCTCGCCAACCCGGGCCACCGGGTCGCGGGCACCCGCACGGTGGCCCTGCCCGGCGCGCTGCCCGCGGACGCCGATCCGCAGGCCGCGGAGGCGCTCGACGTGCTCCGCGAGCCCTTCGGGTCGTTCTTCGACTGCTTCGTGCCTCGTGGCGTGGCTGTTCTCGCGGACCTCCGCCGGCGGGAGGGGCTGCCCCTTCCACTCCCGGAGGCGAGGTGACGGGATTGACCCGGCGATGCGGAGCTTCGCCTGGCCGGGTCGACTCCACCCCCCGACGCGCCCGGAACGTGGACACCGGGCCGCCGGCGGAGTCGACCGCGAACGCGTGCATCGCGGAGGCTCCCGCCGGCAGCCCCCACCCCTCGCAGAGCCGGTGCGTCCGCCCCTCCGCGTCCTTCACGTAGAAGGTGAGGTGCCCGTCGATCGGCTCCTCGTGCACGCAGCTCTCTTCCCGGTGGCCGAACGTCCTCCGGTCCGCGTAGTCGAGCGCCTCCGCGGTGCCCCGGTCGAGGTCGAGGCGAAGAACCCGATGGGAGTGACGCGGTAGCCGTCACCCGGGAGCAGGGGACGCCGCGAGCGCACCTCGAGATAGGCCATGCCGGACCCCGCCGGCGAGTTCGGCCCGATGTCGTCGAGGGTCCGCGGGCCGTGGCAGCCCGCGAGCGACGCGACGAGCAGGAGCAGGGCGGCAGGGGGCCGCACGTCGACCATCCTGTCCTCCCGGTCCCCGGTCCGTCAAGGGCACGAGAGGGAAGCCACGCTCCCCCGCCGGGACACTGGCGGGCGGCGGCCCGCGCCCGCCATTGATCTTGACTCTCACTTGCATTGCTGTATGCTTTCGGGCCTTCAGACTCCGGATTGGCACAGGTGAGCGACGGGTGCTCCCGACCACACGGAGACGAGACAAGAGGGAGGCCGACGTGAAGAAGTCCGCACACATCTCGATTCTCGCGGCGATCACCGTCGCCGCGTTGTTCCTCCAGGCGACGGGCACGCAGGCCGTTCCGGAGCAGACCCTCCTCACCAACACGTCCCTCGGCACCAACGGTGCCGGGACGCTGGCCGGCGATCTCTGGCGCGCGGCCGGCTTCGCGACCGGCAGCGACGCCTGCGCGGTGACCTCCGTGACCGCGAACATCCTCAGCTGGACGGGCTCGGACCAGACCGTGTACGCCTGGCTGTACACGGACAACGGCGGGAGCCCCGGCGGCTCCCTGGCCGAGTTCAGCTCCGTCCTGATCCCGGCGGGTCAGAGCGGCCTCCGCACCTTCTCCCTGCCCAGGCCCTTCCTGCTGGCGCCGTCCACCTCCTACTGGTTCGTGCTGAGCACGAGCGAGGGTGGCTGGGGCAACATCCTGTGGGCCTTCGCCACCGCGGCTCCCACCGGCGTCGTCACGCAGACCGGCGCCCGCCATCGGATCGGGGGCGGGGGCTGGGAGGACGTGAGCTACAACTCGCCGATGTGGTCCCTCCAGGGCACCCCGGCCGCGAGTTTCACGTCGGACGGGGTCAGCGACGGCCACATCGTCGAGGACCGGAAGTCCCCCTCGATGGGCAAGACCGCCAAGCCCAAGGGCTTCGTCCTGATGGTGGGCGACGACAAGCGCAACAGCCAGGTCATGAGCGTCCTGCACTTCGACACGTCGAGCCTGCCGGACACCGCCGTCATCACCTCGGCCACGCTGAAGATCCGCCGGCTGGACATCCTCGGCGACAACCCGCTCTCCACCCACGGCAGTCTGCAGGTCGACGTCGCGAGCCCGGCGTTCGGAGCGGGAAGCGGCCTCGAGCGCACCGATTTCGAAGCCTCCCCGGGCGCGTCGAACGTCGGCGCCTTCGATCCGAGCCCGGCGGACGGTGACTGGTACAGCGCGTCGCTTGGTGCGCCGGCGTTCCCGCACATCCACCTGGCCGGCACGACGCAGTTCCGCCTCGCGTTCAGCGTGGACGACGACGACGACCGGACCGCGGACCTGTTCCGCTTCCACAGCGGCGAGGCCCGCACCGCCGCCGACCGCCCCGTGCTGGTCGTGACCTACTACATCCCGTAGGCTCAGCGGGGCGGCAGGGCGAAGACGAGCGAGCGGGACTCGCCGTCGGCGAGGACGATGCGGCGGACCTCGCCGATGCGGCCCTCCGCCCCCACGATGACGACGTGCGGGCCGGCGGCGGCGCCGCCGATGTCGAAGCGCCCCTCCTCGGCCTCGAACCGGTACCCGTCCACGTAGACGACGGCCGGCAGAGGCTCACCCCCGGGGTCCCGCACCTCGCCGGCGATCCGCCCCGCGGGCAGGCGGATCTCGGACGGGCCGTCGGGGGTGACGATCACCGAGTGCGGCAGCCCCGCGGTCAGGAGCGTGAGGGTCACCGGTTCGCCGGGCAGGGGAACGCCCACCGTCCCGTCCTCGCGCAGGTCTACCTCGGACTCCTCGCCGATGAGGACTCGGACCTCGTCCGCCGTCGCCGGTGCACCTCCCGGAGAGAGGATCCGCACGACCCGCTCGACCGGAGCCACCGTCCCGAGATCCACGATGCCGGGAACGTCCTCCGGCAGGATCACCCTCCGCAGCGTGTCGGCGACCCCGATCCACCGGGGGCCCGCGAGCATCGTCGAGACCTCGAGCGTGCCGTCGGCGAGGCGGACGGCGGGCACTTCCGCCGAATCGAGGTACACGGGTCCGCCCTCCTCGGCGCGGAAGCGGATGCGGTTCACCGGGAGAGCGGGGAACACGACCTCCCGCCGGCCGTCCCGGGCCGGGGGCACCGGCAGGAGCACGGTGCCGTCCCACCGGTCGGAAGTGACGAGCACCGCCGCCGGGGAGTCGGCGGGGAGCCGGATGTCCGCGGCCCGCTCGGGGAGGGGCCGCGCCGCCCCGGGGAGGTGCAGCGCCACGGCGCGCGCGCCCTCCGGGAGGCCGGTGACCTCGAGCGAGGGCTGCTCCTCGCCGAGCCGGATCTCGAGGGGCGCCCCGTCCGGCGCCGGCAGGCCGGCGGTCAGCGTCACCGCGGCGAAGCGGTCGAACCCGCCGCCGGCGACGATCCGGTACTCGCCGGCGGGCACCTCGAGGCGCAGCGTGCCGAGGTCGCAGGAGTACGGTGAGGCGCGCCCCGTCACGCCGGACACCGTGTACCCGTCCGCGAGCCGCGTGAGGTGGACGGCGATCCCGTTCTCGCCGTGCCAGGACAGACCCTCCGAGCCGTCCGCAAAGCGGGCCGGCAGGCTGCGCACGGTCCGCAGGTCGACCGGGTGGCGCGCCTCCCCCGCCGCGAGGCCCCCCGGGCGGCCCGCGGGCAGCACGACGCGCAGCGGCACGTCCTCGGAGAAGTCCGAGAGAACCAGCGCCGCGCGGTCCGTGAAGGGCGTGCCGGGGAGGAAGAAACCGACGGGATCCCCGTCCGCCAGGCCGGCGAGCGTGAAGCGCCCCGCGGCGTCCGTCCGGGCCTGGGGTCCCCGGTCGTAGCCGATCCGGCGCACGACGACGCCCGCCAGCGGCGCGCCCCGCTCGTCGAGCACGACGCCCGCCGCCGTCCGCCCCGGCTCCGTGAGGATCTCCGGGGGCCCCCGGCCGACGCGCTGCTCCTCCGGCCAGTACGGCCCGGGCCGGACGCCGGGCGCCACGATCCAGAAGTCCCCGGCTCCCTCCGGCAGGTTCGGGAGATCGACGACCCCGTCCGGCCCCGTCACGCCGATGCGGGCCGCGGGGGCGTGCGGGCAACCGAGGAAGACCTCGACCCGCGCCCCGGCGAGCGGCGCGCCCACCGGATCGAGGACCCGGTAGCGCCGGTCGGCGCCGCCCGGCAGGTCCAGGTTCCATGCATCGAGTCCGTCGAAGGGCGAGAACTCGTGGCGGTAGCCGGCCCCGGGGCCCTCGAAGAGCCAGTGGGCGCACTCCTCGGCGTCCTCCGGCCGCGGGAGGTTCGCGAAGCCGAACTCGTCGGTGACCGCGGAGCCGAGCCGCCGCGCTCCGAGCGGCTCCTCGGTGAAGAAGCAGACGGTCCCGCCGGGCATCGGCACCAGTCCGCCGCCCGTCCCGCGCACGAGGCGGACGGCGACGACGCTCCGCTGCCCGAAGGCGTCCACCGGCTCGCAGCCGGGCAGGACGGTCGCGTAGGGCCGCGACCACTCTGCGTCGGGCTCTGCCGCCGGGACGGGGCCGCAGAGAAGGACCGCGGTGACGGCGAGCAGTGCCCTCATGCCCTCCAGAACGCTCCCGCGGGCCCCGCCGGCAAGGGAAATCCGCTGCCGCGGACTCCGGGTTCACCGTTGAACCGCGGCCGCCGCGGGTGTGTAATTCCGACAGGAGGTGTCGCCATGAAGAGCATCGCCGTGTGCATGGTTCTCCTGCCGTGTCTGACTCTCTCCTTCGCGGGTGCGGGTTCCCCCTTCGACGATCTTCAGGCCGCCGTCTCCACCCGCCTCGGCATGCTGGGGGGCACGACCGACCCCGCCGAGATGAAGGAGGCCAAGGCGCTGGAGTCCGCTCTGGAGTCCATCCAGGCCGCCATCCTCGCCACCAACACCATCGGTGGGCCGGACGTGTCGGAGATCCCGGACCTCATGGACGTTGCCGGGATCCTCGCGGACGCCGCGAAGCTGATCGAGAAGTCGGGCACGCCCGACAGCGGAATCCGCGGTAACCTCGATGAGATCGGACAGTGGATGTCGGGGTTCTACGGGTGGCTCCGCGACCGACTCCTGGAGCTCAAGCCGGGCCTCTGCCCCATCAAGGAGCAGCCGAAGGTGGACAAGGCCGTCGTCAAGGCGGACTACCTGGACGGAGGCGCGGACACCGCATGGACCGATGGCGAATTGAGCATGGCCGCGAAGACCTGGGTCAAGGCGGCCAGCACCCTCGCGAAGTGCTACGGGAAGTACTCGAAGTAGCCGGCGGCGGGAGGTCCGAGGTGATCCGCCACCGAATACCGTCCAGCGGTCGGAGTGCCCGGATGGGCATCCGTGGGCCCTTCCGGCTCTCCGCTCGGCGCGCCCGTGACTCGCTCCCCCTGCTGCTCGCGGTGTTCGTCAGCCTGCTGGCGGGGTGTTCGCAGACGGGGGGTTCCTGCTGCGACCCCTCCGGCCCCGAGGGCACGTACGCCCTGTCCAGCATCGGGGGCGCCTCCCTGCCGTGCACTCCCCCGCACGAGGGGGGCGCGCCCGAGGTCCGCTCGGGGGCGATCAGGCTGAACGCCGACGGCACCTTCACGAGCACGATGGCGTACGGATTCCCGGACGGCCGGGAGGGCGGCCGCGACTTCCGCGGCACCTGGACGCGCGAGGGGGTGTCGTTCGTCCTGCGGTGGGAGGGCGCCGGCGTCACGACAGCCACGCTCGACGGGGACACCCTCACGATGGACAACGAAGGCTTCGCGTTCGTCTACCGCCGCTGACCGCTCCGTACGCCCCCGGCGGCGGAGGCCTTGCGTCGAGACAGGCGCGAACGTGCCGCCCACCGCGTCGAACGTGTCCCTCGCCCGGAGTGAGACGGTCCCGACCGCCGTCCTCTCCGTCAGGACCTCGCGTCGATGGCGCCGGACGTGCGATACGACGTCCAGGTGGTCGGCCATTCCGCCTCGATGGCGCTGGTTTCCCCGTCGTCGAGCGCGCAACCGCCCGGACCCGCCGGATCGTGGATCGGCAGTGTCACGACGGATGCGGGCGAGTCCGGCATGCGCCCGTAGACGTCCAGGCATCCGTCACTGTCCGGGCCGCCGGCCACGTCCTCCGGCAGGGCCAGGAACGCGGGAACGTCCGGAGACGAGCTGGAGAGCATCCCGGCGCGGCGATCTCCTCGTCGAGGCACTTCCCGGCAGCCGCCGCGACCTTCGCGTAGTCCGCGAGGGCCCTCTGGAAACCCCTCGCCACCTTGCCCCGGTCGGTCCCCGCGCCCGCGGCGGTCCGGACGCCGTCGCTCCTGCCCTCGGCCGCAGCGACCTGCTCCTGGGACGCCGGGTCGGAGAGGTGTGAACGGACCAGCGGCGCCCGGTCCCGCTCCTCCCGGATGAGGGAGCGCCGCCGGGTCGACCCCGACCATCGGGCGCGGGTCGCGGACAGGTGGAACAGCCTGCGGCGGTCTCACGCCCGCGTGACACCGAGAGAAGCCTCGGTGGACTTGTCATCGGTTGGTAGATTCCCGCGACGTCCGGCACCGGGAGTCTCCTCTGTCCGGCCGGACAGTCGACTGGAGGCTCCACCCCATGCTCCGCCGCGCTGCCCTGTCGTCCGTTCTGATCGCATTCGTGTTCCTTCTGGCCGCCGGACCCTCCGATGCTGCGAAGGGGCGGAAGAACCGCTCGTTCAAACTCCGGGCGCCTTCCGTTGACGCGGTCTACCCGAAAGCCAAGGGCACGGCCAGACTCCGGTGGGTGCTGGGCGAACCGTTCATCACCATCGAAGTGAAGACGGATCTGCCGGACGGTGCCATGCTCCTGGGCTTCTATGCCCCGGGTCCCTACCCCATCACGCCGGCGATGACGAACTGGTTCGAGGTCACCGGCGGCAAGGCGACGATTACCGAGCTCTGCTCCTTCGAGTCCGTCGACTCGGTGACGGTCCTCGACTACGACATGAACGAGGTCGTCGTCTTCAACCCGCAGTAGCGGCCGGCGACGGACCGGGCTCTCCATCCGGACCTCCGATCCACCGCGTCGAGCAGGACCGGATCCTGCCTGTCGCCCATCGGGCCAGGCACGCTCCCCTGATGCGGATCCGCGCCGGAGGCCGACGGGCAGGTCCGGACCAACCCTGGCTTGCGGCAGGCGTCGCCTTCCTGCAGATCCGCTGGCGGAGGCAGTGTCCGCCACGAAGCGGCGGAGCGGTCACTCCGCGCACCTGCCCCGGTTCCTCGAGCCGTCGGGGGCGACGAGAAGATCGCCGCCGGCCAGCGTGTCCTGCGTGAAGGACTGCGCGTCGGCCGCGTGCAGAGGCTGATGTGGTGAGTCAGAGGGCCGCCACATTCAGGGGCCGACCGCTCGCGGGCTCCCCCGGAGGCCGCGATCCGCCAACGCTCGTCGGTGGCGACCAGCCCGGGTCGCGCCCGCCTCGGTCCTTTCGGACCGGGCGCGGTGGCACTCCCGGTGTGACGCCCGGAGCCCGACTCACGCCACGGGCCGAGCACGCGGAGCGGGTCCGCCGCGGCCTTCCTGATCTCCGTGACGTCTCCCTGGACCACCTTCCCTGCCGGGTGCCCCAGCTTCAACAGGCCGACGACCGGGTCGAACTTCTCCTTCGCGGAGAGGGCCGCTCCCACGAATCTCAGCCCCTTGCCTCCGAGGGAGAGTGTCAGCCCCCGCCCGGGGGCCACTGCAGTGCCGACCACGTCATCGCTGTTCGGGAGCGCGGTCGCGGCGAGGATCGCCGCCCCGCCGCTGCCGCCGAGGGGGCCGTCGTCGTTCCCCGACAGTTCGGTGTGGCCGCCCACCGTCACCGACCATCGCTTCCCGGGGACCTTCGCTTCAGGGCTTCGGTTCACTTCCCTGCGCCGCGACGGGCCTTCCGGCAGGCCCTTCGCCCGTCGCGGGCCGGTAGAGAGAGCGCGAGCGGTCCGCGCGCAGGCCCCCCTGGTACATCCTCGTGTGCTGGCCCGGGTCCGGGGTTGGCCGAGTGAGGAGGCGGCTCCATCCGGGGGGGTCGAGAACCACCGCGCCGTCCGTGCCGTCGTGGGCCCTGGGCATGGCGAGGAGGGCCGTCCCGTCGGCGGTGGGTCGCAGGCTACCCCGTGGAGCGCGCCGCGCTCGCCGTCCTCGCGGCGGAGGAGCGGCTCGCGGCGGGGTCCCCGCCGAGGTGGGGCGGGCACTGTTCCCGCCACCGCCACCGCCGCCCTCCGTCGAGGTCCCCGGGGAGGTCCTGGCGCGCCTGGCTGGTGGATGCTCGTTCGCGGGCGGGGGGACGTTCGAGGTGACGCTCGATAGTCCGGCCCTGTCCGTCGCCGGGGCCGGGCCGGAGGCCTTCTCGCGCCTGTACTGCGGGACGGGGTTCAGGCGCGCCTGGCTCGGGCAGCTCAACACCGTCAACGAGCGGGCGGGCGCGTTCCTGCCGGCGTTCCTGACGGCGAACCGGGCGGCGCTCCGTGCGGAGATGCTGTCGGACGAGGGCCGCGGGGCGGCGCTGGCCCTGCGCGGCAGGCTGGAGCGGGGATCCGGCGCACACGAGTCGCACGGCGTCCTCGGTTCGGATACGGGGGGGAGCGGGATGCACACCTGCGTTCGGCTGCGCTTCGAGGCGGGCGACGCGACGGTCACGCTGACGCGGGGAGAGAAGCGCCGCCTTGCCGCGATCGAACGGTCCGCGACCATGCACCCCTTCCCGGTCTCCCTGCGGGCGGTGTCGGCGGCGGGGTTCGAGGGGCGCAGAACGTCAGGGGACGCGCCGTTCCGGGTGCGGTCCGAGACCGGGAGCGACAGCGCGCCGAAGGCGCTGGTCCCGCGGGAGCCGGACGGCCCGGGCAGTGTCGACCCGCGGTCCCCCGCGATGCGCTGACGATGCGGCCCGCAGTTCGCGGTCGAGCGGCCGCCCGGAAGGCCTGCCGCGTGGCCACCGGGTCGCCGGCGGTTCTCGCGACGAGATCGCGCTCCGGTCGTTCTGCACCCGTCCCGGTGCGTGGGCGGCCAGCGGGGTCAGGCCATGGTGCGGATCCAGCCGTGTGGTAGGGTATGCCGCCCGCCCCGCCGCCGATCGTGTGGCCGGCTTGCACGTTCGGCCGTCCCGGTGGATCACGCGGCAGGGCCCATGGGCGCGGGATGCGCTCAACACGGAGAGGTGCCCCCGCATGACCGCGTTCATCGTCAGCGTGTCCGTCGCATTGTGCGTGTCCTTCATCTGTTCCCTGATGGAGGCGGCACTCCTCAGCCTGACGCCAAGCCAGGTCGCGGATCTGTCCGCGCGGCATCCTCGCCTCGGAGCGATCTGGCGCGGGTTCAAGGACCACATCGAGCGTCCGATCGCGGTGATCCTGATCCTGAACACCGCGGCACACACGATCGGAGCATCTGTCGCCGGTGCGAGTTTCGACGAGTTGTTCGGCGACGAGTACATCTGGCTCTTCTCGGTCATCTTCACCTTCGCCATGCTCCAGTACACCGAGGTCCTCCCGAAAACGCTGGGGGTGCACTTCAACCGCACGCTGGCGCTGTGGATCGCGAGGCCGCTCGGGTTCGCGGTGAGGGTCCTCACGCCGGTGATCCACGTCCTCCACCTCCTCAACCGCCCCTTCGAGGGTCGCCGCCGCACGCCGCGACCGCCCGCCACGCTCGAGGAGATCAAGTCGCTGGCCGGCATGGCCCGCCTCTCCGAGCACATCGGCGCCCATCAGGAGCGGATCATCAGGGGGGCCACCCGGCTGTCGGAGACCCGCGCGAGCCAGGTCATGATCCCGATGGACCAGGTCTCCGTGCTGTCGACGGCCCAGACGCTCCCGCAGGCGGTCATCGCTGCACACCTAGACGCCCACACCCGGTTCCCGGTCTGCCGGGACGGCGACCGGAACCACGTCATCGGCTATGCGAACTTCAAGGAGATGATCTACTCCCTCAACACGAACCCTCACGACCCGAGTCTCACGGGCATCATCCGCCCCGTACAGTTCGTCGCTCCCGGGAGATCGGCGGCCGACCTGCTCCGGGCCTTCATCGACCAGCACGAGCACATGGCCATAGTCCGCGACGCGAGCGGCGTCTGCCTCGGTCTGATCACGCTCGAAGACCTGATCGAGGAGCTCGTCGGCGAACTGCAGGACGAGTTCGACCGCCTGCCGCGTCATGTCCACTCCCTGAGCGGCGGCACGTGGATGTTCGGAGGGGGCGTCCCGATGTCCGAGGTAGCGACGAGGCTCGGCGGCCGCCCGGTCGAGGCGGGCGCAGTGACTTTGGCGGCATGGCTGGCCAAGGGCCTCGCGCAACCGCCGCGGCCCGGGCAGTCGCTACGTACGGCCGGCGTGGAGTTCGTGGTGCGCCGCGTGCGCCGCGGGCGCGTTTTCGAGGCGTCCGCCACGGTTGCCGAACCTCCCGGCGCCACCGCGGCGGACGCCGGGCCGGGCGCGCCTGGCCCGGGGCCTGCTCCGGACGACGGCTCAGCGGTGTGAGACGGGCTGCCACGGCCGGCGGATCTCGCCGCGTCCGCGCGCCGCCGCAGCTCCGGCTGCCGGCGGTCACCGGGCCGGCGAGCGACCGGCAGACGCGGAGCCGCGGGCGATCGGACCGTCGGGCCGGTCGTCCGGCAAGGTCCGGGATGCGGCGGTTCCTGCGCGGTATCGCCTGCCGTGCGACGAGCGCGCATCGCCCGTCCAGGGGGATGAGAGGCGTCGTGCTACGGATCGCTGTCGCCCGCGATCGTGAGCGTGCCGGGCAGGATGCCCTCCCGCTCACCCGCACCGACGTCGCAGCGGACCGTGGTGTTGAACCTGATCTTCACCGTCCAGCGAACGCCCGTCCCGACCGTATCGACCTTGCTCTTTCCGGACATCACGGCGTAACCGAGCCCGAACGCATCGAGGATCCCGGGCAGGATCTCGACGCGGCCGTGGAACCAGTCGGTGAGCGGGACCCCGCCGACGGACAATCCGAGCTTCGCGCCCTCCTGGACGCAACTCCCCGGCAAAGAGAAGTCGCGGTCGTCGTCGGTCATCTCGCACTCGTCCGCGTCGAGCGAACTCAGCGGCGCCGGCGAACCCGACGCCAGCGGGCCGGAGAACAAGTAGTGTCTGGGCGCATGCTGGATGCTGCCGGTCTTCCTCGGCTTGACCGTCTCCGTGGACGCCAGCAGGAACTGCTGCGGCGCACCCGCCCCGGCGTCCCTGGCTGGGCGGGCCTCGCGAGCCGTCGCGAAGGCGAGGAGCGTGACGACCAGTGCCGGCAGGATGAGGCGAGCCGGCGGTGCCATGGTGCCCTCCGCCTCCTTGACGGCACCGTCAGGTCGCGACGGCAAGCGGAGGCGTCGCCACACTGGGGAGGCCCACGGTTCGGAGAGACACCGGGGGGGCGATGGCCCATGCGCGAGGCGGGAGACGTTCCTGCTCCATGCCGGGCGAGGCGCCTGGGAACCTGCGCCGGGGGCTGGCGGGAGGTCTAGCCCATCCGCGAGGACGGCGGGCTGCTCCGAGCGAGGTCCGTCACGATCCGCTGCCGGCGGACGCCTCGTGGGCCCCGAAGACGACCCTCACGGCGTGTGGCGCCGCGGGGTCCACTGGTCCGCTCGCCTGCAGATCGGTGCGCTTGACACTGAACTTGATGGTGATCACCCCGCCCGGCGCCGAAGTGAGCATCGTGAGTTTCAGCTTGGTCGTTTCGTCCCGGAACGTGAACTGGCCTGGCTTCTTGCCGGGGACGAGGTCCGTGGCCAGGAGTGTCCGGGTGAAGAAGTCGTCCACCTCGATGGTGAGAGCATCACCCATTGCCGGGTCGGGGAACGGAGTCGCGGGATCCGGAACGAACGTGGCCCGCAGGGAGAGACTGTCGCGGTCAGGGAGCTTGGTGGACACCCGGAGCTTCAGCAACGCTACGGTCAGGCTGGCGCCGACCGCAGCCGCCGGCGCGCTGATGAAGTCCTGGTTGGCGACCGACGCGGAGAGATCGATCTCCAGGGAGGCCGGCGTGAAGGAGAAGCCCGTTCGCGTCGGCAGCACGAGGTAGGTGCCCGCCGGGAGGTTCGAAGCGAGGTAGGTGCCGTTCGGTGCGGTCGTCAGGAGGCGGGTGGCCGGTCCGGTGACCGAAACCGAGGTGCCGGAGGCTGCGGGTCCCGTGACCTTGCCGGAGATCGAGAAGAGCGGAGGCGGGGGGGGAACGGCGGTGCTGGAGAAATCGATCCCGGTGACGCTGGCCGAGATGTTGAGCGGGGTGGAGGCGGGGGTGAAGGTGAAACCCGCCTTCGACGGCTGCACAGAGAATGAACCGGTCGGCACGTTGACCACCGTGTACGTGCCATCCGCGGCGGTGGTGGCCGTCCGAGTGACGGAACCCACAACCGAGATGAGGGTGCCCGGTGCCGCGGGGCCCGTCACCGTCCCGGAAACGGTATGCGTCGGAGGCGGTGGCGCACTCTGGACGCTGACGGAACCGGTCATTCCGGGGTGGAATCCGCAGTGGTACGGGAAAGTCCCGGCACTCGTGAACGTGAAGGAGAATGTCTGGTTCTGCGAGAGCGTGCCGGAGCCAAACGCCGAAGTGTCGCTCGTGACCGTGTGGGCGGCCGAGTCCGAGTTCGTCCAGCGCACCGTGTCGCCGACGTTGATCTGGACGCTGGAGGGCGAGAACGCGAAGCCGGAGATGGCCACGTCCACGGTGGCGGCGGTCGCGCGAGCTGCGGGGAGCAGCATGGCGGGGATCAGTGTCGTGACGAAAAGGAGCGCGCGGCGCGACATCCTGGACCTCCTGGCCCGTCCTGGACCAGTGCATGCGAAGAGAGATGCAACTGAGTCGCAACTTCATATCATACACGGTCGCGCCGAGGGCGAGGGGAGAAATCCGCGTCGACAGCCCTGATGTCAGCGGAGGAACCGGACAAGGTCGCCCCAGCGGGCGTCGGCCGGAACTCGCGCGCGGAGGAGAGGCGGCGGAAGACGAACCGGGTGCGGACGGCCGCCACACCGGTCGCGGGGAGCCGTGCGCAGAAGTCCTCCCGCAGGCCGTTCCCACGCCGTGACCCTGCCACGGAGAGGAGACCGTGAGTTGCTCGAGCGAGGCGGCAGCGGGGTCCGGGAGCCAGCAGCGGACTGCGGCCACCCCGACGTCCTCGCCGTCGAGGGCCAGGAGAAGGCGGTCCTCCGGCGAGAGCCCCGGCGAACGGCGCGGCCTCGAGCAGCACGCGGAAGAGGCGACCCGTCACCGCGGCGCCGACGGGCTCGCGGACCTGTCAGCGGACTCCTCGGTGGTCGCCGATCGTCGTCCGCACGACGACGTGCCGGCGCTCTTGCCCGACGACAATTAAAACTGTGCATGACGACAATTAGAAGTGTGCATGGCAGGGGGTCCGAGGGGGACGAAGTCCCCCTGGGGGTTGACCCCTGAGTTCGCCCCCCATGGGGGGCGAGGCGTTGAGAAAGCCTCTCAACTAGACGCACTTCGCGGTCTCCTCCTTCGTCCGGGACTTCCGCTCCTTCGCCTTCTCTTCCCGGTAGCTGCTCCCGGTGAGCTCCAGGATCGTCGCGTGGTGCACCAGCCGGTCGATGGCGCACGCCGTGGTCATCGGATCCTTGAAGATCCGCTCCCACTCCGAGAACACGAGGTTGCTCGTGATCAGGACGCTGCGCCGCTCGTAGCGCTCGGCGAGGAAGGTGAACAGCACCTCCATCTCCTCCCGGCTCTGCTGGATGTACCCGATGTCGTCGATCAGCACGGCCGGGAAGTGGTCCAGCCTCCGGATGGTGGCCTCGAGGACGAGGTCCCGCTTGGCCACCAGGAGGATCTGGACCAGCTTGAAGGCCGGCACGAAGAGCACCGGGATGCCCCGCCGCACCAGCTCGTGGCCCACCGCGCACAGACAGTGGGTCTTCCCGCGCCCCGGCAGACCGAAGGCCAGGATGTTCTCCGCCCGATGGACGAAGCCGCCCTCGCACAGGCCCGGCAGCTGGCGGCGGACCGTCGCGGGCAGTCTCGCCGTCTCCAGCGTCTCCATGGTCTTGTCCGGGGGGAGTTTCGACTGTCGCACCAGGCGCTCGATCCGGCGCTGCTCCCGATCCTGGATCTCCCGCTCGGCGAGCTCCAGCAGGTAGCGTTCGAAGGACCAGCCTTCGGTCTCCGCCTGACGGGCCACCTCCTGGCGGTCGCTGGCGAAGGAGGGCAGCTTGAGGGTGCGCAGGAACACCTGGAGCCGCTCCGTCTCCGCCGGGGTCATCGGACCGCCTCCCGCAGCGTCCCGGTGAGCAGGCCGTCGTAGGTCCGGAGGCACACCGGCCCCACCGTCACCGCCGGCGGCGCCGACGCCGCCGGAGCCACCTTCCCCCGGATCCGCTCGATGAGCGGAAGCTCTCCGGCCGCAAGGCATTCCGTCAACGCACTCGCCACGTCGGCCTCCATGGTCTCGGCGGCCAGTTTGAGCACGCGCAGGTAGTGGACGTCGGCCTGCCAGCGGGGCAGCGCCTGCGCCAGCACGTCGAAGGCCCGCCGGAAGACCTCCCCGGGGAACAGTGCGTCGAAGTACCGGTAGCCACGGAAGGCCCCGGGCTTGCGCACCAGGGACTCGATCACGTGCCGGTACTGGATCCCGTGGGCCTCCCGCCCGTGCACCCGGTTCACGGCCAGCTGCCGCACTCCGCCATGGAAGACCTCGATCCGATCCTCGAACAGGTGGACCCGTACCCGCTCGCCCGCCAGCCGGCCGGGCACGGAGTACGTGTGGCTCTTCACCCGGATCGTCCCGCTCGGGCCGACCCGCAGGTCGTGCACGGAGTGGGCGGGCAGCAGGTGTGCGGGGAGCGGCTGCATCACCGCGAGCTCCTCCGAGAGTCGGCGCTCCCGGAGCTGGTTGCGCCGCACGAGGACCTCCTCCAGCCACCTCTCGTACGCCTCCCGGTCCGCGAAATCCCGGCTCCCCCGCAGGATCAGGTGCTGGACGAGACAACGCTTCAGCGCCCCGTTGTGCGCCTCCACGTCGCCGTTCTCATGGGGCTCGGCGATCCCCACCGTCCGCGGCGTCATGCCGAAGTGCGCAACGAACGTCGCGTACTCCTCGTTGAAGCGGCGTCCCCCGGCCCCGACCTCGTGCGTCGCCGCGGTGGAGTGGTCCGTCTGGCTGAACTGCGGGGCCTTCCCCAGCCGGGCCAGCGCCCCCTGGATGCCGGACTTGATGGCCGCCATCGACTCCGACCGACACGGCGTCGCCCAGCCCCAGTCGGAGTACGGCAGTACGCAGTGGCACAGCCGGTGGGGGTACGGTTCCCCGGCGATCGTGACCTGAAGCTCGTCGGCGTTCGTGAAGTCCGTCTGCATCGCCTCCCCGGGGCGATGGACTGGCGGGAAGTACAGCTCCTTCGACGGCCCCTCCCGCGCCCGCCATTCCTTCACCCGCCGCTGGAAGGTCCGCAGCAGCCCCGCACCGTACGTCTCCGGCCCCGCCGCCGTCACGTGCTCCAACAGCGCCTTCGCCTCCACCGCCGGCGCCTCCCGCAGGATCTCCAGCGCCGCAGGCCAGATCGCCGCCAGCGGATCCTCCCGCGTCCGCCACCACCGCGACCGCCTCCGCTCCGAGGGCAACTCCGACGTCTGCAGGTACTTCGTCGCCGTATTCCGATGCATCCCGGCCCGCAGGGCCGCCGTCTCGATCTCCACTCCCATGCTCGTCTCCTGGCGCAACTTCCTCACCTGCTCGTCCGTGATCCGCATCCGTCACCTCCATGGTGACAGATCGGCGGAGGACCCTGCCCTCCGCACCCCCGCTTCCCGGGGGCGGAATCATGCACACGAGTAGTTGTCGTCAGTGCACACGAGTAATTGTCGTCGGGCATTCCCCACAGCTCGCGGACACCGAGGATCGTCTTCACAAAGCAGACGGGGTCCTCGCGCCAGCGGCGAACCTCTTCCGCTAGCAGGGCTGTCGGATCTGCGGTGCGGCTCATGCGCGCCAGCATCGCCGCCGTGGAGAGCGAGCGCAAGGCGCAGGAGCCGCTTCAGCGGGTGCTCGACGGCGGTCGCCGCCGCTCGAACGGTGTCAACCACGGAACGGTCATTGACACTACCAGCAACAGGGACCATCCTCCGAGTGAAACGCGTCACTGGTGCACAACGCGTTCATTGGCGAAAGGTAAGGTTCGCCGAACGGTTACGGTGCCACCGCCCGGTTTCCGTCGCCGTAAACAACTGTCAAATGTGGAAATCTTTGCTCGGACTGTCAAGAACGAGACTAGGGCTCGGACTCGCTGTCCTCGGGCTCCTTCCCCAAGTCGACCCTCTCAAGCGGCCACACCAGTTCGAGCGGATAGAAGACTACGTAGAATGGGCCACCGAGCAGTGCAGTACCCCAGCTAGCGATAGCCAAGGACCGTCCATATCCCGCTTCGTCCGGTGAGACAATAAAAACAGCAAAGCCAACAGGCATACTCACGACCATGCCTGCGTACGAGGGGATGGCATGCCATGGATGCCGGATGTCCGTAAGGTGCTCCGTGACACACTGGTCTATGCAGCAGGACACGCTCACCACACCGATGACACACAGTACCGCGAAGCGCATCATCGCACCTTCAGGGACTCGCGTACGCATCACTCTCACCTCAAAACACTTGCCCTTCTCGCCTGCGTATCTTCCCCGGTAGCCGCCCAACAGCAAACAGCGCTGCACTTTCTCCACCGGAGAGAAGGGAACCAGGCTCCAGGCAACCGCTTCGCCAGTGCCGAACCAATCGGAAAGCACAACAACGCCTCTACTCCCTCTCACCCACCGAATCCCCCTCTCGCTCTGCCTCGTCCTGCCGTTCCTTGTAGCCCTTCACCTTGTCCCAATCCGCTGGCATCCTGAACTCTGGTGGCATATCCGGCCTGATCACGGGCGGAGGACTCGTGCACTTCACTCCCCGCGCATCTGAGAAGCAAGTCTCATGGCAAAATGCGCCCGGCCACCGAGCCCGGACCTCCTTATGACACCATTCCCACCACAGACGGCACATTTCATCCGTTCGCCGTTTCACGCTAGCCGTCTTTTCAGGGTCCGGGTCCGGAGTGTCCTTGTCCCCAACGAAGTCGGGCTTTCCACCGTACTCGGCGTGCCCACGTTCCGCCGTGAATCCCTTATGCGAGTATGCATCTTGCTCCACATGCATGAACTTCTCGAAGTCCTCAATCCGGCAAGTTTTGATGGCCTCGTCCCACAACTCCTTCCTCCGCTCGTCGGTCGGAAAGTGCCACTTCTTGATGTTTGCTGTAGTGCCAGACTCTACCCCCGTGATCCCAGAGAACACACCAGCAATCCATCCAAGGCCCTGCGGTACATTCGCAGTCTCAGGGTCAGAGTCGACATCATTGTCGCCATTCGCAATCAGTTCCGCCAGATAGTGAGGGACCCCAGCTTTGACTAGGGATGAGTATGTTGCATGATGGTGAATCTCCTCCCCGTACAGCCCAAGGTAGTCGGCATGTCTCGTGGGGCTTGATAAGCAATATTCGAAAGTCTGCGGATCAGTTCGGAGTCTGGCAGGATCTCTCTGAATGAACCTCCCGACAACAGGGTCGTAGGCTCTGCACAGAAAGTGATGCACCGCCGTCTCCTCGTCATGCAGAGACCCCGCGAGGATGTGATAATTACCAATTGCTGACACCCCCGATAGGTCTGCTCCTTGTCCGCTCCGTAGAGAGGCTTCGCCCCACGGAAGGAGCGTGTACTTCTCGACGACAGCCTGGCTTGGACCTGTAACATGCGAGATGGAGCCGAGCAGCTGCCGATGGTAGAAGAAGCAAAGCACCTCCGATGTGTCATCGTCTGCATCTGTGTCGGCATAGTCTGGCGCGATCATCGCGCGGATGTCCATCGCATTGGGCCCAAAGACGGACTTTCTCAGGAGGTCGCCCGATCCGTCGTAGGTCGCGATGGGATCAAATACATCATAGATGGAAAGCTCTGTAACCGAGCCTGCGCTCCTGCTGCGCCGGCGGTTTTGCGCGTCGAACTCGTACACGGCAATTGCGCTCTCTCCATCCTCGACCTTCACGAGATTGTTGCGGTAATCGAATGAGTACTGGTAGTTCCCGTCGTCGGTGACGTTCCCGTTGCTGTCATGCGAGCGGTTCGTCCCGCCGACGGCTGTGTATTCATTGACGGAGTTCGTCGTGTAGTTCGCAGTGGTGCCCTGATGCTGATACGGCGTCTCGACCACACTCGTCCGGTTCGAGACGTCATCCATGTTGTAGTCGAACTTGGTTTCGTAGGGGTAATCGTCCCAATCGCTGTCGGCCACCTCCGCGGACGGATCGTCGGAGCGGATGAGGGCGTCGGTCAGGCGGTACGCTGTGGTGGTAGGGAAAATACTTCCGGTTTGGAGTGGGGAGAGGGACGCCGCCTCG